>Ga0182744_1002440_pt1 | contig 15290 bp, 13 predicted proteins | sample eDN3rd30CKraftMG_FD_128525 | JGI IMG/M metagenome (GOLD analysis project Ga0182744, IMG submission 128525) | Enriched Miracle-Growth compost microbial communities from Emeryville, California, USA - eDNA 3rd pass 30_C Kraft MG (version 2) (version 2) ...
GCGGGCCAGTTCGAAGATCTGGTCTTTGATCAGATTGGCATTCACCGGATCCAGTCCGCTGAAAGGTTCATCCAGAATGATCAGCTTCGGCTCATGCAGTACAGTAATGACAAACTGGAGCTTCTGGCTCATCCCTTTACTCAGGTCTTCTACTTTTTTATCCCACCAGGATTGCATCTCCAGGCGCTCAAACCAGTATTTGATTTTTTGCCGGGCCTCGCTTTGCGACAACCCTTTTAGTCTGGCTAAGAACATGGCCTGGTCGCCGATTTTCATTTTTTTGTAAAGGCCTCGTTCCTCCGGCATATAGCCGATCTTCTGGATATCGTTTTCGGGATCGAATTTCTTTCCGTCAAAAAGGATGCTGCCTTCATCGGGGTAGAAAATGCCGGTAATCATACGCAGTAGCGTCGTTTTGCCGGCGCCGTTGGGGCCAAGCAAGCCAAATATCTGGCCGGGTTCTATCTGGAAACTGACGTCGTCGACCGCCTTTTGGGTTGCATAATATTTTTTAAGATGCGATAGTTCAAGTATTGCCATAGTTATAGAATAGTTGTGGGTTCACCATTACGAAAATACATTGTTTTGGCTAGTTTGTTAATGAAATTGAAAACAAGATAGGGATTTTTTGATAAAGGTTGTTTTTCAAAGGATAAATGGTAGAATAAAAGAGAAGAAACGACCCTGACCGGCCCTTGTTTTTAGTCGTGAGGGTTTTTAGATCCGCTGCCTAAATGCAGCAGGCTTGCTTGGGCAATAAAAAAACAGCGCCGTTCTGATGATTTTCAGAACAGCGCTGTCTTTCTATTTATTTTTTTAGATAAGTGACTCGATTAGTTATCCGAATTATTATCTCCGTCATTATCCAGTCTTAACGGATAGCCATAGATGGCATCCCCGTCCGGATATATTCCCCTTAACTGAATAAGGCCGGTGCTTTCTTTTAAGATTTTGCGGACGTCCTCAGCCTTATTGACTGTCTGACCGTTGATGCTGATAATAATAAAGCCGTTCTGGATCTTGGCTTTTTTGAACGCTCCATCTCTTAGATTGGTCACCTGGACGCCGCCATTGATACCGTATTTACTGGATTGTTCCGGCGTCAGCGTAACAAGGTCTGCGCCCAACTTGGTAGAAGAGGCTTCCTCTGCGGTCATTTGCTTATAGGTACCGATACTGTTTTTAAGTGTAAGGGTTGCCTGGTGTTGCTTCCCGTCGCGCATATAAGTGATGTTTAATTTGTCACCAGGTTTTTTGTCGCCCATTACGGCGGACATCTGACCGGAGTTGTTGACGGACCTGCCGTTAATGGCGGTAATGACATCGCCTTTTTTCAGACCGGCTGCCTGAGCGGCACCGTCTTCACTGACACCGCCTACATACAGGCCGGTATTGAAGTTGCCGATTTTGAGTTCTTCTTTTTGCTCGTCGGTAAGAGTGGTGATATCCATAAAGGAAATACCAATATAGCCTCTTTGTACGGCACCGTATTTAATGATGTCATTGACCACTTTTTTTACAATATTTACCGGAATAGCGAATGAATATCCGGTGAAGCTGCCGGTAGGAGAGGCAATGGCACTGTTGATACCAATTAATTGCCCGTCTGTATTGATCAGGGCGCCCCCGCTGTTACCCGGGTTGACGGCTGCATCTGTCTGGATATAGGACTCTATGGTAGTAGAACTGCCATTGCTCTTGGAGCGTCCGAGCCCGATATCTCTGGCTTTGGCACTGACAATACCGGCGGTTACGGTTACATCAAGCGTAAAAGGATAGCCAATGGCAATGACCCATTGTCCGAGTTTCAGGTTATCACTGTTGCCATACACCAGGTAAGGTAAATGATCGGCCTCGATTTTTACCACGGCAAGATCACTGCTGGGATCTGTGCCGATCACGCGTGCCTTATAGGTTTTTTTGTCACTGGTGGTAACGGTGATTTTGTCTGCGTTGGCGACCACGTGGTTATTGGTCACGATATAACCGTCGTCGCTGATGATAACGCCGCTGCCGCTCGCGCGCTCACCTGGGATCGTCTGGATTCTGGGACCACCAAAGAAATCCCCGAACGGACTATCGTCCCCGAACAGGTCCCCGAACGGGCTGCGGGGAAGGTTGTTGGTTACTTTTCTTGCTTTTGTCTGTACTTTAATGTGAACTACGGCAGGCGTAGCGGAAGCGCTGGCTGCCGTAAAATCAATGGCACTTGTCGGAGCAGTTGATTTATCATAGAAACTGGCATAATTGGCGGGAAGCTTCCCGGGTTCCTGCATTCCGGCTGTCTGCATGCGCTGTAGTTTGCTAAACCCCCATACACTTCCTATGGCTGTAGCAGCGCTGATAAAAACTACAAACAGAGCATTTTTCCATTTCATCGGTTTATTTTATTTTAATAGTTAATAATTCCTTCGCAATAGCCATAAAACAAAGTAGAAGCCCTGCATTACTGCTCTAGCAAAGGGTCGGTTGCATTCAATCAATCAGTATTTGAAACTTTTTATAGCAACGATATATAATCAATTGCTTTTTATGTTCATTGGACGATAAATTTACAGTCCAGTTCAATATGGGGTTGAGTAGCCTTTATTTATTAACAAAATATTTAATTGGTTCTCAATACTGTTAATGGAAAACATGCTGCTGAAACTTGCTGAAACAAAGTAAAACCGGGTAATCTGGCTGGTTTTGCTGTTAAAAAAAATTAACCGCAAAGGCTGCTTCATTAGCAAAGTTTTTTATGGGGTTTCCTGTCTATTTTATAAGAAAAACGTGTGACAATTACATTTGCTGCAACAGTTGGGAGATGTTTTATTAAACATGCCTGGTTTAATGAAGTTCACTTTGTCAGAGGGCTATTTTCAGGCCATGGCGTTTTTGTTGAAGTAAAGACCAGGCGCTAAGTTTAAAGGTTTAACAGCTAAATTCTGCTGAAGAAATTGAAATTTTATCCATAAGTTTACAACTATTAACCCGATAAAAACGGGGCCCGGGCCATTGTAATGGCATTGCGGCACCCTTGTATAATCAAAGTGACGAGAAGATGAAAGGTAAGGTAATACGGAAAAAGAAAATCATATATTTAGACAGCCCCAAAAAGGGAATCTGGGAAATTGGCTTTTCCCTGAAAGTTGCCTGGCAATTGATGTATAACATGTATAAGCTGCATAATATAGGCCCAGGTATTACGGTATTCGGTTCGGCCCGGCTGGAAGAGGGCTCCGCGGGTTATGAGGCTGCCGTAGAATTTGGCCGGCGCATCGCCATGATGAAATTTACGACGATTACCGGCGGTGGGCCGGGGGTAATGGAGGCTGCCAATAAAGGGGCATTCGAGGCAGGGGGCATTTCTGTGGGAATGAATATTGTCCTGCCCCATGAGCAGCATGAAAACCCTTATCTCACGACTTCTGTCATTTTTGAGCATTTTTTTACCAGGAAAGTTTTACTGGTCAAGCACTCTTATGCCTTTGTGATCATGCCGGGCGGCTTTGGCACCATGGATGAATTTTTTGAAGTGCTGACCCTTGTCCAGACAAAGACCGTAGACCGGTATCCGATCGTTTTATTCGGATCGGATTTTTACAAGCCGATTGTCGATTTAATGAAAGGCTTTGCTGCGGCAGGCACCATCGCGCCCATTGATATGGACCTGGTGTATATTACTGATAGTATTGATGATGCCATGGATTATATCCAGAAATTCATCAACCGTCATTATAATATTATTCCACAAAGACCCAGATGGAGATGGCTGGAAAGAAAGGAACCCAAGTAAGGAAGGCAACCTGCCATCACTAAGGCTGAAAAATTAAGTAAATGAAAGTTTGCATTGAATAGCATATGGGCTGTCGCTGCAAAGAAAAGCGGGGTAAGGGATTTTTCTAAAAACAAAATCCTTGACCCCGCTTTTTTATTTTATTATGGTGTAATCCGTTTTTAATGGATCAATAAATAGGGCCCGTGGCCTCTTTTTCATCAGGTTGTCGTACGGCTGAGATCCATACTTAGATCAGCTCTAGATCAATTTCTCAGCTAACAGATATTCTGCGATCTGCACGGCATTGGTGGCTGCACCCTTACGCAGGTTATCGCTCACGACCCACAGGTTTAAGGTTTTTGGCTGCGTTTCATCCCTGCGAATGCGGCCGACAAATACCTCATCCTTTTCATGGGCATTGAGCGGCATCGGGTATTGGCCTGCATGAATGTCGTCCTGCAAAACAACGCCTGGCGCGTCTTGCAACAGCTGACGCACTTCATCCAGTTCAAATTCTTTTTCAAACTCAACGTTGATGCTCTCACTGTGTCCGCCGATCACCGGGATCCGGATGGCGGTGGCCGTCAGACGGATGGAATCATCCTGCAGGATCTTGATGGTTTCATTGGTCATTTTCATTTCCTCTTTGGTGTATCCATTATCTGTAAATACATCAATTTGGGGAATGACATTCAGGTCAATGGGGTGGTTATAGGCCTTTTCGCCTTCTTTTCCGGCCCTTTCGTTATTGAGCTGGTCAACGGCTTTTTTGCCCGTTCCCGTGACACTTTGATAGGTACTGACAATGACTCTTTTCATTTTAAAAGCCTTGTGCAGCGGGTTTAAGGCCACGACCATCTGGATAGTGGAACAATTCGGATTGGCAATGATTTTATCTTCTTTAGTCAAAACATCCGCATTGATTTCCGGGACGACCAGCTTTTTGGTAGGGTCCATCCTCCATGCAGAAGAATTATCGATAACGGTAATGCCTGCTGCTGCAAATTTTGGCGCCCATTCAAGAGAAGTGCTGCCGCCAGCGGAGAAAATAGCCACCTGGGGCTTTTCATCAATGGCTTGTTGCATACCGATCACTTTATAAGTCTTGCCTTTGAAGCTGACTTCTTTACCAACACTTTTTTCGGAGGCCACAGGTAATAATTCTGTTACAGGGAAATTTCTTTCCGCCAGCACCTGCATCATTTTTGTTCCTACCAGACCGGTAGCACCGACTACGGCTACTTTCATTGTTTCTTTTTTTTGTTATTTAATGAGCTATGGTTTTATTTTGAACAACATTGAACATTCTCTGCATCCGAAAACCGGGTAAACCAGGGATAGGACGTAGAGGATGAACACATAAGAAAAAAGCCTTCCTGATACGAGGAAGGCTTCATTTATGTTATTATACATACCAAGTTCACCCTTCCTGTCCAGACGGTTTCATCTTCTTAGTATGTTTTTTTATGTTGTTCATTTTTTCTGTGGCCAAAATTACACGTTATCTTCAAATATCCAAATAAAATTTTAAGAAAAAGCAAAATGTTCCTGCCTTTTAATAATGCCGCCACCTATAACAGTATCGCCTTCATAGAATACGGCGCTCTGACCGGGGGCAATACCCGATGCTGCTGAAAGCAGCTCTACGCGCACCTGGTCTTCTTCTTTATACAAATGGCCTATGGTCCCTTTATCCTTGTAGCGGATCTTCACCAATACTTCCATGCCGTCTTCTATCGCTTCGTATTTTTGCCAGTTGAGCTGACCGACCCTCAGTTCAGATTTGTCCAGATCTTCCAGGTCTCCTAATACAACTGTATTGGTATCGGGATCAATATGGGTGACATAAACAGGACGACCCATGGCGATTAATCCTTTACGTTGTCCGATGGTATAAAACGGATAGCCATTATGCTGTCCCAGCTTTTTACCGGTCTTGTCTACGAACCATCCGCCCCGCACGCTTTCTTCCAGCCCGTCGACCCGGCGTTTTAAAAATCCGCGGTAATCATTATCAGGTACAAAGCAGATCTCATAGCTTTCGCTCTTTTTTGCCAGCTCCGGATAACCGTAGTCAGCCGCCAGCTGGCGGATCTCGGTTTTATGGTAGCCGCCCAGGGGAAGCAGGGTGCGGCTGAGCAGGTCCTGTTCCAGTCCCCAAAGTACATAACTCTGGTCTTTGGTGCTGTCCAGGCCTTTACTCAGGTAATACCTGCCGTCCTCTCCCTGATGGATATTGGCATAATGGCCGGTGGCGATATAGTCGCAACCCAGCGCATTGGCTCTTTTTAAAAGGGCCCGCCATTTAATATGGGTATTACACATGACGCACGGATTAGGCGTGCGTCCTGCTATATATTCTTCCACAAAGTTCTCGATGACAAAATCGCCGAACTCATCGCGTATATCCAGGATAAAATGCGGAAATCCATGCTGCACGGCAGCCTGCCTGGCATCATTGAAGCTGTCAATATTGCAACAGCCCGTTTCTTTGGAACTGCTGCCACTGCTGGCATAATCCCAGGTTTTCATGGTAATCCCAATGACTTCATAACCTTGTTTGTGGAGCATGAGTGCGACGACGGTGCTGTCAATCCCGCCACTCATGGCTACCAAAACCTTTCCCTTGCTCACGGTATAAAATTTTGGCAAAGGTAAGATTATTGGTACAATTCAGTCTAGGGTGTGGGTCACGGGGCTGTCATAAATGGGATTTAAGATATTTTTTGGATATGCCGTATTTTTAGTTTCCGGATAAGGGATATCTTTGCGGCATGGTAATTTGTTGACAGATAATGTTTTGTAATTACATTATTTTTTGCATTTTTCCTGATTTTGGCACTTTTGGCACGAAATTTTAGCTTAGATATAAAACCTTTGATTCAAAAAGAAACCAGGTATTAATATTCCAAACAAACTAAATCGTAAAACATGAAAAAATTACTCTTTTTAACAGTGGCAGGCCTCTTTGGCGCTTTGACCGTCACGAATGCCCAGATCCAGAAAGGTAACCTGATGCTGGGTACTGACCTGGGAAGCGGCGTAGCCAATGCCGGCAACGGAAGCTTATTCGGCCTGAATTTCGGGCTCAACAGCGGTGCGGGTTATAACGTAGGCATCAGCCCCAAAATCGGTTACTTTGTAGAAGATAACCTGATGGTGGGTGGTGTGGTCAACCTGGGTTTTAATAAAGACGGTAAGGGAGATAATGCCATTAAAACAACCACGTACGGTATCCAGGCACTCGGCCGTTACTATATTTCTCCAGGCGAAAAGGGGATCAATAACCTACTTAAACATGGCCGTTTCTTCGCAGAAGCAAATGCAGGTTTTGCCGGAAGTAACAAGAAACCAGGGGTAACCACCAATGGCTTTGCCTTTGGATTTGGACCAGGTTATTCTTATTTCCTGACGCCGAATGTTGCACTGGAAGGTCTGGTAAAATATAATGCCATTGTAGGTGGTGGTAATACCAACTATCTACACTCTCTGGGTGTAAACTTTGGGATACAGGTATTTTTACCTAGCTCCCGTGTACGTTCCATGGTAAATGACCCTTCTCAGCTCTAAATCCCAAGGTTTTAAAAATCAAGGGCGGCCTTTAAAAGGCCAGGCTGCAGATTACCCTACTAAAAACCAAAATCAATCAGGATCATATCAGGCGTAGTGCCAGGTGTGGTCCTGATTTTTTTTGAAAGGAGGATTTTTTATATATTGGCCGAATCTGGCACAATAATGCGTTTTACCTATTTTTACAATAGAAAGGGGGTTTTTTAGCAAAAAAATGTATATTGCTGAAAACATATTTGCCACGAATTTTAATTAACATTTTATGATTAAATTGCAAGTGATTGGAAATTTAGGCCGCGATTGCACGGTTAACAATGTGAACGGCCGCACCGTCATAAATTTTAGCGTCGCCCATACCGAAAGGTACCGCGACAGCACTACCGGCGAACTAAAGCCGAAAACGATCTGGGTCGAATGCGCTTACTGGACTGAAAAGACAGCCATTGCGCCCTATCTGAAAAAAGGAACACAAGTTTATGCGGAAGGGACACCCGATACGCGCTCATATACGACCCAAAGTGGGGAAAATAAAATCTCGCTTACTTTAAGGATACATAATGTTCAATTGCTGGGTTCAAGACCAAGTGAAGGATACAATCAGGACAGCGGTGGCAGTAGTGACAGCGGCCATGGCACTGGCGGCGGCTATTCCCAGCCTGACAATGGTAACAGCGATTCAGGCGCCGGCCAAGGACAGGGTATGAGCGGCGGTGGTATGGACAGCTCAGATGCGGATGATCTCCCATTCTAAACGTTATGGACGGAATAAATAGACTGCCGTCCATACATTTTTAGGTAAGGGATTATGGATGGCCCCGGCTTTCATTTAATGGTAGGATGGGCGCAAATAGATAGTCGTGCAAGGATCCACCAAATGAACCGATATCGTAGTTCTATAAAGCAGCAAAAATTATAGCAACCTGTCTGGTTATTCCCTTTCATTTCTTTCGGGGTTTACCAGACGGGTTTTTTGTTGCTTTGCTTATTCATAAAGATGGTAAGATTTTAGGTTTTCAGTTCTGTAAACTTTCATTCCCCGGGATTTTATTTCCCAGCTTCAAAATTTTCCACTAAAGCATTGATCTGTTCAAAACTGACATTTTTTTTCTGGTTGTCCAGGTTGATGACTTCCAATAGGCCCATGCCGCCAGGTGTTTTATGGTAAGTATTGACCAGTTCTAACTGGTCGCTTTTATCGATCCCGCCGGTTAAGCTATCCCAGCTTTCCAGGGTAGACAGGCAACCGTCCGTAGGTGCATTGGGATAAAATGACCAGCCTTCAAAAAAGCTGCCATCCAGGGTAGAACCGTGGATAACGATATAGCGTCTGCCGGCCGCTCCTGCCCAGAAACTTTGCTGCATGGGAGGATAGCTCTGCCAGGAAGGAGGCAGTAGCATTTTATAATTATCGAGTTTAGTGCCTGAGCTGTCATAGGGTAGGCCCCTGAAAAATACAGAGTCAGACTGGAAAGGTATAATGGATTGCAGGGTTGGCGTAGGGCCAATCAGTTTGTCAATGGAAACCCTGGAGCCCGCGATCCGGTATATGCCTTGCGGCGTGTTACCGTTGGTAATAAAAGAGGGCAGCCCGCTTCCCGACCTTGCCAGTTGCCTGAATACTTTTAATTTACCGCCCTTATCCCTGGCAAAATGCCCGTCTTCATATTGAACAATGCAGAGCCCGCTGTAACTCCGGTCCCAGCGCTGAAAACTGTAAATGGTTTTTTGTTTCCAGAGCTGCTGGTACCTGAACAGCTCCAATGCGGACGGGGTGGGCGTTTGTTGATCTGCCAGGTGCCTGAGCAGATAACTGCTTAGCTGCCTGAGCAGTATATTTTGACTGCTATTGGCAAATTGTTTGTCCATTTGCCGCAACAGGCGGCTACGGTTGGCTGTGGAACTGTCTAAACGGTAATCATAGAGCGCTGCAATGGCAAATAATTTAGGGTCCCTTTCATAGGGGAGGATCTCCTTTATTTTATCCTTAAATGTTACCGGAAAAATGCCATATACGGCGGTTAAAAGGGCCAGCCGGGTGGATTGGTCCAGCCGGAAATATTGCTCGAACATCTTTTCAAAGCCACGCTGCGTATACTGATTTTTAATCAGAAACTGGGTGGCTGATAAACAGGCGTTCTCAAACTTATAATCGGTATACTGATTCAGCGGTCCGGAAAAGGTTTCTTTAATCGTCTTTTCCATTAAATACTTTTTAAAACTGGCCCTGCGCTCAGCCATCACAAAATCGCTGTGAATCCCTTCTTTATTGTAATGAATGATCCTGGGGACATATACAGCAGGCACGGCAGGCTGCATGACTGCTGTGCCCGCCGTATCAGCTACCGGCCGGATACTATCCGGCAGTTTTGCGGTACTGTCTTTTCCTAACGGGAATTTAATGGGCGGCTGCCCAGATAAAGCGCAGGCAGAACTAAATAGGATGATTAGCAAAAGACCCCCTGCTTTTTTATTTATCTGAAAGTTTGCTCCTTTGCTTGTAAGGGCTTGTACATTTAAAAAGAATCGCTTGTATTGAGTATGCGCCATTAATAATTGAACGGGTGTTTTCGTTGAGTTTACTATTTGCGGATATTTTCTACTAATGGGATGATATTACCCGTTTAGCATTTTTACTTGCTTTTTGTTTTTTGCACCGAACAAAAAAGAATTAAAAATATTGATTTGTCGGGGTAAAACAAAAATGCAGCCACAAAAGTACATCATTTAACCGCTACTCACAGAAGAACATACACGAAGGAAGGTCCCGGTAAATTTTAAGCGGTCTTATAAAGCGGCCGGCATATCCTATCTTTGCTGCTCAATTTATTATATATGCAAAGTTCTTATAGTTATCAGGCTTTATATAGGTTTACTTTTGATGTGTTTAAGAAAATCGGTTGTAATGAGCAGCATGCAGAGATTGCCACCAATGTATTGCTCAGTGCGGATATGCGGGGCGTGGACAGCCATGGTATTGCCAGGCTTACCGGCTATGTCCGGTTATGGGAAGCCGGACGCGTGAATCCCAACCCGGATATCCGGATCGTTCACGAAACGCCTTCCACGGCGGTCGTTGACGGCGATAAAGGGCTCGGGCTTGTCGTAGCACATAAGGCTATGCAAATAGCCATGGAGAAAGCGGAAATAGCCGGGACGGGCTGGGTCAGCGTTAAGAACAGCAATCATTTTGGCATTGCCGGGATCCATGCCATGATGGCCCTGGAAAAGGATATGATCGGGATGGCCATGACCAATGCCAGCGCGCTGGTTGCACCGACTTTCTCCAGCGAGCGGATGCTGGGCACTAACCCGATTGCCGTGGCCATTCCGGCAAGAAAACACCCGCCTTTTGTCGCGGATCTGGCGACAACTACGGTGGCAAATGGTAAACTCGAAGTTGCATCCAGAAAAAAGGAGCCGATTCCCAAGGGCTGGGCGCAGGATAAAGAGGGCCATCCCAGTGAGGATCCCGGCTGTGTCAGGAATGGTGGCGCCTTATTGCCACTGGGGGGAGACAGAACACATGGAAGCCATAAAGGTTACGCCTTAAGCAGCGTCGTAGATATATTTTCAGCAGTTCTTAGCGGTGCTTCCTACGGTCCATGGGCACCTCCCTTTCCGGCGTATATCCCTATGCCGGAAAACATGCCGGGCGAAGGGCTGGGCCATTTTCTGGGCGCCATGCGGGTGGATGCCTTCCGCAGCAAAGAAAGCTTTTTTGAAAATATGGATAACTGGATTAACCGGTTTAAAAATGCAAAGCCAGCAGCAGGTGAAACGCGGGTACTGATCCCGGGAATGCCGGAGGCTGAAAAAGAGGCTTATCATAAAGCCCACGGCATACCTCTTTTGCAACCGGTCATAGCGGATCTGCAAGAGCTCGCTGATAAACTGGGTGTGCAACCGCTCGGTGAATAAGGGATGAATGAATACATTCAAGCTTTGCCGGACAATCTGTATTTTTAAGGAGGTTACTGTAGTGGCATAGTGTTTGTTTTGTATATGTTAAATTAAAAAACCTGAAAATCAAACTGTTCTAACATGATATTAAAAAAATCTTTACTGATGGGCATGGGTGCCCTGATGGCCCTTGCCGGCCAGGCCCAAAATGCAGATTATTCGTTGCCACGCGTAACGCCTTTTTCCGGGGTCAATGATTACCGGACCTGGTCTTTGGGCGCCTGGGGCGGTGTGTCTATGCCGGTTACGCCTTTTGGGAATAATGATTTTAAACGACTGGGCGTTGACCAGTTAAGTGCTATTTACGGCATCAGTCTTAAAAAGCAGATCTATCATGGATTCGGTCTGCAGGCCGATGTGATGCGGGGACAGGTAAAGGGCCATATTAAGTCCGCACAAAGTAACTGGCCTTATCAGCAAACCGCCGGTCAGAACACTTTAATAACGGATCATTTTAAGACGAATATTGACCTGGCAGCATCTTTAAGCGGCGTCTTTACGCTGGGTACCATTAACTGGCTGAACCGTCAGGCAACGGTGCTGCCTTATATCAGTGCAGGAGGTGGCTATATGCGATTTCATACCCAGGTAGGCGAAAATGGCGCTTCAGACAATTATGTCAATAATCAGGGCATGGCTGTTGATGAAAAACCGGACGCTTCCACGGCCTTTTATATTCCGGTGGGCGTGGGCGCGAAATTTAATGTCGCTACTGGTATCAACCTGGATCTGAGCTATCATACGAATTTTATCAATCATGCCTATTTTGACGGAGTTACCGGGAGCGGTCATAATGATAAATTCTCCGGTGTTCGCCTGGGTATTGAATTTGCGCTGGGCAATCGCAATAAGCCGCAGCTCGCTGTCGTGAACGCACCGGCCCAACTGGCCATGGATCTTTATGAGCGCAACCAGGATCTGAAACGTCAGATAGACCAGGCAAATGAGCATAATCAGCAAGCCATTGAAGGTTTGCGTGGTCAGCTGGAAGATGCTAAAAAGGACAGTGACGGCGATGGTGTGGCCGATATTTTTGACAAATGCCCCAATACGGAAAACGGCGTTCGGGTCGACGGAGCCGGTTGTCCGTTGCCTCAACCCAAACAGATCATCAAACAGGAGAAGGTCGTCGTAACGCAGCAAGACCGTAAGATCGTGGATGAGGCAATTAAAGACCTGGAATTTGATCTGGGTAAGGCGACCATCCGGCCTGCTTCTTATCCGAGCCTGGACAGGGTAGCGGAACTGTTGGTCAATAAGCATTTTAGTCTTAAACTGGCGGGCCATACGGATAACACCGGCAGCAATGCACTCAATATGCGCCTTTCCAAAGAAAGAGCGGAGAGTGTTAAGTCTTATCTGGTGTCTAAAGGTGCTAATGCTTCCCGCATTGAAGCGGTGGGTTATGGCAGCAGTCAGCCCATTGCCACCAATGATACACCGGAAGGCAGGCAGCAAAACCGCCGGGTAGAGTTTACGCTTTATTAATCCTGGTGTTCCTTGTAAAAGCCTAAGGCTTTTACGAGGAACCAGTTTTTCAAATGAGTAATATTTTCCTGGCAGCATCCGATTTAATTTATTTAAACGGTTTACTGACAGGGACTTTCTCTCGCCCTTTAATTCCTTAACTTCAGCCCTGGCTGTCGGATAAGGGATTAAAGGGCATTTTTTTAGTATCGCTAAAGCCATGGCAAACCATACAAATTATGTCCGATTTTGAAAAAATAGGAATGGAGGTTGCTTTTTCGCCAGGACACCCATCATTTAAACCTATTCAGTGGTGTCAAACTATGCAAAACCGGTCCCGTACTATTTTTCGCCATGACGGTCCTGCGCCATTAGGGTTGCAAGAGAATCTTTTTATAGATGGCTGCCTTCTGATCAAGGCTTAGCCTTGCGTACCTGGGGGAAGGAGAGGGCAATAGGACGGTATGCGGATAATCGGGGAAGCAATGCTTAAAATGTTTTTCCACAAATCGGCTGGTAAAACAAATGCGGACATCGGGATTACGCACTAATATCAGGTGGATGGCTTTATCGTTATAGTCGATGACTTTGAGGTCCTGGTCTGCATTGGACATTTTTAACCTTTCTACTTTGAGCAGGATATCGGCAATGCCGATTCCATGGGCCGATAAAACGGCCGCTTTGGTCTTTTTGTCCGGCAAGGGCTGGCCAAAAACTTTTTCCAGGATATTCCAGAGCTGGTTGCGCGTGGCACTGTAGAACCAGTTATTTTCCGGATCAGGGCTAAGTGTAGAGGCCCTGCCCGGAAAACTGCCCATGATTAGTGCTTTTAAAGGCTGCGGCAGGAAAGGCTGGTGTGGGTGGATTTCAATCTGCATAAGACAAAGATAATTTTTTTGCCCCGTACCATCGTGTTAAAGAGAATCTGCTTATTTTTAATCCATGGACCATCCTGAACTTTTTATGTGCCTGATCGGCTGTAAGCCCAGGGGCAGGCATATTGAACAACATGATATTTTTTTCGGTATTGCAGCTGGCGCCCAGGAGTTGATCCGGCAGATAAATGATTTCTGGCCCGACGGTGGAAGGCTTCATCTGGACGCCTGGCGCCGGGTAAATCTCGTCGGTGGGGTTGAGGTGCAGGTTCTTCATAAAGATGTTCAGGAAATCGGTAATGGAAAGGGAATAGAGAAGGAGAATGAGCAATTGACGCAGCATGCGAGTGGCGTCCCCGGCCGCCATCTTTATTTTATTAACCTGGGGGGTTACCAGCCAGGGCGTTTTGAGGAATATCATCATAAACTTATTACCGTACAAGCAGATAAGGCAAGTGCCATAAAAGCCGCCAAACAGGATGAATTTTTCAGGGAGGCCGCCGGATCCCATGTGGATGACCAGTACGGCGTTGATATTGACGACTTATATAACGTCGAAGACATCCTGCCAGCGGCAGTGAAGGATAAATATGCGCTGGTTTTTAAAGATACCGAAAAAAGCGACGCCCTTGAAAGACAACCGGACACCCTGCATATCGGTTACACTAAATTGGAACAGCTGCAAAAAATGTTTTGATTATCAGTGAATTAAATTATTCAGGCGGCTGCTTAAAGCGAACTTCGGTTGATGGCTATGATGCTAAAGTTTTTACGCACAGTTGCCGCTTTTACCAAAAAAGCATATTATATTTGCTCGCCCCGCCGTAAAAAATATTGCCGGCCGGGGCTAAAAAAGCAGATTATTCCACTATATTGCCCCCCGGCAATATCAACCTTAACAGGATATATAACAGGATATTAATAATACATGGCAAAAGATTCAAAGAAGGAAATACGAAGAGAATTAGATATGAGCGTCAATACAGGCGTTCAGGGACAATATAAAAACTGGTTTTTAGATTACGCTTCTTATGTCATATTGGAGCGTGCAGTGCCAGCGGTGGAGGACGGTTTAAAACCGGTACAGCGCAGGATCCTGCATGCCATGAAAGAAATGGATGACGGCAGGTATAATAAAGTGGCCAATATTATCGGGCAGTCCATGCAATATCATCCGCATGGTGATATGAGTATCGGGGATGCCCTGGTTAATATGGGCCAAAAGGATCTGCTGATTGATTGTCAGGGTAACTGGGGTGATGTCAGGACCGGCGATTCTGCGGCGGCCTCCCGTTATATAGAGGCCAGGCTCTCCAAGCTGGCCCTGGAAATTGCTTTTAACCATAAGACCACCCAATGGCAACTCAGTTATGACGGCCGTAAAAACGAGCCCGTTACTTTGCCCATGAAATTCCCTTTACTATTGGCACAGGGTGCAGAAGGGATAGCTGTGGGACTTTCCACTAAAATTCTGCCGCATAATTTTATTGAACTGTGCGAGGCCTCCATTAAATACCTGAAAGGCAAAAAGTTCGAACTTTACCCTGATTTTCTGACCGGAGGTATGATTGATGTCTCTAATTACAATAAAGGTAAAAGAGGCGGCAAAATTAAGGTGAGGGCCATTATTGAGGAGCAGGATAAGAAAACCCTGGTGA
>Ga0182744_1002443_pt1 | contig 15259 bp, 11 predicted proteins | sample eDN3rd30CKraftMG_FD_128525 | JGI IMG/M metagenome (GOLD analysis project Ga0182744, IMG submission 128525) | Enriched Miracle-Growth compost microbial communities from Emeryville, California, USA - eDNA 3rd pass 30_C Kraft MG (version 2) (version 2) ...
ATTGCTTCCACGCTTAAGCATTTTGCCGTATACAGTGATAACAACGGTGCCCGTGAAGGCATGGCCAGAACAGATCCGCAAATTCCTGAAAGAGAAATGCGGGATCTTTTGCTTTACTCTTTCCGTCATGTGCTGGATAGTGTTGAAGTACTGGGCGTTATGAGCTCCTATAATGATTACGATGGGGTACCGATTTCAGGGAGCCGTTATTGGCTGACAGATGTTTTAAGGGATAAATTTAAGTTCAAAGGATATGTCGTCAGTGACAGTGACGCCTTGGAATACCTGTATTCTAAGCACCACGTGGCCAGTGACTTTAAAGATGCTGTCTACCAGGCGCTCATGGCAGGCATGAATGTTCGGACGACTTTTGTACCGCCCGATAACATGATTCATGCAGTAAGGGAACTGGTTAAGGAAGGTCGCCTTTCAGAAAAAGTGGTGGATAGCCGCGTGGCAGATGTTCTTAGAGTGAAGTTTAAACTTGGGTTATTCGACGCACCTTATGTAAACGATCCGCAGCACAGTAAAGACATCGTCGGTTGTGAGGCACATCAGAAAATTGCGCTGGAGGCATCCAGGGAAAGCATCGTGCTGCTAAAAAATAAGGATAAAATACTTCCGCTGAATAAAACAGCTGCTAAAGTGGCGCTTATTGGTCCGAATATTTTAGATAATGATTATGCGCATACACATTACGGCCCGCTGATGGCGCCTAGTGTAAATATTCTGGAGGGTGTCAAAAGCAAATTGGGTGCAGATAAAGTGTTGTATGCTGAAGGATGTACGCTGGTGGATAAAAACTGGCCGCAAAGCGAGATATTGCCCGAAGCGCCCGATCAGGAGGCGCAAAAAATGATAGACAGCGCTGTAGCGATTGCCCGTCAGTCTGACGTCGCCATTGTGGCGCTCGGCGGAAACACCCGGACCGCCGGGGAAAATAAAAGCAGAACGGATCTTGACCTGCCTGGCTTTCAGAAGCAGTTGATCCAGCAGGTATATGCGACGGGAACGCCAGTTGTCGTTGTCCTTATCGGAACCCAGCCCATGACCATCAACTGGATAAATAAGTATGTCAAGGGAATTATCTATGCCGGGTATCCCGGTGTTTGGGGCGGCAAGGCCATAGCTGATGTTTTATTTGGGGATTATAACCCGGGAGGAAAACTCACACTTACCTTTCCTAAATCGGTAGGGCAATTGCCATTGCACTTTCCGGCAAAACCCAATGCACAGAGTGACGCCGGGGAAGGCGCCAAGATAAAAGGTTTATTATATCCATTCGGACACGGGCTGAGCTATACGACCTTTGACTACAAAAATTTAAAGATCACACCTGATCACATCAAGCCCGATGGCAGTCTTACCGTGTTTGTTGATGTAACGAATACCGGCGATAAAGTCGGGGATGACGTGGTGCAACTTTATACGCGCGATGAACTGAGTTCAGTGACCACTTTTGAGAAGAACCTGCGTGGTTTTGAAAGAGTGCACCTGAATCCTGGTGAAACAAAGACGGTTCAATTCAAAATTGTACCAGACGATCTGATGCTCTGGAACCGGGAGATGCAACATGTGGTAGAGCCGGGCAGCTTTAAGATCATGATTGGCCATAGTTCCGAGGATATCGTGTTGACAGGAAAGCTTCAGGTAACAGAGTAATTTCCAAGTTATTAATTACGATTCTTCGGGTCACCGAATATAGGTAATCCGTCACGTTCGTCCAGCCGAACGAGACGGATTGCCTATTTATGATATATGTGCAAAAGATCTATCATTAAAGAGGCCGTCTGGCTGCAAAAAAAATTTTTCCGAAACATTAGTCCCGGATTGTGATAAGCTGAAAAATGCTGCGAATAGGTAAAAATCTACCGTAGATACGAAGGAAGACATTTGAAGAAAAATTGCGTAAACCGCATCGGTTACTTGGAGCGCCAGGTGTTATAAATTAGGCATTCCTTTCCTTCCCGAATATTGCACGGGTATTTTTAATCGGGGCAATGTTTATCCAAATTATTAAGTCCTTCATGGTCAATTCTAAAGGTTAAAGATCTTTTCTGATCCTTGGTCGTAATCTGAAAGACATAGATCATATCATATTCGTTGCCGGGCCAAGCGGGGATAATCTTCGGATCAACACCAAAATGCTTTACAAGCCTTTTTGCAAAGGCGTTTTGCATGCCGTGCTCCCATGCCATAAATATCGTTGCATTCCGGTATTTAGGCAGCAACAGTTCGTTTTCCAGTGCTTCTATTTCAAGATACCCGAATTGTGTATTAACCGGCAGCTTGAGCCGGATAGCGGTTGGCTCAATGGTAACAAGCGGCCGGACATAAAAATATCTGGCAGCATCTACCTTCTCTGATGGGTTGGGTGCAAATATATATTGCGGATTACCGAACTTTTTAATCAGAACATTGGGCAGGGCCAGCGCACGATTCAGCCCTTGACAACTCAATTGCCCCAGGCCGCCTGCTGGCTTTTCGCCGTGTCGTATCAGTACAATTGTCTGGGTTTGAATGGAATCTTTTTTCACAGGCAAATTTGTCGCCTTAATATTATTTAGATTGAAAAACGCGATGGATAGAAAAACAACGATAAATTTTCTCATGATTTAAAGTTTGAGGATAAGGGAAGTTGTCAAAAATAAGAAAGTTGGGAAAGCAAATTTGGATAATAACAATTCCGTTAGATTTGGAGACAAAGCCGCTGTAAACCTGATAAATTAACGCAATAATGGAATTTGATGTGTAAGCAGATGTAGTACCTTTGCCTTAAGGCAGTTCAATTATTTAATTACAAAAAATTACTAAAATGAAATGTGCTACCATTATTATTACGCTGGGACTTTTAGCGCTCGTTTCCTGTGGGACCCAGGAAGATCAAAAGAAAGCCGAAAAGTCGTCCAAATCTGTTACCCTTATCGATTCATTAAATAAGAAAGTCAATGAAGGGCACGATCTGGCGATGGCCAAAATGGGAACAATCGTCAGGTTGCAGAAAGCGGCTACTTCCATGGTCGACAGTCTTCAAAAAATAAAACCAGTGAACCAGGGTTTCATCCGTCAGATTCAGCAGGCCGACCAGCAATTAGCACAGATAAAAGGCTCCATGTACACCTGGATGGATAATTTCGATTTTGACCTTAAGAATATGGATTCTACCCAAAAAGTCAATTATTTGAAAACCAATTTGAAAAGGATCCTTGAGATCGATGACAGCACAGCGCAAATCATTCATAATGCCAAAAGCGTGATGAAACTTCCGTAGGGCGCACATTACTGGCTGTAAATAAAATTAAAAGTCCTCCTTTTTTTAAGGCATTACAGGTTTACTTAAATGGAAGGTTCTTCATGGGAAGACAGGAAGATTTTCCGCCCGGCGAAAGAAATGTCGGCCTTTTGGCCTGGTTTAAAAGTAGGCGCTATGGCCGCATCGACCGGTATTTTTAAACGTTCATGGTTTATATCTATTTCAATAATAAACGCTGATTGAAAAGGATATACTTTAATCACTTTGCCCGACAAACTGTTTTTCTCAGTAGCAATATTTTTTGCCGCGGATTGTAATTGATGGGCATACCCGCTTTTTAATTCAATCAACTGATCTGGTTGGCTGTAAATGTCTTCAGGCTCATGAGAGACTAATATGGTCGTAAAATTTAACTCCTTTTGAAGCGCTTTGAATTCCGTTCTTAGCTGGGCTGCTAAAGCGTAATCCAGGGAAGAGAATGGTTCATCCAGTAAAAGTAAAGCGGGCTTTCCTGCCAGCGCACGTATTATGGCCAGGCGCTGTTGCTGGCCGCCCGATAGGGTCGCCGGTCTTCTATCAGTGAGTGACTGCATTTGTGTTATGGTAAGCAACCGTTGCAAATATTCATGATCCCTGGGTCGCTTGGATGCAAATAATAAGTTTTCCATAACCGTCATGTTAGGAAATAGTGCATGTTCCTGGAAGACGAATCCAAGATTTCTTTTTTGGACCGGCAGATTGATTTTTCTTAAATGGTCGAACCAGGTCGCCTGATTGACCTCAATTGTACCCAGATCAGGTTTAAGCAGGCCGGCGATCATTCTTAACAGGGTTGTTTTGCCAACGCCGGATTTTCCATAAATAACCACAAATTCGCCGGGCCTTATTTCAAGATCAACCCGCAGTGGCTCAGTGCGCTGTGCGCTAAGTATTGCTTTTTCTATGGAGATTTTAATCATAAACCTACCTGTGCGTTAAAAAGTTTTTTGTTCAGGCCATAAGTGATCAGTAAAATCACAAAGGAAACGATAACCAAAATCAGTGAATATATATGAGCCGAGCCAAAATCAAGGGATTCAACTGCGTCATATATGGCAATTGACGCCACCTTGGTGGAACCTTCCAGGTTGCCGCCGATCATCAGAACCACGCCAAATTCTCCAAGTGTATGCGCAAAAGTCAGCACCACGCCGGTGAGTATGGCAGGCTTAATATTAGGAAGCAACACTTTTAACATCGTCTCTTTTTTTGATTTGCCTAAACAGTAAGAGGCTTCTTTAAGATTGGATGGCAGCCCCTGAAATCCCGCCTGGAGAGGATGGATCATAAAGGGTAGACTATAGATTAAAGAGCCGATTACGAGGCCTGAAAAAGAAAAGACCAGCCGCACATCAAAATAGGTATCCAGGAATTTCCCAATAAAATGATCAGGGCTAAAAGCTACTAACAGGTAAAAGCCTAAAACGGAAGGCGGTAAAACGAGCGGAAGACTGACGATCGCTTCAAGGACAGCTTTTCCCTTAAAGGTTTTGAATGCTAAAAAAGAAGCGATGGGTATTCCGATTATCAGGAGCAGGACGGTCGTAATCAGGGACAGTTCAAGACTCAGAATAAGCGGTTGCAAGTTAAAATCCATAAAGTACATCTTTAATTATTTAACCTTATAACCAAAATAGGTAAATATTGCTTGGCCCTGTTCACTAAACAGGAATTGATAAAATTCTTTTGCCCGGGTAAGCGCAGCTTTCTTTGCATGTTTCAATAAGATGACACCCTGATCAATGGCCGGATATAAGTCACTGTTAATTTCCACCCATTTGCCCTTATGGCTCAATGCCGGGCTTCTTACAATGGATAAGGCCGTAAAGGCCATATCGGCCGCTCCGCTTAATTGATATTGATTTACCTGGGCAATACTTTCGCCAAATACGATTTTATCCCTGATGGATGCATATAGGCCTGCTTTTTTCAAAGCCGCAATGGTCGCCGATCCGTAAGGTGCCGTGGCCGGATTGGCCACCGCAATGCTTTTAACCGCCGGACTGGTGAGCGCATTTAAACTGTTTATAGCCAAATCTTTAGTCGTCCATAAAACAAGCTTGCCCGCGGCATATACTTTGGGCCTGGTTAATGCGTGGCCTGCCTGATAAACGGCCTCTGCATACTTCATGTCGGCCGACATGAAAATATCGTAGGGAGCTCCATGCGCTATTTGTGCGGTTAATTTACCGGAGGAACTGACAATGAGTTCAATTTTGCCCGGATGGGTTTTTTGAAAGGCTTTTTTTAAGGAGTCCGTCACAAACTGGGCATTGGCAGCGACAGCGATCCTCAGCACCTGCCCGTTTGTTTTCACCATGCAAAAAATACAAAATATGCTCAATAGAAAACTCAAGGTAAAGTGGTGGCGCATAGGATTAACTTACTGTTTAATTTTTAAAGCCCGACTAATCAAAATTAGTCAATTTTAGCCAAACCGTCGTGTGGGGAGCTGACTGGAGCACACTGGATTTTGGATAAATACGCTGCATTCATTTTTCAATAAAAGCCATCACCGCACAGATTTTTTTGGGTAGTGTCATTCAGTACAGGGGGCTGCTCCTGAATAATTGCGGCTTAGTGCTTAATTTTACATTATTGGAAGAAGATAAATGGCAGCGTTTATAAACTGGGTTCTTACTGTTTTAGGAGCGCTGATTTACCGCTCTTCCGTACTAAATTTCTAGGAATGGCAATTGAGGAGACCTATAATGAAAAGCAGGGGCACTGGATGCTGGCCAGGTTGGGCAAGCAGGTGCTACGCCCTGGAGGAATCGCTTTGACACGGGTATTGATATCCCGGTTAAATATCAATGAAAAAGATGATGTAGTTGAATTTGCACCCGGACTGGGCCTGACGGCAAATATAGCTTGTGCAAATAACCCACGCAGTTATACAGGGATAGACCGTAATGAAGAGGCTGCCCGGCAGGCTAGGGCACATATCAGGTTTCCCAGGGCGAAGGTTATTGTGGGCGATGCTGTAGCTACTTCGCTACCAGACCGTTTTGCGACAAAGGTGTACGGAGAAGCCATGCTGACAATGCATCCCATAGAGACCAAGCGCCAGATAATTCATGAAGCGGCCAGGATTTTACAATCCGGCGGCTATTACGGCATTCATGAACTCTGCATTCAGCCAGAAGATATCAGCGAAACGGATCAGAAACGGATTTTTAAGGACCTGGGCTCCAATATGCGGGTGCATGCACATCCATTGACCATACCGGCATGGCGGTCCTTATTAGAGCAGGAAGGATTTGAGGTTGTAAATGTACAAACCAGTAAAATGGCACTACTGGAATTTAACCGGCTGATTGAGGACGAAGGTGTCATGCGTACTTTGAGGATCCTGTTTAATGTCCTCATCCATAAGGCGCTCCGAAAAAGGATTTTACATATCCGGAAGATGTTCAGAAGACATCAAAAAGATATAGAAGCGGTGGCCATTATAGCCAGGAAAAAATGATCATCGCAAAAATAACATTTTCAACCAATCTGTACCTTTATGGATATGGCCGTATTTCTCAGCCAGCTAACAAAGTCAGACAGAAAGTAAAATGACCTAAACTAAAATCAGACCTGGCCAAAATAATTTGCTTAAGTATGGACAGGTCTGACCGTATTTAAGTTCCGGGATAGGTGGTCGCTTCCTTGGTCTGTAAAGCCGTCGTTCGCTTTAACATCAAACCAATGCGGTTTACCAGGTCTATAGAAGCGTTGATTTCATCTTTACGGATAGCCAGACTTTCAATATTAAAACCAAATGGAACACATCGCTCCTTACAGAATTCAATGAGCTGTGCTGCATTATCAAGGCAGGCCGTTAAAGAGTCCTGCAGCATATTTTCTGACTGCAATAAGGATGCTTTAAGATGTCCCGGTATATGGATCCCCAGCCATTCCATAAAACGGAGGGTCTTGACAGAACCGCAGACGGTCAAGGTAAAGATTAGGGTGGGAGGGGTGCGGCCTTGTTTTTGGCAAGTCAGGCAAAGGTCCTCCACCATCTTTTTAGCATAATCCAGATTAAAAACGCACTGAGAGATAAAATAAGAAACACCGCCGGCTGCTTTATCCAGTATCCGTTTATCCTCGTCATGTAGGACCGCATGTCTTTCCGGTATAGTGACTGCTCCCATGGCCGAATGCGCCTGATATTTACGCCATAATTCATAAGCTTCCGCTAGGGTTACTTTCACCTGAAAATCAGCCGCTGGCACCCCGACAAAGACAGGGTAGAACTGATGTTGGTGGATATCTTCCAGCCATTGACTCAATTGCTGGCTGGAAAACTTGCCTGCAGGCCGGTAAATGATTTTGGGCACCTGGATCTTTTCCAGATAATCCCTGGAGAAAGTAAATGGGTCAAGGGCATTCATAAAGGGGAAAGGGCGCTCAGCAGATGTTCTGGCGGACTCATCCTGAACATCATAAACAACGAGTGCATCTATGTCCAAAGGAATAATCCGTGCCATTGTCTTTTGTGCGATCTCAGCGATCTTCTCTGGTGACGTTCCTTCTTTAGGTGGTGTAATTCCGTAGGTTAAAATGCCCGACTGGCCTGATTTTATTTTATCTAAAAACATATACCCTTAAGCTAATGCGTGTTATTTATTTTGTCACAATGGAATAATAGAGCGCATTACAGGGAACTTTCATTCCCTGTAATGGCCAAAGATATAAATTATAGGACAGCTTCGACACTAATTTCTTTTCTAATTTGTCTGGCAGCTGCCACCATATTGCTTAAGGCCGCCTCCGTTTCCGGCCATTTTCTTGTTTTCAACCCGCAATCCGGATTGACCCAGAGATTACGGGCCGGCAGCAAACCTGCTGCTTTCCTTAACAGCGCCGTCATCTCTTCGGAGGTAGGGACACGGGGAGAATGAATATCATACACGCCTGGTCCGATTTCATTGGGGTAGGCAAAGTCAGCAAAGGCCTCTAAAAGTTCCATTTGTGACCTGGACGTTTCGATGGTGATCACATCTGCATCCATGGCAGCAATGTGCTCAATGATATTATTAAATTCACTGTAGCACATATGCGTATGGATCTGCGTGCGGTCCTGAACGCCTGACGCAGTAATCCTGAATGCCCTGATCGCCCATTCCAGATAATGAGGCTGCCTGGCACTTCTTAAAGGAAGGCCTTCGCGCAGGGCCGCCTCATCAATTTGGATAATGCCGATCCCTGCTTTTTCCAGGGCAAGAACTTCATCGCGGATCGCCAGTGCGATTTGACCCGCAGTCTCGGCGCGCGGCTGATCATCTCTTACAAAGGACCATTGTAAAATAGTCACCGGCCCTGTTAACATGCCTTTCATCGGTTTGGTTGTTTGCCTTGCTGCAAAGGTGATCCACCGGACCGTCATGTCACGGGGACGGCTGACATCACCAAATATTATCGGGGGCTTTACACAGCGGCTGCCGTAACTTTGGACCCATCCGTTTTTGGTAAATAAAAAACCTTCCAGCTGTTCCCCGAAATATTCCACCATATCATTACGTTCATATTCACCATGCACCAGTACATCCAGGCCAATACTTTCCTGCCATCTGATCACTTCGGTAGTGGCTTTTTCTAAGGCCGCCTCATATTGAGCGACGGTTAAAATGCCTTTTTTGAACTGGGCCCGTAATTGCCGGATATCCGCTGTTTGTGGAAAAGAGCCAATCGTGGTTGTCGGGAAAGCAGGGAATTTAAAGCGCTCGTGATGCAGGCGCTGACGCACAGCAAAAGGGCTATGGCGCGTCGCTCCTGCGTCGGTTATGGAACGAAGACGGTCTTTGACAAATTGTTTATGGACTTTATTGGAGGACTTTCTGCTTAGAATGGCCTCCTTGTTGGCATTCAGCAGGACAGTTTTTCCTTCAAAAATTTCCTGCAGCTGCTTGACTTCCGTTAATTTCTGTTTGGCAAAGGCCATCCAGTTTTTGATTTCCGGATCAATGTCAGTTTCCAGGTCCAGGTCAATGGGGCTATGCAGCAGGGAACAGGAGGGGGCAATGATGATCCTGTCAGCACCGATTTTGTCTGCGGCTTTACGGATCAGGGAAAGCGATTTTTCGTAATCATTTTTCCAGACATTGCGGCCGTCGACAACACCCAGGGATAATTGAAGCTGAGCGGGAATTTGCACTAATACCTCCTCCAGTTGTTCTGGCGCACGTACCAGATCGATATGCAATGCACTGACCGGTAGATTAAGAGCGAGGGACGTATTGTCGTCCAGTGCATCAAAATAAGTAGCTATAAGGATCTGCAGATGCGGGACTTTTTCAGCAATCTGGCCATAGGCGTATTGAAAAGCTGCTTTGTCCTGGTCTGTCAGGTCTAATACCAGGCATGGCTCATCGAGTTGCACAAAGGTGGCCCCGGCGGCCTTTAACCGGCCTAATAGTTCTATATAAACAGCCGTCAGTTTTTCTATCAGCGATATGCGTTCAAAGCCTGCCGTTTTTTCTTTGCCTAACAGCAAATAACTGACGGGACCGATTAAAACGGGTTTAGCTTTTGCTCCAAGGACGGCTTTAGCACTTTCAAATGATTCAAACAATGGTCCGTCTGAAATATTAAATTCCTGATCCCCGGTGAATTCAGGGACAATATAATGATAGTTGGTATCCAGCCATTTGGTCATTTCCATGGCGGTAATATCCAGGCCATTTTTTTGATAGCCACGGGCCATCGCAAAGTAGAGCTCCGTTTTTCCCTCCTCACTCATATCAGACAGCAAAGGACGGAAGCGATCAGGAACGACTCCTAAAAGCAGGCTCATGTCCAGCATCTGATCATAGTAACTAAAATCATTGCAGGCAATCAGATCTATTCCGGCATTTAATTGTGTCCGCCAGTTTTCTGTTCTTATGGCCTTGGCTACTTCCTGTAATTCAGCGAAGGAGATTTTGCCTGCCCAATATTTTTCGGCGGCCCTTTTTAACTGTCTTTGGCTTCCTATTCTTGGATAACCGAGATTCTGTGTGCGCATATTTATCGTTATTTAACGGGTAATCAATAAGTTGGGTAATAAAAGGTGCCAACATTATAAAAGCCACGCTGTATTGCACTGCAAGTGCCTTCTTTTATTACTTAAACGGTGTAAAGATAAAAATGAAGCTGTTTTATTGGAATTCAGGAAAAAATAAGGATAAAAATTCTGATTAATTATTTGAATTAAGTAAAAACGACTTTTTAATGCGTAAATTTGGATGAATAAAAGAATAATTTACTATGAATGAACTTGATCAAACGGATTTAAAACTGTTAAGAATCCTGGCCGGCAATGCAAAATATACCACAAAAGAATTGGCACAGATGGTGAATCTTTCCCCTTCACCTGTATTTGAACGCATAAAAAGACTGGAATTACAGGGGTTTATAAAAAAGTATATCGCCATCCTCGATGCGGAGAAGTTCAACCAGGGATTTATCGTGTTTTGTAATATTAAACTCAAACAACACAATAAAGACATTGGTCATCATTTTGTAGCGGATATAATGGATATCGAAGAGGTAGTTGAATGTTATAATATCTCGGGTGATTATGATTTCATATTAAAAGTCTTTGCACGGGATATGAAACATTATCAGGATTTTGTTTTCAACAAACTGGGGTCGGTCACCAGTATTGGCAGCACCCACAGCACATTTGTGATGTCGGAAATTAAAAACACACATAATATCCATTTTTAGCCTGTTTTAGAAAATCCGGTGATATGCTGGCTTTGCTATATGGATATATCGGTTTTCCTGACATTACCCTTTACCAATACCATTGACAAAAGCTTTCGTTAATATCAGTTAAGCTTTACCTGGAAAATTTCCAGTAACTTTAGCTGAATCAATCATAATCAAATGGATGAACCATGAAGGACATATGTTGCTTAAAGGCAAAAGGCACAAATCTGATCCGGCTGGCCATGAGTTTTGGGGTGATTTTTCTTATAAGCCGTTCCGCCGTTTTAATAGCGCAATCAGCCAAAGGTCAAATGCTCCAACCAGTGGTCTCTTTTGGTAAAAGCATGGCCATTGGGCTGAGTGTAACATCCGATAACCGTGTGTTTGTAGCTTTTCCGAACTATGATGGAGGCGGGCAATATGCCCTGATGGAAGTCGTAAAAGACAAACTGAAACCTTATCCTGACCGTAGCTGGAATACAAAAAGCCAAGCCATAGATCGTAAGGATCATTTTTTACGCATCCAGGACCTCTTCGTGGATAGTGAAGATGATTTATGGGTGTTGGATTCAAAGCCGGCTCCTGCCGGGGATATATTCAAAAGTGATAAATCCAACCAAAAGACCGGTGTTTTTGCATTGATTAAAATTAATACGAAAACAAATAAGGTGGAAAGAGTATATGATTTTAAAGGATTAAATAAATCTGTTTCCGCTTTAAACGACGTAAGAGTAGACCCGCAAAGACAAATCGCTTATCTTTCAGATCCCGGACAGGCAGCCATTGTTACGCTTGATCTGGTTACCGGAAGGATCAGGACTTTGCTTGCGAAATCGGATTATACATTAGCAGATAATATTACCCTCGTTTATGATGGACAAAAAATGATTGATCAAAAAGGCCACCCATTTAGCTCCAATGTAAATGGCATCGCCCTGACCCACGATGGCAAATATCTTTATTTTAAGCCCATTAATAAAGTAGAACTCTTTAGAATTGAGACCGGGTACCTCAGAGATACAACGATATCAGAACAGCAATTGGCTGCTAAAGTAGAAAATGCCGGACGGGTAGGGATTACCCATGGACTAATTGCTGATAAAACAGGCAACATTTACCTGACTTCTTCCGAGCAGTATGCTATTACTTATATCACGCCGGAAGGTCGCTTAAAAGTACTGGTAAAAGATAAAAATTTACTTTGGCCTGATTCAATGGGCATAGGAGGCGATGGATATTTGTATATATCCTGTTCACAATTGCAAAAATTACCTACCTGGAACCATGGACAGGACCGGAGGCAGTATCCCTATAAGGCGTACCGGATAAAACTGCCGGCTCATTCAAATGGAACAAAATAACGGATGGGATAAACAGTATTATTATTTGCGGAGCATCTCTAATTTCAAGGTATAAAATTTGACTATAAAAATCTAACCACAAAAAACATAAATACAATGAGTAAAAAACAGATTGGTTTATTTGTCGGCAGTTTACGAAAAGCCTCTTACTCAAAAGCCCTGGGTCGCTTTATTGAAGGGCTTTCATCAGAGAATTTTAGTTATAGGATAATAGAAATCGGAGATCTGCCCCTATATAACCAGGATTTTGATGATCATGGTCCGGTCCCTGAGGCTTATACCAAATTCAGGGAAGCGGTAAAACAGCTGGACGGTTTCGTTTATGTCACGCCTGAGTACAACCGTTCTGTGCCGGCAGTGCTGAAAAATGCCCTGGACGTTGGCAGCCGGCCTTATGGTCACAGCGTCTGGTCAGGTAAGCCAGGTGGAATAATCAGTTCCTCACCCGGCATCTATGGCGGTTTTGGTGCCAATCACCATCTTCGTCAATCTCTGGTATTTCTGAACGTATATCCTATGCAGCAGCCCGAGTGTTATTTGGCCAGTGTCAATACTTCCATCAATGAGGAAGGTGAAATCACCAAAGATAAACTCAAAGATACACTGGTAAGTTTTGTAAGGGCTTTTGAAAATTGGGTAAATACCGTCGCTTCTTAATTATTTTGAGTAACAGGCTATTTTGTTTATTTAGTGAATAAATTGTGGTCAAATGAGTCTTTATAAACCCATTTGACCACCGTCGTTTTAAGTATTCTTGCTCGCCAAAACTGTGCTTTTTGAGGCGGTTTTGGCGAGCAATATTTGAAGTATTCGAATGATTTATATTTAAATCCAGTACTTTTGGCGAAGCTTTCCCTGGATTTGCAGTTTTTAATTTTTCCCAGTGCTTTCGATTCAATCCTCCCAGAAAACATGGGTAGCAAGGCAGTTCTTTCCATGCGGGAATATTTTGCTAGGCAATTCAATTTTTTTTTTGGCAGTGTAAAGGAAACGCTCAATAATGTCAATTTTGAACGGGGATTTAACTGGCAAAAGCGCCAGAATGATCATTTTGTTGGCAAATGAATGGAAGGTTTAATTTCAATTGATTGATTATTAATTGGTTTTACGCAAACGAATGTGTAGTAATTTGCTAATATCTGTTATTTTATAGCATGTCTTTTTTATTTTTACCCCAAAGCGGCTTTAAATAGGCATTTAAAGCATGCAATCCTTATGTATTTCAAACATCATATTACCAAAAGATGAACAGGCGAACCCAAAGTTTTATTTTATCCAGTACACTCTTATTATGTTTGGCAGGTGGCCGTTTTAATGCCCATGCAACAACCCACCGGCCAATGGTGGATAGTATAGTGGCTGACAGCATTTCCAATCAGATTACCGGTGTACAGCAGATCAATCCGACTACCGTACAATTGATTTTTTCAGACAACCACCGGTTGAGCGTAGATTTTTACGGACAAAATATATTTCGGGTTTTTGAAGATGTCAAAGGTGGTATCATCCGTGATCCTGAGGCCAAGCCGCCGGCTCAGATACTGGTCGACAATCCGCGCAAAAATCCCGGCCAACTGTCCGTCACTGATAAAAACGGGACGGTCTCCATCAGTACAGAACAAGTATCACTGACATTTAATAAAAATAATTCTGCTTTTACTGTAACCAATAAAGCAACGGGCAAGGTAGTCATTACGTCCTTGGCACCGATCTATTTCGGGGGTGACCAGGTAAGTCTCAGCTTAAAAGAAGAACCGGACGAATACTTTTATGGGGGTGGTGTACAAAACGGCCGCTTTTCACATAAAGGTCAACGCATAGCCATAGAAAACCAGAACAGCTGGACAGATGGCGGTGTGGCATCCCCCACGCCTTTTTACTGGTCTACGAATGGGTATGGTGTCATGTTCTATACTTTTAAAAAGGGCGTCTATGATTTTGGTGCCAAAAAAGAGGGTATTGTTACCCTGACCCATGAAAGTGACTATTTTGATGCCTTTTTTATGGTAGATGACGGCGCGCCAAAATTATTACAGGATTTCTATCAGTTAACGGGCCATCCTGTTTTATTGCCCAAATTCGCGTTTTATGAAGGCCATCTTAACGCCTATAACAGAGATTACTGGAAAGAAGACTCTACCGGTATTTTATTTGAAGATGGCAAACGTTACAAAGAAAGCCAGAAAGATAATGGAGGTATCAAAGAATCGCTGAACGGAGAAAAAAACAATTATCAGTTCTCCGCCCGTGCAGTGATCGACAGATATGCCAGCCATGATATGCCACTGGGCTGGTTACTGCCAAACGATGGCTATGGCGCGGGATATGGACAAACCAGTACCCTGGACAGCAATATTGCCAACCTGAAATCCTTAGGCGATTATGCCCGCAGTAAAGGTGTACAAATCGGACTTTGGACCCAATCCGATCTGCATCCTAAGCCAGGCATCAGTGCGCTGTTGCAAAGAGATATCGTAAAAGAGGTCCGGGACGCCGGTGTCCGCGTACTTAAAACAGATGTCGCCTGGGTAGGCGCCGGGTATTCTTTTGGCCTGAATGGCGTATCTGACGTAGGTCATATTGTCCCGTATTATGGCAACGCTGCACGTCCTTTTATTATTTCTTTGGACGGCTGGGCCGGCACCCAGCGGTATGCCGGCGTATGGTCAGGTGACCAGACAGGAGGCAAATGGGAATATATCCGCTTTCATATTCCAACTTTTATCGGCTCAGGTCTTTCCGGACAGCCCAATATCACCTCTGATATGGATGGCATTTTCGGAGGCAAAAACCCTGTAGTGAACGCAAGAGGATTTGAATGGAAGACATTTACGCCCATGCAGCTCAATATGGACGGCTGGGGTGCGAACGAAAAATATCCTCAGGCTCTGGGTGAGCCCACAACCTCCATCAACCGGACTTA
>Ga0182744_1002444_pt1 | contig 15257 bp, 14 predicted proteins | sample eDN3rd30CKraftMG_FD_128525 | JGI IMG/M metagenome (GOLD analysis project Ga0182744, IMG submission 128525) | Enriched Miracle-Growth compost microbial communities from Emeryville, California, USA - eDNA 3rd pass 30_C Kraft MG (version 2) (version 2) ...
GCATTCTCCGCATCGAGGCGTCCGTACGTGACATATGTCAGCGCGGTCCAGTTGCGCGGGCCGCCCGTCCGTGTCGCTTCCGCCGGATCGCGCGACAGCCGGGCGCTGACGTCTGCAAGGTCACCGCAAGCGGCGGCGGTGAAGATGCTGTCGCGCGCGACGGCCGGATAGCGATCGAGGATGCGACGGCTCAGCGGTGTATCCCGATCCCAGTGATCACCCAGCAGTTGCGCGACACGGTCCGCATGTCTGCCGGTACGCGAGAGGAACGCCACGTCCTCCTTGAGTGCGACCCAGCTTGCGCAACCATAGTCTCGCGCCAGCGCCTGCTGGACATGACGCAACACCGGCTCGGCGGGACCATCGGGCCAGGCGGCGCGGAAACGCGCGACGGCTTTGGGCTCCGCGCTGCGAAGCGCCTTGAGCCAGCGCTTGGCTTCCTTGCGCAGGCTATCGACAGTCGTGCGGAACGTGAGGGTACGGCTCATGAAAAACCTTCCTTCCATTCGCCTCATGTCCGCTTACGAAAGGCCGGAAGAAGGGTTCGCAAGATGAGATTGACTGGACGGGAGAAACTCCCTTGCCGCGGACAGGTGGCGCTCCAGATGCGCACTGACGAGATTGATGACCGACGCGGGTCTCTCTGTCAACGAGGCTCGCGCATGCGTGGGATCTGCCGGAACCCGCAGCTCGGCAATTGGCCGGGAACCTGAAGCGCGCTACGGCTGGGCCGGATGCGGAATCTTCCGTTTATCCATCTCGCCAAGATAGTATTGCATATAAGGCCCAGGGCCGACCTGCTCCCTGATGTCATCGTTCAACCAGCGCAGCACCAACGGGATAGCATCGTCCAAGCGAGCGAGCGAGAGTTTCCATCTCTACAGCAACATGAGATCTGAGAGTCGCGGGCAATTCGGATCTCGTGGAAAGGACATGCCCGTCCTGGCGCGACTTGACGCGGCGACGTAGATCGTTCGTCGAGCCGACCTATATGTCATCGCTGCGGAGCTCGAGAAAATAGACGTACCCCATGGCATCAGTCTCCCGCGCTCCTTCGGAGCTTCGGGAGACACCTTTCGCCCTGGCGGGCTCCGTGGCCTGCCACCCCAAGCCCGTCAGGGCGAAGGATGGCGGCCACGCCGCGATTCATCATGCGACCTTCACGGTGAACTCGTTGCCACGCCCTTCGTCGAGGGGGAGAGACTGCGAGACGTAGCCGTTCTCGGGATCGCGGACGTAATCCAGATAGTCTGTCGCGAAGGCGTTCTCGCCGAGGATCACCGCGCCGGCCTTCAACTGGGGCTCGATCAGCTTGAGCACCGGCAGGTAGAGCGACCAGGCACCGTCGATCAGCGCCAGATCGGCTTCGCCGCCGACATCCTTGAGTGTCTCCAGCGCGTCGCCTTGCCGAATGTCCACCAGATCGGCGAGTCCGGCGGCATCGAGATGCGCCCGTGCCCGTGCCACCTTCGCCGGCTCCAACTCGGAGCCGATGAGCCGGCCGCCGCCATTGTCGCGCAGCGCGGCGGCGAGATAGATAGTGGAGACGCCCATGGAGGTGCCGAACTCCACGATCCGCGACGCTTTGCAGGCACGCGCGATGGCGTAGAGAAAGCGGCCATACCCGGGCGATACGGACAGAAAATGTGCGGCGTGGCCGCTATAAACTCGCCGGTAGTCGGCACGTTCATCGGCGATCATCTGCGCCGCGAGTTGCTCGATCGTGCCGCCGGAGGCTTCCATGCCGGCGACGACCTCTTTCATCAATTCGCCATCCGCCGCTTCGGCATCCCGATGAAGCTGGGTCAGAAGTTGGGCGATGCGCCCGCTGGTCAACGTGTTCATGCTGGTTCCTTCCCGATCATGAGCCGATCGGCCTCGACCGGCTGATGACAAGCTGGTACAGGGAACCGAGCTTGGCGTCATTTCGAAGGTCAGACAGAATGTTATTCAATATCGCCATCATGTCCGATTGCCAGTCGTGCCGCTTCTGAACGATCTCTCGGACGAATCGGATTGGGTCGAGCCGGACGATGTGCCCCGTCCGGTCGTCATCTACGGCTTCGCATCCGAAACCTTCGGCGATTTCGAGCTGGAACCGCACTTCCATGCCAAGAGCCAAATCCTGCTCGTCCAGCGCGGCGCGCTGAGCTGCGAGGTCGAAGGCGGCCTGTGGATTGTGCCACCGCGCAGCGCCGTGTGGATACCGGGTGGAGCGCTGCACGCCATCAAGGTGACGGGCGCACTGGAAGGCTACGGTGCTTTCATCGCTTCCGGCATCGGCGCGGGCCTGCCTACGGCGTGCCGCGCCGTCTCGGTGACGCCGTTGCTGCGCGAACTCCTGATTCGCTCCGCCAATCTGCCCCTGCTCTACGAGGAGGGCGGCGCGAACTCGCGATTGATGGCGGTGCTGCTCGACGAACTGGCGGCGGCGAAGGGCGAAGATCTGCATCTGCCGATGCCGGCCGACCCACGCCTTCGCCGGATCATCGACCGGATGATGGCCTCACCGGCAGATCGGGGGACGCTCGACGTTTGGGCGGAGAAAGCAGGGCTGAGCGCGCGGACGTTAGGCCGGATCATCAACCGGGAGACGGGCATGAGCTTCGGACGCTGGCGCCAGCAACTCAGCGTGATCCTCGCCGTGAAGTGGCTGGCCGGGGGCGCATCGATCCAGCAGGTCGCGGCCGATCTCGGCTACGAGAGCGTGCCGAGCTTTGTGACGATGTTCCGCAAGGTACTCGGTACTTCGCCGGGGCGCTACATGGCGGAACGCCATTCGGGGTGAACAGCGCCTAGAGCTTTTTCGGTTCTGATAGAATCAGAACCGAGCTCTAGCTTTTTATTTTAACGCATTTTCTTCATGCGAACCGGCAGCCACTTGGCTCGAAAATGCTCTAGCGGATGCTTTCTATGCCGGCCAGGATGAGGTCGATGCCGGCAAGAAATTGCTCGCGGTCATCATGCTCGGGCAGCATCTTCGCCACTTGCCGCACAAATGAGTGCTCTGCCGGATCGAGCCGCATCCATTTCTCGGCGACGGTCTCAAGGACCGCTTTCCGGATCTCTTTCCTGTCCGTGTTGTGCGGGAAGAGGCGGGCGCCAGCGGCGTACTGGCCGGCGAGGCCGAGGATGAAGCTCATGAGCGCCGTGGTGGCGTTGAATTGCGCGTGCTCAGGGACGCCAAGCGCCTGAACCTGACGGCCAATGCCCTCGAGCATTCGCAAGACCGCATATTGCCATGGATTCCGGGAAAGCTGCCCCCCAACCCAAGGGTGGGTGTGGATGGCATCGAACAGGCCCAGGGCCATGGTGCGGATCACGTCCTGTGGACTCGATCCTCTCACCGCATCAGCCATGACACTGGCGACAATATGGTCCGTGGCCGCCGCAAGCAGATCGTTCTTGTCGGCGACATGCCAGTAAATCGCTCCGCTCCCGGTCGCGAGGCGCGCCGCGAGCGCGCGAAACGTCAGGACATCCTCGCCGCCGTTGTCGAGGATCTCGATGGCAGCCTCTACGATCCGCGTCTTCGAGAGTGCATCTGCGCGCCGTCCGGTCCGAATCCTCGTTGTCATAACGCCCAGCTTGACACGGCTGGAACAATGTTCCAATAAATATCAATGGAACGATGTTCCAGTCCACTCACCAACGGAGCCTGTCGATGACCCCTGTAACGATTGTCGGCGCGGGTCTCGGCGGCCTTGTTCTTGCGCGTGTCCTTCATGTCCATGGGATTCCCGCGACGATCTACGAAGCAGAGCCCTCACCGGAAGCCCGGACGCAAGGCGGCCAACTCGACATCCACGAGCATGACGGGCAGGTTGCGCTCGCAGCGGCCGGGCTCATCGACGAGTTCCGCGCCATCATCCATGAGGGGGCCCAGGCCTCGCGTGTCCTCGACCGGCATGGCAAGGTTCTGCTTGAGGAGCCCGACAACGGTGCGGGCGGGCGACCCGAAGTCCTTCGGGGTGATCTGCGGCGCATCCTCCTCAACTCCCTGCCGCAGGATACGATCCGCTGGGGAAAGAAACTCAGCAGCGTCGCAGCACTCGGCAGCGGTCGGCACGAGCTGACCTTCGCCGACGGGTCGGTCATCGCCAGTCGCCTCCTCGTCGGAGCAGACGGCGCCTGGTCGAAGATCAGGCTGTTGCTTTCCAGGGCGGAGCCCGAATATGTCGGCACGTCGTTCATCGAAACATACTTATACGACGTCGACGCGCGGCATACCAAGGCGGCCGAAGCGGTCGGCGACGGCAGCATGGCCGCGCCCGCGCCGGGACAGGCGATTTTCGCCCATCGCGAGGCCGGGAACGTTCTTCACGCGTACATCGCCCTGAGACGCCCTGCCCCATGGTTCTCTGCCATCGACTTCGACGACGCTGCCGTCGCGACGGCAAAAATCGCGGCTGAGTTCCAGGGATGGGCGCCGTCGCTCACAGCGCTGATCACAGACGCCGAGGCCGCGCCGGTTCTGCGTATGCTTCACACCCTTCCGGCCTCACACCGATGGAGCCGCGTGCCGGGGGTGACTCTTCTCGGAGACGCCGCGCATCTGGCACCGCCTGCCGGAGAGGGCGCGAATCTCGCGATGCTCGATGGCGCTGAACTCGGGGCGGCAATCGCCGCGCACCCTGGCGATATGGAAGCGGCGCTCGCCGCCTATGAAACGACGATGTTCCCACGCAGCGAGTCAGCCGCTGTGGACGCGCACCAGATCCTGGGGCTTCTCCTCGATGACCGTGCCCCCTTCAGCCTCGTCGATTTCTTCACGGGCGCGCTTGGGCGGAACCGAGAAGACGCCGTGCAACCCGGATGCAAGCAGCTTGACGGACATGCCCGTGACCTATGATGTTGTGATCGCCGGAGCCGGCCCCGTCGGCCTGTTTCTCGCCTGCGAACTGCGCCTTGATGGCCTTTCGGTCCTGGTGTTGGAACAGGCTGAAGACCCAAGCTCCCCGTTGAAGGGGCCTCCGTTCGGCCTGCGAGGCCTTTCGGCGCCCAGTCTCGAGGCCTTTTATCGTCGCGGGTTGCTGGACGACATTCACGGGATGTCGGCCACCAGCCCCCTCATCGAAACCTTCTACCGGCGAGGTCAACAGGGCGACATCGCCGCTCCGCATTGGGCCCAAGCGCAACAGTCGCGCAGGCCCGCCGGTCATTTCGCCGGCATCCAGTTCTTCCATGACGATATCGACGCCTCGAAATGGTCTTGGCGTCTGCCGAGCCCTGCCGGCCCCCGCATGGCAGTCTATATGGAGTCTCTCGAATCCGTCCTGGCCGCCCGGGCCGATATGATGGGAGTGAAGATCCGGCGCGGCTTCGCCGTGGACGGCTTTGATCAATCGGACGAAGGCGTGATCGTTCGTGCGGGCAGCGAGACCTTTCACGGATGCTGGCTCATCGGCTGTGATGGCGGGCGCAGCGCGGTGCGCAGGATCGCTGGCTTCGAATTCGTTGGCACCGACCCCGAGTTCACCGGTTATTCCGTCGAGGTCGAAATCGCCGATCCAGACCAGCTTCAGCCGGGTCTGCATTACGCGCCCGACGGCATATACAGCTACGCCCGGCCTGGGACGATCGCCATGGCCGACTTCGACAGCGGCACTTTCCACCGGACCCAGCCGATCACCCTTGAGCATGTGCAGGGCGTCCTGCGCCGTGTCTCCGGCATCGATGTTACGTTGACAGCGCTCAAGCTCGCCACCACCTGGACGGATCGCGCCTGCCAGGCAACGGCCTATCGGAGGGGGCGGGTGCTGCTCGCCGGCGACGCCGCGCATATCCATTCGCCCCTGGGCGGCCAGGGTCTCAATCTCGGGCTCGGCGACGCAATGAACCTCGGCTGGAAGCTGGCCGCCACCATTCGGGGCGATGCGCCGACCGGACTGCTCGACAGCTATTTCGTCGAACGTCATCCCGTAGGGGCGGCCGTTCTCGATTGGTCGCGCGCCCAGGTTGCGATCATGCGGCCAAGCCGGAGTTCGCGGGCGCTCGAAGCCATCGTTCGCGATCTGATCGCCACGCGCGACGGCGCGACCTATTTCGCCGAGCGCGTGTGGGCTATCTCCCTTCGCTACGATCTCGGTGGCAGCCACTCGCTGGTGGGCCGCAGCGTCCCTGATTTCGAACTCGCCGACGGAAGGAAAATCGGCGAATTCTTTAAGACGGGTAAAGGCCTGCTCCTGGACTTTGACGCCGGTGCGCCGCTTGAGGCGCTTGCAGGCCACTGGGGCGACCGGATCAGTTATGTCGCCAGTGACGCCAAGGAACGGTTGGGCTTGAGCGCTGTGCTTGCGCGCCCCGATGGCATCGTCGCCTGGGCCACCGAGGAGGCTCGCGACCTTGAGCAGGCTGTTCAAGCGGCATCGCGATGGTTCGGCGAGCCCGACAAGATGCGTGGCTCGGCCTGAACCGGGCGACGCTTGGCTGGCGCGGACGCCGATTCTACGCCCCAACCACCTTCATCTACACTAGAACTTGATGGCGGAGAGGGAGGGATTCGAACCCCCGATGAGCTTGCACCCATGCCGCATTTCGAGTGCGGTGCATTCGACCACTCTGCCACCTCTCCGTGGTTGGACGCTGCCGCCCGGTCGAGCCGCGCGCATAACATGAAGGCGGGCGCGCCGACAAGCGGGCTGGGGCCTGTTTTGCCTTCCCGCGCTGATTTCTCGAATAATCCGCCCGAATAATGTGTGACAGGCCGCAATCGCGGTTGACCCGCCGCCTTCGCTGGCTATGATCCGCGCCGCTGCAAGGGGTTTTTCTCCCACGCGCGGCCCCTGTGGCGGAACTGGTAGACGCGCTCGACTCAAAATCGAGTTCCGCAAGGAGTGCTGGTTCGATTCCGGCCAGGGGCACCATCCTGCTTCGCGCTGCGCGCTTCGCAGGACTTCCGTCCAGTTCAATTCGAAGCCAGATGCCCGTCGTGGCCTTGGTGAAGAAGGGCGCTTCGCAGGACCTCATCCTTCTCAATTCAAAAGCAAAATTCTGCCCGCACCCTTCCTGCGGCGCTGGATCACGATCTTTTCGGATATGCTCTGAGGCCCTGGTCTCCGAAGCTTCAGCGAAGGAGACTTGAATAGTCATAAAATAACTAGTATATTTATGACTATGAAAAAGCCACCCAAACGCTCCCCCATCGCGCTCGCCGCCCTCGCCATGCTGTACGAGGCGCCCACGCACCCCTATCGCATGCAGCGGCTGATCAAGGAGCGCGGCAAGGACGAGGTGATCAATGTCACCCAGCGCGCCAGCCTCTACCAGACGATCGACCGGCTGAAACGCGAAGGCCTGATCGCGACCCAGGAGGTGGTGCAGGACGACAAGCGGCCCGAGCGCACGGTCTACGAGATCACCCCGGCCGGGCGTGACATCACCTTGGAGTGGATGCGCCAGATCCTGTCGCGGCCCGCGCAGGAATTTCCGGATTTCCCGGCGGCGATCTCCTTCCTGCCGCTGCTGACACCAGAAGACGCCCTGCAGCAGCTCGAACTGCGCAAGCTGGCGATCGAAGCCGAAATCAAACGCATCGACGGGCGCGAGCAGGCCTCGATCGTGCCGCGCCTGTTTCTGCTGGAGATGGAGTATCTGCGCGCCATGCACGCGACCGAGCTGAACTGGGTCATCGCGCTGATCGCCGATCTGCGTTCGGGAACCATCACCTGGAGCGATGCATGGTTGCGCCAGGTCGCTGAACAATTCGCCGGCCAGTTCGGAGACACCGATGACTAGTTCAACCCCCGCATCCCTGCGCGTCATCATCATCGGCGCGGGCACCGGCGGCCTGGCGCTGGCGCATGCGCTCATACAGGCCGGCATAAATGTGCGCGTCTTCGAGCGCGACCGCACGAAACAGAACGAACGCGGCGGCTATCGTGTCGGCATCAGCCCCGCCGGCAGTCGTGCGCTCAAGGCCTGCGTGCCGGCGTCCGTCTACGATCTCTTCGTCGCCACCAGTGCGCGGCCGCCGCGCACCTTCAACATGCTCACCGAGAATTTCGAAGAGCTGCTGTGCATGACGTTCGATACCGACGCCATGGACGGCGAGCACAATGTCATCCGCCAGACCTTGCGGCGCGTGCTGCTCACCGGGCTCAGCGAGCATGTCACCTTCGACAAGACATTCATCGGCTATGACTCGAATCCGGATGCCTCGGTGACCGTTCGCTTCGAGGATGGCTCGTGGGAGACCGGCGATGTGCTGATCGGCGCCGATGGCGCCGGCTCGCACGTGCGCAGACAGCGTCTGCCGCAGGCCCGCCATGAAGACACCGGCATCGTCTCCCTTGGCGGCAGGCTGCCGATGACTGATGAGAGCAAGGCGCTGCTTACCGATAAGATGTTCTACGGCATGTCGATGATCATGGCGCCGAAAGGTTTTGGCGCGATCATCCATTCGCTCGAGTTTACGCCCAATCGCGCCGATCCGGATTTCATGGCGCGGTGGCCGGAGTTTGAGAGCAGCATCGCCGACGACAGCATCGGCTGGGGCCTGTGGGCGGCGCGCCAGAACCTTCCCTGCGATCCGGCGACGCTGGACGCACAGGAGCTTCTGCAACTGGCGCAGGAGCTGACGCGCACCTGGCATCTCCATCTGCAACAGTTGATCCGCATGACCGATCCTTCGACCATGCAAACCATCGCCATCCGCACGTCAGTGCCGCCATCACCATGGGAGAGTTCGAACGTCACCCTGCTCGGCGATGCGGTCCATACCATGACACCCGGTCGCGGCGCCGGCGCCAACACGGCGCTGCGCGATGCGCAGTTGTTGTGCAAGAAATTGGTAGACGTGCGCGACGGCCGCATGCCGCTCATCGAGGCCATCCACGCCTATGAAGCCGAGATGCTGCGCTACAGCAGTGAAGCGGTCATCGAGTCGCGAAAGAACATGAATGCAGGCGACGCCATTCACAAGCCTTTCGTCGGCCGGTTGCAACTCGCAGCGATGCGAACCGCCATGCGCGTGGTCAACGCCGTACCGCCGCTGAACCGGCGCATCACACGCAACATCATGCGCGTGCGCGGCGCGAACTGAACGCCTAAACATCGCCCTACGACCCCTGTGCGCAGCAGCACAGCCTTGCGGGCCGCCCGGTGAGATAACTGTCTCACGGTCGCTGGATGTCCCGGCGTCCCGTGAGGGCCACACGGTCGGCCCGTTCTGACAGGAGCAAGCACATGAGAAAGATTATGTTCGCCTGCGCGATTGCTGCGCTTGGCACGATCGGCTTTGCCGCCACCGAAGCTTCCGCCAAGGGCGGCGGACATTGGGGTGGTGGTCACGGTCACTGGGGCGGCGGCCATGGCCATTGGGGTGGCGGCGGCCATTACTGGGGTGGACCGCGCTTCTTCGGCGGCCCGGTTGTCTACTATGCGCCGCGCTGCCGCTGGGTCTCGGGCTACGCCGGCTGGGTGCGCGTCTGCCGCTGACCCATGCGCTCCCGCGCGCGTCATAGGAAAGGGCCGGTTCGCAGGAACCGGCCCTTTCTATTATCGGATTGAACGACAACGATGTCTTATTGCGTCGGCTTGACGCCGTCCTTCGACACCTGCACGCGCACCGCTGTCAGCTTGCCGCCGTCGTCGCGCGCCACGACGAAAATCGTCTCGCCTGCTTTGAGATCCTCGCGCATGCCCGGAATGGCCTGGGACATCGGCGTGCCTGGCGGTACCAGCACTTTCACCGTGCCAGACCTGTAATCGAGCGTCAGCTCCTCGCCATTGGCCGACTTCGCCGAGGCTTCCAGCACGGCGTTGGTCATCGTCGCGTGCGGTTGCAGATCGTTGGGCGAGAGTCCCGGCCTGACAGTGGCGGGGAGCGGCCGCACATCGATGGCGACCACCTTGTCGTCACGCACCACTGTCGTCACGCCTAGGGTCATGCCGGGCTTGATATCCGCCAGGGTGAACGCCTTGGTTGCCGCGACTGCGACGCCCTCGGGCAACTCCACCTTCAGCGCCTTGCCGTCATTGGCCTTGATCTGGATCGTCATGCCGTCGAAGCCGGAAATGACCCCCCTGATATTCACGATCTGCTGGGCCTGCGCCGGCAGACTGAGAACTGCTGTCGCGGAGACCAAAAAAAGCGCTGAGAATAGACGCATCGCCACACCTCCCCTTGATCCCGAGATGTTCATCGCCAACCGATATACTTTCAATGCAACTCCACGTGAAGACCGCTCGCACGCGCACGCTCCGGTCGTCGCCCACCGATCAACCCGCTCCGCCGGGACCGGCGCCGCTTCCCCACAGGAACGGCGACTTGACGGTCAGCACACCGGCCTCGATGCCGACACCCCGGTCGCGATCCTTGCTCAGCCACCATGGTCCATCGAGGTCCGCATAATCCGCCCCGGCTGCAATGTGCAGCGCGGGTGCGATGCTCAAGGACGTGCAGACCATGCAGCCGACGAGGATGCCGAGCTTGCGTTCTCGCGCCGCCGCCCGCAGGCGCAACGCTTCGGTGAGGCCACCGGTTTTATCGAGCTTGATGTTCACCACCTGATAGCGCGCGGCGACTTGCGGCAGGTCTTCACTCGTATGCACGGATTCGTCGGCGCATAGGGGCACCAGAGGTTTGAAACCGGCCAGCGCCGCATCGCTTGCCGCCGGCAACGGCTGTTCGACAAAAGCGATGTTGAGGCGCGCGAGAAAGGGTTGCAGCTCACGCAGCAGGTCGATGGTCCAGCTTTCGTTGGCGTCGATGATGAGTTGCGCATTCGGCGCCGCAGCCGCGACGGCCTCGATGGCGGCCCGTGGCTGTCGCCCATCGACTTTGATCTTGAGGAGGCTGGCGCCGGCGACGTCCCTCGCGGCGGCAGCCATGTTCTCGGGCGTATCGATCGAAACCGTCACGGCTGTCGGCAGCGATTCTCGCACCGGCTCGCCAATGATCTGGGCAACCGAACGGCCGGTGATTTGCGCCTCGAGGTCCCACAGCGCGCAATCGACGGCGTTGCGCGCAGCGCCCTCCGGCAGCAATTTCAAGAGATGCGCGCGCGGCAGATGCGCAGGGTCCTGTTGCGCCAGCAGGACCAATTGTTCGAGCACGGTTTCCGGCGTCTCGCCATAGCGGGCCAGGGGCACGCCCTCGCCGCGACCCACCTTGTCGCCGACGCGTGCTTCGACGACGACGACCTCGGCCTCCGTCCTCACGCCGCGCGAGATGCGAAACGGCCGGGCCAGGGACCAGCGTTCGATGCGGGCTGTGAACCCGGACGGCATTTGAGCGGTCTCCTCGCGGCTGGAGCAGGGTACACCCCTGCGGGCTCAGATCAGCTCGTCAGCCAATAGTAGGAGAACACGACCGAAGCGCCAACAGCCGCGGCGACCGCGACCATATAGACAAGGCTGCCAACACCGGTAGCCGGCTTGGATGGGATCGGCGGCGGCTGAAAACCGCCGACCCTGCCCGGCTTCATCTGCCGGTTGAAGGAGGGATCGAGTTTGATGCTGCTCACCTGCTTTGCCTTCCAGAACGGGCGCTGCATCGCTGCGGCGCGTGAAATTCGGTGTTGCAGGCAGGTCTAGGCGCGCAGGCTTATCGAAATCCTGCTCCATTCGAGACAATTTTAATGACCCCGTTAAAAACGGGGGATTGGCGCGATGCATCGGAGAATGGTGTTTTCAAATTCTGAACGGGACTTCCGATTTCCGGCATTAACTACACAATCGCCGCATTTCGCCCGGGGCAGACCGCTGAAAACCACCGCGCGCAAGCAAGCAGGCAGCGAGCGCAGTGGAATTTGCGGTTCATTAACCATGTTGGGTCACCATAAGGGATCGTTAACGCTTCGATCCCGCCCTGCGAGGATCGCTGGACCAGAGAGTTTGAATGCGCCTGCGCCGGTGTGCCGCGGCCCTGCCGGTCTTTCCGCTTGTCGCGAGCCTGCTGGTGGCCAACGCCATCGCCGGTGAGCGCGAACCCGCCGACGCAAGTTCGCTGCAAAACAATTCGTCGCAGGAGTTTCAGCGCTTCGAGTTGCGCCTTGGCACATTCGCTCATGACAGCCTCAGCCCCGAGCGCGGCTCAGCCGACATCAACGGCGAGATCCTGTTCTCGCCGTTCGATCGCAGCAACAACTGGCTCATCCCGCGCCTGCATGTGGGCTCGACGGTCAACACCGCCGGCAAGACCAGCATCGCCTATGCCGGTTTCACCTGGACCTTCGACGTCACCAGGAAGGTCTTCATTGAAGGCGCGTTCGGCGGCGCCGTGAACAACGGCAAGACCGGCCCGGTCGCGGTCCCCGGCCACAACGCCATGGGCTGCAGCGCATCGTTTCACGAAGCCGCCTCTGTCGGCTATCGCGTCACCCGCGCCTTCAGCATTCTCGCCACGATCGAACATTCCTCGAATGCCGGCCTGTGCCCGCAAAACCGCGGCCTGACGAATTTCGGTGTGCGCGCCGCCTATGCGTTCTGAAAATGCTCTGAGAACCAAGCGTCAAGCCGCAACCTCTCCGTCATGCCCGCGCTTGTCGCGGGTATCCACGCGATGACGCTGCGTTCCTATTTCAGAAAGTGCAAAGCGCTTTTTGAAGTGCCGGGGCGCACCACGGCGTGGGTGCCCGCGACAAGCGCGGGCATGACGCTGTGGAAAGATAGCAGCGTAATGAGGCTTCTGGATGATTGTTGCCACTGCCAATAGCTCTATCGCGCCAGCGGCGCAAAGATCTCGACCACCTTTTCATACACCGGCCGCTTGAACGGAATGATCAGCTCCGGCAGATGCGCGATCGGCTCCCAGCGCCAGGCGTCGAACTCGGGCCGGTGACCGCCGGGCGGATGCTCGATGTTGATCTCGTCCTCGCTGCCCTCGAAGCGAAAGGCGAACCACTTCTGCCGCTGGCCGCGATACCGCCCGCGCCAGGCCTGCTGCGCGATGTCCCCCGGCAGATCGTAGGTCAGCCAGTCCGGCGCTTCGGCGAGCAGGCTGGCCGAGGAAACGCCTGTCTCCTCGTAGAGTTCGCGCCGCGCCGCGGCCTCCGGCTCCTCGCCCTTGTCGATGCCGCCCTGCGGCATTTGCCATTCATGCCCCGGCGCAACGTGCTCGACCAACGCCTTGTTGAGCCGCCGGCCGATGAAGGCCAGCCCGTCACGATTGAGCAGCATGACGCCGACGCAGGGCCGATAGATGAGTTTCTTTGCCATGCCGTTCCTTTGCAGAGTCTTCTGGCACTTTCTTGACGATAGCGTCTTCAGGTCCACTGGATCGGAAAGACGCGTCTCGTATTTTATTGCGCCTCAGCGCTGTGTCTTGTTTTTTTGCGCCTCAGCGCTGTGTCTTGGCGGTAAACGCGCCAGGTCTGGTGGCGAGCGCGCTCACCGGCACGAGCGTGATGCCGCGATTTTCCAGCGCGCGGGTAAAGCGCGCAATACGCTCCACCGTCGCAGGCAGGCCGTTCGCCACCCCGACGGCGACGCCCTTGTTGCGCGCCAGGCCTTCGAGACGCGCCAGCGCCGCATCGATCTCGTCGGGCTTGCCGCCGGCATCGAGCACGATATCGGCGACGACCAGCGGCGCGCCGACGCCCGGCGCCAGCGTACCGGCCAGCGAACGCGGCGAACTGCCGTCATCGAAATAGAACAGGCCTCGCGCCGCGATTTCCTTCAGCACGGGCGTCAATGAGGTCTCGCTGGCAGTGAAACGGCCGCCGAGAAAATTGGCGATGCCGACATAGCCTGGAAAGCGGCTCATCTGCCAATGCAGGTTGGTGATCGTCTGCACGCGGTCGTCGGCGGCCTTGAGCGTATAGGCGCCCGGTTCCTCGCCGGCGACGAAACTCTCCATCGGCGATTGCAGGATGACCTCATGGCCGCTGTCGCGCGCCTGCTCGACCTGGCCTTCGAGATCCTCGCCGTAAGGCGCAAAGCCCAGGGTGACGGCAGCCGGCAATTGCGCCACCGCCGTACGCGTCACACCGGTATTGAGGCCCATGCCACCGACCAGAATGGCGATGCGCGCCGCGCCGGCCCTGGGATCGGTGCGCGTCAGCACCGGCCGCGCATAGACGTCCATCGGCCGCGACCCGTCGGCGCCGATTTTCGGCAGGGCGCCGAAGCGGCCCTTGTCGACCAGCCGCCGGTCGGGCGCCGGCGTCAGTTGCAGGCCGAACTTCTGCGGCACCTGGATGATCAGCGCGCCTGGCGCCTGGCCGCCACCCTCGCGCGTCACCCGCACGCCGGTGCCGGCCTCGATGTCGACGCCCGAGGCCCGGTTGGCAATAGGAATGGAACCGGTGACGTCCGGCGCGCTCTTGTCTTTCACCTCCGGCGGTGCCGGCGCGCGGACAGGCTCAACCGGCCGTTCGATCCGCGCGATCGCATAAGGCTCGGCGCCGGGCACGCCATTGTTGGCTGTGCGAAGATAGAAAAAGCCGCCCGCAGTTATCGCAACTGCGGCCAGCACGGCGCCGAACGCCGCCCGCCTCTGCCACCACGGCGAGGCGGCAGACGATGGCGGCTTACGATCGAGCCCCAGCGGCGAGTTCAGGTCGAAACCAGTCATCCAATACCTGCGGCTTGCGCCAATAAAAGACCTACGAATCAAAAGGGTCCGGCGCGGCATTGTCATGCCATACGCCGGACCCGTCGAGCCTTACCTGCCGCCAGTTTTGTAACCGGCGGCAGAAATTTAGTGCGCCTTACTTGGCATTCTCCAGAGCCGGCTCTTTCTGCCGGTCCGCGCTGGCGGGCGCTGCATCCTTGGGTGCATCCTTCGGCGCAGCCACCGGATCCTTCATCTCGACCTTGTTCTGCTCGACCAGCTCCGCCGCCTTCTTGCGGCCGCGCAACAGATCGGCAGCCGCGATGAGCTGCTTGTCCTTGGAGGCATCCGGCGGCACATAGGCCTGCGAGCCGCCCTTCTCGTCATCGCCATTCTTCAGGTGGCCGCGCAATGCAGCCTCACCCTTGGTCGAGTCGCGGCCCTTCAGATCGTCCGGCACGTCCTGCAGGATCTGGATATCCGGATCGATGCCCTTGGCCTGGATCGAGCGGCCTGACGGCGTGTAGTAGCGCGCCGTGGTCAGGCGCAACGCGCCGTTGTTCTGGCCGAGCGGGATGATCGTCTGCACCGAGCCCTTGCCGAACGAGCGCGTGCCGATGAGCGTCGCGCGCTTGTGATCCTGCAGGGCGCCGGCGACGATTTCCGAAGCCGAGGCCGAACCGCCGTTGATGAGCACGACGACCGGCTTGCCCTTCGACAGCTCGCCGGGCTTGGCATTGTAGCGCTGCGTCTCGTCGGC
>Ga0182744_1002447_pt1 | contig 15249 bp, 17 predicted proteins | sample eDN3rd30CKraftMG_FD_128525 | JGI IMG/M metagenome (GOLD analysis project Ga0182744, IMG submission 128525) | Enriched Miracle-Growth compost microbial communities from Emeryville, California, USA - eDNA 3rd pass 30_C Kraft MG (version 2) (version 2) ...
CAAGAACGTGGCGGCGGTGATCGTGACCGCGGAGCTTCCGGCTTTCGCGCGCTCGGGAAACAAAATCGACATCACCATCAGTTCGCTGGGCGATGCGAAGAGCCTTCGCGGCGGAACTTTGATTCAAACTCCGCTGAGGGCCGCGGATCAGCAGATTTACGCGGTGGCGCAAGGCCCGCTGCTGATCGGGCAGACCGGCTCCGACGTGCATGAAGCCGTGGGCCGCATTCCCGACGGCGCCATGATCGAACGCGACCTCGGTCAAGACTTCGCGTCCAGAAAGATGTTTCGTCTGACTTTACAAAATCCAGACTTCACCACGGCGGCGCGAGTGGTCACAATAATCAATAAGGAGCTTTCCGGGAAATACGCCACGGCTCTGGATGCGGGGACGATCGACGTGATCGCGCCTCCCAGTTTCGAAGGGAAAGGGGTCGAACTTTTGGCGACCATCGAGCGCTTGGAAATCAATCCCGACATGGCGGCGCGGGTGGTGGTGAACGAAAAGACCGGCACCGTCGTCATCGGCCATGAAGTGAAGATCTCCGAGGTGGCCCTGACTCACGGAAACCTCTCGCTCAAAGTGGGCGGTGAGGACGGAAAGACCAAGAAGGACGGAGACCGCGTGGTGTTGATCAAGGAATCCGCCAGCGTGGGCGATCTGGTGGACGCGATGAACAAGCTCGGCGTTTCGCCCAAAGATTTGATTGCGATTTTACAAAGTATTAAAGCCGCCGGCGCTCTGCATGGAGAGCTGGATATCTTATAACGTTTTTTGAAGGGGTGACATGGATGTTGCTCTTTCGTGGGGGGTTGGTGAGTTAGAGTCAGAGGACTAGAACGGTTCAAAAGGTTTTTTCAGTTTTCTCGCAGGGAACAAAGAAAAATCAAAGCTTGGCCACGGATGGGCCGGGTGGATTCGAAAGTGCAGGATGCACGCTTGTCTGACTCATCTTCCCCTTTTTTTTCTTTCTTTAAGGAGACGGCTTTTGAAAATCAATCGCTTCATCCAAACCAAACCTCTCACTCCCGAACAGCAGAAACTGATCCAGGAAAAGCAGATGCGGGAAGCCGCCGGGGAATACGAAAAATATTTTCTGAACGAGATGGTGAAAGCGATGCGCTCCACCGTTCCCGAGCAGGACGGATTGATCAAACAGAATTTCGCCGAGAAGATTTACAAGGAAAATCTGGACCAGGAATACGTGAAGAACTGGTCGAAAGCGGGGGGCATCGGTTTGGCCGACTTGATTTATGAACAGCTTCAGCAACAGGTCGAGGGGATTCAAAACGCTCAAGGACCCGCTAAACCCCTAAAAACAGGTGCGCTTCCGGTGAGTCCGGAAAAAGGAATTGCCGCTTATGAAAAACAAGGTTCTGATATCAAACGTCTGGACGATTAAAGAGTTTTTCTTGTTTTCCGTCTCTTTATGATACACTTAAGAGTGTTACGGAAACCCGTCAGGGAGGAACCATGAAGGTTGACAACAAAGTAAATCCGTCCGTCGTGCATTCATCGACAACGGATCGGCTGAACCTGAAGTCCAAGAAGGGCTCCATGTCTTCAGCGGAAAAATCCCATCAAATGAAGGATTCTTCCAAAGTGGAATTGTCCTCGCGCGCGCAGATGATGAACAAGGCGAAACAAATCGCCGGTGAGGAATCCGTGGACGAAGCCAAAGTGGCCCGTCTGCAAAAGCTCATTGACGAGGGCCGCTACCACGTGGATGCCTCTTCCATCGCCGACAAGTTGGTGGACGAGCATCTCGCCATGGAATAAGAGGCTGTAAATGGCTTTGGATCAACTGATTCAAACTCTTGACGAGCAGATCAAAGTTTACCGGCATTTGTTGGACGTCGTGAGAAAAGAGAAAGATATTCTCGTTTCCGCGGACTTGGACGACTTGAGCGAAAACAACCGCTCCAAGGAAGCCATGTTGATCAAAATCCGCTCTCTTGAAAACGACCGTCTTCGTTATGCCAAAGAAACCGCGCAAGCCGTCGGCGTGAATGCCGAGGCGCCGCGCCTTTTGGAAATCGCCCATCACGTTCCCGCGGAGAAGGCGGAAAAACTGCGGAACATGCATTCGGTTTTGGAATTGCTGCTGCGTCGGATTCAGGAACACAACAAGAAGAACGAAGTTTTGGTTCAATCCGCTCTGGCCAACGTGACCGGGGCGATGAACAACCTGAAGGACGTTTTGGAAGAGAAAAAGACTTACAAACGCAAAGGGGACATGGGAAAGGCCGCGAACATTTCGGGGCAACTCGTCAGTAAGGAAATCTAAAGTCGGCGTCACGGATGAGGCCGACGGTGAAGGGGAAAGAAGGATGTCGCGTATTTGGTCCATGATGGACGTCGGTAAGCGCTCTCTGGCGAACAGTCAGACGTCGCTGCAAACCGTGGCGCACAACATCGCCAACAAATCCACCGAAGGCTATTCCCGCCAACGGGTGGAGCAGGTCACCAACGAACCGGTGGGCGAAGGCAATCTGCGCATCGGGATGGGCGCTCGCCCCGGCGCGATCACCCGCACCAACAACGAATTTCTGGAAAAGCAGATTCAAAAGGAAAGAAACAATCTCGGTTACATGGAAGGCCGCGCCGACACTCTCGGTCGGGTGGAGGAAGTCTACAACGAACAGGTCAACAAAGGTTTGAATCAGTTCATGGCCGAATTTTTCAACTCTTTCCGTGAACTGTCCAACAACCCCGAAAATCTGGCGGCGCGCACGATGGTGCGCGAGTCCGCGGATTTTCTGGCCAAGGATTTTCACCGGGTGAACAACCAGTTGACGAAAATTCAGGAGGATTCGGATTTCCGCATCGCCAGTCGGGTGGAGGAGATCAATCAGATCACCCAGGAGATTTCCACGTTGAACGAGAAGATCGCTTCGGTGGAGTTGGGCGGTGCTCACGCCAACGACGAAAGAGACCGGCGGGATCTTTTGATCAAACAACTCGGCGACAAAGTGAACATCAAGTACAACGAAAACAAAAACGGCCAAGTCACCATCACCGCCGGAAACACCGCGCTGTTGGTGTCCGGGGGCAGCTACTCCCAACTCACCACCGGTGAGGAAGCCGGAAAGCATCTGCAGATTTATTTCAAACAACATGAAGGTTCGACGCCGGTCAACGTGACGGAACAAATCACCGGCGGCGAGGTCGGCGGTCTCTTAAGCGTGCGCGACAAGACCGTCGAGGGACTCAAGGACAATTTGGATCAGTTGGCTTACGGCCTGGCCACCGAAGTGAACAAGGCCCATGCGGAAGGATTCGACCGCTACAACAAGCAAGGCAATTTGTTTTTTGAGACGCCCGCCCAGGTCAAAGGCGCCGCCGAAAACATGAACCTCAGCGAATCCGTGCGCACCGACGTCGGACGCATCGCCGCGGCGGGGGCGCCCGGCGCTCCCGGCGACAACCGCATCGCCAACATTCTTTCGAGCCTCGAATATAAAAACGTCTTTGAAGACGGCACCGCCTCTTTCGACAACTTTTACGCGGGCACGGTGGGAAAGGTCGGCGTGGAAGCCCAGCGCGCCCAATCGGCCTTGGAAGCCCAACAGGGCGTGACCGATCAATTGAAAAACATCCGCGAAAGCATCAGCGGGGTGAGTCTGGATGAAGAGGCCACGAAGATGATCGAGTTTCAAAAAAACTTCGATGCCTCGGCGCGCTTGATCCGCACGGCGGACGAAATGATGGACACGGTCCTTAACTTGAAGAGGCTTTAATCGATGAGAATCGCGGATAAAATGGCCTTCGATCAGGTCGCCTCGAACGTTTCAAAGAACCGCAAACAGATGGCGGACCTGCAGAATCAGGCGGCCACGCAAAAGCGCGTGACCAAACCTTCCGACGATCCTTTGGCCGCCAGTCGGGTGCTCGGGGAGCGCGTCGATCTGGCCGGGAAAAGACAGTTCGGAAAAAATTTGGATTACGCCAAATCCTTTTTGGATTTCACCGATGAATCTTTGGCGGAACTTTCCGACACTCTGATCCGCGCCAAGGAATTGGCTTTGTCCCAATCCAACGACGCCAGCGCCAACGAAGACTCGCGCCGGGCGGTGGCCACGGAAATAGAACAGCTCTACAATCAGATGGTGCAGATCGGAAACCGAAAGCTCGGAGACCGCTTCATCTTCGGCGGTTTCAAAACGACCTCTTCCCCTTTTGACGAAGAGGGCTCCTACAAGGGCGACAACGGCGAGATGAAAATCCACGTCGACAAGGAAGCCTTTCTGACGATGAACCTTCCCGGAAGCCGCGTGTTTTTGGGAGAGGGCGTGGGGCAGGACGGCGTGAGCGTGAAAAGCGAAGAGCAACCGCGCACCATTGAAGAGTGGAACCAACGGCAGGCGCTTAAAAATCAGGACGTTCCCGAGGGCGCCAATCCTGAATTGCGCGGTCCCGCGTCGGAACAAAGTCCTCAGTTCCCCTGGTCCGAGCAGCATCTGCAGGAGCACGAACCTCCCGCCGATCCCAACACCGCCGCGGTAAATTTGTTTTCGGTGATGAAGGGGCTTTTGATTTCCCTCAGGGCCAATGACAAACAAGGGGTGCAGGAATCCCTGAATTCCCTGGACCAGGGCCTTTCCCAAGTGGTGTTGGCCCGCTCTCAAGTGGGGTCCAGATCTTCCGTCCTTGAAAACTATTCACAAACTTTGGATAAATCAAAAGTGGATAGTCAGGCGGCGATCTCTCAACTGGAAGACGCGGACATTTTCAAAACGGTGAGCGACATCAACAAAACCGAGTCCACTTTGCAGGCGACTCTGCAAACGTCCGGAAAACTGATCGAAAAGAGTCTGTTGGACTTCCTCAGGTAACTTGACAAGAACTCGTCTTAACGCTAGCTAAAGTATCCCATGAATCCTGCCGTAAATAAGTGGGCACGATAGATCATTATCGTTCTTTGACTAGGATGTTGAAGGAGTTCTTATGTTGGTCCTGACTCGAAAGCTCGGTGAAAGCATTGCGATCGATGACCATATCAAAATCCGGGTTGTGCAAATCAAAGGCAAGCAAGTGCGCCTAGGGATCGAAGCTCCTCGTGACACCAAAATCCATCGGGAAGAGGTCTATTTGGCCATTCAAAGCCAAAATCAGGAGTCCGCTTCCACCACTTCCGACAGCACCAAAGCCGTGGCAGAGCTGCTTAAAAACAAAAATAAAGCCGCTCAGTAGCCTTTTCAAGAATAACGCGTCATATAATTACCCCGTCGCTAACCGGATTTTAGCTCTTGTCCTGTCTGGTCTTTGGGGGCATTCTTTTACATAAGGGGAGGGGCTCTATGACTATTCAGACCACACGGTTTGGATCAGTGGAACTGACGTCCGAAGACATGATTTTTTTCGCCGAAGGCCTGCTGGGTTTTAATGAGCTGCGCCGTTTTGTCTTGTTGGACGATCCCACTGATGAAATTTTTGCGTGGTTACAGAGCTGTGAGGAGCCCGGAGTGGCCTTTCCTCTGCTCGAGCCGGAGCTGTTCACTTCCAATTATGTGGTGCATTTGACCAAATACGACCTGGAAGCCCTCAAACTGACCAGCGCGGAGGGCACCCGCTTCTTCTCCATCATCACCATTCCTCAGGACCCCACTCAGATGACGGCCAACTTAAAGGCGCCGATCGTGATCAACGTGAAAGAGCGCTTGGCCAGACAGTGTGTTTTGCAGGAAAATTCTTTGAACATCCGCGAGCCGATCTTCACCAAGCTTCAGCAGCGCGTGGTGCAAAATCCCCACGGCTCCATCAAGAGCCGCGCGGTGGACGAGAGCATTGCCATCCGTCTGCCCGGACCCGAGCTTTAAGTTTTACTTATTTCCACGTAAAGAGTGCGTCCGATGGCAAACAGCCCGGGCGCCACGATGATGCCTAAAACGCCGAACCAAAAGCTCATCAAAACGATGAAAAACAAAAGCGGAGCTTCGGGAAGTTTCACCCGTTCTTTCATGATCAAAGGCAAGATCACGTTGCCCTCGATCTGTTGAGTGATGAAGAACACCAAGAGCACCCAAAAGAACAAATCCGGTTGCTCCGCCGCCGTCACCAAAGCCACGGAAAGCAAAGTGATCAGAGTTCCGAAGTAGGGAATGATGGCGAACACGGCGGACATCAGACCGAACACCGCCCAGTAATTAAAGCCCACCAGCCACAGGCCGAAGGCCGAGATCACGCCGACGATGGCCATGTCGATCAGTTGCGCCGAAAACCAAACGCGCAAAACTTTCGCCGACTTGCGGGAAAGATGGGCCACGCGGTTTTGCAGGTCTCCGGGAAAAATTTCGATCCAGTCCCGGTAATAGCGGTGGCTGTTGATGGCGGTGTAAAGGGCGATGAAAAAAGCCAAGGTCAATCCGACGGCGGCGCTCATGCCGGTGCCCAGTCCGTTGATGATGCGCAAGACCCCTTCCTTCAGGTTGTCCGTCACGGAGAGATCCGACAGACTTTTGGTCATGGCGGGGTAGTGCTTCAGCAAGTGCGCTTTCCACTCGTGGATTTTTTCAATAAAGTAGGGCAGCTGCTGCTGAAAGTTGTCCAACTGATTGGCCACCAGACGTCCGGCCAGGAAAGCCACTCCGGCGAAAATCAAAGAGAGAATCAGGATAAGGATCAAGGCGCCGACGGCGCGGGGGATTTTAAATTTACGCTGCATGAAAGTCAGAAAAGGCGAGGCCAGGCAGCCCACGCCCACCCCGGTGATGCCGGCCAGGATGATCGAGCGCGATAAAAAGAGCAGGGCCACGAAGCCGACGGTCAGGCAGAAAATCAAGGAGTGCAGGAAAACGGTGGTGAGTTTTTGATCCGGTTTGAACATATGGGTCATGGTCGTAGTGGGGCGTTTTCGGGGAGTCAATCTTTTCCTCGTCTTTGGTCCTCTGCAGACACGGATGAATCGTTCCGATACGTTTCATGGAGGGTCTTATCCATGACCATGAAGAGACTGCTTAAAGGTGTGTTGGTGACGAGTGGCCTGCTATGGGTTCCGATGGTTGCGGCCAAGGGGCCGGACTTCAGCATCTTCGAAGTGCGCCGTCAGTTGGCTTTATCCAACGAGGAAAAGACCGAAAAAGATTATTACGTTTATGCCGGTACTGAAGACGGCGTGAAGGAAGGGACCGTTTACGACGTGGTCCGCACCGTGCCTCTTTATGACGGCGTTCAAAACCGTTCGCTGGGAGAGATGAAAGTGAAAGTGGCCCAAGTGAAGGTGATTTTCGCCGATAAAAGCGTCAGCGTCGCCCGCTATTACAAGGACTTTTCCAGGGAAGCGCTGCCGGTGTTGAGGGAAGATTATATTTTGCTGGGGGACGTTTTGGATGTGACGTCAGCGGCCAAGACCGCCGCCAACGAGGCCGTGCCGGAGGAGTCCGCGCCCGCGGCCGCCGAGCAAGGCGTGCAACTGGTCATCAATTCCGTGGACGTTTCGGAAAAGCTTTCCCATTAGAGGCGGTCTCGCTTCTGGCCTTTTTGGGGAGGGCTGTGATAAGCCTTTCCCATGTCGACCGATCAATATCACATTGTCCTCTTGAAAAACGTTTCCGTCGCGGCGGAGGACTGGCTGTCGTCGTTCGCCTTTGAGTGCGGTGCCGCGGGAATGTCCGAAAACTTAAAGTTCGAACCCAAGCCGGGGACCGATGAAGTGCGGTCCGTCCTCTCTGAAATCAAAGAACTTCAGATTTATTTTGAAGAGACGCCGCCTCCGGATTTTTTCGAAGGAGTGCAAAGCCGCTTTCCCGAAATCGTTGTGCAGGCGCAGACCCGACAAAAAGAAGATTGGATGGAGGGATGGAAAAAACATTTCAAGGCTTTTGAATTGGTCGACGGATTTTTCGTCGTTCCGTCTTGGTTGGACGCGCCCGCGGAAGCGAAAAAAGTTTTGTCCGTGGATCCGGGAATGGCCTTCGGCACCGGGACCCATGAGACCACGTCGATGATGGCGAAAGAGTTGTTCAAAGTTTCCCACGGTCCTCAGGGGAAAAAACTTTTGGACGTCGGCACCGGCACGGGAATTCTGGCGATTCTGGGAGCCTTTTTAGGTTATGCGGAAATCGTCGCCACCGACACCGACAGGGAATCTCAGCGGGTCGCCAATGAAAACTTCGCTCTCAATCAGGTGAAGGTGCAAATGGATGAACGGCAGATTCAGGATCTGTCCGGGGCGTTTGACGTGGTCTTGGCCAACATCATCGAAGGAGTGTTGGCGTTGATTCAAAAAGAGTTGTTCCGAAAGGTGGCGCCGGGGGGCGCGTTGCTTCTGTCGGGAATTCTGGCCGACAACGAAGAGGAGTTCAAAAAAGAATTTATTTTGCCTTCGGGGGCCCGGTGGACGGACCGTCGGCAAAACGGGGAATGGCTTTGCTTGGTGGCGCAGTGGCCTTAAGACGTTTTTGGATTGAAAAGGAAGAATTGAAAGAGGGCGTTTTTTCCCTCACGGGCGAGCTGTTTCATCACTTGGTGGACGTGTGCCGGATCGGTGAGGGCCATGAGTTCGAACTCCTTCCCGGAGACGGCAGCGCCTACTTGGTGAAGGCCCTCGCGGTCGGGAAAAAAGAACTTCAGGTGGAAAGCCTTTCCGTGCGGCCCTTGCCCGCGCTTCCCAGGCCCTATGTGCATTTGTATGTTTCGGTGCCGCGCCTTCCGAAGCTGGATGGGATTTTGGAAAAGAGCGTGGAGCTCGGGGTGAAAAAAGTGACGCCTTTTTTGTCCGACTTCAGCTTCTTGCGCAAAGAAAGCGAGATCTCCTCCAACCGTAAAGTGCGCTGGGAAAAGATCGTCAAAGGCGCGACCCGCCAATGCGGGCGGGGGGATTTGATGGAGATTGGGGAGGTCGAACCGCTCTCAAGAATTCTTTCCGCTTTTAACCGAAGCGGCCGGACTTTGGGTCTATTTCCTTTTGAAGGGGAGGGCTCGATGACTCTCAAGCAATCTTTGCGCTCGCTAAAGGTCCAGGACGTGGACGAAGTGGCGGTGTTCGTCGGCAGTGAAGGGGGCTTTTCCGTTAAGGAAGTGAAGCGATTTCAGGAGCTTGGAATGGAGCCCCTGACCTTGGGAGATCAGGTTTTGCGGGTTGAAACGGCTTGCTTGGCTTTGGTCAGCATCTTAAAGTATGAGCTGAATCTTTAAGGCGGTGGGGAATGGATCCTTTTGACGAATTCGAATTTAAACCTCTGACCGAGGGCCTGGGTTTTCACAAAAAACGAAAGAGCTTGCGCGACTCCGTCAAGGAAGTCCAGTTGGAGGAAAGCGCGAAGCCGTCTTTGCCGGCAAGTCTTCCCGATGAAGCTTTGGATCTGATGGCGGATCGAAAAAAATTGAGCTTCGAGGACATCGTCACCTCTTTGGAAAGCACGCCTTTGGAAACTTCTTCTCCGGTGACCTCCTCCGCGGTGGAGTTTGCCGCGCCTCTTCCGCGCTCCGTGAAAAAGCCGGAATTTCAAATGAGCGGAATGGAAATCGAGATGCCGGTGCGCTCGCCTTTTCCGACCTCTGAAAATTACCGTGAAAGTTATCGGCCCGAGCCGGTGAAGAAAACGCCCTTGCAAGATGAGTTGGCCTCCGTCGGCACGCGGCGTGGGGCGGCGGATTCTCCGCGCGGTCGTTTGCAAAAATCCCCGGGAAGTCTTTCCGCCGCGATTTTAGATGTTGTGGTGGTGATGGCTTTGGGATTGATCTTCACGACCTCGCTGTTGATGGTGACTCAAGTGGATTTGCAAACTCTGGCGCAGTCGGCTTCTTCGGATTGGCTGACTCAAATCAGCGTGGCCATTTTGCTGGTGGCGGTAATGCAGATTTATTTTATTATTTCACGCGCTTACTTCGGACGCACTCTCGGTGAATGGACGTTTGATCTTCAATTGGGACGGGATGAGGAATACCGCAGCGAAAATTATCCCTTGCGGGTGATCATGCGCAGTCTGCTGGTGACTTGCACCGGAGTGATCGTTCTTCCGGTGTTGTCTTTTGTGTGTCGCCGCGATTTGGCGGGGATGATCACCGGCCTTAACCTTTACGCGCAAAGAAATTAAATGCCTCTTTGGACCATGGACAATGCGGAATTCAACCGCTCTCAACTGGCTCCGGAAAAAAGAGTGGTGTTCACCAATGGATGCTTCGATCTGTTGCACGTGGGACATTTGCGTTATCTGCAGGATGCCCGCTCTCTCGGGGATTTTCTGATCGTCGGTTTGAACTCCGACGCCAGCGTTCGGCGCTTGAAGGGCGCGCAGCGCCCCGTGCAGACCGAACTCGACCGCGCGGAGATTTTGTTGGGTCTTCGCCCCGTGGACGCCGTGGTGATCTTTGGTGAGGACACGCCGCTGGAATTGATCAAATCCGTGAAGCCCGATGTGTTGGTCAAAGGCGGCGACTGGAAAGAAGATCAGATCGTCGGCGCCGACGTCGTCAAAGCCCGGGGCGGCGAAGTGAGATCCCTCCCTTTCCACCAAGGCCGCAGCACCACTTCGCTCATCGAAAAGATTTTGTCGAGCACTTGAACCCTTAAGCGTCTTAGCCGTTAATACCGAATCCCGGCTTTCAGTGTGTAGACGGAGTCTTCGTAGCGGTTGATTTCTCCGGCGATAAACAAAGGCTTCCATTCCAGGCTGGCGCCGATCACGGTGTGAAAGCGGTGGATCACTTTGCTGGCGGTGTTGGTGCCGGGATCCAGATTGGGCGTGCCGGGGGCGACGGTGCCGTCACCGGTGTTGCCGCCGACGAAGGTGCCCTCGGAGCGGATCTGTCCTCCTCCGAAGTAAACCGAAATGTCGTCCACGTTCACTCCGGCCAGAAGGTCGGCGGAAAGATTTTGGGAAGTGAATTGATTGTCGAAATTGACCTGATTCCCCGCCACCAGCACCAGCAAATGAATGGGTAAAAGCCGTGCTTCGTAAAAGGTCCAGCGCAGACTGCCGCCGAAATCACTGAAGGCCCCCCCATTCGCAAATGGGGCGAAGGAAAGAAAGAGATCCAAATTGTGATAAAGCCCTTTTCCCAAGGTCAGCTTCATGTAGGAAAACTCTTGTTCTTCCGAGCGGCTGGTGTTGGCGCAGCCGGGAGTGCCGGGATCGCAGCCCAAGCGGGTCAGTTGGTCGACGTTGACGAAATTCAAATCCAGTCCCAACTCGAAACCCGAATATCCGCCCAGAGGATAAGGGTTGGAGGCCATCTTGACGGCGGTTCCAAGCCCAAGGATTTTCACCACGTCTTCCTGATCGGACGTGGAGAGGCCCTTGGGAATCTCAAAAGCTCCCGCGGCGGCGGAAAAAATCAAAAGAAAAAAAAGCGTGAAGAATTTCAAAACGCTTTTCAGTGTAAGGCTTTTGCAAAGGGGCGTCTATTTCTTAAATGCCGCCGTTTTCGGTGTTGGCGGCGACATTTTGAAGTTGAAAGCTCGACTGAAGGAGAGCCAAAAGTTGACCGGCCTGAGTGGCGACTTCTCCGGTGCTTCCGGTCAAATCCTGAAGCAAGCTCACGAAGGGGGAAAAGTCGGAGGCGTAAGCGCTTTTATCCCCGCCCTCGGCCAAAACTTTTTGTACGGTCAGATTCAGTTGCTGAGTGGCGGCCAAAAGAAGCTGTTCGTCTTTTTGTTTGAGCACGCGGGAAAGCACGGTCAATCCGCTGATGGTGGTGTAGTCGGAATCCATGATGCTTGAGGCTTTTTCCGTCACGGAAGAAGCCGCGCTGGAGTCCGCCAAAGCTTGAACCAGAATCTTAAAAGAGCCGACGGAAGGAAAAGCATCCGCGAGGCTCAAGGCTTCTTCTTTCATTTCGCTTCTGGGGTCGTCCAAAAGAGCTTGGGAAATTTTTGTGAAGATTTCGGCGCTCACCGCTCCGCTCTTATAGGAAGTCATGAATTCCTGAAGACCCGAAGCGTTCGGAGTCTGCAAGAGAAGGGACGCCCAGTATTCGTAATTTTTCGGAGTGTTCGTTTCTTCCGTGTGCGCAGAGTTTTGCGTCTGGGTGTCGGCGTTTTTCTTGGTGGTGTAAGCCCATTCGGAAGATCCTTCCGCTCCGGCGTCGGCCGTGGCGGAATTTTTTTGCGGGTTCAGTTCTTTCATTTTTTCCAGCATCTCGGCTTGCTTCTTCGCCAGCAGTTCTTCTTTCTGCTCGTCGCTTAATTTCAAGCGTTTCACCCAGCGGCCTCTTTTGGTGTCGTACACGTATTCGTATTTGGATTTTTTCTTCTTTTTGTTTTTAGCGTCTTTCAATTGGCCTTTTTTGACTTTCAGTTTGCCGTCTTTGGTGATCTCAAGGCCGTGCTCTTTTTGATAATCGGCGATGGCCGCTTTCAAATCGAACTTTACGCCTTGGGCGGAGTGCACTTTTTGAATCTGTTGAATTTGAGCGGCGCGGGGAGAACGCAAAGCTTTTTTCTCCACGTTGTGAACGCGCTCTCTGGAAACGGCGAACAGCTCTCCGGCTTTGTTGAGTTCGGCATTTTGAGCGTTGGAATTCGGGAAGTTCAGACGACGAAGGCCCTCAAAGCCAAGCCCGATGGCCACCATCAGTGCAAGGATCAAGATTTTTGAGTCTTTAAGGTTTTTCATCTTTTATCCCTTCCCCTCAACCTTTACAGAGGCGAAAAGCATGCCCATCCGGCGAATTCATCTTTAAGCCTTTGAAATGTCTTGGTTTTCCTGTTGCGGGGTCGGGGGTGGGGCATGGACTCAATATGTTAAGAGATGAGACAGTGTTGCCCCCGCTCTTTAGAAAAATTAAAGTTTTCAATGACTTAAATGAGATGCGGGGGACCCTTCAATGAGCGACAAAATGCGCCTCCTCACAGAGGCCCAGGGCGGAAACAGCGCCAGTTTCGCGAAGCTTTTAAGCTGGGCGGAGAGATCCCCCTTGAAAGAGGTCTATGCCCTGCCTTCCTTTTTAAACCCTCCCGCGATGGCTTTGCGCGTGGGAATCACCGGGCCTCCAGGGGCAGGGAAGTCCACCTTGGTGTCCTCGGTGATCGGAAAGCTGCGAGCTCTTGATCTTCACGTCGGCGTGCTGGCGGTGGATCCCTCAAGCCCCTTTACCGGCGGCGCGATCCTGGGCGATCGCATCCGTTATCAGGAACATTTTCTGGATGAAAAAGTTTTTATCCGTTCTTTGGGAACGCGCGGAAGTCTTGGGGGCCTGAGTGCTTCTGCCCATCGGCTTTTGCGGCTGTTTGACCTTTGCCGCTTCGACGTGGTGCTGGTGGAGACGGTGGGAGTGGGACAGACCGAGCTGGATGTTTTGCACGTCGCGGACAAAGTGGCGGTGGTGTTGGTGCCGGAGTCAGGGGATTCCATTCAAGCCATGAAGGCGGGGCTGATGGAAGTGGCCGACGTGTTCCTGGTGAACAAGGCGGATCGGCCGGGGGCTCAAGCGCTGGCAAAAGACATTAAGAGTTCTTTTTTTGGCGCCTTGGATGGAGACGTCCCTCCGGAGGTTTATCTAACCACGGCCACTTCCGGCCAAGGGGTGGAGGCCTTTACCGAGGATCTGGAAAAGTGGCTGAAGGCGGGGGAGTTTAAGGGTCTCAGACCGGCGCCGGAGCGCCTGCGCCATGAGGCCCGGATGATCCTGAGGGCCCAGTTCGATCAGGGCTTGGAAAAGCAGCTGGTTTCTATCCAGCAGCCCTCAGATCTCATAAAACTGTTTTAAATCGATAATTTAACGCTTAAAGTCAAAAAATCCTCAAGATTATAATGCGTTGTGTCGAAACGTTCAATGTCTGCTGAAATGAAGGTCTGTGGGCGCTTTCTCAAGCGAGGTGCCTATGTTACGTATCGCATCGCTGAGCCCGTCTCTGACGGCCCAGCGCTATTTGAATATCTCTTCCCGGGACGTGGAGTCCGCCTTTGCGGCCTTGGCGTCGGGAAGCCGTTTTGCCACTCCTTCCAGGGATGCCGCCGGTTATGCCATTGCTGAATCTCTTAAAGGTCAAATCGCCGGAACCAAGCAAGCATCAAACAACGCGGAGGCCGCCCAGGCCATGGTTCAAACCGCCGAGGGCGGGTTGAACGAACAAAACAACATTTTGATCCGCATGAGGGAGCTTGCTGTTCAATCGGCCTCAGACACTTTGGACGACGACGACCGCCAAGCGGTGGATTTGGAATTCCAGCAGCTCATTCAGGAATTCGACCGCATCGCCAAGACGACGACTTACGGAAAAAAAGAACTGCTGACGGGAAGCGGAGAGCAGTTTGATTTTCAAGTGGGCGCTTTCGCGGGCGCGGAAAATAAAATTCACTTTGCCTTGGATGCGAACACCACCGCTTCTCATTTAGACATCAAGGGTTTGTCCGTGGCCGAGGACGATGATGCCCGGGATTCTTTGGAATACATTGATGATGCCATGAAAAATCTGACGATGGCGCGCGCCGGTTTCGGCGCCATGCAAGAGCGGTTGCAACATGCCGGGGATCACTTAAGCGCTCAAGCCGCCAATTTGGAATCTTCGCGCTCTTTGATCGCGGATGCCGACATCGGGGAGGAAGTCAGTAAATTGGCCGCCGCTCAAATCCGCCAGGAAGCCGGAGTGTCGGTACTGGCGCAAGCGAACAGCGCGCCCAAATCAATTCTGCGCCTGATCGGCTAGCCGCCTCATAAATTCAAATCCTTCGTTGTTCGTCGTCACTCTTCGATGACGAGGCGATTGGAAATTTCGTTGGGATTTTCTTTTTGAGCGGGGGCGACTTCGCAAAGAAGCGCGGTGCAATGTTCGATGGCCGCGCAAAAACCTTCCGCCGCTTTCTTCCGTTTGATGCCGGCCAGTAATGTATCGATGGTTTCTTGCCAGGCGTTTTCACGTACTTTTTGGGAGATGCCTTCATCCGCAAGCACCACGGCCCGGCGCTCGTTAAGAGAAACGAAGATCAACACACCGGTTTTTCCGCGCGTGTGGGAAAGTTTTCTTTGGTGGAATTCAAAATGCGCGCGGTGAAAAACGTCCTGCTCTTGGTCCGCCTTGGGAATAAAAATTCTTTGAATCCAAGCAAGAGTGGAAAGCGCGAAAGAAAGCGGAAGCGAAAGCAGGATCAAAACGAAGACGCCCTGATAAGGAAGATCCCGAAAGAACAACACCGAGATCAAAGTGAAAATTAAAAATAAATGAAAGGGTAGAAAACCTTTACTGCTGGAAGAGCGCACGATCATCGGCACGATTTCGGCCTGAGTTTTCGTTTCCGCCTGCTCCACGCTTTGACGGACGGCGCGGGCGCCTTCCGCATCCAAAAAATGCTTCAGCCAATGGGGAA
>Ga0182744_1002448_pt1 | contig 15247 bp, 17 predicted proteins | sample eDN3rd30CKraftMG_FD_128525 | JGI IMG/M metagenome (GOLD analysis project Ga0182744, IMG submission 128525) | Enriched Miracle-Growth compost microbial communities from Emeryville, California, USA - eDNA 3rd pass 30_C Kraft MG (version 2) (version 2) ...
CGCCAGCATCAGCGCGAGGAGCAGCATGTCCCGATACCACGTCACCCTCATGGCCCGCCTGAAGCGGGGCACCTTCTACTGGACGTGCGACGTCACCGCCGACAGCGAGGAGGAAGCGGTGGTAGCCGCCGAGAACCTGTTCGAGGCCGAAATGGCCGGCGCGCGCGATTGGCAGTTCGACGAGTTCCAGGCGGAACCGGCCTGATCCACCCCTGTCCACCGCCCCCATATCTTGTGGCGCTCCCAGACGGCAAACACCACGGCTGGAAAGATCTCCTTTCCTTTGCGGGGCCCTTCGGCTATAATCGGGACTCCGCTCCAACGCCAGCCTGGCGTCTCTCCGCAGACCGGGAGTCGGCCCTGCTTCGCCAGGGCTGGAGCGGCGGGCCGAGGACCCTGGAAACCGCCGCAAGGCTTGTTTCCACGCCCCCGGAAGCTATCTGATTTATAGGGCCTCCCATACCTTGTGCAGGGTGTGGCAATGCGCCTGTGACCCAAGTTGTTCGACGGTTACTCACAGGATATGCACGGTTCTATCCACAACATATAGTCAAGGTAAATTTTGCACTACAAGATGTTGACGCGCCCCGGGATTTCGCACATCATCATCGTCATCGCATCGCAAAGGTTTGGGGCACTTCGGGTTTTCCCGGATTCGTCAGTTGCCATGAGCTGTAGGATTTGACCGGCAGGGGGTTTTGATGGAAGCAATAGCAGTCGCCAAGGATGTCCGCAGCGAGTATCACACGCCGCAAGGCGTCCGCATTCATATCGACCACAGCAGGGACTCGAACCTGACGGAGTTCGGCAAGGCCACCTTGCAGGACCGTTACCTCATGCCCGGTGAAAGCTTCCAGGACCTCTTCGCCCGCGTCGCCACCTATTATGCCGACGACAGCGCCCATGCGCAGCGCCTGTATGACTATATGAGCAAACTCTGGTTCACCCCTGCCACGCCGGTGCTCTCCAACGGCGGCACCAAGCGGGGTCTGCCCATCTCCTGCTTCCTCAACGAGGCCGGCGACAGTCTCGATGGCATCGTCGACCTGTGGAACGAGAATGTCTGGCTGGCGGCCCGCGGCGGCGGCATCGGCTCCTATTGGGGCAATGTGCGCTCCATCGGCGAGAAAGTGGGCGCCAACGGCAAGACGTCGGGTATCGTCCCCTTCATCCGCGTCATGGATTCGCTCACCCTGGCCATCTCCCAGGGGTCTCTGCGGCGCGGCAGTGCCGCCGTCTATCTGCCCATCCACCATCCGGAAATCGAGGAATTCATCGAAATCCGCCGCCCCACGGGCGGCGACGCCAACCGCAAGGCGCTGAACCTGCATCATGGCGTGGTCATCACCGACGCCTTCATGCGCGCCGTGGAGAAGGACGAGCAGTGGGCCCTCACCAGCCCGAAGGACGGCGCGCCGGTGCGCACCGTCTCGGCCCGGGGCCTGTGGATCCGTCTTCTCACCGCGCGGGTGGAGACCGGTGAGCCCTACATGCTGTTCATCGACCATGTCACCCGCGCCATGCCCGAGCACCAGAAGCTGGCCGGCCTCGCCGTCAAGACCAGCAACCTGTGCTCCGAGATCACCCTGCCCACCGGCATCGACCAGCATGGCCAGGACCGCACCGCCGTGTGCTGCCTGTCCTCCCTCAACGCCGAATATTTCGACGAATGGTCCGGGGAGGACGGTTTCGTCGAGGATGTCATGCGCTTCCTCGACAATGTGCTGAGCGATTTCATCGAGAACGCGCCGGACAGCATGGGCCGCGCCAAATATTCCGCCATGCGCGAGCGCAGCGTGGGCCTCGGGATCATGGGTTTCCACTCCTTCCTGCAAAGCAAGAGCGTGCCCATCGAATCCGTCATGGCCAAGGTCTGGAACAAGAAGATCTTCCAGCATGTCCGCGCCGGCGCCGACGCCGCCTCCAAAAAGCTGGCCGAGGAGCGGGGCGCCTGCCTGGACGCCGCCGAATTCGGCATCAAGGAGCGCTTCTCCCACAAGATGGCCATCGCGCCCACGGCCTCCATCTCCATCATCGCGGGCAACACCTCGCCCTCCATCGAGCCGCTGGCCGCCAACAGCTTCATCCAGAAGACACTCTCCGGCTCCTTCAACGTGCGCAACCGCCAGTTGGAGAAGCTGCTGGAGGAAAAGGGCCGCAACACGCCGGACATCTGGTCGTCCATCACGGTCAACGAGGGCTCGGTGCAGCATCTCGATTTCCTGACCGATCATGAGAAGGACGTCTACAAGACCGCCTTCGAGCTCGACCAGCGCTGGCTGATCGACCTGGCGGGCGACCGGGCGCCTTATATCTGTCAGGCCCAGTCGCTCAACATCTTCCTGCCCGCCAACGTGCACAAGAAGATGCTGCATGAAGTGCACTACATGGCCTGGAAGAAGGGCGTGAAGAGCCTCTATTACTGCCGCTCCAAGTCGCTGCAGCGCGCCGACGTCGTAGCCACCAAGGTGGCCCGCAAGGGCGCCGCCGATGCCGCCGTGGTAAGCTTGCCCAAGCGTGAGGAAGTCACTGTTTCCGCCCCACCCGCCTACGAGGAATGCCTGGCCTGTCAATAAGTTAGAATTGGATATCGATCATGGACCTCCTGACACCCAACCCCGTCTACAAGCCGTTCCGCTACCCTTGGGCTTTCGAAGCCTGGCAGGCGCAGCAGCAGTTGCACTGGCTGCCCGACGAGGTTCCGCTGGGGGAGGACGTGCGTGATTGGCATCACCGCCTGACCGAGAACGAGCGGAATCTGCTCACCCATATCTTCCGCTTCTTCACGCAGTCGGATATCGAGGTCAACAACTGCTACATGCGCTACTACTCGCGCATCTTCCAGCCGACGGAAGTGCAGATGATGCTGGCCGCCTTCTCCAACATGGAGACGGTGCACATCGCCGCCTATTCGCATCTCCTGGATACCATCGGCATGCCGCAAGTCGAATATTCCGCCTTCTTCAAGTACAAGGAGATGAAGGACAAGTTCGACTATCTCCAGCAGTTCGGGGGCGAGGGCAAGGAGGAGATCGCCAAGACGCTGGCCGTCTTCGGCGCCTTCACCGAGGGCCTACAGCTCTTCGCCAGCTTCGCCATCCTCCTCAACTTCCCGCGCTTCAACAAGATGAAGGGCATGGGCCAGATCATCACCTGGTCGGTCAGGGATGAAAGCCTGCACACCCGCTCCATCATCAAGCTCTTCCACGCCTTCATCAAGGAGAACCCGGAAGTCTGGACGGAAGACCTGCAGCGCGATATCCGCATCATCTGCGCCAAGATCGTCAAGCACGAAAAGGCGTTCGTGGACCTGGCATTCGAAATGGGTTCGGTGGAAGGCCTCAAGGCCGAGGACGTGAAGCTCTATATCGAATATATTGCCGACCGGCGGCTGGCCGAATTGGACCTCGACCCGCTCTACCATGTCGAGCGCAATCCGCTCAATTGGCTGGACGAGATGCTCAACGCCGTGGAGCACGCCAACTTCTTCGAGAACCGCGCCACGGAATATTCCAGAGCCGCCACCCAAGGCACATGGGACGAGGCTTTCGCCGCAATGGCCTAGGCTCCTGGTACGGCAGACGAACGGAAAGGGAGGCGCCCGCGTGGCGCCTCTTGCCGTTTCAGCCCTCGTCAGCCCGCTCCAGCTATCAGAACGCCAGCGAGATCAGCGCGATCAGCAGGATGGCGGCGATCACCACCATCACCCATGTTCCGGGCGAGACGCGGCGGCTGGTCTCCGATGCGGCCTGATATTCGGCATGCGGCGTGGAATAGGCCGGCGGGTCACTGGCCGGGAAACTCTCCTCCACCGCCTCGTTCACCTTCTGGCTTTCCGTTGGCTTCTGGTCCTGCATGATCCTGGCCTCCTTGGTGTTCGGGCCGATGCTCAGTTCATCTCGATGACGCCGCAGGCAATGCGCGGACCGGCATCGCCGGCCGGGTCGGCCTTGTAATTGTCCGCGCCCTGATGAATGACGATGGCGGCGCCATCCGCATCGGCCAGCATGTTCTGACCGCTATCCACATTAACGTCATAGAGGAATGCGTCAAACTCCAACGTGCCGGAGCCGGGCACATGGATGTTGGGAAGGTCGCCCAGATGCGGTCCGGCGCTGTTGTCGAAGCCGTGCTGCACGCCCGTCGGGTTGAAATGCCCGCCTGCCGCCTCGAAACTGGGCGAGCATTGCCCCGTCTCGTGCACATGGAAGGCATGCGTGCCCTCCGGCATGGCCTTCAGATGAGCCTGGATGAGCACGCCATGCGCCTGCTGATACAAATCCACCTCGCCGACCGAACGGCCCTGCGGCGTTTTCAGTTCAGCGGTGGCATCAGGCGGCACGTCCGCAGCCCATGCGCCACCCGCCATCACCAGCCCGGCCGCCAGGGCAGCCCAGCCCGCGAGATTTCCGATCGATGGAATCACCGAAGCCTCCTTTTCCTTGATCTCTCCCAGGCGCTTCAACGCATGGCGGCTTCATGCGTTCCCTCAAAGCACTGGCCTATGCCCGCCCTTGGCCCTATGGTCGATCGGTCAATCACGCATGGATCACCCATGGCTACCAACCGCATGCCCAGCCTCTATATCGCCCATGGCGGCGGTCCCTGCTTCTTCATGGACCCGCCGGCCGGCTATCCCCATCTCTGGGACCGGCTGGCCGCGCATCTGAAAGGCCTGGCCGCCACCCTGCCCCGCGAGCCGAAGGCCATCCTCGCCATCTCCGGCCATTGGGAGGAGCCGGTGGTGACGGTCAACAGCGGCACGCAGCCGCCCATGCTGTTCGATTATTACGGCTTTCCGCCCCACACCTACCAGCTCTCCTACCCCGCACCCGGCAGCCCCGAGGTCGCCGCCCGCGTTCTCGAGGCCCTGCAGGCGGCCGGCATTCCCGGGGCCTCCAATGCCGTGCGCGGGTTCGACCATGGCATCTTCGTGCCCTTCCTCCTGGCCTTTCCCGAGGCGCGCATCCCCGTCGTCCAGCTCTCGCTGCATCGCGGCCTCGGGGCGCGGGACCATCTGACCATCGGCCAGGCTTTGGAGGAATTGAGAGACGAGAATATTCTCATCGTCGGCAGCGGCATGTCCTTCCACAATCTGCGCGCCATGTTCATGGACGACCCGCGCCTCACCCAGGCCTCCCAGGCGTTCGACGACTGGTTGACAGAAGCCGCCACCGCTCCGCCCGCCGGGCGCCACACCCACCTGGCGGAGTGGACGACGGCGCCCTACGCCGAGTTCTGCCATCCCCGGCCGGAGCATCTGATCCCCCTCATGGTGGCGGCCGGTGCCGGCGGGGCCGATCCCGGCATCCGCGATTACAGCGACATGCTCATCGGCAAGGCCGTCTCCGGCTTCCGTTTTGGCTGAGACCCCCCGCCCCTCTCGGGAAAATCATTGCCTGCCGGGCCATGCCATCCCTATTGTGTACCAAACAAGAAACCCTGGTTGAGGAGACCGACAATGGCCGAAGCCGCCACCACCGAGTTCTGGAAAGACATCAAGCCCATCGCCAACGTCTTCAAGCCGGACGCCCTGCCCGAAATCTACATGAGCGACATCGCCTCGGATGACGACGAGCGCTATTACGTCCCCTTCTCCGAGACGGTCTTCACACGCCCGGTGTGGATTTCCCCTTCCACCAACCGCTGGTGCGACGTGCTGATGGCCAAGGGCGCCGGGCTGGTCGGGCGGCATTATCATCCGCACGAGGTCTTCGCCTACACCATCTCCGGCAAATGGGCCTACCTGGAGCATGACTGGACGGCGACGGCCGGCGACTTCATCTACGAAACCCCGGGCGAGGCCCACACCCTCGTCTCCTTCGAGCACAAGGACCCGATGAAGGTCTTCTTCGTGGTCAAGGGCCCCGTCGTCTGGATCGACGAGGACGGCAACTCCACCGGCCATTTCGACGTGCACGACTATATCGCGCTATGCCGCGAGCATTACGAGAAGGTGGGCCTGGGCGCCCAGTTGATCGACAAGCTGATGCGCTGACGGCCCCTCCCGCTGTTGACCAGAGCCGCCGCCGCCGATAAGTCTCTTGGAACACGGGACGGAGGCGACAGCGGCAATGGTGCAGGCGGACGAATTCAAGGAAGGCATGCGCTCGCTCATCGCCGGCGTGACCATCATCACCACCGGCACGGACGGCGACCGCCGGGGCCTTACCGCCACATCCGTCACCTCCCTCACCCTGGAGCCGCCCACCCTCATCGCCTGCGTCAACCGTGCCTCCAGCGCCCACAGCGTCATCCACCACAGCGGCGTCTTCGCGGTCAACCTCCTGGGCGTCGATCAGGTGGAGCTGGCCAAGATCTTCGCCACTCCCTCCACCGCCGAGGCCCGCTTCGCCGCCGGCACCTGGGAAACCCTGCAGACCGGCGCCCCCATCCTCACCGGCAGCGCCGCCAGCTTCGATTGCGAGGTGCACGCCGCCCATACGGTGAGCACGCACACCATCTTCATCGGCCATGTGGTGGCCATCCGCGTTTCGCCCGAAGTCGCCCCCCTGGCCTACAGCAGCGCGCAATGGGGCCGCTTCCAGCTCGCCGACGACTGAGCCTCAGGTGGTGGCCGCGTCGCCGTCCGGCCGCTCGCCCAACCCGCCATTGACGTACCGGGAGACGATGACCCGCGACGCGGGGAAGATGACGCGGGCCCGCGTGCCCTCGCCGGGAACGCTGCGCAGCACCACGTCGCCCCCATGCAGCTGCATGAGACTGTGGCAGATGGCCAGGCCCAGCCCCGTGCCGCCATATTTGCGGGCCAGATAGGCCGAGGCGTCGCCCCCCTGCTCGAAGGGCTCCAGCACGCGCTCCACATCATGGCCGGGAATGCCCTCGCCGCCATCGCTCACGCAGACCACGAGATTGCCGTCATCGGCCATCTGCCCGGCGATGTAGACGTCCCCGCCCTCGGGGCTGAATTTCAGGGCGTTGTCCAGGATCTTGGCCAGCACCTTCTCTGCCGCGCCGGGATCGGCATAGAGCACCGGCATGCTCTCCGGCCAGTCCACATGCAGGCTCACGCCCCGCCGCCTGGCCTGCCCCTCCACCCCCGCCACGCACAGATCGATCACCCGCTTCAGGTCGATGATGCGCTCCTCAAGCTGGTAGGTGCCCTGCTGCAGGTTGGCGGAATCGAGCAATGTGGAAATGAGCGCCAGCAGGGTGCGCGCGCTGGTCGCGATCTCGGATGCGAAATCGGTGTATTTCTCCGTATCCTGCTGAAAGACGCCGGCACTGATGAGCTCGGAGAAGCCGATCACGGCATTGAGCGGGGTGCGGAGCTCGTGGCTCATATTGGCCAGGAAGCGGGACTTGGCCAGGCTGGCATCTTCCGCCCGCTTGCGCGCCGTCTGCAACTCGTCATCCAGCCGCTTGCGGTCGATCACGATGCCGGTCAGCTCCGCCGCCTGGTGGAGGAACTCCAGCTCCTCCGGGCTGGGCAGACGGGCCGCCGGCGAATAGACGGCAAACGTCCCGATCACCTGGCCGGTGACCAGCCGGATGGGCTCCGACCAGCAGGACCGCATGCCCGAGAGCGCCGCCAGGTCGCGGGAGGGTGCCCATTTCGGATCTTCCATGATGTCGCGGGTGATGACGCGCCGGCCGGTATGGGCCGCCTCCCCGCACGACCCGGCATCGGGGCTGATTTCCGCGCCGCGCAGCCCATCCATGAACCGCCGGGGCAGGCCCGGTCCCACCGCCGTGCGGAAGCGCCGGCCGGCGCTGTCCAGAAGGTTGATGGAGCCGCGCATCTCGGGGAACACGCCCTCGATACCCTGGATCAGCGCCGTCAGGATGGTTTCGCTCTCCGCCCCCTCGCCCAGCCGCTGCAGGGCGGTGCGCCGCGCCATCTCCAGCGCCTGCCCCAGCTTGATCTGGCTCACGTCCCGGTCGATGGAGAGGATATAGCCCGTCGGCTGCCCCGTCTCATCCAGGACGGGCTGCGAGAACACCTCCACCCATTTGGTGCGCCCCTCCTTGGTGAAGCCCAGGAATTCATCGATCCCCGCTTCCCCCTGCGAGCGCTTGCGGGCCAGGCTGTCCACCTCTTCGCGGGTCATGGCGGCGCCCACCAGCCGGGTCAGCATCACCTCTCCCATCGCCTCGTCCCGGCTGTAGCCGAATTTCTCCGTGAACGCCGGGTTGCACCACACGACGCGGCCTTGCGCATCCATGATCACCATGCCGAATCGGTTCGTTTCCGCCATCTGGCGGAGCGCCCGGTCGAACAGGCCCGGGCTCAGCAAAGACGTGTCGAACGGAGGCGAGACACTGGCAGAATCAGGCATGTATGGTCCACCGCTGAAGGGCGCCACCCCGGGAACGCATACCGGCGGTTAGATAGTATACACTATCCCGCTTATCACCGAATGCGCCAAACGGCCCATGCGGCGCTTTGCCTTCAGATCACCAGCAGGCTGGGCTGTCAGTCGTACTCGCCGGGGAAGGTCTCGGTGTCGATCTCGCGCTGCGTCTTGGCGGTATAGCGCGGCCCCGCCACCGTCTTCTGGTTCACCAGCGTATCCATGCGCTCCCGCGTGTCAGCGTCGAGCGTGATCTCCGCCGCCCCGAAATTCTCCTTCAGATGCGCCAGGCTGGTGGTGCCCGGAATGGGCACGATATGATCGCCCTGCGCCAGTACCCAGGCCAGCGTGATCTCGGCCATGCTGTGGCCGGCGTCCCGGGCGATCTTCTCATAGTCCGGCAGCAGCTTGAGGTTGCGCTCGAAATTCTCGCCCTGGAAGCGCGGCATCCACTGGCGGATGTCCTTTTCAGGCAGCTTCGCCATGTCCCGCACCGCCCCGCACAGGAAGCCGCGCGTCATGGGGCTGAAAGCCACGAAGCCGATACCCAGCTCCCGGCAGGTATCCAGCACACCCAGCTCCGGGTTGCGCGTCCAGATGGAATATTCGGTCTGCAGCGCGGCGATGGGATGAACGGCATGCGCCTTGCGCAACGTCTCGGCGGACACCTCGCACAGCCCGATCTGCCGGATCTTGCCTTCCTTCACCATGTCGGCCATCACGCCGACGCATTCCTCGATGGGATAGCGCTTGTCCCAGCGGTGCAGGTAATGCAGGTCGATGACATCGGTTTTCAGCCGTTTCAGGCTGTCCTCCGTCACCCGGCGCACGGTTTCGGGAGACCCGTCCACCTCGCGCACCCCCTCGGCATTGCGGAAGAGCCCGCATTTCGAGGCCAGCATGAACTCCGAACGACGGTGCATCACCGTCTCGCCGATCAGCGTCTCATTGGCGCCGAAGCCATAGAGCGACGCCGTGTCCAGATGGGTGCAACCGAGATCCAGCGCCGTGTTGAGGATGGTCTGGGCCGTCTTCCTGTCCGGCGGCGTGCCATAGGCGTGGGACAGGTTCATGCATCCCAAGCTCACGGCCGAGACGGTATAAGGCCCAATCTTTCTCGTCTGCATGAGGCGCCTCCCTCTATCCTACTTCTGCGCCTCCAGGCACTTCTCGATACGGTCCAGCACCTTCATGGTGGCCAGGGCCTGCGCCACGCTGGCATTGGGCTCGCGCTTCTCCTTGATGGCGGCGATGAACTCGCGGTCCTGCAGCTCGATACCGTTCATCGAAACCGCCACTTTGGAGACGTCGATCTGCTCTTCCTTGCCGTTGAAGAGGTCGTCATAGCGGGCGATATAGGTGCCGTTGTCGCAGATATAGCGGAAGAAGGTGCCGAGCGGTCCGTCATTGTTGAAGGAGAGCGACAGCGTGCACACCTTGCCGCTTTCCGTCTTCATGACAATGCCCATGTCCATGGCGATCTTCAGCTCGGGATGGGTGGGGCCTTCCACCGCGAAGCATTCCTTGATCTCCTCGCCCGTCTGGTAGCGGAAGAGGTCCACGGTGTGGCAGGCATGGTGCCACAGCAGATGGTCCGTCCAGCTCCGCGGCTGGCCCAGCGCGTTCATGTTGGTGCGGCGGAAGAAGTAGGTCTGCACGTCCATCTGCTGGATGGCCAGCTCACCTTTGGTGATGCGGTTGTGCACCCACTGGTGGCTGGGGTTGAAGCGGCGGGTATGGCCGGCCATGGCCACCAGCCCCGTCTCCTTCTGCACCTTCACCAGCGCCTCGCCGTCCTCGATCTTGTCGCACATGGGAATCTCGACCATGACATGCTTGCCGGCCCTGAGGCACTGGATGGCCTGATCGGCATGCATCTGCGTCGGCGTGCACAGGATGGCGGCCTCCACGCCGGGCTGCGCCAGGCCCTCGGCCAGATCGGTGGTCGCGAAGGGAACGCCGTATTTCTCCGCCACTTCCTTCGCCCGGCCGATCTTGCTGGCCACGACCGATGCAACCTCCACACCCTCGATATTCTTGAGCGCATCCAGATGCTTGATTCCAAAGGCCCCTGGCCCAACCAGACAGACTTTCATCGGTCGAAATCTCCCTTGTGTCGTTCTTACGGATTGCTTCTGATCACCAGATGCCCCAGCGCCGTGTTGGACGCCGGAATATGATAGAAGCGGTGCAGCTCCTCGATATTGTCGCCCAGCGCCGCGCGCATGATCAACCACATCACCAGCTCGATGCCTTCCGAGCCGGCCTCGCGCAGATACTCGATATGCGGCATGTAGCGCAGGCGCTCCGGATTCTCGTAGATATCGCGGATGAAGGCCATGTCGAACTCCTTGTTCACCAGACCGGCGCGCGGGCCCTGGAGCTGGTGGCTCATGCCGCCGGTGCCCCAGATCTGCACATTGAGGTCTTCAGGGTAGCTCTCCACGGCGCGCTTGATCGCTTCGCCCAGCAGCCAGCAGCGGTTGCCGGAGGGCGGCGGATAGGTCACCACGTTGACCGGCACCGGGATGACCTTGGCCGGCCATTCCTCGGGCTGGCCGAACATGAGGGAGAGCGGCACGGTCAGCCCGTGGTCCACTTCCATCTTGTTGAAGATGGTCATATCGATCTCATCCAGGATGCAGCTCTGGGCGATATGCCAGGCGAGGTCCGGATGCCCCTTCACCACGGGCACCTTGCGCGGGCCCCAGCCCTCGTCGGCGGGTTGGAATTCCTCGCCGCAGCCAATGGCGAAGGTCGGGATGATGTTCATGTCGAAGGCCGAGGCATGGTCGTTATAAACCAGGATGATGACATCCGGCTTCTCTTCCTTCTCCCACTTCTTCACCCATTCGTAATCGTCGAAGATGGGTTTCCAGTAGGGTTCCTGGGTGCGTCCCAGGTCAATCATCGCACCCAGAGCCGGGATATGGCTCGAGGTGATGCCGGCGGTGATACGCGCCATGGTCAGTAGCCTCCTTTTTTGGAACGCTGGCCTTCGGGCGAACGGCCGCCTTTGATCATCATTTCCGCATACTCTTCCTGCGTCATGCCGGTCATGGAACCGGCCGCGAACTGGAAGCTCTTGCCGTCGGTGGAGAAGAGCTTGGAGAGGAAATAGATGTTCCCGCCTTCATCGATGGCGGCGTTGTAGTCGCGGTTGAGCACCGCCTGCTTCTGGGCCTCGGTGAGGTTCCACTTGTCGAGATAGGCGCGTTCGTCCTTCTTGAACTCCTCGCGGTTCTCGGCCTTCATCAGGCTCATGCAGAACTGGTTCAGCCAGTATCCCTTGCGGGCCCGCTGCGCGGTGAACACCCGCGTACCCGGAATATCCTCGAACTCGGCGAGATATTCATGAACGTCGATCTTTTTCTCTGTCACGTTGTTGCTCCATGGCTCTCGCCCCCGGTCACGGGTGGACGATTCTCGTGCGTGGGGACAGTGCTACACAAATGCATGCCGCGTGACAACACGGCACTGTGATTATCGGGGCATGCCCCTTGCTTCAGAAATAGTGCGCACCGGCCCAAAGGCACGCCAGGGATAACGCGCCGCGGGCCGCGATCCGTACCCGCAACCGGCATCCCGCCAACCGAACAGTTCCTGAAGACATCATTCAGGTTCCATTCATCCGGCCCGCTCAATACTGACCTCACGTTCCGCCGATGATTGCCCCCACAATCCCCCCATACGGCGGAACGATCCGGATACCCGGTGCCCTGCCGCACCGGGTATTCCCTTTTTCAGGGGGTCACACCCACCCGCGCTCCCTTGACTAAAGCGCACCCCGTGCCATAGTGATCATCATGATCGGTTGTATGTTTCATCATTGTTGCCAGCGATCCGCCGGTACCCTGCTCGTGGGATTCCACCCCCGGGCGAGGACAGGATTGTACGACTGATTTCTCCTCCGTCCCGGGACTTCAAGACCCCCTCTCATCCACCGTTATGACCCGACATCCCGTCGGGCGGCGCCCATTGGCATATCCCACTCCACGGGGAGGAATCGATGAACAGCAGTATACGTCCGACTTCCGAGAATCCGCCCGACATCGTCATTGACGGCGGGCTCTACGACCGCCTGCTGCAGCTTGCGTCAAACGGGCTCGCCCGCGCGCCGGAAGCGGCGAACCTGCTGATGCAGGAGATCGAGCGCGCCGACCTCAGGGCGCCGGAGCAGATTCCGCCCAATGTCGTCACCATCGGTTCGCGCGTCACCTTCGAGGACAAGAAGAGCGGCGTCGTCCGGTCGGTGGAACTGGTGTTCCCCGAGGATGCCGATATCCAGGAGGGCCGGATTTCCGTGCTCACCCCCATCGGCGCGGCGCTCATCGGGCTGACCGAGGGGCAGAGCCTGCACTGGACCGGCCGCTCCGGCACACCGCGCGAGGTCCAGGTCATCGGCGTCCATGCGGGGCAGGCGTCGCACCCCGCGTGATTTCGCCCCATGGCGCGCCCTCCCCTTGCCGAGACGCCCCGTCGGGGTTATGACATCACTTGAATTTCCCAATGGAGAAGGGCGGGTATGCGCCCTCCTCCCGGTTGATCCCCACACTGGTACGCATCGTGCCGGTGCACTGCTTATGAATGGAGACATGTGAAATGGCCGACAACAAGACTGCTCTGGTTATCAGCGCTCATGCCGCCGACTTCGTCTGGCGGGCCGGCGGTGCCATCGCGCTGCATCAGAAGCTCGGATACGAGGTGACCATCGTCTGCCTCTCCTACGGCGAACGCGGCGAATCGGCCAAGCTCTGGAAGCAGCCCGGCATGACCCTGGACGCGGTCAAGAAGGCCCGCCGCGTGGAGGCGGAGAATGCCGCCAAGGCGCTCAACGCCCACGACATCATCTTCATGGACATGGGCGACTATCCCATCAATTTCTCGGACGAGCACAAGTACAAGCTGGTCGACATCATGCGCAAGGTGCGCCCGCAGTTCATGATGAGCCATTCGCTGTGGGACCCCTACAACACCGACCATATGAACACCACCAAGTTCGCCATCGAGGCCCGCATGATCGCCCAGGCCTGGGGTCACAATCCGGGTGAGAAGGTGCTGGGCGCCCCGCAGCTCTACCTCTTCGAGCCGCACCAGACCGAGCAGATGGGCTGGAAGCCCGATGTCTTCCTCGACATCACCGAAGTGTGGGACAACAAGCGCGCCGCCATCGAGTGCATGCAGGGCCAGGAGCATCTCTGGACCTTCTACACCAATGTGGGCGAAAACCGCGGCAACCATTTCCGCCGCAATTCCGGCGGCCAGGCCGGCGGCCGCGACTGCAAATATGCGGAAGGCTTCCAGTCGATCTATCCGCGCACGGTGGATGAACTCTGATGGCCGTCGTCGTACAGAATATCGAACGGGCCGACCAGGGCGTCATCGACGCCCTGGGCAAATGCGGCGTCGCCACGGTGCATGAGGCACAGGGGCGCAAGGGCCTCTTGGCCTCCTATATGCGCCCCATCTATTCCGGCTGCCGGCTGGCCGCCTCGGCGGTCACCATCTCGGCTCCGCCGGGCGACAACTGGATGGTGCATGTGGCCATCGAGCAGGTGAAGAAGGGCGACATCCTGGTGCTCGCCCCCACCTCCCCCTGTGAGGACGGCTATTTCGGCGATCTGCTCGCCACCTCCATGCAGGCCCGTGGCGGCGTCGGCCTCATCATCGACGCCGGCGTGCGCGATATCCGCGACCTCACCCAGATGAACTTCCCCGTCTGGTCCAAGGCCGTCTACGCGCAAGGAACGGTCAAGGAGACGCTGGGCTCGGTCAACATCCCCGTGGTCTGCGCCAACGAGCTGGTCAACCCCGGCGATATCATCGTGGCCGATGACGACGGCGTCTGCGTGGTGCGCCGCGAGGAAGCGGAAGCCGTTCTCAAGAAGGCGCAGGAGCGCGAAGCCAAGGAAGAAGAGAAGCGCCGCCGCCTCGCCGCCGGCGAGCTCGGCCTCGACATCTACGACATGCGCCCCCGCCTGAAGGACAAGGGCCTGAAATACATCTGACAGGCCCCCCAGGCCGCACCAAAACAAGGTCAAACCATGGATCCAGACTGGCTGTGCTTTCACCCCAACCCGTCCAAGCCCACCTTCAGGTTGCCCAAAGGCGCCGTTGACGCCCATTGCCACGTCTTCGGCCCCGCCGCCGAATTCCCCTTCGCGCCCGAGCGCAAATACACCCCCTGCGATGCCTCGAAGCACCAGCTCTACGCGCTGCGGGATTACCTCGGTTTCGAGCGCAACGTGGTGGTGCAGGCCACCTGCCACGGCAAGGACAACCGCGCCATGGTGGATGCGGTCCGCAACGCCAACGGCATGGCCCGCGGCATCGCTTCGGTGGGCCCCGCCATTACCGAAGCCGAAATCGCCGAGATGGACGAGGCCGGCGTCCGGGGCGTGCGCTTCAACTTCGTCAAACGCCTGGTGGACGCCACGCCGAAAGAGGTGTTTCTCGGCATCGCCGACAAGATCAAGCAGTTCGGCTGGCACATCGTGGTCTATTTCGAGGCGGCGGACCTTGAGGAGCTCATCCCCTTCCTCAACCAGCTTCCCACCGTCATCGTGGTGGACCATATGGGCCGCCCCGACGTCGCCAAAGGCGCCGACCACCCGGATTTCGAGCGGTTCGTCAATCTGATGCGCGACAATGAGCGGGTGTGGAGCAAGGTCACCTGCCCCGAGCGCCTCTCGGTCCAGGGCCCGCCCGATTATGACGACGTGGTGCCCTTCGCGAAGAAGATCGTGAACCTCTTCCCCGACCGTGTCCTCTGGGGCACCGACTGGCCGCACCCCAACATGAAGTCCCATATGCCCGACGACGGCAAGCTGGTGGACTTCATCCCCCGCATCGCCCCCACGCCGGACCTGCAGCGGAAACTGCTGGTGGACAACCCCATGCGCCTCTACTGGGCGCGCTAGTCATTCCACTTC
>Ga0182744_1002451_pt1 | contig 15224 bp, 9 predicted proteins | sample eDN3rd30CKraftMG_FD_128525 | JGI IMG/M metagenome (GOLD analysis project Ga0182744, IMG submission 128525) | Enriched Miracle-Growth compost microbial communities from Emeryville, California, USA - eDNA 3rd pass 30_C Kraft MG (version 2) (version 2) ...
CCGGCGATATCGTGGTCACCGGCGGCGTCCAGCTTCTGCGCCCGGACCAGACGGTGTCGCCGCAACCAGCCTCCAGCCAGGCGGGAGCGCCGCAATGAAGCCTGCATCCACGCTGATTCGGGCTGGCAGCCTGCTCGCTCTTGGAGGTCTGCTTGGAGGTCTGCTTGGCGGCTGCAACTCGCAGACGAAGGCGCCGGCGCCGGTGCGGCCGGTCCTGACCATGGTGGTGGCGCCGGCGGGCGAGCACGCGGTCAGCCACTCGGGCACGATCCAGCCGCGCTATCAGACAGAGCTCGGTTTCCGGGTGCTTGGTCGCATCGTCTCGCGCAACGTCGGTGTCGGTGACCTGGTCAAGCCGGGGCAGATTTTGGCGCAGCTCGATCCGCTCATCCTCGATCTTGCCGTGCGTTCCAGCGAAGCGGACCTTGCCAAGAGCCAGTCGCAATTGTCGAACGCGACGGCGGCGGAAACGCGCGGCGCGACCTTGTTCGATCGCAAGGTTACGACCCAGGCGGATTTCGACGCGCTCAAGCAAGCGCGTGAGGCGGCGGCTGCGTCGGTCCAGCAGGCGCAAGCCAATCTCGCCAAGGCGCGCGAACAGCGCGGCTACGCCACGCTCTCGTCCGATCTTGACGGCGTCGTCACCACGACGGATGCGGAGGTCGGTCAGACCGTGGCGCCCGGCCAAAGAGTAATGACTCTGGCGCGTACCGATGCGCGCGATGCGGTCGTCGACCTGCCCGAAGATGTGACGCGGTCGCTGGCCGCGGGCGCATCGTTCGCAATTGAACTGCAGGCCGATCCATCGATCAAGACCACCGGCAAGGTGCGGGAGATCGCCCCGCAGTCGGATGCGGTGACGCGCACGCGCCGGATCAAGATCACGCTCGACGAATTCACCCCGGCATTCCGCCTCGGCGCGACGATCTCGGCGACGCCGCGCGCGCTTTCGGTCGGTCCAGCTGCGGTCGATCCGCTCATCGAGCTGCCGGGCTCGGCGCTGCTCGATCGCGACGGCAAGACCTTTGTCTGGGTGGTCGATCCGGCGGCCAAGACCGTCAGGACCGTGCCGGTCGAGATCGCTCAGCGTGACGCGCATGGCGCGCGCATCTCGGGCGGGCTCGAGACCGGCGCGCGCGTCGTTGTGGCCGGCGTCCACAGCCTTGCAGAAGGCCAAGCTGTGAAGATCGATGAGGGGGCAGCCCGGTGAAGAGTTTCAATCTCTCGGACTGGGCGCTCAATCATCGCTCGCTGGTCTGGTACTTCATGCTGGTCTTCGCGATCGCCGGGGCGTTTTCCTATTTCAATCTTGGCCGTGCCGAGGATCCCGACTTCACCATCAAGACGATGATCATCCAGGCGCGCTGGCCCGGCGCCACCGTCGAAGACACGATCAGCCAAATCACCGACCGGATCGAGAAGAAGCTCGAGGAACTCGATTCGTTCGACTACGCCAAGAGCCTCAACGCGCCCGGCCAGACGACGATCTTCGTCAATCTCAAGGAGACGACCAGGGCCAGGGATATTCCGGCGATCTGGGTGAAGATCCGCAACATGATCGGCGATATCCGCAGCCAGATGCCGAGCGGCGTCATCGGCCCGGCGTTCAACGATACGTTCGGCGACGTCTACGGCAATATCTACGGCTTCACCGCCGACGGCCTGAGCCAGCGCCAGTTGCGCGACTATGTCGAAGGGGTGCGCGCAAAGGTCCTGACCGTGCCGAACGCCGGCAGGGTCGATCTGATCGGCGCCCAGGACGAGGTCATCTATCTCGAATTCTCGACACGGCAGATCGCCGCGCTCGGCATCACCTCGAAGATGGTGATCGATACGCTGACGGCGCAGAACGCGATTTCGCCGTCGGGCGTGATCGAGGCGCAGGGCGAACGCATCAGCATGAGAGTCGGCGGCCAGTTCACCTCAGAGGACAGCCTGCGCTCGATCAACCTGCGTATCAACGACCGCTTCTTCCGCCTCAGCGATGTGGCGACGATCAGCCGGGGCTACGTCGATCCGCCGACATCGCTGTTTCGCGTCGGCGGCCAGCCCGCGATCGGGCTTGCCATCGGCATGAAGCCGAACGCCAATCTGACGCAGTTCGGCGAGGCGCTGAAAGCGGAGATGGCCAGGATCGAGAGCGAACTGCCGGTCGGCATCGGCGTGCATCTCATCTCGGATCAGCCCGCCATCGTGAGGGATGCCGTCGGCGGTTTTGTCAGGGCGCTGATGGAGGCGGTGCTGATCGTTCTGGCCGTCAGCTTCGTCAGCCTCGGCGTGCGCGCCGGGCTCGTCGTCGCCGTGACGATCCCGCTCGTGCTCGCCATCACCTTCGTCTTTATGGAGTTCGACGGTATCTCGCTGCAGCGCGTCTCGCTCGGCGCGCTGATCATCGCGCTCGGCCTGCTGGTCGATGATGCGATGATCGCGGTCGAGATGATGGTGGCGCGGCTCGAGGCCGGCGACCCGCTCGAGAAGGCGGCGACCTATGTCTATACGCACACCGCCTTTCCGATGCTGACGGGAACCCTGGTGACTGTCGCCAGCTTTTTCCCGGTGGCGCTGAACAGCAGCAATGCAGGCGAGTTCACCTTCACCCTGTTCGTCGTCATCGCCGTTTCGCTTGTCGTCTCCTGGCTCGTCGCGGTCCTGTTCGTGCCGCTGCTCGGCGTGACCATGCTGCCGGCCTCCATGAAGAAGCATGACGAGAGGCCTGGCCGGGCGACCGCGGCGTTCAATAGCTTCCTGTATCTGTGCGTGCGCTGGAAATGGCTGACGATCGCGGCGACCGCCTTGTTGTTCGCGCTGTCGCTCTTCAGCATGCGCTTCGTCCAGCAGCAGTTCTTTCCCTCCTCCGACCGCACCGAGCTGATTGTCGACTGGACCGCGCCGCAGAACACCGCCATCGGCGAGACGCGGGCGCAGATGGACCGCTTCGAGAAGAACCTCATCGGCGATCCCGATGTCGATCGCTGGTCGTCCTATGTGGGCCAGGGTGCGGTGCGCTTCGTGCTTTCGTTCGATGTCCCGCCGGCCAGCCCGAACTTCGGCCAGATCATCATCGTCACCAAGGACATCGAAGCGCGCGAACGCCTGCGCGCCAAGCTGACGCAGATCGCGGCTCGCGATTTCGTCGGGATCGATGCTTTCGTGCACCTGCTCGATATCGGGCCGCCGGTCGGCCGGCCGGTGCAGTATCGTATCAGCGGGCCCGACATCGGCCGTGTGCGTGAGCAGGCGCATAAGCTCGCCAGCATCATCGGCAACAACGCCAACATCGGCGGCATCGCCTATGACTGGAACGAACCCGGCCGCGTCGTGAAGATCGACGTGCTGCAGGACAAGGCGGCGCAACTCGGCATTACCTCGGAGACGATCGCAACGACCTTGAACGGCATCGTCGGTGGCTCCGCCATCACCCAGGTGCGCGACAGCATCTACCTGATCAACGTGATCGGCCGCGCGCAGGAATCGGAGCGCTCGTCGATCGACACCTTGCAGAACCTGCAGGTCCAGACCAGCAGCGGCAAATCGGCGCCGCTCGCGGCGATCGCCAATATCCGCTACGAATCCGAGCAGCCGTTCGTATGGCGGCGCGGCCGCGTCCCGACCCTGACGGTCAAGGCGGCCATCGTCGGCCCGATGCAGCCGGCGACCGTGGTGGCGCAACTGGCGCCCGCTCTCAAACCGATGATCGACGAGCTGCCGGCCGGCTATAACGTCACGATCGGTGGCGCGGTCGAGGAGAGCGCCAAGGGCCAGGGGCCGATCATCGCCGTCGTGCCGCTGATGCTGTTCACCATGGCAACCCTGCTGATGATCCAGCTGCAGAGCTTTCAGCGGCTCTTCCTTGTCGTCATCGTCGCGCCGCTGGCGCTCATCGGCGTCGTCGCGGCGCTGGTGCCGAGCGGCGCTCCGCTGGGCTTCGTCGCCATCCTCGGCGTGCTGGCGCTGATCGGCATATTGATCCGGAATTCGGTCATCCTGGTGATCCAGATCGAGGATCTGCGACGGGAGGGCATGGACGGCTGGACGGCGGTGATCGAGGCGACGCAGCACCGGATGCGCCCGATCATGCTCACCGCGGCCGCCGCCAGCCTGGCGCTGATCCCGATCGCGCGGGAAATCTTCTGGGGGCCGATGGCCTATGCCATGATGGGTGGCATCATCGTGGGAACGGTGCTGACCCTGTTGTTTCTGCCGGCGCTCTACATCGCCTGGTTCCGGCTGAAGGAGCCCGAGGGCGACGCGGTTCAGCAGGAGGGTAGCCCCGACTAACCAGACGCTATCTTGTCGCGCGCGGCACTCGCGAGAAATGCCGCACGGGTAAGCCCCCGCTGCTTGGCTTCGGCGTCGATAGTCTCCAGCAACCCGGCGTCAAAGGTGACGTTCGCCTTAACCGTGCGGCCCTTGTCGAGCAACATAGGGATCATAACGGTCGCTTCGCCTTTTTCGACCTCGGCCAGAACTTCGCTCAAGGGCCGCGGCTTGGGTATTGCAATGCCTTTCGCCACCACCGAGGCCGCCCATTCACGGGTAGCGGTGATAGCGTCGCTGATCGCGGCTTCGATTGTATCGCCGCCACCATGGACGCCGGGAAGATCGGGGACGCGAACGCCCCAAACATCGCCTTGTCCGTCTATGATTCCAACATAGTTCATAATCGTCCTCCTTTAGAGCCAACCGGCTTGCCGCGCTATCGACTTGGCTACGCCAATTGAAAGCTCCCGATGCCGAGGGACAATGATCGGAAACGGATGGTTCGGGTGCTCGAATTTGGAGTGCTTTGCACCGTCGGCCTCTGTCCAACCTTCCCGCTTCAACCGGGCGATGACCTGCGGGTGTTGGTTTCTATGGCTGCCATGTAGTCACATCCCATGATGCGCATATAAATGCGCAATCCGAGGCGGATGTCAAGCTGGATGCGTATAATAGTGCGTATTGTTTATGAATATGCCAATCCGTCGCCCACGCGAAGCGCCAACGCGTATCGAAGATACCTCGCCAGGTGGCACGGACGTTCGAAAATTCTGGCGACGATGCCCTGGTGTGCTACATTTTTGCGGGCTGCCGAGACGTTCAGGGCCGAGTGTTGATGAATATCCCTTTTTCGGTGAACCGGTCCGGGCCTGTCCCTTTGCGCCCCCGTCCCGTGACCGCGGTGCTCGGCCCCACCAATACGGGCAAGACCCATCTCGCCATCGAGCGCATGCTTGGCCATTCGTCCGGCATCATCGGCCTGCCGCTGCGGCTGCTCGCGCGCGAAGTCTACAACCGGGTTGTGGAAAAGGCCGGCGTCTCCCAGGTCGCGCTCGTCACCGGCGAGGAAAAGATCAAGCCGGAGCGGCCGCGCTACTGGGTGTCGACGGTCGAGGCGATGCCGCGCGATCTCGATGTGGATTTCGTCGCCGTCGATGAGATCCAGCTCGCCGCCGATCTCGATCGCGGCCATGTCTTCACCGACCGGCTGCTGCACCGGCGCGGCCGTGAAGAAACGATGATGATCGGCGCCGGCACCATGCGGCCGCTGATCGAACGGCTGATTCCCGATGCTGTCCAGGTGAGCCGGCCGCGGCTCTCCAACCTCACCTTCGCCGGCGAGCGCAAGATTTCGCGGCTGCCGCGGCGCAGCGCCATCGTCGCCTTCTCGGCCGAGGAGGTCTATGCCATCGCCGAGCTGATCCGCCGCCAGAAGGGCGGTGCGGCGGTGGTGCTGGGGGCGCTCAGCCCGCGCACCCGCAACGCCCAGGTGGCTTTGTACCAGAGCGGCGATGTCGATTACATCATCGCCACCGACGCCATCGGCATGGGCCTGAACCTCGATGTCGACCACATCGCCTTCGCCGGCGACCGCAAATTCGACGGCTGGCAGTACCGGCGGCTCAATCCGGGGGAATTCGGCCAGATCGCCGGACGGGCAGGCCGGCATCTGAACGACGGCACCTTCGGGACCACCGGCCGGTGCCCGCCGTTCGACGCGGAACTGGTCGAAGCGCTGGAAACCCACCATTTCGACCCGCTGACGACGTTGCAATGGCGCAACAGCGAGCTGGATTTTTCATCCATCGCCAGCCTCCAGGCCTCCCTCGAGAAGGAGCCGCCGGCGCCGGGACTGACCCGGGCGCCGCTCGGCGAGGACATTCTGGCCCTCGATCTCGTCGCGCGCGATGCGATGGTGCAGAAAAGCGCCGTGACGCGCAAAGACGTGGAACGGCTGTGGGATGCATGCCAGGTCCCCGATTATCGCAAGGTTTCGCCTGCGGCACATGCGGAACTGGTGCTAACGCTCTACGGCTTCATCGTTCGCGCCGGCAAGGTGCCCGATCACTGGTTTCAGAGCCAGCTTTCGCAATTTGATCGGACCGATGGTGAGATTGACACATTGTCGGCGCGTATTGCACAGATACGCACCTTCAATTTCATCGCAAACCGTCCAGACTGGCTCAAGGATCCCGAGCATTGGCAGGGGATCACGCGTCAGGTAGAGGACAGGCTGTCGGACGCGCTGCATGAGCGGCTCGCCCATCGATTTGTTGACCGGCGCACCAGCATGCTGATGCGCCGCCTGAGAGAGAATGTAATGCTCGAAGCAGAAGTGACGACGTCGGGTGAGGTGATGGTCGAGGGCCAGCACGTCGGAAATCTGCACGGCTTTCGTTTCACACCCGATTCCATGGCCGAGGGCGAGGCCCAGCGGACCTTGAATGCTGCAGCGCAGCAAATCCTCGCCAGCGAGATAGACGGCCGGGCGCTGCGGGTCAGCGAGGCGATCGACGACGCCTTCGTGCTCGCCAATGACGGCACCCTGCGCTGGCTGGGCGAGGCGGTCGGCAAGATCGCCGCCGGCGATCACGTGCTCAAGCCTGTGGTGCGCATCCTCTCCGACGAGCGCCTGACCGGCACATCGCTGGAAATCGTGCAGCGCCGGCTCGACCTGTGGGTCGCCGCGCATGTCAAGAAATTGCTCGGCCCCCTGTTCGAACTGGAGGCCGGCGAAGGTCTTGAAGGCATCGCCCGGGGCATCGCCTTCCAGGTGGCGGAATCGCTGGGCGTGCTGGAGCGGGCGCGCGTCGCCAACGACATCAAGAACCTCGACCAGAATGCCCGCGGCAGCCTGCGCAAGCTCGGCCTGCGCTTCGGCGCCTATCACATCTACCTGCCGCTGCTGCTGAAGCCGGCGCCGCGGTCGCTCGCCGCGCAATTGTGGGCGCTCAAGCATGGCGGCCTGGAAACGGTGAAGGGGCTCGATGAGGTGGCGCATCTGGCGTCGTCCGGCCGCACCTCGTTCCCGGCCGAGAAGGATGTGCCCAAGGGGCTCTATCTCGCCGCCGGCTTCCGCGTTTCAGGCGAGCGCGCCGTGCGCGTCGATATTCTCGAACGTCTCGCCGATCTCATCCGTCCCGCCATCGCCTACCGTCCCGGCGTCACGCCGGGCGATCCGCCGCCGGGCACGGCTGACGGAGACGGCTTCGTCATCACCGTGTCGATGACGTCGCTGGCCGGCTGTTCGGGTGAAATGTTCGCCTCGATCCTGCGGTCGCTCGGTTATCACGCGCAGCAGCGCAAGGGCCCGGCGATCACGGTGCCGCTGGTTCCCAAGGCCGCCACCGAGCCGGTGAAGCCGGTTATCGCCGAGGCGGAAGCGCCGGCTGCCGAAGCGCCTGCCGAGGCCGTGGAGGCTGCGGCGGATGAGGCATCGGTGGAAGCTGTTGCGGAAGCGCCTGTGACCGAAGTACAGGATGCCACGCCGGCTGCCGCTGAAACGCCCGAGACAGTGGAACCGGAAGAAGCAGCGCCGGCCGAGGTCGCGCCGGTTGAGGCTGCGAGCGAGGACGTTGCGAGCGCCGAAACCGCCGTCGAGGCCGCGACGATCACCGAGCCGGACGTGGCATCCGCAGAGACTGCCGCGCCGGACGTCGAGGCTGCTCCCGAAGCCGAGGCTGCGCCCGTCGAAGAAGCATTGATCGAGGTCTGGCGGCCGCACCGTCACCAGCAGGCGCCGCGCCGTTTCGACAACAAGAACCGCCGGCCGCATCGTGGCGGCCAGGGGCAGCAGCCGCAGACGCAGACACAAGTCGCGGGGGATGCCGTCGCCGAACCAGCCGCGGCGTCAGGCGAGGCGCAGGCGAGACCGGAGCGTCGTCCCGATGGCCGCAACCGGTTCAAGCAGAAGTTCGAGGGGCGCGGGCCGCGTCCGGGTGGTGGGGATAAGCAGGGCGAACGTCCGCGCTTCGAGGGGCGCCGCGATCGCCCCGATCATCGGGCCGACAAGGATGGCCAGCGCGATCAGCGCAACCGTAACAACCAGGCCGAGCGGCCGAAGCCGCGCGAACGTCAGCCCGATCCGAATTCGCCGTTCGCGAAACTGCTGGCGCTGAAAGAGCAGCTTGAGAACAAGGAGCAGCTCAAGGACAAGAATCGGCGCGGCTGATGGATGCCGCGCGGCAACGGCTCGATAAATGGCTGTGGTTCGCGCGCGTGGTCAAATCGAGGACCCTGGCGGCAAAACTGGTCGGCGAAGGCTTTGTTCGCATCAACGGCGTCAAGACCGATGTGCCGGCCAAAGCGGTGCACATCGGCGACGTGCTGACGATCGCGCTCGAACGGGATGTGCGGGTGCTGAAGGTCATGGCCCCAGGGACGCGGCGGGGGCCGTTTTCGGAAGCCCAGACCCTATATGAGGATCTCACCCCGCCCGCCGACCCCGCGATCAGGGAAGACAGGCATGCGGAGCGCGAGCGCGGCGCCGGGCGGCCGACCAAGAAAGAACGCCGCGACCGGGACAGCTTTTTCGAAGATCAGTGACGCATTTTCAAGCGAAGTGGCTGCCGGTTCGCGTGAAGAAAATGCGCTCTTTAGAAAAAAGGACGCGTCTTGCCGATCCAAAAGGATCGGCAAACGCTACGGGAACATAGTTCCGGGTTGCAATCCGGGCGGCATTCAGCCAAGAGGCTGCCCTAAAGATGCCGGGCCAGGCCCGCTGGAAAGTTCGTGACCGTTTGTTGAGCGGTCGCGTCAGGAGAATTGGAATGACCTACGTCGTCGTCGAGAATTGCATCAAGTGCAAGTACATGGATTGCGTCGAAGTCTGCCCCGTGGACTGCTTCTACGAGGGCGAGAACATGCTGGTGATCCATCCCGACGAATGTATCGACTGCGGCGTCTGCGAGCCGGAGTGCCCGGCTGAGGCGATCAAGCCGGATTCCGAGCCGGGCCTCGACCAATGGCTGAAGCTGAACGCCGATATGGCCAAGAACTGGCCCAACATCACGATCAAGCGTGAGTCGCCGGCGGACGCCAAGGACTTCGACGGCAAACCGGGCAAGTTGGCCCTGTTCTCGGAAAACCCCGGCGAAGGTGACTAGAGCTTTTTCGGTTCTGATGGAATCAGAACCGAGCTCCAGGTTTTTGTTTTGACGCATTTTCTTCACGCGAACCGGCGGCCACTTCGCTCGAAAATGCTCTAGGGCGTCGATATTCACGTGATACCGGCCTGCAAATGGCGGTTCTCTGCGCTTCCGGTGCTGTCCGGTTCTCAAGAACCGCCATTTTCGGCGCGGTCTGACGTGAATCTCAACATCCTAGTAGAGCGCAGGCGTAATCCAGCCGTAAAACGGCCGGGATTTTGGTGTTTATAACCAGATCACCGCGTCGGTATTTCCGGCCCGTGGCTGGAAATACCCGTCCGGATTCGAGGAGCGAGCATCTCCTGCGGCCGGACCCGTTTCACTCAAGAATGCTCAGGTGGCGGATGCATCAGGCAAATCGTCACGATTGCTTACCGCAAAAGTTAGAACCCGAACAAAGCCGGTGGCACGGCGTTAACCTTTGCAGGTGGCGAATCCCCGCGTTCAGACTGGAATCCTTTGATTCTAGCAGTATTTTGTGATATACGTTTTTTTAACAGTGATTAACGCTCGCGTTAAGGGAACCCGCCACGAGGGAGGCCGCTCCGGGGTTTTTCGGGGCTGTTTTTTTGCCAATACGAATTTCGGCGAAGAGTACTGGCGCCGCAATTCACCCTTAACGAGCTTGCGGATTAGTTAGCTGTTTTAATTGGAGAATCGCTTCGCCCGCCAAGGCGAGGACGCTTTCTATCCAATCGGATGCGGTTTGTCATCCACCTAAATGCCCCGTCTCCACAGCGGGGCAAGACGAGGAGTAAGCGAGTATGTCGTCGTCCAAGAAAACGGCCAAGAACGTAAAAAGCAAAGCCACGACAAACAAGGTGATGGCCCGGTCCTCCGGCAAGGAGAAAACAAAGACCGGCAAGCCAGAAAAGACCTCTGCGAAAGAGGACGTGAAAAAGGCCTTGAAACTCAAAGCGGGGACGGCAGCAAGCGCCAAGGTTGGGGCCAAAAGTGCGGCCAAGGTTTCGGTTAAAGCTGCGCGCCCGGTGGCGGCAGTTAAGGCTAAAGATACGAAGAAGACTGCAAACAAGAGTGTTGCGATCGCGAAGCCCGCCAAGCCAGCGGTGGCACCGGTCAAAACAGCGGCCAAAGGATCGAGCATGGCGCCGACGGCGACTACCGTCAAGGCTGTGATCGATACGAAGGCTTCGGCCGACAAGAAGGCAAAGATTCAGACTACTCCGGCTGTCGCGGCCGCCGGAAATGGAAAGCTTCCGTCCAACGCCGTTAAAACAGAAGAAAACAAGCCAATCGTGAAAAAGACTCAGCAAACGAATGCAGCACCTGTGAAATCCACCCCGGCTCCGGCCAAGGCGACAGCTTCGGCTAAGTCGGCCACGCCGCCCAAGGTCACTCAGGGTTCGGCCGCTCAGGCGTCGAAGCCGGCTACCGCCGTGGCGGCGAAGTCGACGGACTCGAAAGAGGTCAAGTCGTCTCCGGTGGCCAAGGAAACGGTCAAGCCCGCCGTGAAGGCGGCTGCGGCAGCGAAGCCCGCTGTCGCCGCGGCTGCACCGGCCGAGACGCCGGCCCCTGCCGCCGCGGCGCCGCTGCCGACCCATGTGCGTCCGGCGATGCATCAGCCACGTTCGCCGTTCGGCGTGCGCGCGCCGTTCCCGCCGATCGTGCGGCCGGTCGATCCGCGTGTCGCCGCCGGCGGCAAGCCGGGCGCCTCGCCGAAGACCGGGTTCAAGACGAACGAATACATCGTCTATCCGGCCCATGGCGTCGGTCAGATCATCGCTACTGAAGAACAGGAAGTCGCCGGCCACAAGCTGGAGCTTTTCGTCATCAGCTTCTTCAAGGACAAGCTGACCTTGAAGGTGCCGCTGCCGAAGGTGCTGGCGGGCGCGATCCGCAAACTGTCCGATGCGCCGACCGTGCAGAAGTCGCTCGACACGCTGACCGGCCGCGCGCGGGTGAAGCGTACCATGTGGTCGCGCCGGGCGCAGGAATACGAAGCGAAGATCAATTCCGGCGATCTGGTCGCGATCGCGGAAGTGGTGCGCGATCTTTACCGGTCGGAGGCGCAGCCCGAGCAGTCCTATTCCGAGCGTCAGCTTTATGAAGCCGCGCTCGACCGGATGGCGCGCGAGGTGGCCGTGGTGCAGAAGCTGACGGAAACCGAATCTCTGAAGCTGATCGAACAGCATCTCGAAAAGGGTCCGCGTCGCGGCTCCCGCGCCGAGGCTGCAGCGGATGCGGACGGTGACTCCGATGGCGACAGCGATGCCGGCGGCGAGGTCGATGCCGCGGCGTGAGCCTTGTTCGCAAGTGAACGTGAAAAACCCGGCCTGAGGCCGGGTTTTTTATTGGTCGAATTGTTTGCCGTGGACCTAGAGCCTTTTCGGTTCTGATGGAATCAGAACCGAGCTCTAGGCTTTTTGTTTTGACGCATTTTCTTCACGCGAACCGGCAGTCACTTCGCTCGAAAATGCTCTAGCGAACGATGGGGCCCGGACCGCTGCAGCTCCGATAATTCGGCACGATGCGGACTGACATTTTCCACCTGACGCATCTACCTTGCTGGAACCCGCATGAGCCTATAGGCCCGTGGCAGGTGAAATTCTCTCGCGCCACACATGTGCGCTCACGGCAAACCCTTGCCTCGGCGTCGCTCGACGAAATAATTGCACCGCCCAACATAAGCACGCCGATAAAAGCAATTTCGATGGCTGTCGCGCTAAGCCGAAGACCCTTCATGTCGGCACTCCCCTAGGTGAAAACCCGCATCACCATACCGGGCGCAAACTCGAGACGTCTTGGTCGAAAGCGCACAGACTATGCAGGAAACGAACAATCGAAGGGCTGCCGGCTGCGGTATAGGCAGCGCCGGCTCTCACTGTACTGCATGCGTTGCAGCGGCGGGCATAAGAATACGGCGCAGCTTCTCGATGGCGCGCGCCTCGATCTGACGCACTCTTTCCTTTGAAATGCCAAGCTCGCCGCCGATGACGTCAAGCGTCGCGGGCTCCTCGTTCAATTGACGCGCATTGAGAATATGCCGTTCACGATCGGTCAGTTCATCGAGCGCGACATGCAATCGCTGATGGATGCGGTCGCCATCGATGGCGGCGCCGACGAGTTCGTCGGGCAAGGGTGATGTGTCGGGAAGATAGGCGATGCGTTCGGCCGCGTCCGGCTCATCATCGCTGACGCGCATGTTGAGAGACACGTCCGGTCCGCTGAGCCGCGTGTTCATGGTCTCCACATCGGCGATGGAGACGCCAAGCGCCTGGGCGATGGCGGCGAAGTCGTCGCGCTGCGCCGAAGGTTCGCCTGGACCGGTCCGCCTCGCGCCGGCGAGCTTGGCGCGCAGGCGGCGAAGGTTGAAGAACAGCGACTTCTGGCCGGAGCTGGTGCCGCCGCGCACGATCGACCAGTTGCGCAACACGTAGTCCTGCATGGCCGCGCGAATCCACCAGCTCGCATAGGTCGAGAAGCGGAGTTCACGCTCGGGCTCGTAACGTGCGGCGGCCTCCAGCAGTCCGACATGGCCTTCCTGTACGAGATCCTGCAGTGACAGGCCGTAGCGGCGATAACGCGTCGCCATCGCAATCACCAGACGCATGTGAGCCTGGGTCAGTTCATGCAGGGCGTGTTCGTCGTGCTTCCCGCGCCAACGCACGGCAAGCGCGCGCTCATTGTCGCGTTCAAGCAGAGGAGCCGCCTTCGCGGCCTTGACCAGATCCCGATGCAAACCAAGCGCCGAAGCCATTGCGGACCTCCCGTCGATCTTCCATTGCAGCAACGTTCGGCGGGGCGTGATAGATCAAAAAACCAGCGTGGCAAATCATCACACTCTTGTGAGACGATTTTTGGGAACCTTTGCGTGACACTCGAAACGCAAAATCGGCAATAGGGAGTGAAGCCGTGGATCAGCGAATTATCGACCTTTATGATGAATACACCCATGCGCCTTTGCCGCGGCGCGTGTTCATGGAGCGCCTCGTCGTGATGGTGGGAACGACAGCCGCCGCCCAGACGGCGCTCGGTCTGCTCGAATCCGATTACGCCCTGGCGCAGACCGTTCCTGCCGGCGATCCGCGGCTGTCGACATCCGTGGTCGAGATCGCCGGCGTGAAGGCCTATCAGGCTGTGTCCAAGGGCACCGATCCGCAAGCGGCGAAGGGCGCGATCATCGTCATCCATGAGAACCGCGGTCTCACGCCGCATATCGAAGACATTGCCCGGCGCATCGCGCTTGACGGTTATCTGGCGCTCTCGGTCGACCTGCTGACCTATATGGGCGGAACGCCGAAGGATGAGGATGCGGCGCGTGACATGTTCACCAAGATCGACGCCGCGAAGACGGTCGGGTCGCTTGCCGCGATCGTCAGCGCGCTCAAGAGCGCCAATCCGTCACGCAAGGTCGGCGCCGTCGGCTTCTGCTGGGGCGGCGGCATGGTCAACAATCTCGCGGTCGCAGCGCCCAATCTTGATGCCGGCGTTGCCTATTACGGCGTGGCGCCGAAGGCGGATGATGTGCCGCGCATCAAGGCGTCGATGATGCTGCATTACGGCGGTCTCGACGAGCGCGTCAACGCGACGGCGCCCGCTTACGAGGAAGCGATGAAGAAGGCCGGCGTGAGCTATCAGAAGTTCGTCTACGAGGGCGCCAATCACGCCTTCAACAACGACACGAGCAAGGAACGCTACAACGAAGCCGCCGCCAAACTGGCATGGGCGCGGACGATGGATTTCTTCAAGGCGAAAGTGTTGAGCTGAGAAGAGCGCTCCCTTCTCCCGTTTTTAACGGGAGAAGGTGGCCCTTGCGCAGCAAGGGTCGGATGAGGGCGGTGCGCTGCCGCTCTTCAGGAAGGGCAACATCTGCAACAGTGATGCAGTCATGATGGCAGGTGCCACGCATGTGCACCCTCATCCGACCCTCGCCATGCGAGGGCCACCTTCTCCCGCGGAGCGGGAGAAGGATTCATAGTCACTCCACCACGATCTTGTAGCGCTTGCCCGGTTCGATCGCCGCGCCGCGCTGCAGGCCGTTGATCAAGAGGAAGACGTCGAGGCCGCGATCGGCGATCGCCATGCGCTGCGCCAGCGATGCGACGGTGTCGCCCGGCTGCGCCGGCACGATGGCGAGGCGCAAGGACTTCAGCGCATTCGCCTCCTGCGGCGGGATGCGCCGGAACGTGTTGATCGAGGCAAGGAACTTCTTGTCGACGTCGGGCGTCAGCGCCTTGCTGGCGAAGATAATGCGGAACACTTCAGGGCCCATGCGCACGGCCGCGACCCGGAACTTCCAGTCGTTCTCGCTTGCGACAGCGGTCGCAGCCTGAAGTCCGTTGATGGTCTGTGCCTGGATGGAGGACTGATCGAGTCCCGCCACCCAGCCGGTCGCCAGATAGGCGTCGAGCGTTGGGTCGTCGTTGAGGCGGACATTATCGAGACGCAAGGCCTCCGAGCCGCCGGCCGCGACGCCGAGCACCGCCTGCGCGGTATTCTCGAGGGCGAAGCCTTCCGGCGCGATGAAGGAAAATCCGAGCTTGCCATGGGCGAATTTGCGGCCGCGGACGATGCCCTCGGCCGGATCGTCGCCGAAATCGATACCGTTGATGGCCGACAGATAGGCATCGCGGTCGGTGGTGCCGACGCCCGGCGCCCCGAACTGGCGCGCTGCCAGGCGGGCGCGCTCGATACGCTCCTGGGTCGAGGGATGGGTCGACATGATGTCGGGCTGCTGGTCGCTGGCGCGGTTGCCGAGCAGGGCGGCGCGCATCGCCGTCGAGCGGCTCAACGCCTGCAGGAAGCGCGAGGCGCCATAGGGGTCGTAGCCGGCCCGGCCGAGGTTGCGCACGCTGA
>Ga0182744_1002452_pt1 | contig 15220 bp, 11 predicted proteins | sample eDN3rd30CKraftMG_FD_128525 | JGI IMG/M metagenome (GOLD analysis project Ga0182744, IMG submission 128525) | Enriched Miracle-Growth compost microbial communities from Emeryville, California, USA - eDNA 3rd pass 30_C Kraft MG (version 2) (version 2) ...
GAAGTGCATCATAGGCACTTTGAATTTCTTCTTCTAATTGAGTATCTTCTTCTGGGAACCCATTATCTTTTGATTTTGAGGCTTTTAATTTCCATGGTGAGGATACCCGGGCATTTTTCCCTTGGAAAATTAATTGCTGTTCTTGACCATGATGGACGACAGAACTTGTAATTTGTGCCAAACAACCGCTATCATAACGCCCAATGGCAATTGAAATGTCTTCTACTTCCGCATTATCATGTGAGGTATTACTCATCACAGCGGTTATTTCAGATGGCATACCATTCATCCATTGGAATATATCAATATGATGAACAGCATGATTCAATGTAGGTCCGCCACCTTCTTTTTCCCAAGTTCCTCGCCACCATAAATCATAATAGCAGTGACCTCTCCACCAGTAGGAATCAACTTGAACGTGGACAATCGGTCCAATCAAATCTTGTTCGAGTATGTTTTTTAACTTCATCATCGGGTTAAGGAAACGGTTCTGAGCCACGACCGATAGAATTTTTCCGCTTCTCTCGGACGCTGCATTCATGGCATCACATTCTTCTAAAGAAGACGCCATTGGTTTCTCAACCAATACATGTTTTCCAGCTTCTAAGAAATCAATCGCAATTTGAGCATGAGTATATGGGGGTGTACAAACTGAAACTAAATCAATATCCTTACGGTTTAGCAACTCCTTGTAATCTTTCACGGTAACAGCTTCGAGATTATACTCATTTACAAGTCTTTCTGCCTTTTCCTGATAAATATCTGATATAGCTACAATTCTACAATTGTCTGGAAACTCCAAATATCCCTTAATATGTGCAGGTGAAATAGCTCCTGCACCAATTATTGCTACATTAATCAATTTTCTGCCTCCCCAAGATATTTTTTTTGAAAACGTCGAAGAAGTATAAAGAATCATTTAAAATAATTTGGATACTTTTCCTTTAATAAGGCTTTTTCAATGACCACTAACTGTAGGTGCTCGGCTATTACCTTCTCTACAGAATTTGCGTCCCTGCTTTTAATAAGATCAAGTATCTGTTTATGCTGATGAATGATAAAATCCCATTTCATCCCTGTGCTTGTACGTAAAGCTCTTACTCTATTAAAGTGGGTGTTCATCTGCTGCAAAACTACCCAAGTTCTGCTTTTCTTACAACCGTCAAAAAGTATTTGATGAAATTGATCATCTAATTCATACAGCCTGTTAAAATTTTTCTTTTCATTGAATAATTTCTGCATGGCAATATTGGTTTCTAATTGGATAAAGTAATCCTCAGGAAACTGTTCACAAGCTAGCCGAACAATTCCTCTTTCAATATTTTCCCTCATAAACCTTGCTTCTTCTACTTGGTCTAAATTAATCCTTGAAACAAACGTTCCTCTTTGAGGATAGATGTCCAAAAGTTCTTCTTGCGCTAGTTTTAGAAAAGCTTCCCTTATCGGTGTTCTACTGACTTGTAAAGTTTCACCTATTTCCTTTTCAGAAATCTTTCTCCCAGGTTCAAGCTCTAATTTTAAAATTTGGTTTTTTATAGCAGTATAAACATGTTCCCTGATAGATCCTTTATTATCTATTTTTGTTGTTTCCGTTAACAATTTCATGCTTCACCTCTAATAGACCATCCATCCATCCTTTAGTCCATGAGCCGCAATTTCCTCTACTAAATAACGCTGGATAATCAATACTGGGACAACCGACAAAGTTGACATCCTAACAAATTACCCTATTGTGATTCACCTATGGGTTCATAAATTGATGTACTTTAGAAAATTATGACAACCTGTGTCAGTGCCCTCTATGTACGCTACTTATTACTAGTATTGCGTCCTTTATCCCCCCTAACAGTTGACACCGCTTACAAATACTTTCAAAAAAATTACTATGTAAAATATTGGAACCATACTAGTATAACTAATATACTAGTACACTTAGAATTATATAATTTTTCCATGCCTTTTTCAACATTTTTTTAGAATATTTGACCTTTACTGAAAATTATGTATAATCATTAAAGATTTTCGGGAAATATGTAAAATATGCCTTGGCAGTTTTAATGGAAAAGCAAATCAAAATTAATTTTCTACCACTTTTATAAATAGTGGCCATTGATTCCACTCGGTTCTATTAATTGAATTTTAACAGGGGGTTTTGTAAATTCTGACCAGTGAAGCTATGAAAAAACCGCACAAGTGAAGGAATCACAGTGCAGCTATTAGGGTCCGAGATCAACCATTGCTCATCTAGTTTTTATCATTTATTTGCTTTGGGGATTAGTTCACCGCTTCATAAAGCAATTAATCTGTACATCAGATCATTTAAGCTCGATTAGATTAGAGAACCGTCACTCTTCTTTATTTTCAAAGCTTCTTCTCCTGCTTTTAATACCTCAATAATGTGGTCGACGTCGTAGATGCTGCCTCGCCATGTACCGCCACTAACAGATTGCAATGCTGCCCATAATTTTGTATCATCAGGAAGTTGTGCAGATGGCATTACATCTGGATTGACCGGTCTATTGGTAAGGATAGTACTCCCTTCGTCAGGCGTAACCTCCTGATCAGGTGTTCCAAGAAAGTGAAGATGGCCTACCAATTCTTTCGTGTTGATATAAACCTCGATCAAATCACCGGTTCTTAACTTTCCAATTGGTCCATTAGCAAGACCTTCAGGACCGATATGTCCAATACAAGCACCGGTTGAAACTCCTGAAAAACGGGCATCAGTTAGTAACGTTACATGTTTTCCATAGGATAAATGCTTTAAAGCAGAGGTAAGTTGATAGGTTTCCTCCATGCCAGTCCCAAGCGGACCGCATCCAGTGACAACCATAATATCCCCTTCAAAAATTCCACCACTTTTAATCGCTCTAATTGCCTCGCGTTCACTCGTAAACACTTTTGCCAAACTCTTATGATAGAACACGCCATTTTCGTCTATTTTTTCAGGATCGATCGAAGCAGATTTAATAATAGAACCTTCTGGTGCAATATTTCCAGTCGGGAAAGTCAAAGTAGAGTGCATTCCACGTTCAAGCGCTGCACTAGGGGACATGATAACGTCACCTGAATCTACGTTGTCCTGCTCCTTAAGAATTTGTTTCATTCTTTCACGTCGCTCAGAATTTTCCCACCAGTCGAGATTTTCCCGCAGTGTCTTGCCTGTAACAGTCATAACATCCTCATCCAATAAACCTAAGGAACGTAAGTGCAGCATCACTTCAGGAACTCCTCCAGCTAAAAAGGCACGGATAGTTGGATGATGTACTGGACCATTCGGCAGCACGCTGACTAATCGAGGAGTTGTTTTGTTCACTTCACTCCAATCTTCGACAGTTGGAATATCACATCCGGCTGCATGGGCAATGGCTGGGATATGAAGAAGTAGATTGGTTGATCCACCAAATGCTGCATGTACTACCATAGCATTTCGAATCGATGCGTTCGTCACGATATCTTTTGTCGTAATTCCTTGTTCTTCAAGGTGAATGACTGCACGGGCAGATTGTCTCGCCATTTCTTTCCAAATATTCTGACCAGACGGAGCCAAGGCAGAGTGTGGCACAGAAAGTCCTAATGCTTCACTAACGACCTGGGCTGTTGCCGCTGTACCTAAAAATTGACAACCTCCTCCAGGTGTAGCGCAAGCCCGACAGCCAAGTTCAGCAGCCTCTAAAAGGCTTAATTCATCATTGGAATACCGTGCGCCAATGGTCTGGACTTTTCCAGCATCCTCCCCATAAACAGGGGGAAGGGTAACGCCCCCGGGAATGACAACCGTTGGCAAGTCCTGCATCGATGCCATCGCAAGCATCATCGCAGGAAGCCCTTTATCACAAGTAGCAATCCCAATCACTGCCTGCCTTGTTGGCAGAGAGCGAATTAACCGACGAAATACGATGGCGGCGTCATTTCGGTAAGGCAGCGAGTCAAACATTCCTGTCGTTCCCTGGGATCTTCCATCACATGGATCACTTACATATCCTGCAAATGGAATTCCTCCGTGTTCGCTGACTTCACGTGCAGCTTCCTTCATCAATAAGTCAACTTCCCAGTGACCTGTGTGATAGCCAAGGGCAATCGGTTCACCGTTTATATCTTTCATTCCGCCTTGTGTACTAAGAAGGAGAACTTGCTTGCCGTTTAATTTCGTTGGTTTCCATCCCATGCCGACATTTTGTGTTAGCCCAAATAAATTTCCACTTGGCTCTTCGCGCAACATTCGGTCTGTAAGTGGAAGACTTCCTTGCGGACCAAGTGCTTTGGTTTTAATAGAATATATATCGAAGTTATTTGAATTCATAAGCTCATCAACTGATTGAACCAATACTAGGTCTCCTTTCTTATGTAGTATGAGACTATTCTGAAACTCTTAGTTTTATAGGAATTTCTTTTTCCATGTTCCACTCAAAACTGGTTAAATACCAAATTGGTGATGTGGGGTGGGAAGGAACCTTCCCGTTCCCCTTTTAGCCTTTGATAAAAACGGTCTTAGTAGTTGTAAAGAATTCTTTTGCTGCTTCACCTTGTTCACGGGACTGAGAGCTGGATGCTTTCATACCGCCGAATGGTGCTTGAAGTTCTACTCCAGCTGTTTCGTAGTTGACACGAACAAGGCCTGCATCAATCTCATCAATGAAAGTAAGAATTTGGCTGATATCTTTTGTAAAAATAGAAGCGCTTAGGCCAAATTCGATATCATTGGCTACTTCTATGGCTTCCTCAACGGTTTCGACCTTCATAAGAGCAAGCACAGGTCCAAAGATTTCCTCTTGAGCAATCGTCATGCTGGATGTTACATTCTCAAATACTGTTGGATTCACATAGAATCCTTGGTTTAACTCAGGAGAATCTGGAGAATCACCGCCAATTAAAAGTTTCGCTCCTTCTTCATTCCCTTTTTGAATGTAATACCTTACTGTATTATACTGATCTTCAGAAGCACAAGGTCCCATCCATGTCTCTTGATCCAAACCATTTCCAACTTTAATTTTCTTCACTTCGGCAATTAATTTCTCTTTAAATTGGTTGTAAACTCCGCTTTGAATAATAACACGGCTGCTGCAGGTACATTTTTGACCAGTCGATTTCAATCCCCCGCTCAAAACAGCAGCAACAGCTTGATCCAAATCAGCATCATTTGCGATGATAACCGGATTTTTCCCGCCCATTTCGAGCTGATATTTTGCCCCGCGGGCAGCAGCAGTTTGACCAATTTGTTTGCCAACTGAGTTGGAACCTGTAAATGTTACTGCTGCCACATCTGGATGCTCAGCAAGTCCTTGTCCAACAACCGAACCTTTGCCTGTGATTAAATTCACCACACCTTTTGGGAAACCTGCCTGTTCTAAGCATTCGAATACTTTAGCAGCGGTTACCGCTGCTTCTGTTGCAGGCTTAAGGACGACAGTATTTCCGTAAATTAGAGCGGGAGCTGCTTTCCAAATCGGAATCGCAACAGGGAAATTCCAAGGTGTAATCGCACCAACGACACCCAATGGTACACGTTTGCTAAATTGGAGGGCTTCACTATCGGATGCAGGAATAAGATCCCCCATTTTTCTCGCACCTTCACCAGCATAATAGCGTAAAATAGCGACACCTCTGGCAGTTTCTCCCTTAGCTTCAACTAAAGTTTTTCCCATTTCCCTTGTCATGGTTTCCGCTACTTCATCCAGATTTTTTTCAAGTATCTCAGCCGCTTTATATAAGAGATTTCCTCGTTCAATTCCAGATAACTTTTTCCAAGCCTTTTGTGCTTGTTTCGCAGATTGAATCGCTTCATTTAGATCTTCTATAGTTGAGCTTTGGACATAGCCTATCACTTCGCGGTTGGCTGGATTAATACTCGCCAATGTTTCATTAGAAGCCCCAGTCTGCCAATCCCCATTGATATAGTTTAAAAAAGTTTTAGTTTGAGATAAAGTTGTCATGCTTATTCTCCTCCTAGTTTGTTATTTTCACACTGTTATTTATTTTCACAGGATTTCGTAAAACACCAATTCCACTAATCTCGATTTCTATGACATCACCATTCACCAATGTAAAGTCCTCGTCAGGGACAACACATGTACCAGTTAACAATATGGTTCCATCAAACACAACATTATCACGACACAAATAAGAAACTAATTCATCATATTTTCTTTTTAACTGTGAAGTATTGGCACTGTCCTCAAAAATCTTTTCACCGTCGCGATAGATTCGGCAAGTAATCACTAGATTATAAGGATTCTCAACCGTCTCTGCTAATCGAATACTAGGGCCAATTGAACAAGAGTTTTTCCAAATTTTTGCCTGTGGCAGATATAATGGATTTTCTCCCTCGATATCGCGGCTACTCATATCATTTCCTATCGTATATCCGAGAATATCCCCTTTACTGTTCAATACTAGGCCAAGTTCTGGTTCCGGAATCTGCCAGTTGGAATCTGTCCTAATATATACAGGTGTATCCGTCCCTATTGTTCTATGTAAAGTGGATTTTAAAAATAATTCCGGCCTCTTTGCTTCATAAACTTTATCATAAACGGATTGATTACTTGTTGATTTTGATTCTAAGTTTCTCGCTTCCCGGCTTTTTAAATAAGTAACTCCTGAAGCCCAAACTTCGTCTGGACGGATTGGTAAAGTCAATTGAAGTTCTTCCAGTTTTTCTTCAATTGGAAGTGAATTTTCAATAATTTCTTGTACTAAAGATAGACATCCCTGCTTTTTAACTTCTGCTTCCTTCATAAGTTGAAGGAAACTATTATAAGGCAATACATAAATTTGATCACTATCCGTTAGTGCAGCCAGTTGGTCTGATTTTTGTTCGGACTTATAACATATAATTCTCATAAATAATATCCCCTTCGATTTAAAATATGAAATCTGAAATTACTATAGATGATTATTTTTCAAAATAAGGTCACATCCATGATAAATACCTCTCAGTAACCCATTTTGTGATTCAACCAAATAAGTACTTCTCCGTTTCATGCTTAATTAAACAATCATTTAATTAAGCGTTTTCAAAAATGAAATTATGAAAAAATATAAACCGTTTAACAAAACATCCCACATATTTTAAATATTTTAAAGATAAAAAGTATTGCAAATAAATAATAACACAAACATCTTAGTTTGTATACTCAATAAACAAAGAACAAAAAAACTTACTTTTTTTGGGTAAAACATATACGAGTCACTTGGGAACTATTTTTATCAAAGTCGGAACCCTTGAATTGATCTGAAGATTTTACCTCTCTAGTAATAATAACTGACTGGAGGTTTGGAACTAATGATAATATTCTGAGTGGATTTTAGCTTTGACCATGTTACCTAACACCGTACCCATAATGAAAAACCTTCAAACATGGTAATTTGAAGGCTCTGAACTCATATAGTTTCGAATTCTCGGTTTCAAAAGTTTCGGTTGAAATTCAAAATAAAGACTGTGTATGTTTAGTAAAAATGTTGGTATGGGTCTATCAAAAAAATCATTATTCGAAATTCTTCCCATTCAAATAATAAGCAGATTCTAGAAATACAGTAAAAGCAATTTCCACCTCGGGAATACCCTGAGAATGAATATGTTTCGTCATAATTTTTGCAAATTCGTCCTGAATTACCTGGCCACGATCAAACCATTTCACTTCGATGAAAGGAAATCCAGGGACCTCCTCTTGATTAAAAACAAAAGAAGAGTGGATTATTTCTAATGTGAAATTGTCAGTTTCACAATTACAAAGATCTGCTAGCTCCTGAACCAAAAGAGCACTAATTTTTTTTACTTTATCTACTGTAATTCCTTTAAAAATTAATTGCGGCATTTCAATTCCTCCCATAATATTTATACTTTGAAGGTATCAGGTATAAAGTTAGTTGTATTCAATCAAGTCTGAACAAATATGCAGACCTCCGGATATATTAATGGTATACTTGTTAATTATCTAAAACTATATGGTGATAAATTTGGTTTATTTATTGATATTAATTTTCCTTATGCTTTGTATTATTTTATTTTTTACTTTTAATAAACTTTATATTAGAACTTCAGCCATGGCCATGGTTATGGCACTTGGGATTGTTACACAGGGTGTTCTATTAAACTATTTTGGAATCCAGTTCTTCCAACACATTTTTGGAAAAATTCTATGCATTATTAACCTCTCCCTTTGGTTTTCCTTTATTCTTTCTTTAATAATCGCCAGTCTGGATGGAAAATTTAAGCTCATCCATTATTCCAATTTAATCAATCGATTTGGGATTGGTACATGGGTTGCTGGTACCTCTATTAGTGGCATTATATTTTATAAACAATTTTTCCAATGGGGATTTATTTCGGTTTTTATTGCGGTTATAAATATTGTCCTTTGGATTATTTATATTGGGATAAGTGTAAAAACTTTTTTAGAAATTTCTCGGACAAAATCATATCATAATGTCCATGGAATTCTACTTCTTACTACTGTTAGCACACAATCAATAGTGCTGTTACTTAACACTGTTTTCAAAGAATTTCCGGACATCTTTAACCTATCCTTACTAATCATAGGGTTTTGTTTTTATCTTGTTTGTGTATTTTTTATTCTATATAGATACATAAAAAATTCTTGGTCAATTGAATTGGATTGGAACAATACGAACTGCATTTTACACGGGGCTTTATCGATTTCCGGGATTGCCTGTTTAGTAACAGGCATTATTGGTTTTGATACCATAAGATTGATATGGAGAGCAGCCTTTATTATTTTCATTATGGTTGAGTCTATTGAAGTCTACAGGCTTTTTAAACGGATGAAACACTATGGCCTTAAAAAAGCTATCTTTATTTATGATGTTACGCAGTGGAGTAGAGTCTTTACTTTTGCAATGTTTTATACTTTAACATCCCTAATCCATACCCATTTATTTATTGGATCCATCGTTATTAACACAATTTTAAACATAGGCGTATGGGTAGTCATAATTCTTCTAATGTTTGAACTCATGCTTTGTTTTAGTGATCTAATAAAAGCTAACAAACAATCATCTAGACAAATTAGTAAAGGAAACGAAGTAAGCTCTCCATTTTAAGTGGGGAGCTATAATTTTGAATCACTTTCTTATTGTGAAAACGAAGGTATGAAACGAATAATAACAATAGGAACTGCGGTTATTCTGCAAAGTAGAAAGGTAAAATTATGTCCTTTTTGTTATAAAAAAACTAAGCCTGTGAAATTTTACTCATCGTAAAATTTCACAGGCTTTTTAGGTTCTAGAGGGGGGTTTGTCCCAGCCTCCTTCCATCATAACATTAAGAACTTCCCTACATAATTTAAGGATAAATCGCAGTAGAATGATTCCATTTTTATTCAGTTTTTTCAATATTCAATGATACAAAATCATCCTTTTATCGTAGGGGAATAATGAGTTTAGTCAATCAAGCCAGCTGTTGTTTAACAGCTTTCATTTCATCGATCACAATGTCTCCATCTTTTACAATTAATTTACCGTCTAGATATAAGGTACAATTTTTCATTGGTAAATCAAGATGGCATGGGGTATCGTTGTTCCCCCCTAATTCGGAGTTTGGACCTAACGAGAATAGGACATTTCCATAAAATGCACGTCCATCCATCCCAAATACTTGATCATCGAATGCGAGACTATGCCATTGTGCTCTTTCGTTAAGCCCCCAGCCAATGTGAGATATCGCGTAAGCTCGCGGGTCATTAAAACTTTCGATATAATCCCTCATCAGCATGGCGTCAAAACCGCCTTCAATGTCCGTAACTAATCCACCTTTTATCGTTAACTTTACTTGATCTTGGAAATATCGGTTAAACGGGAAAAATATGTCGCCTTTATCCAAAACTACTACCCCGTCAACTCCACCATCATTAGACGTCGCAGCAGAAAAACAACTTGGCAAGTGGTCCCATCTGCCTGGTTCATCAGCAAAACCGTATTCCGTAAGGATTGGATATTGACCTAGCTGATAGGTAACATCGCTGCCCGCCTTATTGGTGAATCTTAATTCTTTTGCATTCCTTAATAATTGAGTTGCATATAGCACTCTCTCTTTGTCGCTTTCCTTTGGAAACATTCTTTTAATTACATCGAAAGGTTCGACAACCAGCAGAATTCTTACTCCTGCATCCTGCAGTTCCAATTGTTCTTTAGAAAAAAGGAGGAGAACTAAGTCAATAACAAGGTCGGCCTTCTTCAAGCATTCAACTGCAACTCGGTTATCGGTTAACGGTGTAATGCCAAACGAACCAGAAGCTCCTTGTTTAGCTGGCGGCAGTTTCAATTCAAAGGCTTTCGCCCCGATCTCGGAAGCTGCCGTCAGGAACGCTTTCGCATAATCTGCTCTAATCTCGCCCGAGGTTAATACGGCCATCGTTTCAGACCGCTTTAATTTACACAATTCAAGTTGTTTTTTAAACAGAGAAACCATTTCTTGAAATTCAACAGTCATTTATTAACACCTCGTTTATTTTTTTGTAATTCCTTCTATAAAAGAAACAATATAATCAACTGTTTGTTCTGGTGCATCTTTATACACCATGTGGCTTACTCCTTTAACTCTTTCAACCTGCATTGAAGGGTTGATCGTTTTCAAAACCTGAAGTTCGTTTTCACGAATGGTGTCTCCATGTTCTGCCGCTAATAGGAATGCAGGGACTGAAAGCATTTTGATATATACTTGAAAAGGCTCCAATAACAGAGATTGGTAGGATTCAATAATCGCTGGCAAACTATTATTCCGATATTCTGCCGCTCTTTCAACTATTTGTTCATCTTTAAATGAAGGAAAGAAGCTGCGGAATAATTCCATATCCCCTTGATCAACAGCCTCCTTTTGTTTTAAAAACATCGACAATGGATTAGGATAGATCTCTCTCTGTCCTGGTCCGTTAATAGGAGGATCGATTAATACAATGCCGGAAATGAGGGACGGATATTGGCTGCCAAATGCAGCAGCAATTCGGGCCCCCATCGAGTGGCCAACCAATACTGGACCAATGGGATTATCTGTTAAAGCGTTTATAACATTGAGTAAGTCCTCTGTATAATCTTTTAATAGATAGCCTTCCTTAGGACGGTCGGACTGCCCTCTGCCCCTAGCATCCATTGATAAGGAATAATAATTTTCAGGCATTAAATTAAGTACTTTTGCAAATGAAAGGCTGTAACTAGTAATTCCCGGCAAAAAAATGACGGGGGTACCAGCCTTATCTCCTTTAGTAATGAGGTGAATTTTTGCATTCAGACCGTTTACAAAAAGATCCCCAAAAGAATGATTTTGCTTCATATTTATATCTCCTCTCAGGCGAACGAACCTAAATTTAGGCTCTATACTTCTATCATGCGACTTCCATTTTCACTAGTGATTAGACTTCATATGGAAGACCAATAGATTTACGTATTTGGTTCATAAATGGTGTTCGGTCGTATTCATGGTATAGACGCTCACGAAGCAATGGAGCTGGGAGTGCATTGACGTTTTCAAAAAGTCCAACACGACCTGCATGAGAATCTGTGGTAATATCCCAAATAAAGTTCATCAATAAGTTTTTCTGCTTGGATGTTAAATCCCTTCCAACCAGAAGTTCCTCCAGTTTCCCGCCGATAAATGGATGATCATAGTCTTTTTCAGAGAATCTCATGACCAATCCCTGTCCGCATAATTCCTGAAGGTGATGGATAATCCGCGGATAGTGTGTAATACCATAAAGTCGCCCGGCGGTAAGCATATTGACATCTGGCCACATCACTTCATCTTCAGTTGGTTTAGCTAGTTCCTCTGAGGCCAATACATATGCTCTCAAGGTTTGTGCGTACTGAATCACTTCTGATACGATAGAACGTACACCTGGAATCTTCCCTGTTCCCAAAGCATCAACAATCAGCTGGGCTGCACCGGCATACATTTCTGCTTTTGTTGCCAAACGGGAGAGAATATGCCAGTGCGCTCCTAATACAACACTTCCATATAATTCATTAAGTTCTGGTACTCCATAGTTAAAGATTCTCCACTTTTCCACAAAAACGTTATCAAAAATCAAGAAGGAATCCATTTCTTCTCCTCGTGATTTAACCGGGTGGTCATAGGTACTTGCCGCATCGCAAGAGACTGTTTCACGACAGACAATGTGAATGCCTGGTGAATTTATCGGTACCGATAACCATAACGACTCTTCAGGTAACAAACCAGGACGCATCAGATTAGAGAGGATCATTTCATTTCCTTGGGACGAAATGGAACCTACGGCTTTCGCTCCGCTAATATAGATTCCTTCTTCCGTTTCCCTCACCACCCGGAGTAAGGCAGGAGTAGAATCGCCGCCTTTTATTTGGCTCCCCAATTCAACATCAAACAGGCGGGCACCAGCTGCAGCGGCTTTTGAACGGTCATTTTGAGGATCAACTAATACCTCAGGACCCATCAAGTTATTTTTTTGAGCGTAGTCAATATAGTGGAGGACATTATCTGCATATTCAGGCCTTTTGCTGCGGAACTTTGAAAGGTATGCCGCCATTCCCACAGGCACGAGAGGCGCCAAATCAAACGGGCGGCCAAACACCCCGAAGGTTTCCTGAGCAATATAATCCGTTAGTTCCCTTCGGCTCTTCAAATCTTCTTTTGTTCTAGGAATCATCCAGGCTTTGGTCACTCGTTCCCCTATGTCTGACCTGATGTACGTAAGCTTATCTTGTGTTTCTGAATTATGCTGGGCATCAAAGATGTTAGCCATAATATTTATACCACCGCTAGTGGCTGGGTGAGTGGTTACATCCTGAATCAATTCGCCCTTATAATAAACGTTCCTGCCATCACGAAGACTCTCCTTATACATCTCACCTGTTTTTAAATACTTTGAAACTACCGAAATATTTTCCATCCTTCTCCCCCTAAAAAATATTATAGTGAATCCTTGCCGATCAAATTTTGAATTTATCGAGGTTTAAACAGCTTATTATATTAGCCTCAAGTTGCTAAACTTGTCGAATTTATCATAGATAAAGTCTAAGGTGAGTAGCAAAAAGTGTCAATATTCTAATAAATTCTCACAATATAGTATAATGAAATGAACAATTTATTTTAGTATAGAATGACGCTGGTTAGCTATTTCTAATTCATTTTCCTCAGGTACTGCTGTAGACACGGAATGAAGAAACTCTACCGTAACCCTATCTTTAGAAAAACAATTAATCGTAGCCTGGTCTATATTTAATTCAATAAATGGATTGGTAGGGAAAATAATTGCTTTAGTAAAGTATTTGTTAGTAGAATTTTTCAGATTGACCCAATACTCCCCTGCAGGCGGCAAAATAAGGGCGGCATCTGGCACAAACAGTCCTTTATAATCATTCAACCTCTGGACAATCCTGCCGCACATTTCGTGTTGTTTACCCATAAGATCAGAAGCAAGTCTAAGATCACCATTATATATCGCCTGGCGCACTCTAGTGCTGGAGATACGCTCATCAGCCAAATGAGTAAATTCGAAAATATAAGTCTCAAATCCCAATCTGGCACCTATTTGTTTTAAAACTTCAGGGGTTCCTGAGCCTTTATGACCAAACCTAAAGTCCTTTCCAACGAAAAATTTTTTAGGGTTTAAACCCAATAGAACGCTGTCCACAAAATCATCAGAGCTAATGGTTGAAAAGGTATGGTCAAAAGTATATTCAATGAGGATATCGACTCCAAGAGCAGCTATTCTCTTCGCTCTGGTGTACGGACTGGTAATATTAGACGATGGTAATTCAGTGTTGCTAAAAAAGGTTTTCGGTAGAGGGTCAAATGTTATGACAATCGTGGGGTAGTTATTTTTTTTACCTTCCAATACAGTGCTTGAAATTAATTGCTGATGGCCTTTATGTACGCCATCAAAGGAGCCAATCGTTATATAAGAACCATGTTCTAATTCTGCTAAATGCGGGTTGAATAGATTTTTATAATATTTCAGGATTTTCCCTCCTCACTATCTATTGTTTTAGTTATAAGGGAATCCAACCTGGCCTTCTTTTTCATTAATCAAAAACGTTTAAGGCCTAAAGTGTTTGATTGAAAAAATTATTCTTTTAGTAAAGCTGTAAATGAACCCTTAGGATATTTAGCAGATATTGTTGTTATGATTTCCTCGGTACTTAATACATCGGCATATTTCTGGCGCATATCAATAAGACTTTGTTCATGGGATGCTAATGAACGATCCCCTACCGCATCCTCCACAACGATAGGTCTGTATCCGTATTGCAGCGCATCAACAGCTGTAGCACGAACACAGCCACATGTTGTACAACCTACAATTATCACAGTATCAACATTCTGTGAATTCAGACGTGCAATTAAATCGGTCCCAAAAAATGCTGATGCATATTTCTTAACAATTAAGCCATCACCATAACGAAAATCTAATCTGGGATCCACATTCACTGCACTGGTACCTGCTTTTAAAGTCTTTAGCCCCTCCATCTTTTGGTACCATAATCCTGAATCAGCCAATTTATCATCATCATAAGAAATGGTAGTAAAGAATACTGGCAGATCCTTATTACGGATAATTTCCAAAAGCGCATTTACTTTATTTATTTGCGGGGATAAATCGGACCCCATAGGCATACTAGGATCAGTAAATCCTTCAATCATATCCACAACAATCAACCCTGGTTTCTTACCAAAACCCAATAATTTTCCAAAACCTCTTTCTTTATACAATTCCTCATCACCTTGCTGATGCACTACAACAACTCTCCCTCCATAACCCTCCAAGACTAGTAACATACTAATCTTGGAAAGTCATTCACTTGAATTAGTTCCTTACAGCTGTATTAAATTCTCCAAACTGTCTGTTAAAATGAAGCAATGGTGATTTAGATTCACCCAATATCACATCTTCCACGAATCCAATAAAAATAGTATGATCACCAGCTGTCACTGTTTGTTCAACTCTGCAATGAACATTGGCAAGAGCATTTTTGACATCATAATTAAAACTGCCCTTACTTTCTGCAAACTCTTCAAAAAACTTTGGTGCACCTGCTTTTGCTCCAGATCTTGCTACGTCAATTTGATCCTCAGCAAGCACGCCGACACTGAAACGTTGGTTATTAATTATTGCTTGTGTACTAGCTGCTTGTGTAGCTAGGCTTATTAAAATTAAAGGTGGCTCCATGGAAATTGAACAGCACGCACTTACAGTTAAGCCCCAAGGCCGGCCATCGATTTCAGTCATGACAA
>Ga0182744_1002453_pt1 | contig 15219 bp, 14 predicted proteins | sample eDN3rd30CKraftMG_FD_128525 | JGI IMG/M metagenome (GOLD analysis project Ga0182744, IMG submission 128525) | Enriched Miracle-Growth compost microbial communities from Emeryville, California, USA - eDNA 3rd pass 30_C Kraft MG (version 2) (version 2) ...
GCATACGGCAAATAATCGGCGGGATTATAGGGCTTCCAGACGCCGTCGATCTTGCGCGGCAGGCGAAGGTCGTCGACTTGGCTGACGCCCGTGACGCTGAGCCCGGCGCAGATTCCGCGTCCGATGAAGCTCCGCCGGTGCGCTTCGACGAAGGTCCAGCCGTAAGCCTCGGCACTGGCACGCATCTGGCGGTTCAGCTTGTCGGCGAACCACGTGCCGAGCCTGAGCTTGGTCCCATCGAGGTGAAAATCGGGAACGACCTCCATGCCCGCATTGCCGCTGCCGCAGGTATCGCTGCCGTCGCCTTGCAGCGCCAGTCCCGGATAGGCCACGAGAAGAATTCGATCGCTCTCATTCCACGGCATGTAGAGAATATTATGCAGCGCCCGGTTCAGCGCTTTGTAGCGCGCGCCAAGGTGGCTGAGCTGCGCCGATGCCTCTGTCTCGCCGTGAACTTCGCCAAGCCAGCCGCCAAGCTCTCGCAAAATCGATTCATTCGAGAGCACCGCGTTCGCCAGCAACCGCGAAAAGCCGATGTCGTTGCCGCCGATCGAGACCAGAACGAGATCGATCTTGCGCGCCTGTTCCTGCGGGCATTTGCGCAGCACAAGTCCGAACTTCAGCTCCGGAATTTTTCCGTTGATGTGATAAGCCGCCGGCGCATCGAGAGGCTCCGTGTCGTTGTTCCCGCACTGCGCTTCGGCAACGGCCGAGATTTGCGATAGCCTTGGCGGATTGGGAACCCATTCGTTGCCCTTGTAGCGCAGGAAAAGACCGTCGGTGACTTCGGCACCCGCGCACGAAACACCGACGAACGTCACGGCCCGATGCGGGTCCTCGATCGCGAGTTGCAAGGCGGTGCGCATCTGCTCGGAATAGAGCGAGCGATGGCACGCCTGATCGAGCCAATGCGCATTTTGCTTCTGAAAGGCGGCGTCGCCGAATTCGCTCCACGAACCGACGCGCGCCGGATACCCCGTCAAATCGCTATAGAATCCGACCGTGCTGTAATCGGCCGACCGCTTTCTGGAAAAACGCACGGCGACATCAGGATTGCCGTCGCCTGACGCGAAGCTGTCGCCCATCCCCGCGACCAGAATATCGCGAACCTTGACGTCGGCCTTGGCGACCTGCAGGCCGCCGATCTCGACGCTCACATCCGCGCCGGAAGGATACGGAACAACGAAGCGGACGGACTCGCTGCACGGCTTCGTAACGGCTTTGCCGCGCGGGTTTGAGGAATCGCGCGGCGCCGTCAGCCACGTGCATGACAGCATCTTCGGCGAGTCGATGCCGATGACCTTGAAAATCACCGCATGACTCGTCGGATTGATGTAGTCGTCGTAGGCGTCGCACTTGAAGCGGTTATTGTGCCAGCACGTTTTGCGATACATCGCCGCCGCCCAGCCGCCCGGACTGCCGCTTTGCAGCATCCGCTCTTCGGAAAGCACCGGCGTCGTGCGCTGCTCCGGTCCGAGCGCGCGATAAGCAGCGCGATGCTTTTCCGTATCGCGCGGATCAACAAAAAAGCGGAACGGATTTTCGACGCGCCACGTGATGATGGCCGAGGCTTCGGCGGAACGCGGTGCGCCAACGCCAGCCAGCATGGTCACAACCACTGCCAATACCTGCAATGCCGCGACGCGGCGCGGCGCCGATAGCCAGCGAAAAATCATCAGTCCCCTTCGCTTTGGTCGTCAGAGGTGCCGCTTCTCAGAGCGTCCTGGTCCAATGCGCGCGTGCAATGCGCCATAGTCGAACGAGTGGCGCGATCTCCACGATGTCACGACGCGGATCGTGTCGAACGTCCTGCAAAGCGCGAAAATAGGGCTCGATAAGGGCAAGCGGCAGCATCGCCGTCGTAAATGCCCTTGGTTTGCCCGCCAGTTGCTGCCTCACAGTTGCGAGAGCGGACTTTGCCTCGTCGGCGAGCCATGCAATTTGCGGACGCCAATCGGCGTCTTCGTTGCTCGGAGACATTGCGACCGGCAACGGCGACCGGCCCGCCGCGAGCGCATAGGGCAATGTCAAGCCCATCCGCGTCAGCCCCCATGCACGCGCCGCCGGGTCGATTAAGCCGCGCGCGTCCGCATCATCTTTGGCATCCAGGACTTTCATAGCGAGCGCAAACGGCGTCCCGTCAATGGCCCGCATGGCGTCGTTGAGCGCTGCGTCGCTGGCGGGCGGATCGGCAAACAGCGCATCCGCGTGCGCCTCGAAATACCTCTCAAGTTCATCACGCGGGAAGTTGTGCCGCCGCATGACTCTGGCAAACTGATCGAGCACCGGATTGCCGGAAGACTGCCCCGCTTCCTGATCCGCAGCGAGAAGTGCGTCGCGCCACCACTGGATACGGATTTCGCCTAAGGGTGCCTCGCTAACGATTCCGCCGATACGCGCAATCTCTCCGTCGAAGGCGGCGATGGCGACGAGATCGTCACGGCAGGCCGGCGGAGCAAACAGCGCCGCGTAATAGCGATCCGGCGCGTTGAGCCTGGCGCTGGCGCGGACGGCTTCGAGATCGGCGGCAGGGACCGGATCCTGGCTCACGTGGTGTTTCCCCTGCGTATCATCACGGGACCGCGATCAGGGCCGCCGCAATGGGCCGTTTCTCCGCGATGAGAATGTTGTAGGTGCGGGCGGCGGCCCCCGTCGACATCGGCTCGAGGGCAATGTTGGCCTTCGCGAAGGCTTCGTAAATTTGCGGCCCCGGCCAGACCTGCGTCGGCCCCATTCCGAGCAGCAGCGCGATCGGTGGCTCAAGCGTGCGTAAAACATACGCGAAGTCCTCCGGTCGAAGGGCTTCGGCGGATGTCACATCCCACGCATGGATGCCGTTTGGCAGGCACAGGATTGAGCCGCGGTGACTCATGTCGGCAAACCGAAACCCGCCATTGCCATAGGCGGTCACCGCGGTCTCGTAGGGATAGCGTGCGCTCGCGTCCGTCATGGGAGCGCCGCTCCGACCTCGAAATTACGCCTTGGCCTTCGTCTTCGCGGAAGCCGCCACCGACTTGGCCGCCGCATCGCTCCAGTCGCGCTTGACGCCCAGATAGCCCAACAGCGGCGCCGCGATAAAGACCGACGAGTACGTTCCGATCAGCACGCCAAGCAACATCGCAAGGTTGAAGTTGCGAATGACTTCGCCGCCGAAAATGTACAACGCCAGCAGCACAGCGAGCGCCGTCATGCCCGTCAGAATCGTACGCGACAGCGTCTCGTTGATCGACAGGTTCAAAAGCTCGTTGAGGTCCATCTTCTTGAACTTGCGCAAGTTCTCGCGAATACGGTCCGACACCACGACGGTATCGTTCACCGAATAGCCGAGAATGGTCAGCAGCGCGGCGACCGTCGACAGGTCGAATTCAAACCGGAAGAACGCAAATATACCGGCAGTCACGAGAACGTCGTGCGAGAGGGCCACCACCGCGCCAAGCGCGAATTGCCACTCGAACCGGAACCAGACGTAAGTCACGATCGCCAGAATACCGGCCGCGACCGCGATAAAGCCCGTCATTCGAAGCTCGCTCGAAACGGCGGGCCCGACGACTTCAACGCGCCGTTCGGTATAACCGGAACTCGTCGCGTCCGTGACCTTCTTCAAAGCCGCCTGCTGCGCCAGTTCTCCGCCCGGCTGCTCTTCCAGACGGACCAGGACGTCGTCCGGCGTTCCGAATTCCTGGATCTGGACATTGCCGAGCCCAAGGCCATTCAGCTTATCGCGCAGCGCGCTGATATCCGCGTTGCCGCTTTTCGTCCTGAGTTCGACGAGCGAGCCGCCCTTGAAATCGACGCCGTAATTCAGCCCCAGCGTCGCGCACAACGCGATGGAAATCAGCATCGCGACGATCGACAGAGCCAGCGCCGGCCCTTTGAATTTCATGAAGGGCAGGTTGAGGTCGTGCGGAAAGAAGTCGACGCCTTTGAAGACCGGAAGAAGTCTCATCAACACAGTTCAGGTCTCCTAAACGGGAACGGTCGTGACGCGGCCCTTCGGCTGCGCTTTGAGCCAATTTGCAATCAATAGGCGGACGACGGTCACCGACGCGAAAATGGACGTCATAATGCCGATCGTCAGCGTGACGGCGAAACCGCGGATCGGCCCGGCGCCCAGCCAGAACATGATGATGGCGCAAGCCAGCGTCGTCAGCTGACTGTCTGCGATGGTCACGAAGGCGCGCCGGAAACCGGCATCGATCGCCGCCACCGGCATCTTGCCGACACGAAGTTCTTCGCGGATGCGCTCGTAGATCAGAACGTTGGCATCGACCGCCATCGCAACGCCGAGGACGAGGCCCGCGATACCGGGCAACGTCAGCGTCGAGCCGATCAGCGTCATCAGCGCCACGGTCAGCACCAAGTGCACGAGAAGACCGATGCAGGCAAAAATGCCGAACGTGCCGTAAGCCAGGATGGTCAGCGCCACCACCGCGACACCGCCGATGATGCCGGCGCGCTTGCCGTCCGCGATAGAGTCGGCGCCGAGCGACGGACCGACTGTGCGTTCCTCGACGATCGTCAGCTTTGTCGGCAGCGAGCCCGATCGCAGCTGCACGGCCAGCGTATTCGTTCCCTCGACCGTGAAGTTGCCCGAAATCTGTCCCGACCCGCCGAGGATCGGCTCACGAATGACCGGAGCCGAGATCACCTTGTCGTCGAGCACGATCGCGAACGGCCGTCCGACATGATCCTTCGTGAAGTTGCCGAACTTGCGGGCGCCGATCTGGTTGAAACGGAAATTGATGACAGGCTCGCCCGTGCGGCTGTCGAAGCCCGGCTGCGCATCGGCAAGGTCGGCGCCCTGCACGACCGGTTGCTCACGCAGCAGATACTCGCCGCCACCCTCGCTCTGATCGCTGGGATAAATTTTATAGCCGGTCGGAATCGAGGTCATCTTCGCTTCGTCCGCCGACATCGACGGATGCACCTCGTGGAACGTCAGCTTCGCGGTCTCGCCGATCAGCTTTTTGAGTTCCTTGGTGTCTTTGAGGCCTGGGAACTGAATGAGAATGCGGTCGGTGCCCTGGCGAACGATCGTCGACTCCGAGGTGCCGAGATTGTTGACGCGCCGGTTGATCGTTTCGATCGACGCCGACGCGGCGTTGGCAATGCGCTGACGCAGCCCCTGATCGCTCTCCTTGAGAATGATCGTTCCGGCGTCGGAACCCTCGCTGATGTCGACGTCATAAACACCGGTGCCGAGCAATGCGTTGCCGACCGGCTGCCTGACCTTTTGCAGCGCCTTCATCGCCGCGTCGCGCTGTTCCGGCTTCGCCAGCTTGATAACGAGCTGCGAAAGCCCCTGCGCGCCAATGCCGGCAAAGCCGATCTTCGCATCGCGAAGAACCTTGCGCGATTCATCGCGCAGATTGTTGAGCCAATCCTTCTTGATCTCGTCCTGATCCATCGCCAGCAAGAGATGCGCGCCACCCTGCAAATCGAGCCCGAGCGGCATCTGCTTTGTCGGCAGGAACGAGGGCCAGGATTTCAGCGTCTCTTTCGAGAACAAATTCGGCAGTGCGACCAAGGCCCCTGCGAGGCAGATCAGCAGGATGATCGCCGTCCTGAAACGGGTGAATTGCAGCATTGAAATGGTCTCAAAATTTTAGTGGCTGATGCCGAGCGGAAGACGCCCGGCGCCCGGTTGCTTATTCTCGCACACGGCGGGCGTCAAAATCACGTTGCGTCTTTGACAGGTTCGCCCTTGCTGCGCACTTCGAGAAGCGTGCTCTTCACGATCTTCACGCGCAGGTTCTCTGCAAGCTCGACCTCGATTTCGTCGCTTGTATCAGAGGCCTTCAGGACCTTACCAACCATGCCGCCGGAGGTGATGACCGTATCGCCGCGGCGCACCGCGTTGACGCGTTCGCGGAGTTGCTTGGCGCGCTGTGACTGCGGCCGGATCAGAAAGAAATAGAAGATGCCCAGCATCAACAGCATGGGGATCAACAGCCCGCCGAGGGGCTCCATCGGGCTCGACGCGGTCTGCGCAAACGCGGGGGTCGTGAACATTGTCAGCAAAAATCCTCTGGGTGTGATTGGAATGAGCGCCCCTGCCCCGAGCCCAGGGGCGTCAGGGGAGCACTCAGTTAAATTCGAGCGGACTATAGTGTGCCAAGGCTCATTTGCAACCTCGCAAAGAGCCTGACGATTGTCATTGGCATCCCCTCCCGCACCGATTAAACACGCTATTTCCGCTAGATAGCCCGCACCCCCTTGGTCCCCATGAGCGACGCCGAAGAATTAAAGCCACTTCTCGAACGTATTGCCGATGCACTGGAACGTCTCGGCCCGCCGGCCGTGCGCGTCCCCGATTTCGATGCGGCCGACGCCTTCGTCTGGCACCCCGACCCCGGCAGCTTCGTGCCCGTCCCGGAAGTGAACCGGGTTCCGTTGAGCCTCCTCAAGGGCATCGACCACACCGCCAGCATCCTGCTCGACAACACCCGCCGCTTCGCCGCCGGCCTCCCCGCCAACAACGCCCTGCTCTGGGGCTCCCGCGGCATGGGAAAGTCGAGCCTCGTGAAAGCCGCCCATGCCGACGCGCAGGCTCTCTCGGAAGGCGGCCTCAAGCTGGTCGAGATCCATCGCGAGGACATCGCCTCGCTGCCCAAGTGCCTGTCGTATATGAAAGCGGTGCCGTACCGCTTTATCGTCTTCTGCGACGATCTCTCCTTCGATCACGACGACGCCAGCTACAAATCTTTGAAGGCGGTGCTCGATGGCGGCATCGAGGGACGTCCGAAGAATGTCCTGTTTTACGCGACATCGAACCGGCGGCACCTGATGCCGCGCGATATGATCGACAACGAGCGCGCCACGGCGATCAATCCCGGCGAAGCGACGGAAGAAAAAGTCTCTCTGTCGGATCGTTTCGGTCTCTGGCTTGGATTTCACAACGCCAGCCAGGACGATTACCTCGCGATGGTGCGTGCCTACGTGCAGCATTTCAAATTGAACATCGGCGCCGTGGAACTTGAACGCGACGCGCTCGAATGGGCGACGACGCGCGGCGCACGCTCCGGCCGTGTCGCCTGGCAATACGTCCAAGACCTCGCCGGACGCTTGAAAGCCTCGATCTAAGAGCTACATCCAAATTTCATCGCGCTGCCCTGGATGACCGCCTCGGAGGGCGGTCATGACGTATTAAAAATTGCATCTCCCAAACGAAGACACAGAGCCCGCGCTTGGCGGCCGGCTCCCCGAAGGGGAGTCGCCAAGCGCCAACAAAAACGAAAAGAGCCGGATCATACGATCCGGCTCTTCGTTTCCCTCTCTGCCAGCGCGTTAAATCCCCCGCGCTAGAGGTGGAGCGTCAGAGTTTCTCGAGATACGGAAGCGGATCAACCGGCTTCGATCCCTGACGCAATTCGAAATGCACCTGCGGCTGGTCCACGGAGCCGGTCTTGCCTGCCTTGGCAATGACCTGCCCGCGCTTCACCTTCTCGCCGCGCTTCACCAGCAGTTCGTCGTTGTGCGCATAGGCTGTCACCCATCCGTTGTCGTGACGAAGCAGCACGAGATTGCCGTAGCCCTTGAGTTCGTTACCGGCATACGCGACCACACCGGACTCGGCTGCGTGGACATCGGTACCGAGCGGCACGGCGAGGTTGATGCCGTCGTTATGCGTGCCATCCGGACGTCCGCCGAATCCCGCAACGATCCGGCCTGTCGTCGGCCACCTCAGTTTGACAGCTCCGGCGAGCGCCGATGCCGCTGCCGTACCGGCCATCGCAACCTTCTGCTCCGGCTGCTTCGGCTGCGCTTCAGCTACCGGAGGCGCGGGCGGTGCCGCTTCCGCCGTCGCTTGCGTGACTGGCGGCGCAACGGCAGCAGGCGCCGGCGTTGCATCCGTTGCCTTGTTGGTGTCGGTCAGCGCCGCGACGCGATGCTCGCCGTTGATGATCGTTGGCCGCGTCGACAACGACTGACCGTAATTCGGCAAGTTCGAACCCGGAGACGTTGACGTTGCGTTGAGCGGCGGTACGACGGCAGGCGGCGTGTTGTCCGCGACGCTGCGCTGACGTGCTGGAGCCTGTGCGGGTTCCGCCGCGGCGACGGTTTCTCCGCCGTTGCCGGGAATCTTCAGCACGGCGCCCGGCTGCACGTGACGCGGATCGCTGATGCCGTTCACCTGTTGCAGTTCGGCGAGCTTGACTTGGTGCGTGCGCGCGATGCCGTAGAGCGAGTCGCCAGCCTGAACCGTGTAGGTCGAGTTGTAGCGCGCTGACACGTCCGGCGCCGCCTGCGCCAGCGGTGCGGGAGCGGGCCGAGCCGATTCAACGGCCTGCGCCGCGGCAATGCTGCTGCGCGTCGGGCGACGGCCGTTCCCCGGCAATACGAGCCTCTGCCCCGGATGCACGTTCGGATTGCTGAGCGAATTCACTTGCATCAGTTCCGAGACAGAAACGTTGTGGCTTCGCGACAAGGAATAGAGCGTGTCGCCGGGCTGCACTTCGATCTGTTCTCCCGGACCCGCGGCGACCGAGGGCTGCGCTTTCGCGTATCCGCCTTCCGGAACTTGATAGCGCGTGTGAGAGAACGGCTTTGCCTGATAGGACCGCGCCGGCGGTGGAGGCGTGTAGGCTGGCGGCGGGTTGTTGTACTGAGGCGCCGGATACGACGGCTGTGCGTAGGATGGCGACTGGTTCGAATATCCGGTGTCAGGCAGCGCCGCGACCTGGACGGACGATGCGCCCGCACCATAAGGACCGCGCGGCTGCGCTCCGACGACCTGATTGTCGTTGAGAGAACTCGTCCGCACCGGCTCGGATGGAATGGGCCGGGCATCCGGCGGATCGTTAAGGCTGAAGGACGCACTATCGAAGCGCGTCACGTCGGCACTACACCCCCCGATCGCGAGACCGGCAAAAATAATGGAAACGGCCTTTGCGGACTTGAGGCTGAAATGCCCGCGTCGGCTTACAACGCCAAAGCAACTGGTCATGGTACGCACCTCTACTCGCACCATCCATTAACCGTTAACCGGTTAACAGGCGGTAAACGTCGCCGTACGGGATTTGCCCCAAATCCTGAGTAGCGATGCGAGCATCCCGCTTGCCCGTGCCCCACGCGCGAACGGAATGAATGGAAGGCAGAACGAACTTCATGCAGGCGGCGCTTGGAACGACGCCTCATGGTTAGTGACATAGGCTCGAATTGCGCTTTATTCGCGCACAAATTTCGGCTTTCCGGCGGCTTTTGGCTTTGAGGTTGTAGAGCGTATCTCTTCGCGCCTATCCCAGACGCGACGCCAGAATTTTAGCAGCACCCCGATCGGTGAGGTCGACGCTCAACGGCGTCACCGAGATTTTGTTTTCTGCGATCGCGGCAAGGTCCGTCCCCGGAACGAGCGTCGACTTACGCCGCTCGAACCCGAACCAGAAATACGGCGTACCCCACGGGTCGGTGCGGCTGTCGATGTTGAGCAATGCCTGATCGCGGACGCCCTGCGTCGTCACCGCGACGCCTGTAATGCGCTCCGGCGGCGCATCGGGGAAGTTGACGTTGATGAGCGTGGTTGCGCTCCACGCCTCGGCGAGCAGCGTCTTGATAAGCTTCGGCGCGTGCGCCAGCGGCGTGTCCCAGATCGCCCGTCGCTCGCCATCCTCGACCCTCACCATCATCGACAGTGCAATCGACGGGATGCCGAGCAGCGCACCTTCCATCGCCGCCGCGACCGTTCCCGAATACGTGATGTCCTCGGCAAGGTTCGAGCCGTGATTGACGCCCGAAAGAATGAGGTCCGGCGGCCGGTCCTTCAGAACGTGGCGCACCGCCATGATCACGCAGTCCGTCGGCGTACCGGCAACGGCGTGCGTGCGTTCATCGAGCGAACGCAACCGCAGCGGCGTATGCAGCGTCATCGAATGCGCCGTTCCCGATTGATTGGTTTCCGGCGCGATCGTCCACACGTCCGGCGATATGCCGAGCGCGATCGCTTTGAGGATTTCAAGCCCCTTGGCATTGATGCCGTCGTCATTGGTGATGAGGATACGCATGTAAATTTCGCACTCCGCCGGCTTGTCTCAATCAATTTGTCATCCCGGGCGAGCCCTTTTGCGAGACCCGGGACCCAGGGCTCTTAAAAAGATGTATCTTTTTCCATCGTCAGCTCGGGCCACAAGTCAAGCCACTGCGGATTTTGACCTTCGATAAGTTGAAGCTTCCAATTGCGCTGCCATCGCTTGATGCGCTTTTCGCGAAGGATAGCTTCAGTGATTTCCTGATGAGCTTCGAAATACACGAGCAACTTCACTCCGTATCGCTTCGTAAATCCTGGAACCAGGCCCTCGCGATGTTCTTGCACGCGACGGATAAGATCGTTGGTAACGCCGACGTAAAGCGTGCCGTTACGTTGGCTGGCGAGAATGTAAACGTAGTAGGCATGATCTCGCACAAGCCCTCCTGGATCCCGGCTCTCCGCTTCGCTTCGGCCGGGATGACAAATTGCGAAAGCGAACTCCATGGGTCATCCCGGGCGAGCCCTCGCGAGACCCGTAACCCAGGGCAACGCAGACGTTAGGCACGGTTAAGCCTTCACAATCTTTGTCATGCCGCCCATGTAGGGGCGCAAGACATCGGGAATTATGACACTGCCGTCAGCCTGTTGATAATTTTCGAGCACGGCGATCAGCGTCCGCCCGACCGCGAGACCCGAACCGTTCAGCGTGTGAACGTGCACCGGCTTGCCGCCATCCTTCGACCGATAGCGCGTATCCATGCGCCGCGCCTGGAAATCTCCGCACACCGAACACGACGAAATCTCGCGATAGGTATTCTGACCCGGCAGCCACACCTCGATGTCGTAGGTCTTCTGCGACGCAAATCCCATGTCGCCCGTGCACAGAAGCATCGTGCGGAACGGCAGCCCGAGGCGCTTCAGAATTTCTTCCGCGCATCCTGTCATGCGCTCATGTTCTTCGAGCGATGTTTCCGGAGTCGTGATCGAGACAAGCTCGACCTTCGAGAACTGATGCTGGCGGATCATGCCGCGCGTGTCGCGACCGGCGGCACCCGCCTCCGAGCGGAAGCACGGCGTCCACGCCGTCACCCGCATCGGCAATTGCGCTTCATCGATGATCTGCTCACGCACGAGATTCGTCAGCGAGATTTCGGCGGTTGGAAGAAGCCAGAAATCGTTCGTCGTCCTGAAAAGATCTTCCGCAAACTTCGGCAACTGCGCCGTACCGTAAGCCGCCTGATCCTTGACCAGGATCGGAGGATTGATTTCGGTGTATCCAAACTCGCCCGTATGCAGATCGAGCATGAAGCTCGCCAGCGCACGTTCGAGTCGCGCCAGCGCCCCTTTCAGCACGACGAAACGCGCGCCGGAAATCTTCTGCGCCGCTTCAAAATCCATGAGACCCAGCGCTTCACCGATCTCGAAATGCTGCTTCGGCGCGAAATCGAACCGCGCTGGCGTACCGACCTTGCGCACCTCGACGTTGCCCGTCTCATCAGCACCTTCCGGAACGTCCGCGCGCGGCAAGTTCGGAATAACCTCGAGCACCGCTTTGATATCCGCATCGAGACGGCGCTCGTCGTCCTCGCCCTTGGCGATAACGTCCTTCAGCTCTGCAACTTCGGCCATTAGCCGCGCCGCGGTCGCCTCGTCCTTGCTCGCCTTCGCCTTCCCAATTTCCTTCGAAGCGGCGTTACGGCGTGACTGCGCCTCCTGCAGCGTCGTCAGCGTAGCGCGGCGTTGGTCATCGAGCGCGATCACCGCCGCCGCCTGAGGCGCTAGACCTCGCCTCTTCAAGCCATCGTCGAAGGCTTCGGCGTTGTCTCTGATCCATTTGATGTCGAACACGGGCGGCCTCGAATAAGTTTTGAATTGGATCGCTTCACCCTCAACGTCATGGCCGCCCTCCAAGGCGGCCATCCAGAGCGAACCGACGCGCTATTGCCTATAGCCCTGGATGGCCGGGTCAAGCCCGGCCATGGAGGGAAAGAAGATTACTGCGCGATTGAAGATCAAATCGTCTAGACTTTTGCTGCCTGCCGCTTCTCGACAAACCGCACCGCCAGGATCGAGACTTCATAAAGCGCGATCGTCGGCAGAGCCATGATGACCATGCTGAGCGCGTCAGGCGGGGTCAGGATGGCGGCCGCCGCGAAGATCGCAACGATGGCATAACGCCGCCCATGCTTCAGCATGTCAGAAGTGACAACGCCGGTTCGCGCCAAAAGCGTCAGAATAACCGGCAACTGGAAAACGAGGCCGAACCCGAAGATCAGCGTCATGATCAGCGACAGATACTCCGAAACCTTCGGCAAAAGCTCGATCGTCGGAACGCCCTCGCCGGTGTGTTGCGTCAGCCCGATGGAGAAACGGATCAACACAGGCATCGCGATGAAATAGACCATCATCGCGCCGATGAGGAACAACACGGGCGTCGCGATCAGATACGGCAGGAAGGCGCGGCGCTCGCTCCTGTACAGCCCCGGCGCCACGAACTTGTAGATCTGCGTCGCCACCACCGGAAACGAAAGAAAGGCGGCGCCGAACATCGCCAGCTTCACTTGCGTCAGGATCTGTTCGAGAAAGTGTGTCGCGATCAGCTTCACATGATCGTTGCCTGACGCCCACATGTAGGGCCAGACGAGCACGTTATAGATGTGCCCAGCGACGGCGAAGCAGGCGAAGAACATCACGACGAAGGCGGCGAGCGCCCAGATCAGCCGCTGACGCAGTTCGATGAGATGATCGAGAAGCGGCGCTTTGCTGGCGTCGATATCGTCCTGTCCTTCCCTGGACGGATCATCGCTGGGAGGAGTCGGCGGTGGAATCCGGTCCAGCATCGCCTCAGGACTCCATGCGCGGCGGCGCCGGCATCGGCGGCATTAAACGCTCGGACGATTGCGCCGGCTTATCGAGTGCGATCGTATTGGCCGCCGACGGCTGTTCGATCGTCTTGACGGCATCCTGCACGCCGGTCTTCGCGCGCATGACCTCGGAATTGATCGAGGCCTGCATCTTTTCGACCTCTTCGCGCATGGCGTCGAGTTCGGCCTCGCGCATCGCCGCATCGAATTGTGCTTTGAACTCGTTGGCATGGCGGCGAACCATCCCGGCATATTTGCCGAGCGTCCTCATCAATGTGGGCAGCTCTTTCGGACCGACGAACACGAGCGTCACGATCCCAAGAATCAGAAGCTCGCTCCAGCTGATTTCAAACATGCGTTGACCTTGTCGAGATCAGCCGTGAACGCGCCCCGAAAGAAGCAAACCGTCAGCCGACTTTCGTGCGGTCGGGATTCGGATTTGTGGCTTCGTTCTCGATGGTGCGCGGCGCCGGCCTCTCGGGCTCGTCGTCCTCAGCCATGCCCTTCTTGAAGCTCTTGATGCCCTTGGCGACATCGCCCATCAGCTCGGAAATTTTGCCGCGGCCGAACAGCAGCAAAGCGATGATCAAGAACAGAAGCAGGTGTTGTGCGCTAAAACCCATTGAAACCTCTCGGCGGCAAATGCCACCCAGTACTAGCTAAGCATCTTATCGCAGAACCGCCAGGGGTCGGCAAGGTTCGGAACCCGGATGTCAGTTTAACCCATTGGCGGATCGGGAACACGCCCGTTTCCGCAACATGGCTAGGGCATCCTTATCGGCGCTATGACGGCATGGCCAGAATTAAGGCCTCCCACGGCGTACCACTGAGCGATAACACAGCATTATGATCGCCAGGAATTAAGTTCCGTTAATCCGTCGCCTAGCTCTGAAAACTTACTCTTCTTCGCCCACGCGCTCCTCATTCGGCGCGTCCTCCGCCGTCTCGGACGTTTCGACGTCCTCGTCCCCGTCGAGCGGCAGCGTGTCCTGAGCCTCCTCCTCGCTGTCCTCGTCCCCGTCATCGGAAAGCGGCAGTTCGTCGGGCATCAGCGCCGCAACGTCGGTTGGAGCCGGCATCGTGAAGTTCGGCGGCAGATTGGCGTCGAGCAGCCCGGCGGCCTTCAGGTCGGCGAGACCGGGCAGATCCTTGATCGCATCAAGACCGAAATGCACGAGAAAACTCTCGGTCGTGCCATACGTCAGCGGCCGTCCGGGAGCACGGCGACGGCCGCGCGGCCGGATCCAGTTCGTCTCCATCAGTACGTCGAGCGTGCCGGGCGACGTCGAGACGCCGCGAATTTCCTCGATCTCGGCCCGCGTCACCGGCTGGTGATAGGCGATGATCGCCAGCGTTTCGAGCGCCGCCTTCGAGAGCTTGCGCTCCTCCTTCTGCTGGCGTTCGAGCAGATACGACAGATCGTCGGCGGTGCGGAACTGCCAGCGGCCCGCAACGCGCACGAGAGCGACGCCACGATCCTTGTACTCGTCTTGAAGTTCGGCAAGCAGCGCATTGACGTCATCGTCAGGCTCGAGGCATCGCGACAGCGCCTTCGCATCGAGCGGCGCGGACGATGCAAACAGCATTGCCTCCAGACGGCGGAGCTTCTCGCGCTGCGCCCGTTTCGACAGGCGATCGACCGCCGCCTCGGGATCGCTCAAGGCTTGCGGAGCGGCCTGATCGGGCACGTTATCGGCATCGTCGTTGGCCGACATCCCATCCATCTCGCGGCTATTGTCCGGCACGATACTTAGTCTCGGCGGAACCATGTTATATCAAGCCCCCTTATACCGGCGCATTCCGCGGCACTAGCTGATCTTTTCCCATTCCGCGCCCGCTTCACGTTTGCGCATGTATATCGGCGCGAACGGTTCGTCCTGGCGCAGCTCAATTAACCCTTCGCGCGCCATCTCGAGCGTTGCCCCGAAGGAGCTGGCGAGCGCCGTCCGTTCTTCCTCGTTGCGCGGCAGGTATTGGTCGAGGAACATATCGAGCTGCGCCCAGTGCCCCTCCGTCGCTCCGACCAGCTTCTGAAGCCGCAGCCTGGCGTCCTTGATCGACCAGAACCGGCGCGCCTTGACGACATGCACGACCTTGATCGTTCGCTTGCGCTGATCGGCATAGGCTTTCAGCAGATCGTAGATCGTCGCCGTATAGGTGCGGTCGCGCGTGACCTGAACGTGCTCCGGCTGCCCCCGGGCGAAGACGTCCCGATCGAGCCGGTGCCGGGTCAATAGCGTTGCTGACTTCTCGCGCATCGCATCGAGACGCATCAGCCGGAAAGCCAGCCGCTGCGCCAATTCTTCCGCAGACGTCGTTTCCGGGTCTTCCTTGTCCTTCGGCAGCAGTAATCGCGATTTGAGAAACGCCAGCCATGCCGCCATGACGAGA
>Ga0182744_1002455_pt1 | contig 15217 bp, 11 predicted proteins | sample eDN3rd30CKraftMG_FD_128525 | JGI IMG/M metagenome (GOLD analysis project Ga0182744, IMG submission 128525) | Enriched Miracle-Growth compost microbial communities from Emeryville, California, USA - eDNA 3rd pass 30_C Kraft MG (version 2) (version 2) ...
ACAATTGTAGACGAAAAAATGACTTATTCAAATTCAAAACAAGTGATTACAAACTTTGATAACAAATATTTAGGAACGATGACAGTACGTCAAGCACTGTATCAATCCCGTAACGTTCCAGCAGTAAAAACACTTCAAGAAGTAGGGACAGATAAGGCCAAAGAATTTATCAGCAAGCTGGGAATTGAACCTGAAGAAGTCTTTGAATCAGATGCAATTGGTGGCGGTAAAATTACAATGAGCCCAATTCAAATGTCTGCCGCGTATGCTGCATTTGGAAATAATGGTGTCTATAATAAACCTACTGCAATTAAAGAAGTTGTATATCGAGACGGCTCTAAAAAGTCCTATGCATCAAAACCTGAATTTGCAATGAGTGACTATACAGCCTATATGGTAACAGATATCTTACGTGATGTTGTAAGTTCAAAACCTGGCGCTTCAGGTACTGCAGCCGCTGTGTCCGGTTTAGATATGGCTGGTAAAACAGGGACAACAAACTACTCTAAAGATGAGTTTGAAGAATATGATTTACCTTCAAGCAGTGTGCCTGACTCTTGGTTTGCAGGTTATACAACGAATTATTCAATCGCGATTTGGGGCGGATATTCAAAACGTTATGAACCAATTACTACTTGGGATGAGCGACGTTTACCGCAACGTTTATTTAAATCCATCATGTCTGAGCTTTCGGATGATGTAGAAACAGCGAAATTTAAAAAACCAAGTTCCGTTGTCGAAGCAACAATCGAAGTTGGATCAAATCCTTTAAAACTAGCTAGTGACTATACACCATCTGAATTACGTCAAACAGAGCTATTTGTAAAAGGAACAGAGCCTACACAAGTATCGGAAGAATATGAGCAATTGGAATTAAATGCTCCAACTAACCTGCAAGCAAATTATAGTGCGGATGGCAGCCTTGTAGATTTAACTTGGGAGTACACGCCTCCAAGTGAAGAAGATGATTTAAATGTTACATTCGAAGTATCGATGGCTGTTGATAATGAAAAACCAGTTGTAGTATCAACAACATCAAACAAACAAGCAACCCTTTCAAACATCGAGGCTGGACGTAATTATACGTTTACAGTAGTAGCTGTTTCCGAAGATGTCCGAAGCGAACCTGCATCCGTGTCAATCTTTATCGAAAATACTGTTGAAGAACCAGAAGTCGATTCCCCTGAAGATCCAGGAAATGGTAATGAGGACGACGGGAACGGCAATGGGAATAATGGCAATGGCAACGGGAATGGCAACGGTGGAAATAACGGTAATGGGAACGGAAATGGAAATGGAAATGGGAACGGTGGAAATGGCGGCGACAACGGTGACTTCGATGATTGGTTCGGACCTGGCGACGAAGGCGAAGTAGAAACTCCAACTGAACCAACTGATCCAACCGAAACTCCAGACTAAGCAAAAGTTAATGATGAGGATGCACAGATAGACTTGTGCATCCTCTTCTTTTTTGAATTGCGAAGACGCTGGCGATGAAAAATTTTTTCATCGCTGTTTTGATTTGTTGGAGTGTTTTCGAGATTTTTAATCAAGTATTGGACTATCCGCTCAATTCTTGTTCTATCTGATCAATTATTACGTTATCCGCTCAATTCTCGGGCTATCTGATCAATTATTACGTTATCCGCTCAATTCTCGGGCTATCTGATCAATTATTACGTTATCCGCTCATTAATCGGGCTATCTGATCATTTCCTGGCGTAGCTTTTCCCTTGTGATCAAAAATTGCTCTATCCGCTCAATTCTTGGGCCATGCGATCAATCAAACTTAAAAAATGCCCAAGAACATTCAACCTTAATGCTCTTGGGCCATAACTTTATTTTTTTATACGCAATCTGGCTAGTCTTTTCTTTAGTTCTTTAAAGAGTTCATCTAGTTGGCGGAAACAGGCATATTGACCTGGGCGGGTTTTGATGAATTGCAATCGTTCCATGCCGTTTAGGGGCAATACCTCGTATTCTTCACTTTCAACGATAGATTGTGAAGCTGAGTTGGAGCAATGCAAAATGCAATTCTCGAAAAGTTGGATTCCTTGCCCCATTAAGGATTTCGCTTCTGTACCGTTTCGAAGTTCATGAGCTTTATGGATCTGGCTGCTCAATTCATTCCATTGGTCAAAATAGGGTTCAACTGCTTCTTTTATGATAGATTCAGAACTTACTTTGATCATTGCTGCTTCACCAACCCTTTTTTCAGACGCTTTTGTCCTTCGCGACAATCATCCAGAAGCGGGCAAATGTGACATTGAGGATTTTGGGCTTTACAGTGATAGCGCCCAAAAAAGATTAGCTGATGATGGGTTTTCGACCAGTTATCCTTTGGTGTCTTTTTCATAATGGTTTCTTCGACTTCTAAAACTGTGTCCTTTAGTCGACATAAGCCTAAGCGTTTTGACACTCGTTCGACATGCGTATCTACTGCAAGTGCAGGGATATTGAAGGCTACCGATAACACAACATTAGCCGTTTTCCGGCCAACCCCTGGTAAAGTGACAAGCTGTTCACGGCTTTGCGGGATTTCTCCGTTAAATTCCGTTAACAACTTCTCACATAAAAGTTGTATATTCTTCGCTTTATTGCGGTAGAGACCGATAGAGCGAATATCATTTTGTAATTCCTCTAAAGGAACGGCCAAATAATCTTCTGGCGTTTTATATTTTTGGAACAATGTTTTCGTTACTTTATTGACGAGTACATCCGTACATTGTGCTGATAATAATGTTGCAATCGTTAACTCAAACGGGTTATCGTGAACAAGCTCACAATGTGCATCAGGGAACATTTCGTCCATCACTTCCAAACAATGCTCCCACTGTTTTTTCGTAAGCATCATTACACCCCCTATTCTCTTTCCTCCAGCCAGTTATAAAAGGATACTTTGTTGGTATTTTCTTGTGGTGTATTCACTTTTGGTTGTACAGAAGTTGTTTTGCTATGGAATTGCTCGGTATGTTTTTCCACCTGTTTAACAGAGGTAATATTTTTCTTTTTCCACTCAAATAATATACGATCGATATAGCGCAGCGATATTTTACCAGCTAACACAGCTTCTTTTAAGGCTGCTTTAATGATGGCAGGCGAATGATGATCGGTATCAATCCACATGGAAATCGTTTCAATCTCCATTGGCGATAGAAGGCGGCCGAATTCTTGTTCAAAAATGGCAAAGATTTCACCCTCTTCATTTTTTTCGTCTGCCATCTCTTGCTGTATAGCAGAAGCTTCGATATAATCGAGTATTCTTTCCCATAAAGGATAAACCGAATATTTCTCGTAAACTATCCCATTTAAATCAATGCCCTGTGTTATCTCTATTAAGCCTTTTTGAAGAAGCCTTTGTAGTTTAAGACTGATTTCATTCTCACTGAAGCTAAGTCGTTTTGCAAGATCATTCGGTGTTGGGAAATCATTTTGTTCAGCGTGAAAGGCTAATAAATGCAATAAAAGAAGTGCTTCATCATCTGCAATTTTTAATGCTTTATAATGCTGGAAAAATAATTTGGGAATTGAAACATTTCCCTGCTCAATCCACAATTGGAGTCGTTGATATTTCTTATTTATATTAAGGACTCCCTTCTTTATCTAAATCATTTCGTGCAATACGTAATCGTCCTACCAATTAAATATTATTTACTAATCTAGCTATAATACTAAGGAAAGCGCCCGCGATGCGAGCGCTTTAACTTTTATATAATGATTTTAACTCGCTTGATATCTGCCCAGTAATTATGGGTATAAACGATTTAAAAGTCTTGGGAATGGGATACTTTCACGAACATGCTCTGCTCCACTAATCCATGCAACTGTACGTTCCAAACCTAATCCGAAACCGGAGTGCGGCACCGAACCTTGCTTACGTAAATCTAAATACCAAGCATAAGCTGATTCGTCCAAATTATGTTCAGCTAAGCGCTGTTTTAAAAGCTCGTAATCATGAATACGTTCTGATCCGCCAATGATTTCACCATAGCCCTCCGGTGCAATTAAGTCTGCACATAATACAACATCATCACGATCTGGATGTGGCTGCATATAGAATGGCTTGATGCCTACTGGATAGCAAGTGATAAATACTGGTTTATCAAAGCTTTCAGCAATCGCTGTTTCGTGCGGCGAACCGAAATCATCGCCCCACTGGATATCATCAAAGCCTTTTTCATGCAAGAACTTAATCGCATCGTCGTAAGAAATCCGTGGGAACGGTGCTTGAATATTTTCTAATTTAGAAGTGTCGCGACCTAGGCGTTCTAACTCAAGCTTGCAGTTTTTCAATACTGATTGAACAACGTATGCAACATATTGTTCTTGTACTTCAAGATTTTCTTCAAATTCCACGAAAGCCATTTCAGGTTCGATCATCCAAAACTCAATTAAATGACGTCGTGTTTTTGATTTTTCGGCCCGGAATGTAGGACCGAAAGAAAATACTTTTCCTAAAGCCATCGCTGCTGCTTCCATATATAGTTGTCCAGATTGAGAAAGATATGCATCTTCATCAAAGTATTTTGTATGGAAAAGCTCGGAAGTTCCTTCAGGAGCCGAACCCGTTAAAATTGGCGGGTCAATTTTAACAAAGCCATTATTATTGAAAAATTCATATGTTGCACGTATAACTTCGTTACGAATTTTCATAATCGCATGCTGCTTACGTGAACGCAGCCATAAGTGACGGTTGTCCATTAAGAATTCTACACCGTGTTCTTTTGGTGTAATTGGATAATCTACTGCTACATGAATGACTTCGATATCAGTAATCGCCAATTCGCAGCCAAAGCTTGAGCGAGTATCTTCTTTTACAACACCTGTGATATACATGGAAGTCTCTTGTGTTAAGCCTTTTGCCGCAGTAAATAATTCTTCTCCTACTTCTTCTTTTACGATGACGCCTTGTACAAAACCAGATCCATCACGTAATTGCAGGAAGGCAATTTTACCACTTGAACGTTTGTTTGCTAACCAAACGCCTAATTTGACAGTTTCGCCTATATTCTTTGGCATGTCTTGAATCATAATTTTTTTCATAGTTGTTCCTCCATTAGAAAACTTGGATGCCCTCCAAGTCTTGTAGCGATTTAGCCTTAGTTGCCTTATGAGGATGAGAAAGGTTTTACTTTTCCATCCCATCAATAAACTAATTTTGATATTTATCTAAAGCATGGCAAGATGCCCACCCTAAATTGTAGGCTAACACAACTTTTGCCAGCCTACAAAGATTTCACAAAATTAGCCTTGCCATTTTGATTTCACGAAATTATCCATGCGTCCAACGGCTTCTTCCAGGTTCTCCAGAGAGGTTGCATAGCTTAAACGAATAGTCGATGGCAGACCGAAGCCCGAGCCTGGTACTACTGCCACATTGGCTTCCGTTAGTAGTGCTGTTACAAATTCATCTACAGATGCATAACCTGTTTTTTGTGCTGCTTCCGATACATCAGGCAATAAATAAAATGCTCCTTGTGGTTTAATCACTTTAAATCCTGGGATTGCATTTAATTTTGGATAGATTGTTTCTAAGCGAGACTCAAAAGCCGCTCTCATCTCCTCTACCGAATCCTGTGGTCCATTATATGCTTCGATTGTAGCATATTGGGATGTAGTTGTTGGATTGGACGTTGAGTGAGAAGCAAGATCTGTCATCGATTCAATAATCTCCGCATTTCCTGCTGCATACCCAATGCGCCATCCCGTCATTGAATGTGATTTTGCTACACCATTGATCAGGATTGTACGTGCTTTTACTTCTTCAGAAATTGACGCCACAGAAAAATGTTCTAATCCATTGTATAGAAGTTTTTCATAAATTTCATCCGAAACGATTAAGATATCTTTTTCTACTGCAACTTCTGCTAAGGCTTCTAGTTCTTCACGTGAATAAACCATACCCGATGGATTACTTGGTGAATTCAGAATTACTGCCTTTGTTTTTGCTGTCACTGCATCTCGTAATTGATCCGCTGTAATTTTGAAGTCTTGCTCACTTGTACTTTCAACGTATACTGGTACACCGCCAGCCAGCTTTACTTGTTCAGGATATGAAACCCAATAAGGGATTGGAATAATAACCTCATCCCCTTCATTTAGGATTACTTGGAATAAGGTATAAAGAACATGTTTTGCTCCAATTCCCACGAGAATTTCATTTGGCTTGTAATCGAGATGATTGTCTCGCGCCAATTTATCAATAATCGCTTTCTTTAAAGCAGGCAGTCCACCAGCTGGAGTATATTTTGTATGCCCTTGATACATGGATTCAGCCGCAGCATCAAGAATATTTTTTGGTGTATTGAAATCTGGCTCCCCTGCTCCTAAACCAATCACATCAATACCATTTGCTTTTAACTCTTTTGCTTTTGCAGTAATGGCTAAAGTTGCGGATGGCGTTAATGTTTTAACACGATTGGCTAATAATTCTCTCATGAATGATCTACTCCTCTACAAGTTTAAAATACGTTTCCACCATTGTCCGTCCTCAAAAATAATATAGACATAGTTGAGTTTCTCGTCTTCGTTTGTATAGGTAATTTCCCAAACGGGACCGATTTCCTCTTCATAGCCCAATTTTGTATGAAGGATTTCATTTACCTCTACTTCATTATTTAAAACCGACAATGCTTGCTCCTTAGTAACACCGTCTTGCAAAAACACTTCCTGAATCGATTTCTCTTCTAAACTGATCGGAACAAATATTGCCTTTTCGTTACCATCCTCGTCTTCCCCGAATACAGTAACGTACGGTTTATTACCATTATAAACATATGAGTCCGATACAACTGCCAATGAATTAGATGTTAATGCCAACTCTTCTGCCTTTTCTTGAATTTCATCGAATGGTTTGTCGGATTTCCAAATTACGAGTACAGAAATAACAAGTGCCAAAGATACAATAAAAACGGAAATGAAAATGATCCAGTTCTTCATCGGATCACCATTAATGGTGCTGCCATTTTATTTGTCATGATTGTCTACCTGCTTTCTTTCCTCATCCTTGCTATTATACCAATGTTCTATCTCTAAAACCATATTTTGTAGGGGGAGTTTAGTGACAGAAATTTGCGGTAATGCTCGTAAAAATTCTACTCCATACGATTTTGTTTCAATTCGTCGATCCAAGACGACAAAAACGCCTTTATCCTCAGACGATCTAATCAATCTTCCAAAGCCTTGTTTAAAGCGCAATATTGCCTCCGGTAAAGAAAGCTCCGAAAAAGCATTTTTTCCCTGTTGCTGCAAGACAGCCGATTTCGCCTTAAAGGCCGGTTCTTCCGGTGCTGAAAAAGGCAAGCGTACTACCACAACGGCGGAAAGCCCGTCACCAGGTACATCTACCCCTTCCCAGAAGCTATTCGTTCCAAATAACACCGAATGACTGAACTTTTGAAAGGATTTTAACAAACGCATTCGGCTGCCATTTGTCACACCTTGTGCAAAAATCATGTAATCATCAAGAAGTCCGCTTTCTTGAATTAACTCCACAGTTTTTCGCAACATATCTTGTGAAGTAAACAATACAAAACATCTGCCCTCTGTTGAACGAACAATTTGGGTAATTGCCAAGGCTACCGATTCAATATAATCCGATTGGGAGACGGATTGAATATCAGGCATATCATTGACGACAAATGCTTTTGCCCCTTTGTAATATTGTTTTGGCGCCTGCAAAATTTTAAGAGGCACTTCTTTTTTAATCCCCAATTGCTTCGCGATAAAGCGCTCATTGTTCGGTACAGTTAAAGTACCGGAAGTCCAAATAACTGCAGACTTCTCTCTTATGGGATTAAACAGCAGTTCCATTGTAGATGAAATGCTTATCGGCTTCTTCAGAACTCGTATACTGCCAGGAACATTTCTCCGGTCGATTTCGATCCAAGAGGCATATTCTTCATCTGATTTGATAAAGATTTCATCCCATTCACTAGCCTTCATTTTATATTCACGAATCCAATAATCCCATTGTTCAAGAACCAGTTTGTGTTCTGGTGCAATTTGTTCTATATCCCTTTTGAATTGCATCGACATTTGTTCAGCTATATCAATCCATTGCTGCATTGCTTTTGAAAAATTTACAATCAACTCCCGGTCTAGCGACAACTCATGATTAAATACAATTCGCTTTGGATCTGCTTTGGAAGGATGAGCCTTTAATGTCATTTGCAAAACAATATTCTGCATGGTCTTATCAAACAGCTCGATCATTTGAATAAATATTTTTTCTAATTGGTGAAAAGCCTTTAACGGGATTTTTTGTTTTTTTAATGCAATTCTTTGGAAAGTAGAGAATAATTCCTGATCAGTCGACAATCCAATACGGCCAAAAATATATTTCCAATTGGTAAAGGTAAAAATAGCTTGATCCCGTTGTTCTGCTGCTTGAACAAATTGATGGGCTTCATCGATAATCCAGCCATCAATTTGGTCAAATATCGGCTCATGGCGAACAAGATCTGCCAGCAGCATGGAATGATTTGTAATGATTAAATCGGCATCTTCGCTCTCTTGAATGGCGCGATCATAATAATCAAATGCTTGCGAATGTTGAACCTTCTCCCCGTTTTTCCTAATTTTATCAATAAACAGCTGTCCCCCTCCTGAACAATTCAACTCCGACAGGTCTCCAGTTTCTGTTTTAGATAACCAGACAAGCACTTGTAAAACGGTTAATGTTTCATCGTAAGATAAGTCCTGGCTTTTCATTAATTGTTCAAAGAGAGCTACATCGACATAGTTTTTCTTTCCTTTTAATAAGGTCACATTGATGGGACGTGCAATAATTTTTTCAACCTTTGGAATTTCATTATTAAGGAGCTGCTCAAGTAAATTGGTTGTATACGTACTAATGCATACTTTACGATTGCTTTGTTTGGCGTAAAGTATGGCAGGTATCAAATAGCCGATCGTTTTGCCGATACCCGTCGAAGCTTCTACCAGGATTTCGGATTTGTTATTTAAATTTTCCCAAATAACATCCATCATTTCGAATTGCATTGGCCGTTCTTCAAATTTCGGCAATGCTTGCTTAAAAAGAGCTGCTTTTTCTGCTGAAGCATGGGGGTACACGATGCTTTCCTGTAAATCTTTTCGAACATTTACAGGTTTCTTTAAGGCAAGCTTGTTGTAATAAAGATAGTCATCTTCTTTTAAAACCGAATTTCTTTTAATTTGCAGAGCATCAAAAAACAGCTGTGAAATATTCGATTTTAAGCGGAATGATTTTTTGTGCATCTGTTCCAAAGTTACTTGAGGCAATAAAAGAAGCTCTTCCCAGCATTTTTTTAATAGCAGAGCACAAGCCTTTGCATCGTCATCCGCGCGATGGGCATTATTTAGAGGAATATTTAAGTCTACTGCCAAATCTCCTAATTTATAGCTGATCGATGAAGGAAATAAGATTTTAGACAACTCAACTGTATCAATCTTTTTCCCATTCCAATTCGGCAGGCCAACACGTTTAAATTCACCTTGCAAAAAAGACAGGTCAAAATCGGTATTATGCGCTACAAAAACAGCATCCTGCAAGAGTTCATAAATATAATCCGCATGCGCCTCAAATGGCAGTGCATCTTGTACGTCTATATCCGTTATATTCGTTAAATCTTGTATAAAAAGCGGGATTGACTTACCCGGATGAATGAATGATGTAAAAGTCTGCTTGATACACCAATCCTCCATGATGACAATGGCGATTTGAATCATGCGGTCTCCATTCGCCTGGGAATGACCGGTTGTTTCAATATCAACAATTGCATATTTCTGACTTTCCACCATTTTTCTCAACTCACAATTTTTATTTATTATAATATATTCGTTGGCGTCTTTTCTTCTTTAGACGCATTAAGAAATCTCAATCTAGATAAGCGAATTTTATCATACCTAGCGTCTATCGGTCATCTGTAGCCCCGCGAGAAAATAAAAAAATCCCAAAAGTCACAAAGACTTCTGGGAAAATTGATGTTTAAATTTTCATAATCAAGTTATATCATGATACTGATTTCATTATTTCATAAACTTCTATGTAAATCGACAGAGATATGTACAAATAAAAAGAGCAGGGGCTCATCTCCCTGCTCATAAAAACAAAGTACTCCGACAAATCCGTGTCGTGATGAGTACTTTGGTTGTAAAGTCGAAACTTTACATAGGTTTGGCACCTAGATATTATTCTATAACAAAATACATAGAAACTCAAGAGGAAATATCACTCTTTCTATTTATTTAATAGTAGCTTCAGGTTCATAGGAAATCATTTCTTTGATTGTATTATTCTCGGCCATGATTGCTACTGTAGGCTTATGGTCTTTTGCTTCTTCATTTGTCACATAGACATAGGAGATAATAATAACTATATCCCCTTTTTGAACAAGCCTAGCTGCTGCCCCATTTACGCAGATGACGCCGCTGCCTCGCTCACCTGCGATTATATACGTTTCAAAACGGGCGCCGTTATTATTATTGACGATATGCACTTTTTCATTTGGAAGCATCCCCACTGCATCCAGGATATCCTCATCAATTGTAATAGAGCCTACGTAGTTTAAATCTGCCTGCGTTACTTGTGCGCGATGGATTTTACTATTCATCATCATTCTTAACATGTTGCTTCTCCTTTTAAAGAAAAAAGTATATTATCGATCAATCTTGTTTTCCCAATATAAACTGCTGCTGCTATTAAAAAATGCTCTGTTTTTTCTGTGACCGTTTTTAGATCCGGATAAGATAAAAGCTCTATATAATCGATTTTTCCCGAAGTCTTCGTTTCAATATGCCGACTCGCCAATTTAATCGCAGCATCTGCATTGCCTTTTAATAAGAATTCTTCCTTAGCCACAATCAGCGCTTCGTTAATTGCAGGTGCAACAGCCCGTTCACTATCTGTTAAGTAGACATTGCGCGAGGACTTCGCCAACCCGTCTGCTTCCCGTACAATTGGAAGTGTTCTGATTTCTACTGGAAAATTATAATCTCTGACTAAAGTTTGTATAATGGCGACCTGCTGTGCATCTTTCTGACCAAAGTATGCACGAGTTGGTTCAGCAAGATGAAATAGCTTTGTTACTACTTGGAGGACGCCATCAAAATGGCCCGGTCTTGAAGCGCCGCATAAGATTTCAGATTGTCTGCCAGCTTTTATAGTTATTCCACCATCTTCCGGGTACATTTCCTCTACAGATGGTGCAAAAATAATATCAACGCCGACCGACTCAGCAAGTTTTGTATCCCGCGCTAAATCTCTTGGATAGGATTCAAAATCTTCATTTGGACCGAATTGGGTTGGATTCACAAATATGCTCATTACAACTAGATCGTTTTCCTCTCCTGCTTTACTTGCTAAAGCTAGATGACCCTCATGAAGATATCCCATAGTAGGAACTAGGCCAATCGATTTACCTTCCGATTTCGATTGGCGGATAATGGCTTTCAATTCTGTAATTGTTGTTACAACCCTCATTTTTCTACGCCCCCATAAATTTGCGTAAGCTCCTCATCTTTCATCGTAAAGCTATGTTTCAATGTAGGGAAGGCACCAGATTTCACCGATTTCGTATAGTTTTTAATGCCACGTTCAACCTCTTCCCCTACAAATGAAAAGCTTTCCACAAATTTCGGAATATGATGATTTCCATAGCGCAGCAAATCATGATAAACAAGCACTTGACCATCAGCTGCAGCCCCGGCACCGATTCCAATTGTCGGTATCGTCAGCTCTTTTGAAACCGCTTCCGTAAGCTGGTGAGGAATGCATTCCAATACGACTGCACAAGCACCTGCTGCCTCACATTCTTTTGCATCTTGAATTAATTTCATAGCTTGCTCTGCCGTTTTGCCTTGCACTTTATATCCACCCAGAACATTTGCCAGTTGTGGCTGCAGTCCTAAATGGGCAACAACCGGTATACCAGCAGTTGTAAGCTTTTCGATTGTCTTCACGACTTCACCAGCACCCTCAAGCTTAAGGGCATTTGCACCAGTTTCCTGCATCATTTTTACGGCTGTTCTCAAAGTTTCATTGACATCACCATGATAGGAACCAAAAGGCATATCCACTATAACAAATGTATCCTTTGCTCCACGTCGTACTGCTTTTGAATGATGAACCATGTCTTCTACAGTAACAGGTAATGTTGAATCATAACCAAGTACAACCATTCCTAATGAATCGCCTACTAGAATCATATCGACGCCAGCTTCTTCGGAAAACTTAGCCGCTGGGTAGTCATAAGCAGTAATCATGACGATTTTTTCGCCCTGTGCCTTCATCTTCAAAAAATCACTCGTACTTTTCATCATTTTCTCCTCCTTTAATTTAAGAAGAAAACATGAGAAGACCCCGATACCCGCGATTTGCAGTTTTCGAAGTTTTTCTCTTATACGAAAAGGTGCGCTAACATCACGTTTTTTCGTATAAAAAAATCCCTCTGTCCTATAAATAGACAGAAGGATTGCGTTTTACGAATCCAAAAATAACGCAGTTTGTTTTCTTCCGTCCCTGTCTTATTTAAGATCAAGGCAGATCTTTTTAATTGTTAAAGCGTGTAAAAAGGTACAGTTCAAAAATGATACTGTCCATATCGCTACTATAACAAGTTTTGATAAAAACGTACACATATTTCTATGAAAATAATTCGCATTTTTGCAGGAAAAGCATAGGCTTCAAAATAATTAATCCCCAAACAAAACCCTTCCACTAAAGAAATTGGAAGGGCCTCTACTGAACTTTAGTCTAATTTGATTTTGAACAAATGGGCTTATGTATTTTCTGCAGATGATGAATGAGAAGAGCGCACTTTTCCACAACGAACACAGCGGTCTGTAAAATAACTGAATTTATGATAGCCAAGCATACGACAAAACATAGAACTTATCATTTTCATAACTCTAGTTCACCCCGAACCTCGTATTTTACTGTTCATTTATTCCTATTTACTTACCATTATATTCCTATCTATAAGAGAAAATACCATATTCATAGTTAAAATGTAATTATATTTTGAATATTTTTACATTTGAATCTAATTCCTTAACCTATAATCTTTAATTCACAGGTCCTTTTAGCTAAAACAAAAAAATAACTCTTTTTTAATAGGTAAAATTCACCTATAAAAAGAGTTATTGCTTAATAATATATTATAATTTACTCATTCAATTCAATATCCGCGGAATAGATGCTCCGGATTTCACCATTCTCAAGCTGTATTTCAAGAACGCCCGCTTCAGTTATGCCAATCGCTTTTCCCTGAAGAACTTCAGTTAATGTAGTGGCTTTTATTTGTTTGCCAATTGTCCCTGAAGCTTCTTCCCAAAGCTTCTTAATCGGGCTAAATCCTTGTGTTACATAAAGTTCACTATATTTCTCTAAATAGTTTAAAATTGTACCAACTAGTTCAGCACGGTTTAATGTACTTTTTTCTTCAATACTTAAAGAAGTGGCAATAGCATGAAGATCCTCAGGGAAATCATCTCGCTGCTGATTTACATTGATGCCGATGCCGATTAACAAAGCTTGCACTCGATCCATTTCGGCAATCATTTCTGTTAAAATACCCGTACATTTTAATCCATTTATTAAAATATCATTTGGCCATTTAATGACAGGTGTAAAATTACTATAGAGTGATTTAATCGCATTAACAATCGAGACCGCGGCTACTAAAGTAAATTGAGGCGCTTGATGCGGCAATACATCAGGCTTAATAATTACCGTCATCCAAATGCCTTTTCCTTTAGTGGATTCCCAAGGACGGCTCATGCGTCCCTTCCCATTTGTTTGTGTCTCGGCGATTACAACCGTTCCATCTTGTGCACCTTTGCGCGCTAATTCATGTGCAATCGTTTGTGTAGTGGCACACTCTTCAAAGTAATGGATTGTTTGACCAAATCTCTCCGTAGTCAAAAAGGATGCAATGCTCGCCGCATCCACTCTATCTGGATTATTGGTTAGCAAATAACCTTTTTTCTTTATTGTATCGAACGTATATCCCTCTTCTTGTAGAGATTGCAGGTGTTTCCATACTGCTGTTCGGGAAATTCCTAACTCTTCAGCCAGATGCTGGCCAGAAATAGGCTCACCCGAGGCAAGAAGGAAACGTTTCAATATTCTATCTTTCATCGATAAAGTCATTTAAGAACCATTCCTTCAACTTGTCTTCGTCATTTTCTACATATCCATTCAAGACAGCAATCGTCGCAGCATCTAATGCCACCTTAATCCACGGACCTCTTTTTCGAGAGGTCAAATTCACCAAATGATTCCCGTTGATGGCTAGTTGATTCATCGATTGCAGCGGCAAGTTGCTTTTAACTGCTTTTATATGTTCCTTTTCAAATGCCGGCTTCTCATTCTGCCAACATGCGAAGTCATAAGCCGTTTCAAGTACTTCCAGCTCATTTGAAAAATAATCCATCGCAGTCCATTTTTGTCGAAGGGCATCAAAAGCTTTTAGTACTTTACGGATATACGTTTTTTCCTTATTCGACAACCGGTAAAACTCTACAATCTTTTGGAAGTCTTGACGATTTAACAAACACAAATAAGCCCATCCAACTTCGGATTTTTCAGCTTTAAATGTACGCCAATCCTCAAGTTGCTCCGCAAAATGACCCACTAGAAATTTCGACAGGTTACTTTCATTCAATACTTGCAGTCCATAGTAGACATACTTGCTTTTCCAAATTTTCGCCATTTCCATTGAGATTCGTTCATTCGCAATAAAATCAATTAAATCACTGTCGATTTGGATTGCCTTTAACGTCTCCCCTTCAATAGAAAAACCTAATTGTGCCCCAAAACGAATTGCTCTTAGCATTCGAAGAGCATCCTCTCGGAAACGGATATTGGGATCTCCTACTGCACGAATCACTCTATTTTCGATATCTTCTTTGCCGCCATATAAATCAATGATGTTGCCTTCTTTTGTATAAGCCATTGCGTTAATGGTAAAGTCGCGCCGTTGTAAGTCTTCCTCGAGATTGCGAACAAATGCCACTTCTTCAGGTCTACGATAATCACTATATGTACCTTCTGTTCGATAGGTTGTTACTTCGATTGGTTCACCTTCATCCAACACCAATACGGTACCGTGTTCGATGCCAACATCTACTGTTGACGAAAAAATTTGTTTCACCTCGGAAGGTAAGGCACTTGTTGCCACATCCACATCATTGACCTGTCTATCTAATAGATGATCCCGAACCGCACCGCCTA
>Ga0182744_1002458_pt1 | contig 15213 bp, 12 predicted proteins | sample eDN3rd30CKraftMG_FD_128525 | JGI IMG/M metagenome (GOLD analysis project Ga0182744, IMG submission 128525) | Enriched Miracle-Growth compost microbial communities from Emeryville, California, USA - eDNA 3rd pass 30_C Kraft MG (version 2) (version 2) ...
CCGGTTCGGCCTGTGGTTTCGTTTCGGCGGCGGCCGATGGCGCGGGTGAATCCGGCTTCGCGGCCTCCGGCTTTTCTTCTGCCGCCTTCTCTCCTACCGCCTTGTCTTGCGCCGCCTTGTCTTGCGCCGCCTTGTCTTGCAGCACCTTGTCTTGCACCGGCTTGTCCGCCGCCGGCTCGCGCGCGGTTGGCTCTGCCTTGGTTGGCTCTGCTTTGGTTGACTCGGCTTTGGTTGGCTCGCTTCTGACGGGCTCGACTGCCGGCACGGTTTCCGGCTTCGCGGCTGGCTCGGCTGCCGGGTTGGCGGCCGGCGCCGCAGGCTCGGTCACGGCGGGCTTGCTCTCCTTCGTCTTCTTCCTCTCACGTTCGCTGCGCTCGCCGCGACGGCGCTCGCGCGTGCGGGTCGTGGCTTGCGGCGGCTTCTCCTCGGCCGCATCGGCGGCGGCCGGCGCCTCGCGGGAGCGGCGCGGCCTGGCCGCGCGCGGCTCCGGCGCGCCCGACACGCGCCGCAACAGGAAGTCGGCAAGCAGCGCCGCCGTCTCGCCGCTCTCGGTATAGTGCTCGCTCAGAAACGCCGTCAGACGCGCCGGCGTCGTTTTCTCCGGCGCCGCCGGACGGGCATGGCACGGCGCGCACTGCGTCGCGTAGATCTGCGCGGGCGTGCGGCCCGCGTTGATCGATATCTGCGCCGACGCCGGCATCACCATTGCCATTGCTGCCGTCACGGCCACCGCCAGCGCGGCACCAAAACCCCATCGCCCAAAACCCAGCATCTTGAATTCTCTGCCCAATCGACACGCTCCCCAGCGTCGGCCCATCCCATAGCGGATTCTGCGCCGCAGCGCAGGCGGCGAATCGCGCAACAGCCCCGACAAACCCGCAAAATTGCATGCGTGAGGCAAAGCGGCAGCATTGCTGGTTGCGGCGTTAGCTGGTTAGATAATGGGGCGCGAGCGGCTCGCTGCGCGTTCGCGCACGCTGAAAGTCAATCAGCCGGTTCCACCGGCACGGGCTGATGGGTGGCGACCTGATGGACCGGTTCCTGCAACGTCTGTTGAACTTCTATTTCCGCACCGGCAATGTGCGTGTCACGACCGCGAGCGGCCGCAGTTTCACCTGCGGCAACGGCAACGGCGCACCGCTTGCGGTGCGCTTTCGCACCCGCGCGGCACAATGGGCCTGCGTGCTCGATCCCGAACTGAAATTCGGCGAAGCCTATATGGACGGCGACGTGATCGTCGAACAGGGCTCGATCGCCGACCTGCTCGCGCTCGGCATGCGGCAGAACAACCTCGTCATCCCCACCTGGGTGCGACCGCTCTGGGCGCTGCGGATGCTCTTGCGCCCGGTGCAGCAGTTCAATCGCCGCCGCCGCTCGCGCAGCAATGTCGCGCACCACTATGACCTCGACGGCCGGCTCTATTCCCTGTTTCTCGACGCCGACCGCCAATATAGCTGCGCCTATTTCGAGCGGCCGGACCAGTCGCTCGACGATGCGCAACTGGCCAAGCGACGCCATATCGCGGCGAAGCTGCGGCTGGCCTCCGGCCAGCGGGTGCTGGACATCGGCTGCGGCTGGGGCGGCATGGGCCTCTACCTCGCCGGCGTCGCCGACGTCTCGGTCACCGGCGTGACGCTCTCCGACGAGCAATACCGCATCGCCAATGAGCGCGCCGCCGAGGCCGGTCTCGCCGAGCGTGCCCGGTTCCACCTGCAGGACTATCGCGACGTGCCGCCCGCCTTCGACCGCATCGTCTCGGTCGGCATGTTCGAGCACGTCGGCGCGCGGTTCTACGATCAGTATTTCAGCAAATGCGCGGCACTGCTCAAGGACGACGGCGCCATGCTGCTGCACTCGATCGGGCGCTCGGAAGGCCCCGGCTACACCAATCCGTGGATCGCCAAATATATCTTCCCCGGCGGCTATATCCCGGCGCTCTCCGAGGTGTTCCCGGCGATCGAGCGGGCCGGCCTGCTCGTCACCGATGTCGAAATCCTGCGCCTGCACTACGCCGAGACGCTGAAAGCCTGGCGGCAGCGCTTCCTCGCCCATCGCGAGCAGATCGAACGCATCTACGACGAACGGTTCGTGCGGATGTGGGAGTTCTACCTCGCCTCCTCCGAAATGGCGTTCCGCGAACAGGCGATGATGGTGATGCAAATCCAGATCACCAAGCGCCAGGACGTGGTGCCGATGACGCGCGACTATATCGCCCAGGAGGAAGCGCGGCTGCGGCGGCTCGAAAGCGAGCGGCGCCCACCGATCCGGCTCGCCGGGGAGTAGTGCAAACCCACCGTTGCGCCCCCTCGTCAAGATCGATCCCGGCGGTCCCGGCAATCGATCCCGCTATCCAAAGCGATTTCTGGAAAAAACAAATTCTCCGCCGCCGCGCGCCGGTCGGTGCTAAAGCGACACACTGTTTTCCCAATTCGATCGTGTCGTAGCGCATGCCCCCTTTCGATTCGGCTGCCCGCAAACAGGCGGAACCCGCCGCCCCCGACGCCTACCGGACCGCCCCGCACAATATCGAGGCGGAGCAGCAGCTCCTGGGCGCCATCCTCGTCAACAACGAAGCCTTCTACCGGGTTTCGGACTTCCTCGAACCGCGGCATTTCTTCGAGCCGCTGCATCAGAAGACCTACGAGCTGATGAGCGGGCTGATCCGCGCCGGCAAGGTGGCGACGCCGGTGACGCTCAAGACCTTCCTCGACGGCAATGTCGATATCGGCGGCATCACCGTGAGCCAGTATCTGGCGCGGCTCGCCGCCGAGGCGACGACGATCATCAACGCGCAGGACTACGGCCGCACCATCTATGATCTGGCGATCCGTCGGGCGCTGATCCTGCTCGGCGAGGACCTGGTCAACGGCGCCTACGACGCCGCCGTCGACGTGGAGCCGCGCCAGCAGATCGAGGAAGCCGAGCGCCAGCTTTACGAGCTGGCCGAGACCGGCCGCTACGACGGCGGCTTCCAGCGCTTCGCCCAGGCGCTCACCACAGCGGTGGACATGGCCGCCAAGGCCTATCAGCGCGACGGCAGGCTTTCCGGCCTCGCCACCGGGCTCGACGACCTCGACCGGATGATGGGCGGGCTACAATCCTCCGACCTGATCGTGCTCGCCGGCCGCCCCGGCATGGGCAAGACCTCGCTTGCCACCAATATCGCCTACAACATCGCCAAGGCATGGCGCGGCGACGTGCAGGCCGACGGCCACACCGTCACCGTCAACGGCGGCGCGGTCGGCTTCTTCTCGCTGGAAATGTCGGCCGAGCAGCTCGCCACCCGCATCATCGCCGAGCAGACCGGCATCCCGTCGAGCCAGATCCGGCGCGGCGGCATCAGCGAGGCGGATTTCGAGAAGCTCAAGGACCACTCGATCGAATTGCAGGGCCTACCGCTCTATGTCGACGAGACCGGCGGCCTGTCGATTGCCCAGCTCGCGGCGCGCGCCCGCCGGCTCAAGCGCCAGCGCGGCCTCGATCTGCTGGTGATCGACTATATCCAGCTTCTGCAGGGCTCGACCCGGCGCAGCAGCGAGAACCGCGTGCAGGAGATCACCGAGATCACCACCAAGCTCAAGGCGCTGGCCAAGGAATTGCAGGTGCCGATTCTGGCGCTGTCGCAGCTTTCGCGTCAGGTGGAAAATCGCGACGACAAGCGTCCGCAACTCTCGGACCTGCGCGAATCCGGCTCGATCGAGCAGGACGCCGACGTGGTGTTGTTCGTCTACCGCGAAGAATATTACCACATGATGCGCAAGCCGCTGGAATCCGACCGCGAGAAGTTCGCCGCCTGGCTCGCCGAGAGCGACAAGGTCCACGGCAAGGCCGAGGTCATCATCGGCAAGCAGCGCCACGGCCCGACCGGCACGGTGGAACTGCAATTCGACGCCTCGATCACCCGCTTCGGCAATCTCGCGCACGGCCACAGCCTGCCGGAGCCGATGGGGTAGGACGCGGCCGGTCATTGGACGAAGCACACGCTCCGGGTTAAGACGAGTCATGCTGACGACCGCGTCCAAAACCGCGCCGACCGCCGCACCGAACCCGGACATCTCGCCACCGGAGACGCCGCAACCGGATGTGCCGCAGCCGGACGCGCTCCAGCCGGATGTGCCGATGGTGGCCGGGCCGCCGCAGGCCGAGGCCGGCGCCATCCTCACCGTCGATCTCGACGCGATCGTCGCCAACTGGCGCGCGCTCGGGCGCCGCGCCATGCCGGCCGAATGCGCGGCGGTGGTCAAGGCCGACGGCTATGGCTGCGGCATCGCCCAGGTCGGCGCCGCGCTGGCGCGAGCCGGATGCCGGACCTTCTTCGTCGCCGACCTTAACGAGGCGCGGCGGCTGCGCGCCGTCGCCAAGGACGCGACGATCTATGTGCTCTGCGGCCTGCTGCCCGGCACCGGACAGGCATTTGCCGATCTCGATGTCCGGCCCTGCATCGGCGGCCTGATCGAGCTGGCGGAATGGGATGCCTTCGTCGCGCAGAGCGGCTGGCGCGGCAGCTTCGCGCTGCATGTCGACACCGGCATGAACCGGCTCGGCATCACGCCGGACGAGGCAGCGGCGATGGCTGGCCGCATCCGCGCCGAGCGGCACGGCATCGCGCTGCTGATGAGCCACCTCGCCTGCGCCGACACGCCGCAGCACCCGCTCAACGAGCGCCAGATCGCGCTGTTTCGCGACATCCGCCTGCTCTATCGCGGCATCCCGGCCTCGCTTGCCAATTCCTCCGGCATCTTTCTTGGCGGGCCGGCGCATGGCGACCTGGTGCGGCCGGGCGCCGCGCTCTACGGCGTCAACCCGACGCCGGGCCACGATAACCCGATGCAGCCCGTGCTGACGCTCGCCACCCGCATCTTGCTCGTGCGCGACGTCGCGCGCGGCGACACGGTCGGCTACGGCGCCGGCTGGACCGCCAGGAAAGCCTGTCGCATCGCCGTCGTCCCGGTCGGCTATGCCGACGGTATCCTGCGCGCCGGCGGCGCCGACGACCGCTTACCCGGCGGCGAGGCGATCGTCGGCGGCAAGCGGTGCCGCTTTGCCGGCCGCATCTCGATGGACCTGATCGCTATCGACGTCAGCGACGTGCCGGAGACGTCGGCGCGCCGCGGCGACAGCGTGACGCTGATCGGAGACGGCATCGACATCGATGATGTCGCCGCCGCCGGCAAGACCATCGGCTACGAGGTGCTGACCCAGCTCAGCCGCCGCTATCATCGGATTTACCGCGCAACCTGACATTGCGGACGCGCAACATTCTCCGAAAACAATCCTACCGTCGTACCGTCATCTTGGGCTAACGTTTCCTCGTCAAAAAAACCGAGGGAGGAGAAACCCGAATGCGTTTGTTCAGAAGCGTCCTTTATGGCGCGAGTCTGCTGCTCGCCGCGACGATCGGCACCGCGCAAGCTGCCGACCCGATCAAGATCGGCTTCAGCATGTCGCTTACCGGCGGGCTCGCCAGCGGCGGCAAGGCCGCGTTGCTCGCTTATGAGATCTGGCGCGAGGAGATCAACGCCAAGGGCGGCCTGCTCGGCCGCAACATCGAGTTCGTTCATTACGACGACCAGTCGAACCCGGCCAACGTGCCGGCGATCTTCACCAAGCTCCTGTCGGTCGACAAGGTCGACCTCGTCGTCTCCGGCTACGGGACCAACCAGATCGCGCCGGCGATGCCCGTCGTGATGCAGAAGAACATGGTGTTCCTCGCGCTGTTCGGCACCGCGGTGAACGAGAAGTTCAACTACGACAAATATTTCCAGATGCTGCCGAACGGCACGGATTCGGCCGGCGCCAATGCGCGCGGCTATCTGGAAACCGCGATGACGATGAACCCGAAGCCGAAGACGCTGGCGATCGTCGGCGCCGACGCCGAATACGCGCAGAACACGATCCGCGCCGCCCGCAACATCGCCAAGGAACTCGGCTTCGAGGTCGTCTACGACCGCAGCTATCCGCCGAGCACCGTCGATCTGGCGCCGATCGTGCGCTCGATCCAGGCGGCCAAGCCCGACGTCGTTTATGTCGCGTCCTATCCGGCGGATTCCGTCGCCATGCTGCGCGCCGTCAACGAACTCAAGCTCGACGTCAAGATGTTCGGCGGCGGCATGATCGGGCTTGCTTACGCGCCGATCAAGACGCAGCTCGGACCGCTGCTCAACGGCGTCGTCACCTATGACGTCTACGCGCCGGAGCCGACGATGAAGTTTCCGGGCGTCGAGGACTTCCTCAAGCGCTATCAGGAACGCGCGACGGCGGCCGGCGTCGATGCGCTCGGCTACTTCCTGCCGCCCTTCGCCTATGCCGAAATGCAGATCCTGCACGAAGCGGTGACGAAGACCGGCGGGCTCGATCAGAACAAGATCGGCGACTACATCCGCAAGACCACGTTCAAGACCATCGTCGGCGACATCAAGTTCGCGCCGAGCGGCGAATGGGCGAAGTCGCGCGCGCTGTTCGTGCAGTATCAGAACGTCGCGCCGAACGACGTCAACCAGTTCCGGCAGGCCGGCAAGCAGGTGATCCTGTATCCGCCGGAGTTCAAGTCCGGGCCGTTCGTCTATCCGTTCTCGACCATCAAGCGCTGATCAAAAAGGGCGGCCCGCAGACGCGAGCCGCCCTCCCCTTCTTTCTCCGCGCGCCTTCCGTCAGACGATCGCGTAAGCTTCGATCTCGACCAGGAATTCCGGCCGCGACAGCCGGCTCACCTGCACCGTCGTGCTGGTCGGCAGCGCCGCGGCGAAATACTGCATGCGCACGTCCTGGTGCTTGAAATACTCGTCCATGTCGGTGACATAGGTCGTGGTCTTGACCACGTCGGCGAGCGTCGCGCCGGCGGCTTCCAGCGCGTCCTTGATGTTCTCGCCGACCTGCACGATCTGCGCGCGCATGTCGCCCTTGCCGACGCTGTTGCCCTCGCGGTCGCGCGGCGTCTGGCCGGCGACGTAAATCTGCTTGTGGTCGCTGGCGTGGACCACGATCACCTGCGAATAGAGAACCTTCTGGCCGTCCTTGCGCACGAACAGCTTGTCCGGCTGGATGTGCTCACGCTTCAAACCCATAGTCGGTCGCTCCCGGATTTTTTAACGACCGCGCGTCGCGGCCGGCGATTGTCGGCTCGCGATCGAGCCGGCGGCACTATCGCATCGTTCTCCCGGTTGTCCACCAATCTGCGCTGCGTATATCGGTCGCGGCGGCATTGCGATTCACCGGCGTTGTCCGCCATTGTGCGCGCACGGATAGTGTCATGGCCAAGATCGCATCGAGTTTCGTCTGCCAGAACTGCGGCGCCGCCTACGGGCGCTGGCAGGGTCGCTGCGAATCCTGCGGCGAGTGGAATACGCTCGTCGAGGAAGGCGCCGCCGCGCCGGTCGCCGGCGGCGCGCGGGCGCCGCGCAAGGGCCGCGCCTTCAACCTCGTGCCGCTGTCCGGCGAGACGCAGGACGCGCCGCGGCTCCCCTCCGGCATCGCCGAACTCGACCGCGTCACCGGCGGCGGCTTCGTGCGCGGCTCGGTGCTGCTGATGGCGGGCGATCCCGGCATCGGCAAATCGACGCTGCTGATCCAGGCGGCCGCCGCGCTGGCGAAAGGCGGCCACCGCACCGTCTATATTTCCGGCGAGGAAGCGGTCGCGCAGGTGCGGCTGCGCGCCGAGCGGCTCGGGCTCGCGACGGCGCCGGTCGAACTCGCCGCCGAGACGGCGGTCGAGGACATCATCACCACCGTCTCGGAGGGCAAGACGCCACGGCTGATCGTCATCGATTCGATCCAGACGATGTGGAGCAACGCCGTCGACAGCGCGCCCGGCACGGTGACGCAGGTGCGCGGCTCGGCGCAGGCGCTGATCCGCTACGCCAAGAAATCCGGCGCGGCGCTGATGCTGGTCGGCCACGTCACCAAGGACGGCCAGATCGCCGGCCCGCGCGTCGTCGAGCACATGGTCGACGCGGTGATGTCGTTCGAGGGCGAAGGCTCGCACCAGTTCCGCATCCTGCGCGCGGTCAAGAACCGCTTCGGCCCAACCGACGAGATCGGCGTGTTCGAAATGACCGGCGCCGGCCTGCGCGAGGTCACCAACCCATCCGAGCTGTTCCTGTCGGAGCGCGACCTCGGCTCGCCCGGCACCGCCGTCTTCGCCGGCATCGAGGGCACCCGTCCGGTGCTGGTGGAAATCCAGGCGCTGGTGGCGCCGACCTCGCTCGGCACGCCGCGCCGCGCCGTGGTCGGCTGGGAGGGGAGCCGCCTCGCCATGGTGCTGGCGGTGCTGGAGGCGCATTGCGGCATCAAGCTCGGCGGCCACGACGTCTATCTCAACGTCGCCGGCGGCCTGCGGATCAACGAGCCGGCGGCCGACCTTGCCGCCGCCGCGGCGCTGGTCTCCTCGCTTGCCGGCGCGCCGCTGCCGGCCGACGCCGTCTATTTCGGCGAGGTGTCGCTTTCCGGCGCGGTTCGCCCGGTGGCGCAGAGCGCCGCCCGGCTCAAGGAGGCCGCCAAGCTCGGCTTCACGCGCGCCGTGGTGCCGGAGGCCGGCCGCGACGGCGGCGACGCCGGCCTGCGGCTGACGGAAACCGGCAATCTGAGCACCCTCGTCGCGGAGATCGCCGCCAACAGTCCGAAACCCGCCCGGCGCGCCTGATGCGAGCGTTCCGGCGCGCATTCACGCCCCTGCGGACATCTGCGCCGGACGGGGTGACGCGCCGCGGCGGCCCCGCTATACACAGACACCCGCCGGCGTCGCCGGCATTGCCAAACACGCGGCCCGGCACCCCAAAGCCGGCGAGTTCAAAGACAAGATCAAGGGCAAAATCAAGGACTTGTCCGATGGCCGCCGTGCTTCGCCCCGATTGTTCCCGCCACTTTGGATTCGCCCCGGCCGACGCCGCCCCGGTTCGCGGCCGCCGTCCCCTGCCGGTCCCGCCGCGCTGAGGAGCCCATGCCGTTCACGCTGCTCGACGTCATCCTGCTGATCGTGATGCTGGTCTCCGGCCTGCTCGCGATGATCCGCGGTTTCATGCGCGAAGTTCTGTCGATCGCCGCCTGGGGCATTGCCGCGCTGACCACGCTCTATGCGTTCGGCCGCGTCACGCCGCTGGTGCAGCAATATGTCCAGAACGACATCGCCGCCAAGGCCATCGCCATCGTCGGCGTGTTCCTCGGCACGTTGCTGATCGTCACCGTGCTGACGGTGCGCATTTCCGACATGATCCTCGACAGCCGGGTCGGCGCGCTCGACCGCACGCTCGGCTTCCTGTTCGGGCTCGGACGCGGGCTGGTGATCGTCGTCATCGCCTTTCTGTTCTTCGCCTGGCTGGTGCCCGACAACCGCCAGCCGGAATGGGTGCAGAACGCCAAATCGAAAGTCGTGTTGCAGGGAACCGGAAACTGGTTGATCTCGATGTTGCCGGATGACCCGGAAACCACCATCTTAAAGCGGCTGAAGAAGCCGAACCCCGACGATCAGGACGCGCCGCCGGCACAGCGGTCCGACGTCGGGTCACCATCATCGACGGTGGGAGCCGGAGCCCGATAGCGGCTTTCGACGACGGAGCGAGAAGCAATGGCTGAGACCCCCGACGCGGCACTCGATCTCCAGGGAGATCGGTTGCGCGAGGAATGCGGCGTTTTCGGCATTTTCGGCCACCCGGATGCCGCCGCGATCACCGCGCTCGGGCTGCACGCGCTCCAGCACCGCGGCCAGGAGGCGTGCGGCATCGTCACCTATGACGGTGGCCGCTTCCATTCCGAGCGCCGGCTCGGCCTCGTCGGCGACACCTTCTCCAAGCGCGACGTGATCGAGCGGCTGCCGGGCAATTCGGCCATCGGCCATGTCCGCTACTCCACCACCGGCGAGACGGTACTGCGCAACGTCCAGCCGCTGTTCGCCGAACTCAACGCCGGCGGCTTCGCCATCGGCCACAACGGCAACCTGACCAACGGGCTGACGCTGCGCCGCGACCTGGTGCGCAGCGGCGCCATGATGCAGTCGACCACCGACACCGAGGTGATCCTGCATCTCGTCGCCCGCTCCACCCGCAACCGCTTCGTCGACCGTTTCATCGACGGCTTGCAGCAACTCGAAGGCGCCTATGCGTTCGTCGGGCTGACCAACAAGAAACTGGTCGGCGCGCGCGATCCGTTCGGCATCCGCCCGCTGGTGCTCGGCTCGCTCGACGGCTGCCCGATCCTCGCTTCGGAAACCTGCGCGCTCGACATCATCGGTGCCACCTATGTGCGCGACATCGAGAACGGCGAGGTCGTCGTTTTCGACGAGGACGGCGTGCAGAGCCTCAAGCCGTTCCCGGCCGTGCAGGCACGCCCTTGCGTGTTCGAATACATCTATTTCGCCCGCCCCGATTCCATCGTCGGCGGCCGCCCCGTCTACGACATACGCAAGACGATGGGCGCCGAACTGGCGCGCGAAGCACCGGCCGACGTCGACGTGATCGTCCCGGTGCCGGATTCCGGCGTGCCGGCCGCCATCGGCTTTGCCCGGCAGTCCGGCCTGCCCTACGAACTCGGCATCATCCGCAACCACTATGTCGGGCGCACCTTCATCCAGCCGACGCAGGCGATCCGCGAATCCGGCGTACGGATGAAGCACTCCGCCAACCGCGCGGTGGTCAACGGCAAGCGCATCGTGCTGGTCGACGATTCCATCGTCCGCGGCACCACCTCGCGCAAGATCGTGCAGATGATGCGCGACGCCGGCGCCACCGAAGTGCATTTCCGCATCGCCTCGCCGCCGATCCGGTTCCCCGATTATTACGGCATCGACACGCCGGAGAAGGAGAAGCTCCTGGCGGCGACGCACAGCGTCGAGGAGATGCGCGACTTCATCGGCGCCGATTCACTGGCGTTCCTGTCGGTCGACGGCATCTATCGGGCGATGGGCGAGCCGGGCCGCGATCCGCTGGCGCCGAAATTCACCGACCACTGCTTTACCGGCGACTATCCGACCGGGCTCACCGATCTGGCGGGCCGCAGCGACGCGCCGCGGCAGCTCTCGCTGCTCGCCGAAGCCAGCTAAGGCCGGACATGGCCAAACCGCTCGCAGGGCGCATCGCGCTCGTCACCGGCGCCTCGCGCGGCATCGGCGCCGCCGCGGCGCTGGCGCTGGCCGCCGAGGGTGCGCACATCGTCGCCGTCGCCCGCACCACCGGCGGGCTGGAAGAACTCGACGACGGCATCGCCGCCGCCGGCGGCAGCGCGACGCTGGTGCCGCTCGACCTCAAGGACACCGACGGCATCCTGCGCCTGGCGCTGGCGCTGCACGAGCGCCACGGCCGGCTCGATATTCTCGTCGGCAATGCCGGCGTGCTCGGTACGCCGGCGCCGCTCGCCCATGTCGAGCCGAAAGTGTGGGACGACATGCTGGCGATCAACGTCACCGCCAACTGGCATCTGATCCGGGCGCTCGATCCGCTGCTGCGGCGCTCGGATGCCGGGCGCGCGGTGTTCGTCACCTCGGGTCTGGCAACGCGGGCGCTCGCCTATTTCGGCGCCTATGCGGCCTCGAAGGCGGCACTCGACATGCTGGTGCGCACCTATGCGGCGGAGGTCGCATCGAGCCCGGTGCGCGTCAACCTGTTCAACCCCGGCCGGACGCGAACCCGGATGATGGCCGGCGCCTTCCCCGGCCTCGACCCGCAGACCCTGCCACCGGCCGAGGAAGTCGTCGCCGCGCTGGTGCCGCTATGCGGCGCCTCCTGCACCGACAACGGCCGCCTCTACGACGTGCCGAGCGGCCGCTTCCTCGATTTCCGGGAACCGGCGTAGAATCTATCGGCGCTTCTTCGGCTCGAACGGATTGGCCTTCTCACGCAAGGTGAGCCGGATCGGCGTGCCGGCAAGATCGAAGGTCTCGCGCAGGCTGTTGACCAGATAGCGCTTGTAGGCGTCCGGCACGGCGTCGGCGCGGGCGCAGAACAGGACGAAGCTCGGCGGCCGCGCCTTCGGCTGCGTCATGTAGTTGAGCCGGATGCGGCGACCCGACACTGCCGGCGGCGGATGCGCGCTGGTCGCGGCAATCAGCCAGCGATTGAGCGCGCTGGTCGGCACCCGCCTGTTCCAGACCTCGAAGGCGTCAATAATCGCCTGCATCAGCCGGTCGAGCCCCTCGCCGGTCAGCCCCGACACGGCGACGAAGGGCACGCCCTTGAGTTGCGTCAGCTTGCGCTCGGCCTCGGTGCGCAGCTTGCCGATGGCGCCGGGCTTCTGCTCCATCAGGTCCCACTTGCCGGCGGCGAGCACTACCGCGCGGCCTTCGCGCTCCGCCAGGTCGGCGATGCGCTGGTCCTGCTCCTCGATGCCACGCTCGGCGTCGAGGAGGACGACGACCACCTCGGCGAAGCGCACGGCGTTGAGCCCGTCGGCAACCGAGAGCTTCTCCAGCTTGCTATCGACGCGCGCGCGGCGGCGCATGCCGGCGGTGTCGTCGAAGCGAAACCGGCGGCCGTTCCATTCGACATCGACGGCGATCGAATCGCGGGTGATGCCGGCTTCCGGCCCGGTCAGCAGCCGGTCCTCGCCGAGCAGCCGATTGATCAGCGTCGACTTGCCGGCGTTCGGCCGGCCGATCACCGCGACCCGGATCGGATGGCGCGCGCGGGCGGCGGCGAGCGCCGCCGCGTCGGGGGCGCCCGCCTGCCCGTCGGCGTTGGCGAATTCTTCTTCGGCAAGTTCTTCCTCAGCAAGCTCTTCCTCTATCCGCCGGCGCTCCTCGCGCTGTGCCTCGACGTGCTCGGGCAAGGCCGCGACCAGCGCCTCGTGCAGATCGGCCATCCCCTCGGCATGTTCGGCAGAGACCGGTACCGGATCGCCGAGCCCGAGGCCGTAGGCTTCCAGACGCCCGGCCTCGCCGGCGCGCCCCTCGCTCTTGTTGGCGACCACCACCACCGGCTTGCCGGAGCGGCGGATGGCGGCGGCAAAGGCACGGTCGGCCGGCGTCAGGCCGGCACGCGCGTCGATGACGAAGAAGATCGCATCGGCCTGCGCGATCGCCGTTTCGGTCTGCGCGCGCATGCGCCCGGCGAGGCTTTCCGGCGGCGCCTCCTCGAGGCCGGCCGTGTCGATCACCGTGAAATCGAGGTCGCCGACCCGCCCGGCCCCCGGCCGGCGGTCGCGCGTGACGCCCGGCTGGTCGTCGACCAAAGCCAGCCGCCGCCCGACCAGACGGTTGAACAGGGTCGACTTGCCGACATTCGGCCGGCCGACGATAGCGACGGTGAAGCTCATGCTGACCTTAAACGAAAGCCGCGAGCGCGCCGGCCGGAAAGACCGCCAGGGTCCGATTCAACGTCGTTGAATCAGACCTATCGCTCGTCTTTTTATTCGAGCACGATCTTTTCCGAAAACCGGCGTCCACTTTTCGGGATCGTGCTCGTCTTTTTATTTGAGCACGATCTTTTCCGAAAACCGGTATCCACTTTTCGGGATCGTGCTCTAGCGGGTGAACGTACCCGCCGGCGGCGGGTCCGGCCACGGGGTCGGCGCCCTTTGCTGCTGCTGCGGCGGCGCCGGCCAGGGAGTCTGCGGCGCCTGACGGGCCTGCTGCGGCGCTTGCGCAGGTGGAGTGGTCGAGGGCCAGGGTGCAGCAGGCTGCTGCTGATTAGGCTGCGCCGGCTCGGACGCCTGTGCCGGCTCATGAGCCGGGGCGCGGGCCGGCGCGCGGCGCACGACGCGCGGCTTCGGCTTCGGTTTCGGCTTTTCCTCGGCGGCGGGCGGCAGGTCGGCCTGCTGCGTGTCGAGCGCCTGCTGGTGGCCCTTCATCAGATCCGGCGGCACGCCCTGCGTCACGCCGGGCACACCCTCGGGAAACAGCGCGCGGCGCTCGCCCGGCAGCTTTTTCTTTTCGTTGACGCCGAAGATATCGAGCTTGTCCGGATCGAAATCGGCGCAGGACGACAGCGCCATGCCGAACGTCAGCAGCGACGCGATCAGGATGACGCGCTTGAAGCGGAACATGAACGATCCCCGGCGCATGAAAGCCATCAGCTCTTGTTGCCTTCCGCCTTGCCGTCCGATCCGGCGTCCGCCTTGCCGTCGGCGACGAGCAGCGCGTTGAGCACCTCGACGCGCGTGCGCACGCCCTGCGGCGTCTCGGCGTCGCCGGTGATCATCTCCACATAGCGGCGTGCCGTCGCGGCGTCATTCGCCTTCCAGGCGGCGAAGGCCAGCAGTTCGCGCGCCGAATGGCGGAACGGCCGGCCGGGCTCCGCGAGCGGGCCGAGCCGCTGCTGCAAGTCGGCAAGCGAGGCGCTGTCAGCCAGCAGGAAACCGGCGCGGACCCCGGCGAGGTCCTGCAACGTCTGGCTGATGCCGGACGTGGCGAGGCCGTCATATTCGCGCACCGCGGCCGGGACGTCGTGCTGCGCCAGCGCCGCCGCCTGCCGGAACCGCGCCAATTCGCGATAGCCGGGCGTGCCCTCGACGGCGATCTTGGCGAAAGCCTGCTCCGCCTCGGCGGTCTTGCCTTCGTCGCTCAGCGCGATCGCCGCCTCGAAGGCCGAGCCGGCCTCGGCGGCCTTGGTGTTGAGCCAGAACTCGTAACCGCGCCAGCCGCCGATCCCCAGCACGATGGCGACCGCGACAATGATCACATAGAGGCCGTAGCGATCCCAAAGCCGCTTGAACTGCTCGCGCCGGATATCCTCGTCGATTTCGCTGAAAATATCGGCCAAGAAACCGCTCCCGAATGCGCCCTTGTGAATGCGGGCCCGATCCCGCGATCCGCGCGCCACGGCGCGCCGCCGCAGGCTCTGGCAGAGCCACCTAGCCCAAGCTTATGGCGGCCGCAAGGCAAAAGCAGCCGAACCCTTCAAAATCAGCAGCTTAGCAGAAGGCTTTAAGCCTTTTTGCCGCGCATCGGATAGGTGTGTTCGGGGCCCGGAAAGGTCCGATCGCGGACTTCGCGGGCATAATCGGCCATCGCCTTCTCGATGCCCGGCCCGAGATCGCCGTAGCGCTTGACGAATTTCGGCACCCGCGGCGTCAGGCCCAGCATGTCCTCCATCACCAGCACCTGGCCGTCGCAGGCGACCGAAGCGCCGATGCCGATGGTCGGGATGGCAATCGCCTCGGTGATCTTGCGGCCGAGCGGCTCGGCGATCGCCTCCAGCACCACCGAGAAGGCGCCGGCCTGGGCGACGGCGAGCGCATCCTGCTCGATCGGCGCCCAGTCGGTCTCGTCGCGCCCCTGCGCGCGGAACGAGC
>Ga0182744_1002460_pt1 | contig 15204 bp, 14 predicted proteins | sample eDN3rd30CKraftMG_FD_128525 | JGI IMG/M metagenome (GOLD analysis project Ga0182744, IMG submission 128525) | Enriched Miracle-Growth compost microbial communities from Emeryville, California, USA - eDNA 3rd pass 30_C Kraft MG (version 2) (version 2) ...
ACCGCATGCGTGACCGCATGCGTGATCGCTAGTCGTTTCCTCGAACTCGTCCCATGTCCCGCTCCCACGACCTGTCCGAAAGCGCGCTGCGCGTCCATCGCGAAGCGATGGTGATCGACACACACAACGACATGTTCACCCGCGTGCTGGACGACGGCTACGACCCGGATCGGCGGCATTCGCCCGGTGAAGCGCACACCGATGTGCCGCGACTCGCGGAGTCGGGGATCACGGCGCAGTTCATGGCGGCGTGGGTGGATGCACCGTATGCCCTGGCGCGTCCCGACCAGTCGTTCGCGCGCGCGCTTCGTTACCTCGATGCAATCCACGCCGCCGTGCAACGGAACGGCGACTCTCTTCTGCTGGCCACGGACAGCGAAGGGATCCTGCGCGCGAAGCGCGAAGGGAAGGTGGCGATCCTCATCGGGGTGGAGGGCGGTCATGCGATAGAGAACTCGCTCGACAATCTGCGTGAGCTGCACCGGCGCGGCGCCCGCTATCTCACGCTCACCTGGAACAACGGCAACGACTGGGCGGGCTCCTCGATCGGCGAGCATGGGACGCGCACCGGCGGTCTCACTCCGTTTGGCGAGGATGTGATTCGCGAGCTCGACCGGCTCGGCATGCTGGTGGACCTCTCGCACGTGTCCGAGGAAACCTTCTACGATGCGCTGGCGGTGACCACGCGGCACGCCATCGCCTCTCACTCGTGCGCCCGTGCGCTCTCGGACCATCCGCGCAACCTCGACGACGATCAGCTTCGCGCGCTCGCGCGCAACGGGGGTGTGGCTCAGCTCAACTTCTTCCCGCTCTTTCTCGACACCGAATTCAGAGTGGCGTTCGAGAGAGTCGAAGCGGAAGTGACGACGCGCCGAATCGAGCTCGGACTCGCGGCCGGCGACCCGCTGCCGGCCGAATTGCGTTCCCTGCGCGCCTCGATGGTCGCGGAAATCGCACCCGTTCCTCTGAGCGTGGTGCTCGACCACATCGATCACATGGTCGCGGTGGCGGGGGTCGATCATGTCGGTGCGCTCGGCAGCGACTTCGACGGGATCAGCGCAGCTCCGAAAGGACTCGAGGATGTGACCTGCGTTACATCCATCACCGGGGGATTGTTGGGGCGTGGCTACGCCGAATCGGACGTGCGGAAGCTGCTTGGCGGAAATGTGCTGCGGGTGATGCAGGAGAACGAGCGCGCCGCGGCGTGACGCAACGAGAGCGGGCCGGGTCGTGAAATCGACCCGGCCCGCCGCTCCGAAGTGACTTGCTCGCGTCGCGCGAGCGGCTGCTACCGCTCGAGCCGCTCTCTCGACGAACCGAAGTTGTATCTGATACCGGCCTCGAGGATGTACGTGGAGCGACCGTTGAGAAGGAAGCCTGTCTTGGCCGGCATGTAGCTCACCTGGCCGAAGAGCGAGACCCGGCGGTACTGACCCTGGATCCCCACCATGGTGAGGAACGAAACGCGGTCCTTCTGGTGGTCGATCTGCGACAGGACGTCGAACGTCGACGTGTCGGTGGCCGGCGCGTCGATCACCGAGGTTCGCTGGATGTTGTTCAGCGAGAAGCCGATGCCGCCGTATGGCCGCACCGTTCCCCACGTCCAGGGGAAGCCGAGCGCGGCGATCGTGTAGCGGCGCATGTCCTTGATGCCTACGCGATACTCCTGGCCGTAGCGGTCCATCACCGACGAAGTGGCATCGAAGAACGCCTGCTCGCCCGAGAGGTACAGGGCGCCGTGCGTGCGCGTGATGAGCCACTCGGCGCCGACCAGCGGCGCGGCAGTGTTCCCGTCCACCTCGGTGGAGAAGGACATCACACCGCCCTTCGCACCCCAGAACCAGGAGTTCTCGAAGAGACGCGACGACGACTGCTGTGCCACGCCGAGCGACGGCACGAGCGCCGCAAGGGCGAGCCCTGACGTCAGCCACCGGACCGTGCGCATTGGGGAAATCCTCATACTGATGGATGGAATAGGGGTGCGGTATGCCTCGTTACATGTCTCAGACGATGCGGCGGGCGGGGGGGTAACGGGGAGAGAGGGAGAAAGGAAACAGGACACAGGCGACAGGAAACAGGGACTGGTGTGCAGTCCCTGTTTCCTGTCGCCTGTGTCCTGTTTCCTTCTCATGGCAGTTCCTGCTGTCTGCCGTCTGCCGCCTGTCGTCTTCTCTCTCCTTGCCCTCCCCGCGACCCGGCCGCACCTTCAGGTCAGAGGGGGGCGTGGCGGATGGACCGTGTCAGGAGAGTCGTGATGAACGCTGGAAGCTCGGTGCCGCCCGAAGTGGACGAATTCCGCAGCGCGGTCTACGGTACGGTGTTCGGTCAGAGAATGAGTGTCGTGCACCGCCTTCAGGCCGGTGACCGTCTGATCCTGGTGCCGGACCCGCCGGGAACCGACAACCCCGCCGTCTGGGTGCACGCCAGCGGCGGGGATGTCGTCGGTCACCTGCCGTTCACGGTGTCCCACTGGCTCGTGCCGTGGATGCTCGACGGCGGACGTTGCGGCGCAAACGTCGAGAAGGTTGGAAGCGACGATGTGGCGAGCTGGCGCCGGCTGGTGATCAGGGTGAGACTCGCCGCGTGAGACGGGGTCAGGCACTCAATATGTAGAGGTCCCGGCAGCAAAGCTGTCGTGAGACGGGGTCAGGCACTTATAAGTAGAGGTCCGACGAGCAACGCTCGTCGGACCTCTACTTATAAGTGCCTGACCTCGTCACTTCAACAGTCCGAGCTCCCGTCCCACCTTCTTGAACACCGTCACTGCCCTGTCCAGGTCTTCGCGGGTGTGCGCGGCGGAAAGCTGGCAGCGGATGCGCGCGTGTCCCTGCGGAACCACGGGGTAGCCGAAGCCCGTCACGAAGACTCCCTCCTGCAGCATCCGCTCGCTCATCGAGATCGCCAGAGCGGTTTCCCCCACTATGATCGGGACTATCGGAGTGTCGCCGGCCAGCGGCGAGAAGCCAGCTTCGGTTATCGCGTCCCGGAAGTAGGCGGTGTTCTCGCGCAGCTTCGCGACGCGTTCAGGATGCTGCTCGACGAAACGCACGGCAGCGAGCGCGCTGCCGGCCACCGTGGGCGGCAGCGCGTTCGAGAAGAGCTGCGGTCGCGAGCGCTGCGTGAGATAGTCGGTGAGCGCGGCAGACGCCGCGGTGAAGCCGCCCGCTGCACCGCCCAGCGCCTTGCCGAGTGTGGAGGTGATGATGTCGACATCGCCGAGCACTCCGTGGTACTCTGCCGTCCCGCGTCCCTTCTCACCGAGCACTCCGGTGCCGTGTGAATCATCGACGGCCACGATCGCATCGTGGTCGCGAGCGAGCTGGAGGATGTCGGGGAGCTTCGCGATGTCGCCTTCCATGGAGAACACGCCGTCGGTCCAGATGAGCCGCCTGCGCGCGCCGCGCGTCGCCTCGAGCCTGGCCTTCAGGTCGTCCATGTCCGAGTGCTTGTAGACGGCCGTGGTGCACTTGGTGATCGCCTTGGCGAGCCTCATGGAGTCGATGATCGACGCGTGGTTGAGCGCGTCGGAGATCACGGCGTCGCCTTCTTCCACGACGGTCGCGGTGAGTCCCTCGTTCGCGTTCCAGGCCGACACGTACGTGAGCGACGACTCGGTACCGACGAAGCCGGCGAGCGCCTTCTCGATTTCGCGATGCACCGTGAACGTGCCACAGATGAATCGCACGCTCCCCGTGCCGGCGCCGAACTCGTCCAGCGCGTCCTTGCCGGCCTGCATCACGCTCGGCTCGTCGCAGAGACCGAGGTAGTTGTTGGACGACATCACGAGAACCTCGCCGCGTCCCTCCATGCGCACCCGTGCCGCCTGCGGCGACTCGAGATAGTTGAGGCGCTTGTACACGCCCTCCTTTCGGAACTGATCGAGAGCGGAGTCGAGGGAGGCTGCGAAATTCCTGTTCATTGTGTCGTGTAGAGTTCGAGGAGCATTTCGTGACGGAGCGCGCGAGAGCGCGGCGGCGTCAGGCGATCTCGAAGATGACCTTTCCGGCCTCACCCGACTTGATCGCGTGGATCGCATCGTCGAAGCACTCGAGCGGGAAGCGATGCGTGATCACGGGTGTGGGGTCGAACTCGCGCGAGCGCAGGAAGCGTGTCATCTGGAGCCAGGTGTCGTACATCCGCCGGCCGGTCACGCCGTAGACGGTGACGCCCTTGAATACCAGTTCGGTGGCGAAGTTGAACTCCAGCGGCCGGGCGGGAACGCCGAGCATCTGGATGCGTCCGGCGGGGCGCACCAGCGCGAATGCCTGATGGATGGCCGAGGGGTGGCCGGACATCTCGAGAACGACGTCCACACCGAGGCCATCCGTCGCACCCTTCACGATCGCCTCGACCTCGTTCGGGTGTACGGCATCGTGTGCCCCCATCTGCCGGGCGAGCGCGAGGCGCGTGTCGTTCACATCGGAGGCTATGATGCGAGAGGCGCCTGCCGCACGGCAGACGCCTATGGCAAAAATCCCTATCGGACCGCATCCGGTCACCAGGATGGTGGAACCCGGAATGTCGGCGGTGAGTGCGGTGTGGAAGGCGTTTCCCATCGGGTCGTGAATTCCCCCGACGTCGTACGAGATGTCGTCGTCGAGGTGCCAGACGTTCGTGGCGGGCATCGCGATGTAATCGGCGAAGCAGCCGTCGCGATCCACTCCAATGACCTGCGTATGGGGGCACGCGTGCGAATTGCCGGTGCGGCAGAGAAGGCAGCGCCCGTCGACGATGTGGCCTTCCGCCGTGACGCGGTCGCCCACCCTAACGTCGGTCACTAGACCGCCCACCCGCGCCACATCGCCGGCGAACTCGTGTCCGACGATGAACGGAGGCTTGCACCGGCCGCGCGCCCAGTCATCCCACTCGTAGATGTGGACATCGGTTCCGCACACGCCGGCACGGCGGACCCGGATAAGGACTTCGTCGTCACGAATTGCAGGCTCGGCGACTTCCGCCAGGACGAAGCCGGCTGCCGAATTCTGCTTGACCAGTGCTCTCACGCCGCCTGGTTCTCCGCTGTCGGGGATGTCGTATGCTTCAGGGTGAGTGCGCGACGAACCGCTGCACTTCCCGGTCGGTCGCGCGTCGAAACTTGATAGGCTCGTCGGGGGGATTCCAGTGCCAGCCGCCATACGAAATCGCCCGACGCGCGCGTCAGAAGATGGTGCCTCCGTAGCCGCCGTCCACCGGTATCGACGCGCCGGTGACGAAGCTCGCGCGTTCCGACGCGAGGAACGCCACCACCGCGGCCATCTCCGCGGGATCGCCCATACGGTGCATCGGCGTCTGCGCGTCGCGCGCCCGTTCGATCTCCTGAATCGAGACTCCCTCCCGCTCGGCACGTGTCTTCGCGAGGGAGACGGTTCGATCGGTGGCGAAGTAGCCGGTCAGGATCACGTTCACGAGCACACCGTATTCGGCGCAGTCGGTGGCCAGGGTCTTGGCGTATCCCGCCAGACCGGCGCGCGCGGTGTTCGACAGAATCAGCGAGGAGATCGGCTGCTTCGCCGCGACGGATGTGAGGAAGATCACGCGCCCCCAGCGGCGTTCGCGCATTCCCGGAACGCAGAGCTGCGCGAGCCTGATCTGCGAGAGAAGACTGAGCTCCACTCCCGAGCGGAACTGATCGAGCGAGGTGTCCATCACCCGTGTCGATGGAGGACCGCCCGCGTTCCCGACCAGTATGTCGATCGGCCCGAGCGTGCTCGCTGCTTCGTTCACGGCGGCGGTGGTCGCGCTCTCATCGGTGACGTCCGCGACGAGCGGGAGCACCCGTCGCCGCGACTCTGCCGCGAGTTCGGCGGCAACGCGTGCCAGCTCGTCCTGCCTGCGCGCTACTATCGCGACCGCGGCGCCTTCGCACGCCAGCTCTCGCGCGACGGCCTTCCCCAGTCCGCTCGAAGCGCCCGTCACGAGCGCGACCTTTCCTTCGAGTCCGAGATCCATGTCAGCGTCGTCCCTCTCCTGTCGCCCTCGGGCGGTTTCGTACGGTGGACACGAGGATACTATCGCGCGTCGGGCGCCCCACCAAGTCGCAGCTCCAGCAGTGCGGCCGCCTCGCTGCCGCTCGCGACGGCGCCTTCGATGAGCGGCGCGGTGAGATAGTCTCCGGCGAGAGCCACCGGCACATCGAGCGCGGCGGCGAGCTCCCGGCCGCGCGCGCGTTCCGTTGCGAACGCGGGATGCGCGATCGGTGTGCCCTCATCGAAGCGGTACACTCGTGCGCGCACCACGTGGCCCTTCACCTCGGGAATCAGCGTCTCGATCTCGGGGAGCATGGCGGCCACCAGCTCCCTGGAAGGCGCTTCGCTCGAATCTGCGATGGCCTCGGGCGTCGGCCACGCGAGAACGAGATCGCGGTCGTCGGGTGGATTCAGCATCTTCGCGCCGTGCACCGCGCAGGCGCTGACGCGTCGGGCATGCGGCGCATCGTGAAAGACGCCGAATGCATCGCGTCTCACCGTCCGGTCGAGAAGAAGCGCCACCGTCCACGTGGAGCGAAGGGCGACCGAGTCGAGCCAGCGCGGCAGCGGATGCTCCGCACCCAGCATCGGTGCGACGAGGGCCGATGCGGAACGCGGACCGGTTGCCACCACGACGCCGTCGGCCGTGAACGAGTCGCCATCGTCGGAGGTCGCCGCCACGCCGCGGCCGCTCGCGGCGAGCGCTTCCACTCGTGTATCGGGATGGTAGTCGACGTCGCCGAGGATCGCGGAAAGGGCGCGCGACCATCCTTCGGTCGGGGCGAGCATGCCGCCTTCGCTCACGTAGCGACCGAGCATGAGGTAGAAGGCGAGCGAGACCTCGCTGCCACGCGCGCCGTAGAAACCATTGAGCGGCGGTTCCACCAGAACGTCGGCGGCGCGCACGCCGACGTTCGACGTCATGTAGGCGCGCGCACTGAGCGCGTCCACGCCGACCGGGATTCTCGTCGCGCCGGCATCGAGGGCGGCGTGATTCGCCGTGAGCATCGGGAGGAGGTGCGTTGCGAGACGCAGCTTCTCGAGGGCGCTGAGTCCGCCGAATGCGAGAAGGCTGCGCACGGATCCGAACTGGAGCGGGAAGCGCTCGCCATCTCGCAGATAGGCATCGCGACCGGGCACGTGATGCAGCGGGGGCGCGCCATGCCCGACGTCGGATGCACCGGCGTCGACGCCGGGCGGCACCTGGCGACCGAGGAGCGCGACGGTGCGCGCGAACGACGATGAGATGAGCTGCGCCCCGATGTCGACGTGCAGTCCGTCGATCACATCGGTCCGTGCGCGTCCGCCGAGCGTGGCGCGGTCGTCGAGGAGAGAGACCGTCGCGCCGCGCGCACGGAGCGCGACGGCCGCCGCCACACCGGAGAAACCGCTGCCGATCACGAGTACCCGAACGTTCTTCACATCGCTCCTCGCTGTTCCCACATCGATCGTTGTCGGTATCGCGCGTGCCGCCAACTATTGCGTGCGATTTGCGCCGTTCCTATATTCGCGCGAGGGAAATTAATGAGTGTACGTCATCCGAGGTCTACTGAGTGGCGCATTCACGAAGAGAGTTCCTCAAAACGACATCAGCTGCCGCCGCGGCAATCGGACTCGCGGCATGTGGCGCGGCGCAGCGTCCCCTCGAGCAAGCTCCGACTCCCGCACCAAAACCAGAGAACAATTCCGCCGGCAACTCCGGCAGCGTCGGTGACCCGACGTTCCGGGACCTCGCCCTTCTCGCGCTCGACGCTGCGAAGTCGTCGGGCGCTTCGTATGCCGACGTGCGCATCAGTCGGAATCGCAACCAGCGCGTCTTCACGCGCGAGCATCGGGTGCAGGGGATCACCGATCGCGAGACGTTCGGCTTCGGCGTCCGGGTGCTGGTCGATGGCGCATGGGGATTCGCCGCCAGCCGCGAGCTGACGCGTGACGAGGTGCCTCGCGTCGCGAAACAGGCCGTGGCGCAGGCGCGCGCCAATCGGGCATCGCTCGTGCGCCCGGTAGTGCTCGCGCCGGTGACGCCGGTTGCCAACGGCTCCTGGCGGAGCCCGGCGAAAACGGACCCGTTCGACATACCCATCGAGGACAAGGTCGCGCTCCTTCTCGCGGCCAACGAGTCGGCGCTGGCGGTGAAGGGTGCGCGCTTCGTGAACTCGGCGATGTTCTTCCTCAAGGAAGAGAAGACCCTCGCCACCACGGACGGCACCTATGCCGTGCAGACCATCTTCCGCTCGCAGCCATCGGTGAACGTCACCGCGGTCGCCAGCGACTTCTCCGATTTTCAGTCGCGCTCCTCCACCGACATCCAGCCGATGGGTCGGGGATACGAGCACGTGGTCGATGCCGACCTCGTGAAGAACGCGGCGCGCTGGGCGGAAGAGGCGGTGCAGAAGCTGAGCGCACGGTCGGTAGACGTCGGGCGGTACGACCTGGTGCTGCACCCCAGCCATCTCTGGCTCACCATCCACGAGTCGATCGCTCATCCGACCGAGCTCGATCGCGCGATGGGCTTCGAGGCCAACTATGCGGGAACCAGCTTCGTGTCGCCGCCCGAGAAGATGCTCGGCTCGTTCCGCTACGGTCCCGAGTTCATGAACATCCAGGGCGACAGGAAGCAGGAGGGTTCGCTTTCGGCGTGTGGCTGGGACGACGAAGGCGTCGAGCCTGACGAGTTCCTGATCATCAAGAACGGCGTGGTGAACGACTACCAGACCACACGCGAGCAGGCGCCGTGGTTGTCGTGGTGGTACGAGAAGCAGGGGAAGGAAGCCAGGTCGCATGGCTGCTCGTACGCTCAATCGTGGGCGGACGTCCAGTTCCAGCGGATGCCGAACGTGTCGCTCCTCCCCGGCGAGAAGGAGATCGGCTGGGACGACATCATAGCGGATACCGAACGGGGAATCGCGATCGTCGGCGATGGCTCGTTCTCGATCGATCAGCAGCGCTACAACGCGCAGTTCGGCGGCCAGCTCTTCTACGAGATCCGGAACGGAAAGCTCGCCGGCATGCTGAAGGACGTGGCGTACCAGATGCGGACGCCCGACTTCTGGAACTCCATGGACATGATCGGCGGGAAGAGCAGCTACATGCTCGGCGGTGCCTTCAACGATGGCAAGGGTCAGCCGAGCCAGTCCAACGCGGTGAGCCATGGCTGTGTACCTTCGCGCTTCCGACAGGTGAACGTGATCAACACGGGGAGGAAGGCATGAGGCGGGTGAGGAGTCTGCTCGCCGGTGCGGCGCCGATTTCCCGTTCCGATGCGGAAGCGATCGCGAAGCGCGCTCTGTCCTTCTCCACCGCGGACGAAGCGCGAGTCACGATAGACGGCGCGGTGCGCGGCAACACCCGCTTCGCGGTGAACCAGGTGTCCACCGCGGGCGATGACAGCGATACCACGATCACGGTAAACAGCTCGTTCGGGAAGCGTAGCGCGAGCGCGACCACCAACAAGCTCGACGATGAAGGGCTGCGCTGGGTGGTGGAGACATCCGAGCGGCTGGCGAAGCTCGCGCCGGAGGATCCCGAAGCGATGCCGGAGCTGGGGCCGCAGCAGTACGCGGAAGCGAAGGGATGGAGCGACTCCACCGCGGCCCTCGATGCGGCCGGACGTGTGGCTGCGGTGCGCAGCATCACCGATCCCGCGCGCGCGGCGGGGATGAACGCGACGGGATACCTCGAGGCCAACAGCGAAGCTCGCGCGGTCGCCACGAGCAAGGGGCTCTTCGCCTACGGTCGCGCGACGGCCGTGTCGATGACTACCACGGTACGAACGGCGGAGGCCACGGGAAGCGGATGGGCCGGTGCCGCACATTCGGACTGGAGCAGGATCGCACCCGCGGCGCTGGGTTCGCGTGCGATCGAGAAGGCGCGCCTCTCCGACCGGCCCGCGGCGATCGAGCCGGGCCGCTACACCGTCATCCTCGAACCCACCGCCGTCGGCAATCTCGTCCAGCTCGTCGCCTTCGCGCTCAACGCGCGCGGCGCGGATGAAGGGCGCAGCTTCTTCACGAAGCCTGGCGGCGGCAACAAGATCGGAATGAAGGTGGTGGACGAACGAGTGACGCTCGTGTCCGACCCGCTCGATCCGGATGCCGCGGCGATGACGTTCGCCGGCGACGGCCTCCCGGTGAAGCGCACCGTCTGGATCGAGAACGGCATGGTGAAGAACCTGGCGTACGATCGCTACTGGGCGGAGAAGCAGGGGAAGGAGCCGACGCCCCTGATCGGCTCGCTCAGGATGTCGGGTGGCGATCAGTCGGTGGAAGAGATGATCGCGTCGACGCAGCGCGGCATACTCGTGACGCGGTTCTGGTACATCCGGCCGGTGGACCCGCGCACGATTCTCTACACGGGTCTCACGCGCGATGGGACCTTCCTGATCGAGAACGGGAAGATCACGCGCGCGGTCAAGAATCTGCGCTTCAACGAATCGCCGATCTTCATGCTGAACAACCTCGAGGCGATGGGCGAGCCGGTGCGCGTGAGCGCCAGCGAGGATGGCAGTCCGGGATTCGCGATCGTGGTACCGCCGATAAAGACGCGCGACTTCACCTTCACGAGTCTCAGCGACGCGATCTGATGACTGATCGAAGGGAGTTCCTCAAGCGAGGTGCGGCCGCCGCGGCCGCGCTGGCCGCTGCCACGGCGTGGAAGTCGACGGCCGGCGTGGCACTGGCGAGCGCTGCGCCGGCGCCGCTCGCATCCGAGCTTCCCGACGACGACACGATCAAGGATCTAATGCTCGCCGCGCTCGACGCCGCCCGATCGGCGGGTGCTGGCTACGCGGATGTGAGGATAGGGCGCCAGCGCCAGAACTTCGTGTTCACGCGCGAGCAGCAGATCCAGAACGTGGTCGATACCGACTCGATCGGCTGCGGCGTTCGTGCTCTGGTGGACGGCACGTGGGGCTTCGCGGCGAGCCGCAATCTCACCCGCGACGGAGTGGCCGCGGCTGCGCGTGAAGCCGTGGCGATCGCCAGGGCGAATCGGATAGCGCGCGACAGGCCGGTGGTGCTGGCGCCCGCGCCCGCCGTTCCGAACGCCACCTGGAAGAGCGCCTACAGCATCGATCCGTTCACCATCTCCATCGAGGAGAAGGCCGATCTCCTGCTGAAAGCGAATGCCGCGGCTATGAAGATTGCCGGCGTGAAGTACGTGTTCAGCGGACTGTTCTTCGTGAAGGAGGAGCGCAACTTCGCTTCGAGCGAAGGGTCCTTCATCACCCAGACGGCCATCCGAAGCTGGCCGCTGATGCAGATCACGGCTATCTCGCCCGATTTCTCCGACTTCCAGAGTCGCGGCAACGTCGTCCAGCCGATGGGACGAGGGTGGGAGTTCGTGCTCGAGTCGGATCTCCCCGGTAACGCGGGCAAGTGGGGAGAGGAGGCCGCCGAGAAGCTGAAGGCGAAGCCGGTAGACGTGGGGCGCTACGATCTCGTGCTGCACCCCAGCCATCTCTGGCTGACGGTCCATGAATCGATAGGCCATCCGACTGAGCTCGACCGCGCGATGGGCTACGAGGCGAACTTCGCCGGAACCAGCTTCGTATCGCCGCCCGAGAAGATGCTCGGGAAGTTCCGCTACGGACCCGAGTTCATGAACATTCAGGGTGACCGCTCACAGGAAGGCGGTCTCTCCACCATCGGCTACGATGATGAAGGCGTCAAGCCGGCGGACTTCCTCCTCATCAAGAACGGCGTGGTGAACGACTACCAGACAACGCGAGAGCAGGCGCTCTGGCTCGACTGGTGGTACAAGCAGCAGGGAAGGGAAGCGAAGTCGCACGGCTGCTCGTACGCCCAGGGGTGGAACGCGGTTCAGTTCCAGCGGATGCCGAACGTCTCGCTTCTCCCCGGCGAGAAGGAGATCGGCTGGGACGAGATCGTCGCGGATACCGAGCGCGGGATCGCGATCATCGGCGATGGCTCGTTCTCGATCGACCAGCAGCGCTACAACGCGCAGTTCGGCGGCCAGCTCTTCTACGAGATCCGGAACGGGAAGATCACCGGCATGTTGAAGGACGTGGCGTACCAGATGCGGACGCCCGACTTCTGGAATTCGATGGACATGATCGGCGGGAAGAAGAGCTACATGCTCGGTGGAAGCTTCTTCGATGGGAAGGGGCAGCCTGGCCAGGCGAACGCCGTGAGTCACGGCTGCGTGCCGGCGCGCTTCCGGCAGGTGAACGTGATCAACACCGGGAGAAAGGCGTGAGTCGCCCGCATCGTCTCATCCGTGCGCCGGGCGAAGATGGACCGCTCTCGCGCGAGGAGTCGCAGCGCATCATAGCTCGCGCGGCCGAACTCTCGAAAGCCGACTCCGTGCAGGTGCAACTGCAGAGTGCGCACAGCTCGAACACTCGCTTCGCTGCGAACCAGATGTCGACGTCGGGGAGCATCTTCGACGTCACGCTTGCGATACAGAGTTCCTTCGGCAACAAGCACGCGGTAGTCGTGACGAACGACCTCTCGGACGAGTCTCTGCGACAGGCGGTGGCACAGTCGGAGGCGCTGGCGAAGCTCGCGCCCGATGATCCGGAAGCGATGCCACCGCTCGGTGCGCAGCAGTACCAGTCGGTGCAGGCGTACTTCGAATCGACTGCATCGCTCGGTGCGTCCGACATGGCGCGAGCAGCGATGACTGCGCTCGAACCGGCACGTGCGGCCGGGGATTTGCAGGTCGCTGGCTTCATCGTGAAGGGTGCAGGTTCCAATGCGATCGGTAACGACAAGGGATTGTTCGCCTATCACCGGAATACGAGCGCGAACTATACGCTCACGGTGCGCACTGCCGACGGCACCGGGTCGGGGTGGGCGGGGGCGGATCATCCCGACTGGTCGCGCATCGACTTCGAGGCAGTGAGCAAGCGCGCACTCGACAAGGCGCGCGCATCGCGCGGTCCGGTGGCGATCGAACCAGGTCGCTACACCGTGATCCTCGAGCCACAGGCAGTCGGCGATCTGGTGCAGCTCACCTCCGGATACATCGATGCACGCTCGGCCGATGAGGGACGCAGCCCGTTCGTCAAGCAGGGAGGAGGTAACAAGATCGGGGAGAAGATCGTCGATGAGAGAGTCACGATCCTGTCCGATCCGTCGGACGCACAGTTGCTCTCGCAGCCGTTCGATGGAGAAGGCTTTCCGCTTGGCAATCAGATCTGGATCGAGAAGGGAGTATTGAAGAAGCTCTACTACTCGCGCTACTGGGCGAAGAACAAGAACGCGACCGCGACCGGCGCGCCGCAGTCGATCAAGATGATGGGCGGGTCGGCGTCGGTCGATGACATGGTGGCGGCCACCGAGCGTGGCGTCCTCGTGACGCGGCTCTGGTATCTGCGCGAGGTGGATCCTCGCACGATCCTGTACACGGGCCTCACACGCGACGGTACATTCCTCGTCGAGAACGGAAAGATCACGAAGGCCATCAGGAACTTCCGCTTCAACGAATCACCGCTGTTCATGTTGAACAACCTCGAGGTGCTCGGCAGGCCAGAACGGCTGGCGGGTACGGAGGCGGGTGGCGACATCGTCATGCCCGCCATCAAGGTGCGCGACTTCAACTTCACGAGCCTCTCGGAGGCCGTGTAAGGAAGTGCGGCGTGCTCTCAGGAGCGCGCCCACACCGCCGTCGGTCCACCGGGGGATCGGTCGGCAGCCACACTCCAGTACTGGAGAATTACAATGGCAACCAGAAAGAAGAGCAGCACGAAGAAGGCGACCAGGAAGAAGGCCACTGCCAAGAAGTCTTCGGCGCGCAAGGGCGCGCGGAAGTCCGCTGGTGCTCGGAAGAAGACCGCCGGGCGCAAGAAGACCACCGCGAAGAAGGCCACGCGGAAGCGGGCGACCAAGAAGAAGGCTACGAGGAAGCGCGCGTAACTTCCGAACACCTTCGATAGATGTACGGATTGCAAAAAGGCCGGCGAACTTCGCCGGCCTTTTTGCTGCTGCCGCTTCTTACCGCAGCCAGGTCGCCTCCGAATCGGGACCGACGAGTCTGGTCAGGCCGCTCGAGGTTTCACTCCTGCTCGAACGCCCTGCTCCGCCTCGGGAATCCCCCAGACGAATGCGGAGAACGCGGGAACCGGTTCGTCGCGGCGGCCGCGCGAAATGATGATCCCGATCGGCTCCTCACTCGTACTATTGTCAGCGCGTCTGTCGCGCTTCCGTGTCGGCGTCATGGCTACCTCTTACTGATAGTAGAAAGCCCCCGGAACGGTCGAGGGCTGGACGCCTCTATATCACCTTGCGTGCCAGCAGCCGTGGCGTTTGCAAATCATTGCGTACCAATACTATACGAAAAACCGACCGACGGTGGTGACCGTCGGTCGGTTCTAAATGACACGCCGCTGCGCCCGCTTACCGTGTCAATTGGCTACGCAACGTTCTTCCACGCGAGGAACGTTTCCTTTCCCTTGACCCCGCCTTCCGTGGAGATGCGCCAGCCGTCGTAGCTCGCCTTCAGCTCGTCCAGCGGTACCTGCTGATTCTCCTCGCCGCCGGTCTCGACCACATGGAAGCCACCCGCTGTCGTGGCGGCCTGCAGGATCGCGATGGCGCGTTCACGCTCCTCGGCACTCAGTCCGCGGAAGGCCGCCGCTGCGCACACCACCGCGTTCAGCGGGATATCGGGGAGCCAGTTCGCGAGATCGGTGACGAGGCCGCGCACGCGGCCGATGAGTCCCACTTCAGCGGCGGCGTCGAGCACACGCTCGAGAACGTCTTCAGTGGTGTCCACTGCGGTGACAGCGCAGCCGTTGGCGGCGAGGTAGATCGCGGGCCCCTCCTCCGCAGCGCCGGCGACGAGTACGTGACCTTCCGCCGCTTCGAGTGGTGTGCGCGCGATCGCCGAGTCCGCGCGCATTCCCCAACGCTCCGGTCGGCAGAACTCCCGCAGCGACTTGAGTCGACGGCGCCGCCATGTCGAGAAGGAGGGGATTCGCAGTCTGCCGCGGATCAGCCGATCCACCTCCGCACAGAGGAGGATTTCCGTGAGCGCGAGCTGCGGCTGCGACGATAGCGACCGCACCGCCTCCTCGCCGATGCCGAGGATCACACCGCGAGGTATCGACTCCTTGTAGTTCTCGATTTCCCGATCGACGTACAGCTCGTACTCGTGCTTGAGAGAGCGTTGACGATATGACATTAGCGTCGCGGGCAGATGGCAGCAGCAGAACCGTCGCGCCCCTAAAACCTAGGCACGAGCGAAGATGGCGCAAGGGGGAAGTGCAAGAAAGCAG
>Ga0182744_1002461_pt1 | contig 15201 bp, 10 predicted proteins | sample eDN3rd30CKraftMG_FD_128525 | JGI IMG/M metagenome (GOLD analysis project Ga0182744, IMG submission 128525) | Enriched Miracle-Growth compost microbial communities from Emeryville, California, USA - eDNA 3rd pass 30_C Kraft MG (version 2) (version 2) ...
AGAAGGCCTGCGCCGTCGATCATGGCCGCCGCCTCGATCTCGCGCGGAATGGTGTCGAAGCCCGACTTCATCAGCCAGGTGGTGAAGGGGGCCAAAATGGTCAGGTAGACCAGCGCCAGCCCGAAGACGTTGTTGAGCAGGCCGAGCCATGCCAGGCCCATATAGAGCGGCACCGCGAGCGCCACCGGCGGCAGCATGTAGGTGGCGATCACCATCGACAGCGACCAGCCGACCGAGGGCGTGCGCGAAACGGCCCAGCCGGCCGGCACGGCCAGGACCAGCGCTGCCAGCGTCGCCATGCCGGCGATCTCGATGCTGTTCCTGAGCGAGGAGGTGAAGGCGGCCCCAGCGCTGTTTTCGGCAGTCGACAGCAGGACAGCGTAGCGCGAAAAATCGACGTGTTGCGGCCACCACCTGAGCGGCCTGGCGGCAAGGTCGCCGGGCGGCGAAATGCTCATCACGAACAGCCACAGCACCGGCGCCAGGATGACGACGGCGAGCAGCAGCGCGCAGGCGTAGACGAAGACGGTGAAGGTTCGGCTCCGGCGCTCCATCAGACCGCACTCCCCGCCGTTTTCCTGACCAGCGCGGCATAGGCGACGGCCAGCAGCGTGACCAGCAGCGTGACGATCAGCGCCAGCGACGCGCCGGACCCCGCCCGCTGGAAGGAAAAGGCTTCCTGGTAGACAAGGATGGACAGCGTGCGGGTCGAGTTCGCCGGCCCGCCGCGGGTCATCACCCAGATGATGTCGAACACCTTGAACGCCTCGATGGTGCGCAGCACCAGCGCCACCATCAGCGGCCCGGCGAGATAAGGCAGGATAACGAAGCGGAAGCGGTTGAACGGCCCGGCGCCGTCGACCAGGGAGGCGGCGGTCACATCGCGCGGAACCGCCTGCAACGCCGCCAGCGCGATCAGCGCCACCAGCGGGAAATTCTTCCAGCAGTCGGCGACGATCAGGGCGGCAAGCGCCGTGCCCGGCTCGCCCAGCCAGGAGCGGTAGACGTCGATGAGGCCGAGTTGCGACAGCGCCGCATTGAGCGCGCCATATTCCGGGTTGTAGATCAGCCGCCACAGCGTGGCGTTGACGACGGTGGGCAGCGCCCAGGGCAGGATCAGCAGCGCGCGCAGGGCGGCGCGGCCATGGAAGCGCTGGTTGAGGAGAAGCGCGGCCAGCACGCCGATGACCATCTCGGCGGCCACCGAAATCACCGCGAACCATGTCGTGGTGACGAGCGTGCGCTGGAAATTCGAGCCGGAAACCATTTTGACGTAGTTGTCGAAGCCGACGAAACTGCCGCCGGTTCCCACCAGCCTGGCGTCGGTGAAGGACAGCGCGACGGTATCGGCCAGCGGCCAGCCGATGACCGCCACCATGACGACGAGCAGCGGCAGCATCAGAAGCCAGGCGCGGGTCGTCATCCAGGTGCCAGACATCGACGGCGGCCCTCGTTGGAAAGATCGGGTATCATGTCATCCCGGGCGGCCCGCCGCCACCCGGGACGACAGGAAGCTCAAAGACCGCTGTTTTCGGCGGCGGTCTTCAGCGCGTCCTCAGGCGTGGCCTGGCCGAGCAGCGCTTCCTGGATCGCCTGCTGCAAGGCGACCGACAGTTCCTGGTATTTCGGCGTGGTGGGGCGCGGATACATGGCGGCGAGGCCGAGCTTGGCGGCAGCGATCAGTTCTTCCTGGCCCTTGGTCACCGCCGGGTCGTCATAGGACGAAGCCCAGATCGGCAAGCTGAGCTTGGCGTACTGGTCCTGCGTCGCCTGCGAGGTCATGTAGACGATGTATTTCCACGCCTCGTCCGGATGCTTGCTGGCGGTGGTGACGCCAAGACCCATCGAGCCGTTGACCGCCGACACCTCGCTCTTGCCGGCAACTCCCGGCGCCGGCACGACGCCGACCTTGCCCGCGACCTTGCTGTCCTTGGGGTCGTTGGCCATGTTGTACATGTAGGTCCAGTTGAGCGCGAAAGCGGCGTCACCGTTCTCGAACACTTTGCGCACGTCCTCTTCCAGGAATTCCTTGGAATTCGGATTGGTCAGGCCGGACTTGTAGCTGTCGACCATGTATTGCAGCGCCTGAAGGCCGCCGTCGGTCTGGAAGGCCGGCTTGCCGTCCTTCAGGAACTCGCCGCCATAGGCGCTGACCAGCGTGGTGTAGTCGCAGATCGCGGCTTCGGCCTGCGCCCAGCTCCAGGCGATCGGCGTGTCGAGCAGCCCCTTGTCCTTGATGGTCTTGGCCTGCTCGCTCAGTTCCTCCCAGGTCTTGGGCGGATTCTTGATGCCGGCCTTTTCGAGGATTTCCTTGTTGTAGAACAGGTACTTGGTGTCGAGAATCCAGGGCATGCCGTAGCGCTTGCCGTCGTACTCGACCGTCGTCCATGCCCCCGGCAGGACGCCGGACTTCATCTCGTCGGTGATCTTGTCGGTAATGTCGACGAGAACGTTGTTGGTGGCATACTCGGCCGGCCAGATCACGTCGAACAGCACGACGTCGTAGCCGCCGCCGGAACCTTGCGCCAGCACCGTCTTGTCGTGCAGTCCCTCGTAGGGAACGAATTCGAGATTGACCTTGATGTCGGGGTTGGCCTTGGTGAAGGCCTCGGTCATGGCGCGCACGTCCGCCTCGCTATAGGCGGCCTGCGCCATGAACAGCGCGTTGAGCGAGGTTTCCGCGAAGGCGTGCGGCACCATCAGCCCGCCCGCGAAAATGGCCCCCAAGAGAATCCTGCCCGTCGATTTCAACATGTCTTCCTCCCGTTTCCGACGCTGGCCAGCCTGCATCGCCGGCAAGACCGCCGCGTCGATTTCGGCCTTGTCACGACGATAATAAGTCAAGTGTCTTGACTTATTAGTTCGCCAATCTTCTACTGGAGTCAAGAGGGGAAGCGAGGATGAACGACGTTCGCCCGATCCGCGCCAAGAGCGGCAGCAACCACGAAGGCACCAGCGCGCACAACCGCCGGGTCATGATCGATGCGCTGCGCTTCAACGGCGCGCTGTCGCGGGCCGAACTGGCGCGCGCCACCCAGCTTACCAAGCAGGCGGTGTCCAACATCATCGAGGAACTCGAGCGCGACGGTTTCGTGGCCTCCCTGGAGGCCGTGCGCAACGGCCGGGGCCAGCCGTCGCGGCCCTACCGGCTCGTGCCCGAGCGCGCCTTCGCCATCGGCCTGCAGATCGACCGCTATGTGACGCGCGCGCTCATCGTCGACCTCCTCGGCAACGCGATGGTGCGGGCCGAGGCCAACCTGCCCTCCGGCGACCCGGCCGAGGGGGTCGGCGTCATCCTCGACCTGATCGGCCGGGTGCGGGCCGAGCTTGCGGCACGCACCGCCCGCTCCGAGGAGCGCATCGTAGGCCTCGGCGTCGCCATGCCCGGCCCGTTCGGGCTGGGCGCCTTCGGCGACAACCAGTGGGTGATGCCGGCCTGGCAGGAATTTCCGCTGCTCGATAGGCTGGCGGCCGGCACCGGCCTTTCCGTCGGGCTACAGAACGATTCCGCGGCCTGCGCCACCGCCGAACGCCTGCTCGGCGCGGCGCAGGGGGTGGACCACGCGGTGTGCCTCTATGTCGGCTATGGCATCGGCGCCGGGCTCATCCTCAACGGAGACTCCTATCGCGGCGGGCACGGCAATGCCGGCGAGGTCGGCATGGCGCTGTTGTCGCCCACCGGTCGCAACCGCATGCCGCTGGAGCATCGCGCCTCATTGGCCTCGCTCTACCAGCACCTGGGCATGGACCCCGCCGACGCGCATCTGCACGAGCGCATCGACGAACTGGCCTCGAGCGGAGACGCGCGGATCATGGCCTGGATCGAAGCGGCCGCGCCCGACCTGCGCTGGAGCATCCATCTCGTCGAAACGATCTTCGATCCGCAGACCGTGATCCTGGCGACCGGCGCGCCGCCGTCGCTGGCAAACCGCCTGTTCGAGGCGGTGCACCCGCTGCTGCCGTCGATCGCGGTGCGGCCGGACCGTGGCTTTCCCCGCCTGCAACTCGGCATCGCCGACCCGTGGGCGATCGCGCTGGGAGCGGCAGCGGAGCCGATCGGCCGGGCCTTCGACCCGAACTTCTCGGCCATGCTCAAGTCGCGCCCCGAGGCCTACTCCCCGTAAGGCACCCAGATATTCTTGACCTGGACCGCGCGGCGCAGATAGTCGCGGCCCTGCCCCTGGCGCGTGTCCGACCAGTCGCGCTGGCGGCCGTAATTGACCCAGGTGGCCTTGAGGTTGCCGACGGAGGCCTTCTCCACCATGGCGCTGCCTTCCGTCGAGCCGGCATACCAGAGGGCGGCGACCTCGTCGTGCTCGGCCAGCGTCTTGGCCAGCACGTCGCGCTCGCCGGTGACGATGTTGACGACACCCGCGGGAACGTCCGAGGTGTCGAGCACCTGATAGAGGTTGGTGGCCAGCAGCGGATGGCGCGCCGAGGGAACGGCGACGACACGGTTGCCCATGGCGATGGCCGGCAGCACCAGCGACACGAACGACAGCAGCGGCTGCTCGTCCGGGCAGACGATGCCCATCACGCCCCACGGCTCGTTCATCGCCAGCGTCACATGGCGCGACTTGGTCGAATGCACGGCCCCGTCATATTTGTCGGACTGGGCCGCGTAGTAGAAGATGCGGCGCAGGCTCGTGGCGAATTCGTCGGCGGCGGCCTTGGCCGAAACGCCGGTGCTCTCGACAAGCAGCGCCTCGAACTCCGCCTGGCGGGCCGACAGGTTCTCGCCGAGGTAATAGAGCACCTGCGCCCGGTTGTGAGCGGTGACGCCGCTCCAGCCGCCGGCCTTGGCCGCGGCTTCCACCGCGTTGCGGATATCCTTGCGGTTGCCGAGGCCGGCCTGGCCGATGATGCGCCCGCCCTTGCCCACGACCGAATAGCTGTAGCCGCCGTCGGGGCGTGCCTGCTTGCCGCCGACATAGTTCTTGGCGGTGCGGTCGATGGCGCCGGCATGGGCGAGCGGGCCCTCGCCGGGCACCGCCGAGGGCGTGAACGGCTGCCCGGCCTTCGCCGCCGGAAGCCGCTTTTCCCAATCGGCCGCCAGATATTCGTAGAGCCCCTCGCGCCCGCCTTCGCGGCCGAAGCCGCTTTCGCGGTAGCCGCCGAAACCGGCGCCGGCATCGAGCAGGTTGGTCGAGTTGATCCAGACCACGCCGGCCTTGACGCGGGCGGCCATATCGAGCGCAAGGTTGATGTTTTCCGACCAGATCGAGGCGGCAAGCCCGTAGCGCGTGTTGTTGGCGAGCTCGATCGCCTCGTCGGGCGTACGAAAGGTGGTCGCGGTCGCCACCGGGCCGAAGATCTCGACCTCGCACACGGTAGAGGCCGGCTCCACCTCGGTGAAGAAGCTCGGCGCGAAGAAGCTGCCCTTGGCAGGAAGCTTGCCGGGGGCCTGCCACAGCGTGCCGCCTTCCGCCTTGCCCTGCTCGACCAGCGAGGCGATGCGCTTCAGCTGGCCGGTCGAGACGATGGCGCCGACATCCATGGTCTTGTCCAGCGGGTCGCCGACGCGCATGGTTTCCATGCGCTTGCGCAGCTTGTCGTAGAAGCGCGGGGCGATGCCTTCCTGCACCAGGATGCGCGAGCCGGCGCAGCAGACCTCGCCCTGGTTGAACCAGATGGCGTCGACCACGCCCTCGACGGCGCCATCGATATCGGCGTCCTCGAAGACGATGAAGGGCGACTTGCCGCCGAGTTCCAGCGACAGTTTCTTTTCCGAGCCGGCGGTCTGCTCGCGGATGATGCGGCCGACTTCGGTCGAGCCGGTGAAGGCCACCTTGTCGATGCCGTCATGGCCGCAGATGGCGGCACCGGTCGCGCCGTCGCCATGGACGATATTGACGACGCCGGCGGGCAGGCCGACCTCGCGGCAGACCTCGGCGAAGGCGATGGCCGAGAGCGGCGTCAGTTCCGCCGGCTTCAGCACCACCGTGTTGCCGGCGGCCAGCGCCGGGGCGATCTTCCAGGCGAGCATCAGCAGCGGAAAATTCCACGGGATCACCTGCCCGCAGACGCCGACCGGCGAAAAGCCCTCGAACTCCGTCTCGATCATCTCGGCCCAGCCGGCGTGGTGGTAGAAGTGGCGGGCGACGAGCGGAATGTCGATGTCGCGGGTTTCGCGGATCGGCTTGCCGTTGTCCATCGTCTCCAGCACCGAGAAGAAGCGCTCGCGCTTCTGGATGTGGCGGGCGATGGCATAGAGATACTTGGCGCGCTCATGGCCTGGAAGCTTCGACCACTTGCCGAAGGCGGCGCGCGCGGCCTTCACGGCGGTGTCGACGTCGGCAGCCGTGCCGAGCGCGACCTTGCCGAGCACGGTTTCGTCGGCCGGATTGATCACGTCGAAGGTTTTTGCGCCCCCGACCGCGGTGAATTTGCCGTCGATGAAATGGCCGAACCCGTCACCATGCGCGTCCAGCCAGTGCCGGACCTCAATATTGCTTTCGGGGGCGGGGCCGTAGTCCATGGTGCGAAGAATGTCCCTGATCTGTCCCATGTTCTTTCCTCAGGCGAGCGCGTGGCGCGAGGAAGCCGCATAGCGGCCCGTCACGTAATGTTCGAGCTGGCGCTCGATATCGGCCAGCATCGAGCTTGCCCCGAGACGGAACAGGTCCGGCTGCAACCAGGGCAGGCCGAGCTCTTCCTTCATCAGGAACAGCCAGCTCATGGCGTCCTTGGCGGTCTTCATGCCGCCGGCGGGCTTGAAGCCGACCGTGTAGCCGGACAGTTCGCCATAGTCGCGCAGCGCGCGCACCATGACGAGGCCGACCGGCAGCGTGGCGTTGACGTTTTCCTTGCCGGTCGAGGTCTTGATGAAATCGGCGCCGGCCTGCATCGCCACCATGGAGGCGCGGTAGACGTTGCGCAGCGTATTGAGGTCGCCGGTGCCGAGGATCGTCTTCAGGTGCGCCTCGCCGCAGGCCTCGCGCATCTGCGCGATCTCGTCATAGAGCGCCGCCCAGTTCTGCGTCAGCACATGCTCGCGGGTGATGACGATATCGATCTCGCCAGCGCCTTCGCCGACGGCGTAGCGGATTTCCGCCAGGCGCTGCGGCAACGGCGTCAGGCCGGTGGGGAAGCCGGTGGCGACCGACGCGACCGGGATGCCCGAGCCTTCGAGCGCCTTCACAGCGTGGCCGACCATGGTCGGATAGACGCAGACGGCGCCGGTGGTGATGTTGGCGTCGGCGAGGCCGAGCGCCTCGAGAATATCGTCGCGGATGGGCTTGCGCGCCTTGGCGCAGAGCCGGCGGACACGGCCGGCGGTATCGTCGCCGGCAAGCGTGGTCAGGTCGATGCAGGTGATGGCCTTGACCAGCCAGGCCGCCTGATAGGCCGTCTTGACGGTGCGGCGGGTGGCGAGCGTCGAGGCGCGTCGCTCGGTCGCCGAACGGTTGACCGCGATGTCCTCGAACCAGTCCGGCAGGAGCTTCGTGCCGGCGTTTCGAGGCCGGTGAGAAGCCGGGCCGCTTTCCGAATCGGCGGCCGCAGTCGTGATATCCATGCCCGTCACCTTCCGTTCAGGAGCAGACGCGGCCGGACGCGGCCGCGATCATGCCATCTTACCCGCTCGCCCGCGCCTTGTATGCCCGCCCACGACGATTGTCATGAACCTGCGCCCTGCCTCGCCATGGCTAAGGCCGACAACGCAGGCTCCCCATTCGTACCGCCTTCAGCCGGCGCAGTCTATCAGGCGATACGGTTGTACGTACAGCATATCAAGATCGGATTTGAGGTCAAGCCGCGTTGGCCGCACGGAGGAAAAATTCGGCTGATTTCCCGACGCTGATCGGGTTTCTCCCCGGAGCAACCGGTGTCAACCGTCGACATGGCGTTGAAGGACCTGGATGTTGAGCTTAGTATGACATACGTACATGATGCATACTTTAAGGAATCGATGTGATCGATCGATCGACCCCCATTCCACTTTACTTCCAGCTTGCGGGCATCCTGAAGGAGCAAATCCGCTCGGGCCAGCGGGCGGTCGGGGCCAAGTTGCCCTCCGAGCACGAGTTATGCGAGGAATACGACGTGTCGCGCAGCGTGGTTCGGCAGGCGCTGCTGTCGCTCGCGCAGGACGGGCTGATCGAGACCGAGCGCGGCCGCGGCGCCTTCGTTCGCGAGCGCAAGGTTCCGATCACGCTCATCCAGCAACTCGACCCGTTGCAGGAAGGCATGGCGAAGGCCGGCTTCAAGCTGACCACCCGCGTGCTGCAGCAACGCCTGATCGACGCCCCGGCGCATGTCGCCGAGCGGATCGGCGAGCAGAAGGCGATCTTCCTGGAGCGGCTGCGCCTTGCCGACGGCGAAGTGCTGCTGCTGGTGCAGAACTACCTGCCCTACAGCCGGGTTCCGGAACTGCTGCACTATGACGGGCTGGAGACGACGTCGCTCTACAACTACCTGAGCAGCGAGCACGGCATCGTCGTCACCACCGGCAAGCGCTTCATCGAAATCGGCAAGGTCGACGCCCATGTCGGCAGCCTGCTCGAACTGGAGGCCGGGGCGCAGGCGCTGTTCAACCGCGAGATAACGTTCGACGCGGACGGGACCCCCGTCGAGTATTACGAATCCTGGCACCACCCCGACCGCACGCGCCTGACGATCGACCTCTACCGCAACATCTGAAACCCCCATGAAAAAGGGCGCCGCGCGGCGCCCTTTGCCTTCTACCAGATGCGGGTCAGCCCCAGCACTTGGCCGCGCCTTCCTTGGTGTCGATGGACTTGACGCCGGGGACGGGCTTGTCGGTGACCAGCGAAACGCCGGTGTCGAAGAAGTTCTTGCCCTCGGTGGGCTTGGGCTTCTCGCCGCTGTCGGCGAACTTCTTGATCGCCTCGATGCCGAGCGAGGCCATGAGCATCGGATATTGCTGGGACGTCGCGCCGATGATGCCTTCGGCGACATTCTTGACGCCGGGGCAGCCGCCGTCGACGGAAACGATCAGCACGTCCTTGTCGCGGCCGACCGCCTTCAGCGACTGGTAGGCGCCCGCCGCTGCCGGTTCGTTGATGGTGTAGACGAGGTTGATGCCCGGGTCCTTCTGGAGAAGATTCTCCATCGCCGTGCGGCCACCCTCTTCCGTGCCGGCCGTCACGTCATGGCCGACGATGCGCGGGTCGTCCTCGTCGCCGATCACGTTGACGTTCTTGGTATCGATGCCGAAGCCGGTCATGAAGCCCTGGTCGCGCAGCACGCCGACGGTCGGCTCCTGGGGCGCGATGTCCAGAAAGGCGATCCTGGCGTCCTTGGCGTTGTCGCCGAGGGTTCCCTTCGCCCATTCGCCGATGAGCGTGCCGGCGACGAAATTGTCGGTGGCGAAAGTGGCATCCGCCGCGTCGAGCGGATCGAGCGGCGTGTCGAGCGCGATGACGACGATGCCGGCGTCCTGCGCCTTCTTCACGGTGGGAACGATGCCGGCCGTGTCGGACGGCGTGAGCAGGATGCCCTTGGCGCCGTCGGCGATGCAGGATTCGATGGCTGCGACCTGGCTTTCGCTGTCGCCGTCGATCTTGCCGGCATAGGCCTTGAGCGTGATGCCGAGTTCCTTGGCCTTCGCCTGCGCGCCTTCTTTCATCTTGACGTAGAACGGGTTGGTGTCCGTCTTGGTGATGAGGCAGGCGGTGATGTCGGCCGCCGAAGCCTGGCCAGCGCTCGCCAGGCCCAGCGCCAAAGCCGCCGAGCCGAGCAGGGCCGCGCGAGCGGCCTTTGACGTGATGAGATTCAGACTGGAATGCATGTACCCCGCCTCCTTCAGAGCGATTGTCATCCTGTAATTACAGGATAACGCGAGTTCGCCGCCAGTCAACATACTTTATATCCGGCCATCGCTAAAATCGGCGGATGGCCCGCAGGGAGGCAAAGTACTGCCTTGATACGGAAGGCCATGGTCACGCAGGCCGTTCCTCCATCCTTTTACCTTCTTGAAACTCGCGCCAGCCGAGGTTTCATGCGCCAAACCCGCCGAAACGGTTGACAACCGCCTCCTGAACGTATTGTACAGTTGTAAGTACAAGATGATAAGTAAGCCGTCGACCGACAGGAAGCGACCATGACCCGACCCAGCCGCCGCGATCTCGCCAACGCCATTCGCTTTCTCACCGCGGATGTCGTCCAGCAGGCCAATTCCGGCCATCCCGGCACGGCAATGGGCATGGCCGATATCGCGGAAGTGCTGTGGAACGACTTCCTGAAGCACAACCCGGCCAACCCGAAATGGAGCAACCGCGACCGCTTCGTGCAGTCCAACGGGCATGGGTCGATGCTGACCTATTCGCTGCTTCACCTCGCCGGCTACGGCCTGACGGTGCAGGACCTCAAGGATCACCGCAAGCTGCACTCCAAGACGCCGGGTCATCCGGAATACGGTATCACCGCCGGCGTCGAGACGACCACCGGTCCGCTCGGCCAGGGTTTTGCCAACGCGGTCGGCATGGCGCTCGCCGAAAGGAAGCTCGCCGCCGAGTTCAACCGCGAGGGCTTTCCCGTCGTCGACCACTTCACCTATGTCTTCGTCGGCGACGGCTGCCTGATGGAAGGCGTGGCGCAGGAAGCGGCCTCGCTGGCCGGCGCGCTCGGGCTCGGCAAGCTCATCGCCGTCTATGACGACAACAACATCTCCATCGACGGCGAAGTCGGCGCCTGGTTCGCCGACGACACCGCCGCGCGTTTCCTCGCGCTCGGCTGGAACGTCATCGCGGGCGTCGACGGCCACGACAGCGATGCCATCGCCAGGGCGTTCGCCGAGGCCCGGCAGCCCGGCGACAAGCCGACCATGATCTGCTGCAAGACGATCATCGGCTTCGGTTCCCCCAACAAGCAGGGCAAGGAAGAAGCGCACGGCGCCCCGCTCGGCGTGGAGGAAGTAGAGGCTACGCGGAAGAATCTCGGCTGGCCGCACCCCGCCTTCTTCGTGCCGGCCGATATCATGCAGGCGTGGGACGGCCGCGCGCGCGGCGCCGCCGCCGAGGCCGAATGGAACCGATTGTTTGCCGGCTATGCCGAGACGCACCCCGCGCTGGCAGCCGAGTTCCGACGCCGCCTGGCAGGCGAGTTGCCGCAGGGTTTCGACGCGGTGATCGCCGGGGAAGCCGACCGGATTCTTTCCGCCGGCGCGGTGAAGCAGCCGGTACGCAAGGGATCGAGTCGGGTCGCCGGCAAGCTGGTCGAGGCGCTGCCGGAAATCATCGGCGGATCGGCCGACGTGTCGCTGTCCACCCTTGCCTGGACTTCCGCCTCGCGCTCGATCGACAAGGCCGATTTCAGCGGCAATTTCGTCCATTACGGCGTGCGCGAGTTCGGCATGTCGGCGATGATGAACGGCATGGCCGCCCATGGCGGGCTCATCCCCTACGGCGCCTGCTACCTGGTGTTCAGCGACTACAGCCGCAACGCCGTGCGCCTGTCCTCGCTGATGAAGCTGCGCAGCGTCTTCCTCTATACGCATGATTCGATCGGCGTCGGCGAGGACGGCCCGACGCACCAGCCCTGCGAGCAGATGCTGGCGCTGCGCGCCATCCCCGGCATGTCGCTGTGGCGGCCGGGCAGCGAACTGGAAGCGCTGTGCGCCTGGGAAGCCGCGCTCAAGCGCAAGGGCCCGACCGTCATCGTCGCCGCCCGCCAGGACGGCGCCGTATTCGCGCACAAGCCCGAACATCTCGCCTGCATCCGCAAGGGGGGCTACGTGCTCAGCCAGTCGTCGGCGGGCAAGCCCGACATCGTGCTGGCGGCGACCGGGACGGAGCTTGGCCAGATCATCGCCGCCGGCGAGAAGCTGGAACAGGCGGGCAAGTCGGTGCGGCTGGTATCGATCCCAAACGGCAATGTTTTTGCTTCTCAGGACAAGGCCTACCAGGAGGAGGTGCTGTCGTTCGGCACCCCCGCCGTCTTTGTCGAAGCCGCCTCGCCGCTCTACTGGTATCAGTTCCTGAAGGGTCCGGGGGCGGTCGTCGGCGTGGAAAGCTTCGGTGAATCCGCGCCGGGGGCGGAAGTCTACCGGCACTTGAACGTCACCGCCGAGCGCGTCGTGGCCGAGGCCGAAAACCTGCTCGGCTGATCCGGCGCCAACCAACGGAACGCAGGCCATGTTTCTCGGTATCGATCTTGGGACGAGTTCGGTCAAGGCAGCGCTGATCGACGAGGCGGGCAAGACCCTTGCCGAGGCAAGCCGGCTTTATCCGGTTCGCTCGCCGCGCCCGGGCTATGCCGAGACAACCGTGGAACGGTGGTGGGAAAGCACCGTTGCGGCGGTGCGCGAATGCACGGCCGGGCGTGGCGATGCCGTCAGGGGCATCGGCTTTTCCGGGCAGGCGCACGGCGTTGTCGTCCTCGACCAGCACGACCGGCCGCTCAGGCCGGCGATCCTGTGGGCGGACCAACGCACGACGGCGCAGGTGAGCGAAGTGCTTGCGCTGCCGGCCGCACTTCGCCTGCCGCTCGCCAATCCGGCCGCGACCGGCATGGCCGGCCTGTCGCTGATGTGGCTGCGCGACAACGAGCCAGCCACCTATGCCGCGACCCGCCGCGCGCTTTCGCCGAAGGACTGGCTGCGCTTCGCCATGACCGGCGAGATCGCGACCGAGCCCAGCGACGCCTCGATGACCCTGCTCTACGATGTCGTTGCCGACCGCTGGTCGACGGAACTGATCGAGGCGCTCAGGCTCGACGCGGCCATGCTGGCGCCGATCATCGATTCCAGCGCCGTCGCCGGCCGGCTGACGCGCGCGGCGGCGCAGGCGTTCGGCCTGCCGTCAGGCATCCCGGTCGCCGCCGGGCTGGCCGACACCGCCGCCTGCCTGCTCGGCATGGGCCAGGTCCGGCCGCGCGCGACGGTCCTGCAGGTGGGCTCGGGCATCCAGACCATGACCGTGGTCGAACGCGTCGAGCCGAAACTCCAGCCCTTCTACAACACCTATCGCGGCGTCGGCGGCAGCCTCTACGTCATGGCCGCCGTGCAAAACGGCGGCACGGTGTTCGAATGGGCGCGCGGCGTGCTGGGGGCGTCGTGGCCGGAGATGTACGAAGGCGCGTTCGAGTCCGGCGAAGGCAATGGCGGCGTCGTGTTCCTGCCTTACGCCACCGGAGAACGGGCACCGCTGCTCGACCCCGACGCCACCGCGTCATGGACCAACATGCGGCTTGGCTGCAGCCGCAACCAGGTCATCCGCTCGGTCTTCGAGGGCGTGGCGCTGGCGGTCCGGGACAGTTGGGACGCGCTGCAGCGGGAAGGGGTCACGGCATCGCACATGCTGCTTACCGGCGGCGGCAGCGCCGATCCACGCTGGCGCCAGCTTCTCGCCGACATCCTTCGCATGCCGCTGATGCCCGCGCTCGACATGGGCAACGCGACGCTGGGCGCGGCCTATCTCGGCGGCCTGGCGGCGGGTCACTGGGCAAACCCCGACGACATCCCGTTCGCGAGCGCCACCGAAGCCACGATCGACCCCCGGCCATTCGACGGGCTCGACGAATACCTGGCGCGCTTTCGCGCCACCTATCGCGGTCTGAAGCAGGCCAACGGCTGAAATCCGGCCGGCGAAACGGCAGACTGCCGGGACATGGATTCAATTTTAGCCGGATCGCTAGAACTTTCGTTAAACCCTGGACGCTATACCCTGAAGCAGCCAGACACGCCCGATGCGGCCTGTCGACTTGATCCGTTCCGGCCTACCGGCTCAGGGAGTTTTGCTGATGACGGCACAGGCCGACAAGTTTTCCAGCGCGAGCGCAAAACCCGTGCCGCTTGCCCGGGCGGGGGCATTCCCCTTCACGGTGGAAACCCACGCCGAGCTGTCGTCCATCGAGGCGCTGTGGCGCCGCTTCGAATCGAACGGCATCTCCACCATCTTCCAGCGCTACGACTGGGTCGACGCCTATGTCCGCCACGTGCTGCCGCACGAGAAGGCACGGCCAGCGATCGTGCTCGGCCGGCTTGACGGCAGGCCGGCCTTCGTCCTGCCGTTCGCCGTCGCGAAAACGGGGCCGGTGCGCGTCGCCTCCTGGATAGGCGGCAAGCACTCCAGCTACAATTTCGGCCTGTGGAGCCCGGAAGCGGCGACAACCATGGCCCGCCTGCCGGTCGATACGATCCGAAAGATGCTCGGCGATGCGCTCGGCGCCGACTGCGCGGTGCTGGCCCGGACGCCGAAGGCGCATCAGGGCGTGCCCCAGCCGCTTGCCGGCCTGCCGTCCAGCCCCTCGCCTACCGAAGGTTATTCGTTCGCGCTCGACGGCGGCTTCGAGGCAGTGCTGAAGCGGACCGACGGCGCGGGACGGCGGCGCCGGGTCCGGACCAAGGAGCGCCGGATGGCCGAAATCGGGCCGATGCATTACGGCAAGGCGCAGGACCTCACGCAGGCACTGGCCGCGCTCGATTTCTTCTTCGAGCAAAAGGCGTTGCGGCTTACCGAGCAGGGCAAGCCCAACAGCTTTTCCGAGCCGGGGGTCAAGGATTTCTACCGCGACCTGCTCGCGCAATCCCAAGCCATGGACGAGCCACTACTGGAAATGACGCATCTGTGCGTCGATGGCAGGCTGCGTGCGGTGCGCGGCGCCGGCATTCATCAGGGCAGGCTGAACGGCTATTTCATGACTTTCGCCCGCGACGATGTCGTTACCCACAGTCCCGGCCATGTGCTCCTGTTCAGGCATATCGAGGAATGCTGCGAACGCGGGCTCAACGCCTACGACCTCGGCGTCGGCTACGAGGAGTACAAGACCCACTGGTGCGACGTCATCCATGAACTGGACGATGTCTACGCCGCCTTCACCCCGCTCGGTTCAGCCATGATCGCCGCGATCCAGGCCGGCAATGCGGTGAAGGCCCACATTCGCCGGCACAAGGCGCTATGGCAGCGCCTGAAGCTGGTGCAGGCCTATCTGTCGCGTCATGGCGCCTCCGAATGAGGGCCGCATCGTGAACCTGGCCACCAAGGTCGCCGAGACGGGCTCGCCGATCCCCTCCGCGCCGGAAAAATCGCTGGCGGGCGTACGCATGCTGTTCGTGGCGCCGGACGACTACCCGGCCTTCCGGGTCGATCTCGTCGAACTGTTTTCCAACCACCTCGTCTCCCGTGGGCTGGAGATCGACTGGAGCCTGCGCCCGGACAGGGATGGACCGGCACGGGTGGACGAGCGCGGTGCCGAGCGGTTCTACGTCGCGCGCCGGCAAATGTCGGAGAGATTCGGCGG
>Ga0182744_1002462_pt1 | contig 15201 bp, 9 predicted proteins | sample eDN3rd30CKraftMG_FD_128525 | JGI IMG/M metagenome (GOLD analysis project Ga0182744, IMG submission 128525) | Enriched Miracle-Growth compost microbial communities from Emeryville, California, USA - eDNA 3rd pass 30_C Kraft MG (version 2) (version 2) ...
AACATCGGTCACTTCGACTCGGAGATCCAGGTCGCCGGCCTGAAGAACTTCAAGTGGAACAACATCAAGCCGCAGGTCGACGAGATCGGTTTCCCCGACGGCAAGCGCATCATCCTGTTGTCCGAAGGCCGCCTGGTGAACCTGGGCAACGCCACCGGCCATCCGTCCTTCGTGATGTCGGCCTCCTTCACCAACCAGACGCTGGCGCAGATCGAACTGTGGACCAAGCAGGGCCAGTACAAGAAGGAAGTCTATACGCTGCCCAAGCATCTCGACGAGAAGGTGGCGGCACTGCATCTCGACAAGATCGGCGTCAAGCTGACGAAATTGTCGAAGCAGCAGGCCGATTACCTCGGACTGCCGCAGCAGGGTCCCTACAAGCCGGATCATTATCGCTATTGATCCAGCGTCCGCATCGCTGCGTAGAGACTCTATTGTAGGTGGGTCTTCATACGACCCACTACATCATGTGTTGATTGAAACGCCTCCGAATCTGAATGGATTCGGAGGCGTTTTCGTTTCGTTAACCACATTCTCAGGGAGTCCGGTTCAAGCTACATTGTTCTGATTCGCGGGGGCGGCAGGGGCCAATATATGCCGGGACGCGGATGAAGCTGATGGAGACTGGACCAAAGCATGATTTCGCGGCACGGCTTTGGACGCGTTCTTGCGGGAACGCCAGCGAGACTGCGCGCCCGGCTCAAGGGTAGCGTCAGCAGCCTCGAAAACCTGCGGCGCATGGCGCGCACCGTGGCGCTGCTGTCGGGCGGCCAGATGCTTGCGCAGACTGTGGTTTTGCAGAACGTCTTCGGACAGAGTGCCTTTGCCCAGACCGCGAGCCGCGGCGATATCATCAACGAGAGCCAGAACGTCATCGGCTTGTCGGCTTTCGTCGCCCTGGTGATCTTTTCTGCCAGCACCGCCATTCTTCACCTCACCGGGCGCCGCCGCTGGACCCAGCGCGAGCGCCGCCTCGTCGCCGAGCTGACGGCGAGCCGCGCCGCGCTCGACCGCGCCAATGTCTTCCTGTCCGCCGAACCGCAGATCGTCGTTGCCTGGGGCACATCGTCGGGGGAACCCGACATCGAGGGCGATCTGTCGCTCATCATGGACGTGCCGGTGCCGCGCCGGGCGCTCGGCTTCGGCTCGTGGCTGGCGCCCGACATCGCCAAGAACGTCGAAGGCTGCGTCGAGCGGCTGCGGGCGCGCGGCGAGGGCTTTCGGCTCTCCGTCGCCAGCCTCGGCGGCCGCCAGCTCGAGATCGACGGCCGCGCCGTCGGTGGCCGCGCCGTCATCCGCATTCGCGACGTGTCCGGTGACCGGCTGGAACTGGCACGCCTGCGCGAACGCCATGTCCAGGCGATGATGCAGATCGACGCGTTTCACGCCATGCTCGACGCGCTGCCGAGCGCGGTGTGGATGCGCGACAAGGACGGCAATATCACCTGGGCGAATACGGCCTATGCGCGCGCCGTCGACAGCACCGACAGCCGCGACGTCGTCGCCAGGGGCGCCGAACTGCTCGACAGCACGGCCCGCACTGCTGCCGCCGAACTGCGTGCCAATGGCGAGATCTGGCGCGCCCGCGTGCCGGCCATCGTCGCCGGCCAGCGCCATCTTCTCGAAGTGACGGACGTTCCATCGCGCGGCGGGTCCGTCGGCTTTGCCGCCGACCGCACCGAGATCGAAGCGGTGCGCAGCGACCTCGTCCGCCAGATGGAGGCGCATGCCCGCACGCTCGATCAGCTTGCCACCGCCGTCGCCGTTTTCGATCGCTCCAAGCGGTTGGTGTTCTACAATTCCGCCTATCGCCAGCTGTGGTCGCTCGATGCGGCCTGGCTCGATCAGCACCCCTCGGATTCGGAAGTGCTCGACAAGCTGCGCGCCGAGCGCAAGCTGCCCGAGCAGGCGGATTTCAGGAGCTGGAAATCCTCGATCCTGGCGTCTTATCAATCCAACGAGACGACCCAGCAGATCTGGTATCTGCCGCGCGCCCGCAATCTGCGCGTGGTCATCAATCCCAATGCCGAGGGCGGCGTCACCTATCTTTTCGACGACGTGACCGAGCGTGACCAGCTTGAATCGCGATACAACTCCCTCATCGGCGTGCAGGGCGAAACGCTCGACGCGCTCAAGGAAGGCGTCGCCGTGTTCGGCTCCGACGGGCGCCTCAAACTGTCCAACTCCGCGTTCGCCCGCCTGTGGAACTTCGACCGCGATCAGCTCGACTCCGCCGCCAAGCCGGCGGACGCGGGCTCGAAGATGCCACATATCGACGAGATCATCTCGCGCTGCCGCGATCTGTGTCCCGATACCGCTCTATGGGACAATCTGCGCTCGTCGGTTGCCGGCCTGCACGATGCCCGCACCGGTTTCGAGTTCCGGGTTCAGCGCAAGGACGGCATGGTGCTCGATTGCGCCTCCGCGCCCTTGCCCGACGGCGCCACGCTCATCACCTTCGAGGACGTGTCCGCCAGCGTCAACATCGAGCGGGCGCTGACCGAGCGCAACGACGCCCTGATCGAGGCGCAGCAGTTGCGCGACAATTTCGTCCATCACGTCTCCTACGAGCTGCGTTCGCCGCTGACCAATATCATCGGCTTCGCCGAACTGCTCGGCGACAGCAAGATCGGCCAGCTCAATCCCAAACAGGCCGAATACACCGGCTATATTCTCAAATCGTCGGCAGCGCTCATCGCCATCATCGACAATATCCTCGATCTGGCGACGATCGACGAGGACACGCTGGAACTGTCGATCACCGACGTCGATATCGATCGCACCATCAAGGCCGCGGCCGAGGGCGTGCAGGATCGCCTGGCCGAGGAATCGATCCAGCTCAACATCGTCGCCCTCGACGGCATCGGCAAATTCCAGGCCGACGAGGCGCGCATCCGCCAGATTCTCTACAATCTCCTGTCGAACGCCATCGGCTTCTCATCGCCCGGCCAGGCCGTGACCCTGGCGGCCTTCCGCCGCAACGACGAGATCGTGTTCAAGGTTTCCGACCAGGGCCGCGGCATACCGCCGGATGTTCTCGACCGGGTGTTCGCGAGATTCGAGACGAATTCCGTCGGCGCCCGCCATCGCGGCGCCGGCCTGGGCCTGTCCATCGTGCGTGCCTTCGTCGAACTGCATGGCGGCCGTGTCCAGATCGAATCCGCGCCAGGCGAAGGCACGACGGTGACATGTATATTCCCCGCCGTGCAGACCGCCGCGCGGGCTGCAAGGGCATCGTAAGATATGGCGGGACAGATCGAACCTGTCGTCTGGCACATGGACCTGGCCGGGGAAAGCGAGACGGCGGCGCTGGCCGGCGAGATCGTCGAGATCGTCGGCGCCAACGATGTGATCACATTGTCCGGCGATCTCGGCGCCGGCAAGAGCACGTTCGCGCGCGCCCTGGTGCGGCGCATCGTCGGCGACGACGAGATGGAGGTTCCAAGCCCGACCTTCACGCTGATGCAGATCTACGAAGGCCCGAAGTTTCCCATCGTCCATGCCGATCTTTACCGCATCAAATCGCCGGGCGAGCTGACCGAGCTCGGCTGGGACGAGGCTGCCGAAGGCGCCCTGGTCCTCGTCGAATGGCCGGATCGCCTCGGCGACGCCGTCACGCCCGACCGCCTCGACATCGCCTTCTATGTCGATGCGGAGCGGCCGCTCGACTTTCGCAAGGTCATCGTGACGGGCCATGGCGCCATGGCTGAACGGTTGCAGCGCGCCAACGCGATCCGCAACCTGTTGCAGGTCGCCGACTGGAGCAAGGCCAGGCGCACGTTCATGCTGGGTGACGCCTCGACGCGCGCCTACGAGCGGCTGGTGAAGGAGGATGGCAGCCGGGCCATCCTGATGATTTCGCCGCCGCGCCCGGACGGGCCGCCGGTGCGTTTCGGCAAGCCCTACAGCGCCATTGCGCGCCTGGCCGAAGACATCGTGCCCTTCATCGCCATGGCGCATGCGCTGCGCGAACAGGGCCTTTCCGCGCCGCAGATCTATGCCAGCGATATGGAGAACGGCCTCGCCATTCTGGAGGACTTCGGCTCCGAGCCGGTGATCGACGTCACCGGGCCCATTCCCGACCGCTATCTCGAAGCCGTGCGCGCGCTCGCCAAACTGCACACCAGCGATCTGCCGCGCGAAATTCCCGTCGACGACAGCCGCACCTATCGCATTCCGCCCTATGACATGGATGCGCTGCTGATCGAGATCGAGCTTCTGACCGAATGGTATGCGCCCCATGTGGCGAAGGTGAATCTTGCCTCCGGCGCCAAGGCCACCTTCTCCAATCTGTGGAAAAGCGTGTTCCATGAGATCGTCAACGCCCCTCCCACATGGACCCTGCGCGATTACCATTCGCCCAACCTGATCTGGCTCGACGGCCGCGTCGGCATCGAGCGCGTCGGCGTGATCGATTTCCAGGATTGCGTGCTTGGGTCGCCGGCTTACGACGTCGCATCCCTGTTGCAGGATGCCCGTATGACCGTGCCTGATGACCTCGAACTTAAACTGCTCAGCCAATATGCCCGAGCCCGCAAGGAGGCCGACCCGGCCTTCGACATGGGCGGTTTCGTGCGCGCCTATGCCATCATGGGCGCGCAGCGCGCGACGAAGATACTCGGCATTTTCGCGCGCTTGGACAAGCGCGACGGTAAACCGCAATATCTCGCGCATATTCCGCGAATCGAGCATTATCTCGCCAAGGGTCTGAAGCATCCGGCGCTCGCCGACCTAAAAAACTGGTATAAGACGCACCTGCCGCGTCTCGTCGGCGACCAGAATTAGGGCGTGCCGGAACTGCGCCGAAAATGGCGGTTTTCGAGGCCGGTATCACCTGAATATAATGACTCCCTAGACACAGCTTTCCGGTTCCGTTGATGCCAATCAAAAACATGCCGCATACCGCAATGGTCTTCGCCGCGGGACTGGGAACCCGCATGCGCCCCATCACCGACAAGACGCCCAAACCGCTGGTCGAGGTCGGCGGCAAGGCGTTGATGGATCACATGCTCGACCGCTTTGCGGAAGCAGGCGTCGAACGCGCGGTCGTCAACGTGCATTATCTCGCCGACCAGATCGAAGCCCATCTGCAGTTGCGCAAGGATCAGCACAAGGGGCCGCAGATCGTCATCTCGGACGAGCGCGCCAGGCTGCTCGATCAGGGCGGCGGCATCGTCAAGGCGCTGCCGCTGCTGGGCAAGGATCCGTTCTTCATCTGCAACACGGATTCGTTCTGGATCGAGGGCGCCAAGTCGAACCTCGAAAAGCTCGCCGAATTGTGGAACCCCGACGAGATGGATGTGCTGTTGCTGGTGGCGCCCACATCCAACAGCATCGGCGTCGACTGGCCCGGCGATTTTCACATGGATCCGAACGGCCGCCTGATCCGCCGCGACGAACGCGACGTTTCCGCCTTCGTCTATGCCGGTGTCGGCATCGTCAAGCCGGACCTCTTCGCCCATGAAACCCGGGAAGTCTTCCGCCTGGCGCCGATCCTCTTCGCGGCGGCCGAAGCCGGCCGACTGTTCGGTGCGCGGCTGGAAGGCATCTGGCTGCATGTCGGCACGCCCGAGATGATCGCGGAGGCCGAAAAGACCATCGCGCGGTCGGTGCTGTGAACGGCGCGCGGGAGCCGAGCGCAAGGAGACATTCGGGACGCAAGCGTCTCTTCACCATCCCGCCCGGTGCACCTTTTCTGCCGACGTTCGCGAAGGCTCTGATGGCGGGCGAGATCGTACCGGGTTTTCCAGACAGGGCCGATCCGCTCTCGCTCAGTTCGGCGACGATCTATGTGCCGACGCGGCGCGCCGCGCGCGGCCTCGCCTCGGAACTGGCGCGGCTTGTCCCGGAAGCTTCCGTGTTCCTGCCGCGCATCTTGCCGCTCGGCGGTTTCGAGGAGATCGAGACCGGGCAGTTGTTCTCGGCCCCGGACGATGGCTATGCGCCCGATCTCGCCGAAGCCATCGGCGAGCTCGATCGCCGCCTCGTGCTGGCGCAACTGGTGCTGCGCTGGAGCGCCGTCATCAGCCACGCCATCGTCCACTTCGACAAGACCAGCGGCCCGGCGATGCATGCCGACGAGCCGTTCCTTGTCGCCTCGACGCCGGTGCACGCCTTCGCGCTGGCGCAGGAACTCGCCGGCCTCATCGACGAATTCGTCATTGAGGGTATCGCGTTTGAAAAGCTCGGCGCGCTGGCGCCCGACAATCTCGACCGATACTGGAACATCACGCTCGAATTTCTCAAGATCGCCTTCGACATGTGGCCGCAATGGCTGCGCGAGAACGGCCGCGACGACAGGGTCCATCGCCAGGCGGTGCTGATCGAACGGAGCATCGCCGGACTTGCGGCCATTGCCGGGCAAGGCCCGCAGATCGTGCTCGGCTCGACCGGCACCAACAAGGCGACAGCGCTTCTCATCGATGCCATCGCTGGTCTCGCCAACGGCGCGGTGGTTCTGCCCGGCCTCGATCTGTCGCTCGACGCGCGGGCCTGGGAGAACGTCGGCGTCGCCGCGGCGGAAGGCCATCCGCAATCCGCCCTCAAAACCCTGCTGGAGCGTCTCGACGCTGATCGTGCCGACGTGGTGGCGCTGGGCAGCGTGCAGGTGCCGCTCGATGTGCGTGCGCGCTTCATCAGCGAGGCCTTGCGGCCGGCGCAGACGACGGACGCCTGGCGTGACTGGCGCTCCGAAGCCGGCGATGCGCGGATATCGCACATGCTCAACGGCATTGCGCTGATCGAGGCCGCCGACGAAGGCGAGGAGGCGCGCGCCATCGCCGCGGGCATGCGCCGCCTGCTGGAGGTGCCGGGCCGAACGGCGGCGCTGGTGACGCCCGACCGCTCGATCGCCCAGCGCGTCCGCGCCGAACTCGCGCGCTGGAACATCGAGGTCGACGATTCCGGCGGCGATCCGCTTGCCAGCATGCCGCATGGCGTTCTGGCGCGCTTGCTGCTCGCCTGCGCCGCGCCGGCGCCTTTGTCGACCGACTGGATTTCGCTGCTGGCGCATCCGCTGACGCGGCTGTCGTTGCCGGCGGATGACTTGCGTCCGGTGGCAGACGACGCCGAGATCGGCGTGTTGCGCGGCCAGGTCTTCGAGATCGGCAAGATCGATGAAGTCCTGCGTGCCGCCCGCGCTGCCGCATCCGATTATCATGCCCATCGCGCCGTCAAGGCCATCGATGACGAGCGCTGGGCACAGGTGGCGGACCTGTTGCACCGCTTGCGCGAGACCTTCGCGCCCCTGCACGCGATCGCGGGCAAGGCGCGCGTCGGCGATTGGGCGAGAGCGCATCGCCGCTCGTTCGAATTGCTGCGCCTCGAGCCGGACGCAGCGCCCTTTATCGGCGACGATGGCGAAACGCTGCTGCAATTGTTCGAGGACATGGCGGCGGCCCAGCCGGTCGACCTCGATTTCACGCTCGATGATTACGCGGCCTTGTTCGACCGTCTGGCGCGCGAGGCCATCGTGCGCGGGCCGCGGCAGGCGCATCCGCGCCTGAAGATTCTGGGTCTTCTGGAAGCCCGCCTGATTTCCGCCGACACCATGTTCATCGCCGGCCTCGATGAGACGGTGTGGCCGCCGCAGGCGCGCACCGATGCCTTTCTCAACCGGCCGATGCGCGAGCAATTGGGACTGACCGCACCGGAACGGCGCATCGGCCAGACCGCCCACGATTTCGAGATGGCGGTCGGCGCGCCAAATGTGTTCCTGTCCCGCGCGGCCAAGCGCGGCGGATCGCCCGTCATCGCCTCGCGCTTTCTGCAACGCATGGAAGCCCTCGCCGGTGCGCCCGCCTGGGACGTGTGCAAGACGCGCGGCGACGAACTGGTGCATCTCGCCCGCGCGCTCGATGAGCCGCCGGAAAGGCCCGAGCCGGTCGAACAGCCGAGGCCCTGTCCGCCGCTCGAACTGCGGCCGAAGCGTCTCAGCGTCACCCGCATCGAGACCATGCGCCGCGATCCCTATTCGATCTATGCGGAATTCATTCTCGGGCTGAAGCCGCTGGATGAGGCTGACGAAGACGATGGCCCGCGCCAGACCGGCACCTTGACCCATCGCGTGCTGTCGCAATTCCAAAAGGAATTTCCAGATCCGTTGCTGCCGCCGCATGCATCCGACCGCATCATCGAGATCGCCCGTGAGCAATTTGCCGAGCTGTTGCAGGATCCGGGCTTCAAGGGCTTCCGCTGGCCGCGCATCGAGACAGCGTTGCTGGCCTATCTCGAATGGGATGCCAAGACCCGCTCGGCGATCGTCCGTCTGCTCGTCGAGGAAAAGGGTACTTTGACGATATCGCTTGCCGATGGATCGCAATTTGTCCTCAGCGCCGAGGCTGACAGGATCGAGGAAGTCGCTGGCGGCTATCGCATTGTCGATTTCAAGACCGGTCAGCCGCCAAGCCATGCGACCATCGCTGCCGGCTTCTCCGTTCAGGTGACTTTGGAAGCGGCCATGCTGGAAAGAGGCGGCTTCGACACGCCCGCCAATTCCAAGGTGCTGGAAGCGCTCTATGTCAAGATCGGCAGCAGCAACGCCAGCGATGAAAGATCTGCCGGCAAGGGTAGGGACGACAAGACTCTCGAAGGTCTGATCGCCGAGCACTACAGTGGCCTCGTCGAGATGCTGGAGCAGTTCAACCGGCTTGAAACGCCCTATCTGTCACGGCCCTATCCGCAATACGTCAGCCGCTTCGGCGCCTACGATCATCTGGCGCGGGTCAACGAATGGTCGCTCGGCGCCGGGGAGGAGGAGGAATGAGTGCGCCTCCCGTCCAGACGCCGCGTTCGTCGCGTGATCAAAATCGCGCATCCGATCCGGCCTATTCCTCCTGGGTGTCGGCCAATGCCGGCTCCGGCAAGACGCATGTGTTGGCGCAGCGTGTCATCCGCTTGCTGCTCAACGGTGTCGCACCGGGCAAGATCCTCTGCCTCACCTTCACCAAGGCCGCCGCCGCCAACATGGCGCGTCGCGTCTTCGACACGTTGTCGCGATGGACGTCGATCGAGGACGACGCCCTGCGCGAGGCGGTGCGCGAGATCGCCGGTCATGATTATCGCGACCTCGATTTCGCCCGCACCCTGTTCGCGCAGACCATCGAGACGCCGGGCGGGTTGAAGATCCAGACCATCCATGCCTTCTGCGAACGCCTGTTGCACATGTTTCCCTTCGAGGCCAACATTGCCGCGGGCTTTTCGGTGGCGGAGGGCGACGAGCAGCAGACGCTGCTGCAACGCGCGCGCGAGGATGTGCTGGCGCGGGCCATCGCAGACCCCGCATCGCCGGCCGGCGCGGCCTTGCAACTCGTCGCATCGTTGACCACCCAGGATCGTTTCGACGCATTGCTGCAGGGCGCGCTCGCCATGCGTGCGAAAATCGCCGAGGCGATGACAGACCGTCGCGGCGATGGCTTCGCACGCCGCCTGGCGGCGCGATTCGGACTTGGCGACGACGAGACTCTTGCCGGCATCGAGGCCGAGCTTATCGATGGCGGGCCTTCCCGCGCCCGATGGCGCGAGATGGCTGCCGTGCTTGCCGGCCAAGGCAAGAACGATCGCGACCAGGCCGAGCGCATGCGGCTATTCATCGAGACGGACAGTATGCCTGCCCGGCTTGCAAACCTTCGCGAGATATTCCTCACCGATGCGGGAGAGCCGCGCAAGCGCCTCGTCACCGTCAAGACGCCGCCCGATATCATCGACGCGCTCGAGAACGAGAGGATGCGCGTGACGGCGCTTCTGGACAAGCGCAAGGCCGCCGCCTGCATCGCCCGCTCCGGCGCCCTGTTCGAGCTGGTCGAGACGATCTTCAAGCGCTACGCGCATCTCAAGACCTCGCAGGGCCTGCTCGATTTCAACGATCTCATCGAGCGCACCGTCACTCTGCTCGGCCGCTCCGATGCGGCCTGGGTGCTGTACAAGCTCGACAGCGGCATCGATCATATTCTCGTCGACGAGGCGCAGGACACCTCGCCCGATCAATGGAAGATTCTCGAAAATCTCACGGCTGAATTTTTCGCCGGCATCGGCGCGCGCGAAGGTCTGCGGCGCACCATCTTCGCCGTCGGCGACGAGAAGCAGTCGATCTATTCCTTTCAGGGCGCACGGCCTGATCTGTTCATCGCGATGCGCCGCTATTTCGAGACCAGGGCCGGCGCCGGTCATTTCCAGTCGGTCGCGCTCGATACGTCCTATCGTTCTGCGAGGGTGGTGCTCGAACAAGTGGACGCAACGTTCCAGGCTGGCGATAACTTCAAAGGCGTCGTTTCAGAAGGCGAAGCCTGGATGCGTCACGCAGCCAACAAAGCCTTTCTGCCCGGCCTCGTCGAAATCTGGGACCTTGAAGAGCCGCTTGCCACCGAGGCCGCCGAATCCTGGCTGCTGCCGGTCGACACCATCGGCGAAAACGCGCCCGAAGTGCGTCTCGCACAGAACATTGCGCGCACGATCGGCGCCTGGCTGAAGCCTGGCTCCGGCCAGTTCGTCCATGGCAAGGACGCTGCGCCGCGGCCGGTGAGCGCGGGTGATGTGATCATTCTGGTGCGCAAGCGCAGCCGCTTCTTCAACGCCATCATCCGTGCGCTCAAATCGGCCGGCGTCCCCGTCGCCGGCGCCGACGTGCTTTCGCTGACCGATCATATCGCCGTCATGGACCTGATGGCTGCTGGACGGACGGCGCTGCTGCCGCGCGATGACCTGTCGCTCGCCTGCGTGCTCAAATCGCCGCTCATCGGCCTGACCGACGAAGACCTTCTCGCCATCGCGCCGAAGCGGACCGGCAGCCTTTACGATGCCCTGTGCGCCTCGCCGGAACACAGGCATGCGCAGGCCGCCCAACGCATCGAGGCCTGGCGCAGGCTTGCCGCGCGCCTCACGCCGTTCGGCTTCTATGCCCATCTGCTCGGTGTCGAGCGCGGCCGCCATGCGCTGCTGACACGTCTCGGCGTGGAGGCCAACGACGCCATCGACGAGTTTCTCAACCGCGCGCTTCAGCACGAGCAACAGCAGCCGCCATCGCTCGCCGCCTTCCTGCATATCCTCAGCGCCACGGAAGCCTCGGTGAAGCGCGATCTGGAGGCGGCCGGCGATGTGGTGCGCGTCATGACCGTGCATGCCGCCAAGGGACTCGAAGGCAAGATCGTCTTTCTCCCTGATACGACAGGCACCGCCACCGGCCGCTACGATCCCGACATCGTGCTGCTCGATGATGAGGGTCTTGAACTGCCAGTCTGGCGCAAGAACAAAAAGGAAGATCCGCCGCCGCTCCATGCCGCCGTCGAGCGGGCCCGCGTGGAGCAGGATCGCGAGCATCGCCGCCTGCTCTATGTGGCCATGACCCGTGCCGAGGAGCGGCTCTATATCTGCGGCTTTCGCGGCAAGACCGAGCCGCATGCGAGCTGCTGGTACAATATCGTGCGCTCGGCCCTGGACGAGCGGTTGGAAGAGTTTCCCGCGCCTTGGGACTGGAACCGGACCGTTCGGCGCATAGGCACGACCGCATCGGCCGGCGCTCCCGGGAAACCGGCAGCGCCCCCGCCGGAAAAGCCGCCGGCGGATCACTGGCTCTGGCGCGAGGCGCCGCGCGAAGCCCAGCCTGCGCCGCCGCTCAGCCCGTCCACGGCTCTGGCCGCCGCCGATCAGCTCGACGCCCGCGCCAACGCCACGGGCGTCGCCAGCGGGCTGGCGATCGGCGCGCTCATGCATGCCTTGCTGCAATACCTGCCCGACGTCGCCGCCGAAGACCGCGCCGCTGCCGCCGCCCGCTATCTGGCCGCCCGCGGCGGGGCGCTCAGCGAAGCGGAGCGCGCGGGCGTCGCGGCGCAGGCGCTGGCGCTTCTGGCCGCCCCCGCCGTCGCCGCCCTGTTCGGGCCGGGCTCCCGGGCCGAAATCGCCATTGCCGGCAAGGTTTCGGGGCCGGCCGGGCCGCTGGACATCGCCGGACGGATCGACCGGCTGGCGGTGCGGGAGAACGACGTCCTGCTGGCCGATTTCAAGACCGGGACGCCGCGCCCGGCGGAAGTGGCTCCAGCCGCCTACATCGCCCAGATGGCGCTCTACCGGGCGGCGGTCGAGCCGCTTTATCCCGGAAAAACAGTGCGGCCGTTCATCGTGTGGACGGCCAATGCCACGGCCGTCGAACTTCCAGGCAACATGCTTACGGCCGCGCTTGGGACCGTTCTTGGGGACGCGAAGCAAATCGTGATCGGCGGCGCTTCTTGACGGGCAGGGGGCGCGTTCATACGTTGTGCCCCGAATGGGGAATCATCCTGCGCCCCGAATTGTGAGGAATATCCTATGGCTACCGCAAAAGTGACCGACGCCACCTTTGAAGCTGACGTCTTGAAGTCGAGCCAGCCGGTCGTCGTCGATTTCTGGGCCGAATGGTGCGGTCCGTGCAAAATGATCGGACCTTCGCTGGAAGAAATCGCCGGTGAAATGGCCGGCAAGGTCAAGATCGTCAAGATGAATGTCGATGAAAACCCGGGCGTCCCCGGCAAGATGGGCATCCGTTCGATCCCGACGCTGATGCTGTTCAAGGACGGCAAGCTCGCGTCCCAGAAGGTCGGCGCGTCGCCCAAGGGCGCGCTCACCAAGTGGATCGAGGACGCCATCGCCTGAATGCAAAAGGCGGCGCTCGAACGCCGCCATTTGTCTGACTGAAATCCGCATCAGCGCGTCCGCTCCGGGCGCGCTGTTTGCGTTTGGTTAGGGCGGCTTCTTACGCGACGTCGCGAAGCTTCTGGGCCTGGGCGCGCAGGACCGAAGCAGAGACGATGGCGCGGGCTTCTTCGGCGTCGCCCCAGCGGACCACCTTCACCCATTTGCCGGGTTCCAGGTCCTTGTAGTGGGCGAAGAAATGCTCGATCTGCTGCAGCGTGATCTGCGGCAGGTCGCTGTAGTTGTGCACGTTCTCGAAGCGGCGCGACAGCTTGGTCGAGGGTACGGCCAGGATCTTCTCGTCGCCGCCGGCCTCGTCTTCCATCAGCAGCACGCCGATGACGCGGCAGCTCATCACCGCGCCAGGCATGATCGCACGGGCATTGGCGACGATCACGTCGCACGGGTCGCCGTCGTCGGACAGCGTATGGGGAATGAAGCCGTAATTGCCGGGATAGCGCATCGGCGTATAGAGAAACCGGTCGACGAAAAGCGCACCGGAGTCCTTGTCCATTTCATACTTGATCGGCTCGCCGCCGACGGGAACTTCGATGACGACATTGACATCGTGCGGCGCATTCTTGCCGATGGTGATGGCTTCAAGGTTCATGACACGCTCCAGGTCGATTGGCTGCGATTGCCGCTGCTTCTAGGCGGACGCCCGCCTTATCGCTGGAGCCAGTCTCAGGCCGTGCCGGTTAATATTCCTTATGACCGGGAGAGGAACTCGGACGCTTGGTAAAGCGATTTGAAAGGAACATTCTTACTCAAAAAAAACTCTTTCGCGCCGTCCTCCCGGTCGACCAGCGAAACCACGAGAATGACGTCGGCGCCGGCCTCGCGGCAGGATTCGATGGCCTTGTAGGCCGACTCGCCCGAGGTCGTGACGTCCTCAACGATGATGATCTTCTTGCCCGTCAGGCTTTCGGTTTTCGTCAACCCTTCCACCAGCTTCCTGGCGCCGTGGCCCTTGGCCTGCTTGCGCACGAAGAAGCCGCGGATCGGCTTACCCATCTCGAAGCTGAGCTGGCAGACGCCGCCGGTGATCGGCACGGCGCCCATTTCGAGGCCGCCGACATAATCGGCGCCGGCGTCGGCGATGGCATCGAACAGGTGATGGGCGATCAGGCTGGCGCCTTCCGGATCGAGCATGGTCGGCTTCATGTCGAAGTAGAAATTGCTCTCCTTACCCGAGGCGAGGGTGATTTTGCCGTAGCCGAACGAGCGCGCGAAGATGATGTCGGCCAGCCGGGCGCGGCTGGCGGCCGAAACGGTCGGGGAAGAGGGCATGTCTGGCTCCATGGCGGGCGTGTTGACCCCTGTTTACACGCTGCTGCCGCGCGCGGAAATCTTGGTCGTTCGGCCCCTGTGGATGACTTACCTGCGGCCGGCCAGCGCTTCGGCTAGCCACGTCACGCTTCGGGTCGCGGCCTCCAGCGCCCCATTCCTGGAGGGATAGACAGCGCCGGAGAAGTACTGCACCGGCGTCCAGGCGCCTGCGTCTTCCACGTCGCGGCGGAATTCCTCAAAACCGAAACTGCCGTCCGGCCGGGAAAACAGGTCGACGCAGCGGTCATGTTCAGGGTTCTCGACGCTATCGAAAACGGTCCAGGATTTGTCGATGCGTCGCGACATCGGCTTATTCAGGAACCGTACCGTTCGCCTTCAGCACTTCGCCAGCCAGATAGAGCGAGCCGGCGATCAGGACGCGCGGCGGCACCGGCCAGGAGCGCGCCGCAATGCTGGCGACGGCGTCTTCGAAGCTGTGGGCTGTCGAGGCCGGAATATCGTTTTCCCGCGCCGCCTGCGCCACCTCGCCCGCGCTGCGCGCCTGGTGTTCGCCACCGATCGGCACGGCGATGACTTCGCGCGCCAGTCCGGCGAAGCTTGCCAGAAAGCCGCCCGTATCCTTCGTCGTCAGCGTGCCGCAGATGAGGATGAGCGGCCGCGCCGTCTGTTCTTCGAAATCCGCCATGGCTTCGGCGAGCACCTTGCCGCCGGCGACGTTGTGGCCGCCGTCGAGCCAGAGTTCGCCGCCGGCCGGAAGCATGTCGGCCAGCCGGCCGTGTTTCAGCCTTTGCAGGCGCGCCGGCCAGTCGGCGTTCACTAGTCCGGCTTCGAAAGCAGCGGCGGTGAGGCCCGGCAGGAACTGTCGCAGCGCCGCGATGGCGGTGGCGGCGTTCTCGAGCTGGTGATGGCCGGGCAATCGCGGCAGCGGCAGGTCGATGAGGCCCTGCACGTCCTCGTAGACGAAGCGCCCGCGCTCTTCGTAGCAATTGAAGTCCTGACCGGCGACGACGAGCGGCGCGCCGACCCTCTGCGCCTCGCGTTCGATGACGTCGAACGCCGCAGCACTCTGCCATGACAGCACGGCCGGCGCATTGCGCTTGAGGATGCCGGCCTTCTCCAGAGCGATGCCTTCGATCGAGGAGCCGAGAAACTCGACATGGTCGATGGAGACCGGCGTGATGACGCTGACGACCGGGCGATTGATCACATTGGTCGCGTCGTAGCGTCCACCGAGGCCGACTTCGAGCAGCA
>Ga0182744_1002467_pt1 | contig 15179 bp, 12 predicted proteins | sample eDN3rd30CKraftMG_FD_128525 | JGI IMG/M metagenome (GOLD analysis project Ga0182744, IMG submission 128525) | Enriched Miracle-Growth compost microbial communities from Emeryville, California, USA - eDNA 3rd pass 30_C Kraft MG (version 2) (version 2) ...
GGCACTCCCACCATGGGCGGCGGATTGATTTTGTTCGGTCTGCTGGTGCCGGCGCTGTTGTGGTTTGATCTTTCCAGTCTGATGGTGTGGGGCGTTTTGCTGGTGACCTTTGGCTTCGGATTGGTGGGATTTATCGATGATGCTTTGAAAGTGTGGAAAAAGAACTCCAAAGGGGTTCCGGGGAAAGTCCGTTTGTTGGCGGAATTTTTGATCGCCGGGGGGGTTTTGGCTTTTTTGGTGTGGCAACAGGTGCTTCCGACAAAGCTTTATCTGCCGTTTTTCAAGAACACCGCTTTTGATTTGGGTTGGTTTTACGTGGCCTTTGGCGCCGTGGTGGTCGTGGGTGCGGCCAATGCGGTGAATCTGACGGACGGTTTGGACGGGCTGGCGATTGTCCCGGTGATGATTTCGGCGACCACTTTGGCTCTTTTCGCCTATGTGGCGGGCCACTTTGAGATCGCCGGCTATCTGGGAATTCCCTATATTTCCGGGGCGGGGGAAACCGTGCCGGTGGCGGCGGCCTTGGTGGCGGCGGGTTTGGCCTTTTTATGGTTCAATTCCTATCCCGCTCAGGTCTTTATGGGAGACGTGGGGTCTTTGTCCTTGGGGGGATTTTTGGGAATTTCTGCCGTCATCAGCCAAAATGAACTTTTGTTGGTGGTGCTGGGCGGTGTTTTTGTGGTAGAAGCCCTCTCTGTGATCACCCAAGTGGCTTCTTTCAAACTGACGGGCAAACGAATTTTTCGCATGGCGCCAATTCACCATCATTTTGAGTTGAAGGGCTTGGATGAAACCAAAATCATCGTGCGGTTTTGGATTATTTCAATCCTCCTGGCCGTGCTCTCACTCGCCACTCTCAAATTGAGGTAAAAATTTATGGAACTCAGTGATCTCAAAGGAAAAAGAATTCTGATCGTCGGACTTGCGAAAACGGGTGTGTCTTTGGCGCGCTTTCTTCACGATCAGGGGGCCGAGGTCACCGTCAGCGATCATAAATCAAAAGCGGAGTTGCTCAACCATTTGGAAAAGCTGGAAGGAACTCCGGTGAAATTGGAATTGGGCGGTCACACTCCGAAAACTTTTTTGGCGCAGGATCTGATCATCCTCAGTCCCGGCGTGCCTCCGCATTTGAAAATTTTCGATTACGCCAAAAACCAGGGCGTTCCCGTCACCGGGGATCTTGAGTTCTGCGCGCAATTCGTCAAAGAGCCGATGATCGCCGTGACCGGCACCAACGGAAAATCCACCACTTCTCATTTGATTTACACGTTCCTTAAAGAGTCCGGAAAGAAAGTCTGGTTGGGCGGAAACTACGGTGAACCTCTCAGCGAATACTTGCGCAAAGGGGAAAAGGCCGACGTTCTCGTCGTGGAAGTGTCCAGCTTCATGTTGGAGCACGTGGAAAAGTTCAGTCCGAAAAACATCGTGTTCATGAACTTGGCCGAAAACCATTTGGATCGTTACCGTTCCATGGAAGATTACGTGAACGCCAAAAGAAAAGTGTTCATGAACGTGAACCAGTCGACGACCAGCATTTTGAACGCCGATGACAATGCCGTTGTGGAATTGGCTCGCGACCCCATGGTGCAAAGAGGACGTATTTTTTATTTTTCCAGAAAGCCGAGTTTGGAACCTCAGATCATGAACATCGGCGGTTCCGTCGCGCTGAAGGATCAATTGAAAGTGCGCACCGGACCTGAAATTCAATATTTTTCCGTCGGAAACACCAAGATGCGCGGCAACCACGCCCAGGAAAACATCATGGCGGCGGTGCTTGCGGCCCGGGAACATGGGGCGACGGCGGAATCCATTCAGCACGTGATCGATACTTACCGTGGGATGCCCCACCGTTTGGAATACGTCCGTCGTGTGGGCGGCGTTGAATTTTACAACGATTCCAAAGCGACCAACGTGCATGCGGTGATGCGCGCTCTCGATGCTTTTGATGAAAACGTGATTTTGATCATGGGCGGAAAAGACACCAACTTGAATTACGCTCCCTTAAGAGAACGCATCCAGCGCAAAGTGAAGTCCTTGATCCTGGTGGGTGAGGCGAAAGAACGCATCAACCGCGACATCGGCGATTACAGCGAAACTTTTTTGATCGGTACTTTCGAAGAAGCGGTTTTGATTTCCTACCAGAAGTCCCGCATCGGAGACACCGTTCTCCTTTCCCCCGGAGCTTCCAGCTTCGACATGTTCGACTCCTACGTCGAGCGCGGAAACTACTTCAAAGAACTCGTCCTCCAATTCCGCTAGGTACCAGCTTGTTTTTTGAGTTGCGACGCGTCGTCTGTTCTAAGAACAGCGGCCCCTCGCATTTTAATCACCGATACATCGGAATTTTCCCGGCAATAATGCATCGCAACTCAAAATTGTACCTGGTACCTAGAGCTAATGCACCGCAACTCAGAAAACCACCTGGTACCTTGGGGGGTGCTTTGGGACAATGGGGGATGAGGAGGATTTATGGCGCTGGATTATGATTTTGATTATGTGAATTTGGGGCGGTCGGAAACTTTGGAAAATCTGGTGGCCAAGCGGCTGGGACCTCTGGAAAAGCGGGCGGGAATTCGCAACGGAAACGAAGTGAAGGTTAAAGTGCGCTTTGTGGTCGACACCCGCTCCGCCTTCGGCAACCTGAAGGACTCCCACGTGGTGATCGACGTGAAGGTGCCCGGAATTCCGAAGCTGCTCGTGGCGAAGAAAAAAGACGCCGATCTCCGAAAGGCCGTGACGAAAGCGGCGGACACTCTGCTGAAAGAAGTGCGGCGCTACACCGACAAGCAGGAACACCTGCGCCAACACTGACTTAAGTTGAGGGATCAAATGTTTGGTCCCTCTTGGCCTCAGTCTTTAGTATGATGAAAACCATGATTAAAGGCCGCATCGATCAGAAGCTTTTACTTTCCATCCTGTTTTTGCTGGGTCTGGGTCTGGTGCAGGTCTATAGCTCCAGCTACATCTTCGCCACGGAAAATTTCGACGACGGATTGTTCTTTTTCCGGAAACAATTCCTTTTCGTCGTGATCGCGGCGGTCCTTATTATGGTTTTGTCCTTCGCGCCGTTGAAGCAGGTCAAAAGGATCGGACTCGCGTTGTGGGGACTCGCATTTCTGGGAGTGCTTTTGACTTACATTCCCGGAGTGGGAGTGCGCGTGGGCGGAGCCCACCGTTGGCTGCAACTTCCTTTGGGTTTTCGCTTCGAGCCCGCGGAACTTTTAAGAGTGACTTATCCCTTCGTGCTGGGAATGTTGATCGTGCCGTTTGCCAAAGGGGAGGTCGACCGCCGGTGGTACGCCACTTTCGCCGCGGCCCTTTTGCCCTTGGTGTTCCTTTTGAAGCAGCCGGATTTCGGTTCTTTCGTGATCTGCGTGGGTTTGATCGGAGCTCTCTTGATCGTGTTCGGTCTGCGCTGGCGTTACATCATTGTGGGAATGGCGGCGGTGCTGCCGGCTTTGACTTACGTGATGATGAGCGCGTCTTACCGGATGGCGCGGCTGAAAGTGTTTTTGAATCCTTGGTCGGATCCTTCCGAAAAAGGATTTCAGGTCATTCAAAGTCTTCTCAGTTTTTACAACGGCGGCTTGAGCGGCGTAGGCCTGGGTCTGAGTCAGGGAAAGCTTTTTTTCCTGCCCGAAGCGCATACGGATTTTACCTTGGCCGTATTGGGTGAGGAGATGGGTTTCGTTGGATTTTTGGTGGTGATGTTGATTTACGGATTCATCGTTTTCAGAGGGTTTCAACTGGCTTTGAAATGGCAAAGGTACGAGGAAAGAGCGGTGACCTTGGGTTTGGTGCTGATTTTTTCCGCCAGCGTGATGATCAATACCGGCGTGGCCTTGGGAGTTCTTCCCACCAAGGGACTGACGCTTCCCATGTTGAGCTACGGCGGAAGTTCCTTGATCTGCACGAGTTTTCTTTTGGGCAGTCTTATTTGCTACGGACGTGAAGCGATGGCCTCTAAAAAATCACGGGAATTTGTGGACTGATGGCGGAGACGTTTTTCATCGCCGCCGGCGGGACCGGCGGTCATATTTATCCCGGAATCGCCCTGGCGGAAGCTTTGAAAGAACAAGACGCCGACAACAATGTTTTGTTTATCGGAACGCCCCACGGGTTGGAAAACAAATTGGTCAAAGCGAAGGGCTACGAGATCCTGCATTTGAACATCGGACGTCTGAACAAAAACGTCTCGCGCGGGGAGCGCCTGAAAACTTTCCTGCAGCTTCCTTTGTCTTTTCTGAAATCCTTTTCGCTTCTGAGGAAATACAAACCGAAGGTCGTCATCGGCGTGGGCGGCCACGCTTCCGGTCCCATGCTTTTAATGGCGGCGCTCTTGCGCACGCCGACCGTGATTTGGGAGCCCAACGCCATGCCCGGCATGGCCAACCGCTGGTTGGCGAGATTCGTCGATCTGGCCTGCGTGGTTTTCGAAGAGGCGAAACGCCATCTTCATGCCCGCCGTTTTATGGTGGTGGGACTTCCTTTGCGCGCGGAAATCGAGAGACTTTCCTCCCGACAAGAAACAAAAGATCCGGCCGCGCCTTTTCGCGTGCTTGTGTTCGGCGGCAGTCAGGGAGCGCGGGGCTTGAACAAGGTGACTCTGGAGTTTTTGCAGAAGAACTCCGCGTGGCTGAAGGACAATGAAATCATCCATCAAACGGGCGCCGCGGAAGAAGAGGGCGTGAAAAATTCCTATGCGGATTTGAAAGGCAATCCGCACTTAAAAGTCGTGCCTTACATCGAGGACATGGCCGCCGCCTATCAATGGGCGGACGTCGTGGTGTGCCGCTCGGGAACGGGAACTTTGGCCGAGCTCGCCGCCTTGGGAAAGCCCAGTGTTTTGATTCCTTTCCCCTTTGCTTCGGACAATCATCAGCAGAAAAACGCCGAAGCTTTCGCCGATGAAAATGCCGCTTTGATGATCCTTCAGAAGGATTTGACTCCACCTCTCTTCGGAGAGACCTTACAAAAACTGAAAGCGGATCGAAATCTGCGGGAGACGCTGGGAAGAAACTCAAGAAAGTTTTTTAAGCCTCATGCGGCTCAGGAAATGGCCCGGGAAATTTTAAAGTTTTAAAGGATCCAAAGCGTGCGTTTAGCTCAATCAAAAGTTCATTTCATCGGCATCGGCGGCGTGGGGATGTCGGGTCTTGCGGAGTTGCTTCACAACCTGGGCGCCGAGGTCACCGGCAGTGATCCTTCGGAAAATGCCTTGACCCATCGGCTTCAGGGCTTGGGGATTCCCATCGCCCGCGAACACCGCCCCGAAAACGTTCACGGCGTCGACGTGGTGGTGTATTCCAGCGCGATCAAGCCGGGGAATCCGGAATTCAGCGAAGCCTTGAAAAATAAAATCCCTCTGATCAAGCGCGCCGAAGCCTTGGCGGAATTGATGCGTCTGAAAAGAGGCATCGCCGTGGCCGGCACTCACGGAAAGACCACCACCACCAGCATGGTGTCGTCCATTTTGCTCGAACGCGGAATGGATCCCACCATCGTCGTCGGCGGGCGTTTGGAATGGATTCAAAGCACGGCCCAGTTGGGCACGGGCGAGTGGTTGGTCGCCGAAGCGGATGAAAGCGACGGCAGTTTCAATCGTTTGTCTCCCGAAGTGGTGGTGATCACCAACATCGACACAGACCATTTGGATCATTACGGAAGTTTTGAAGTCCTGCAGAGCGCGTTCAAGGAGTTCGCTTCGCGCATTCCCTTTTACGGGGCGGTGATCGTGTGCGGGGATGACGAAAAGACCTTCCGTTTGTTTTCCGACTTCGGCAAGAAGACGATGACTTACGGTTTTTCGGAGCGCAACGCCTATCCTTTAAAGGAAACCGACACCAAAGGGGTGTGGCGCTTTTCAACTCCGGAGGGAGAGGAATTCCTCTTCGAGGCGCCCATGCCCGGAAAGCACAACGCCCTCAATGGCTTGGCGGCGATCTTGGCGTCCCATCAGTCGGGACTTCCCTTGTCCGCCTGCTGTCAGTCGGTGTCTTTGTTTCGCGGAGTGGACCGCCGCTTTCAGCACAAGGCGCGCGTGCGCGGCGTGGATTTTTACGACGATTACGGCCATCATCCGACGGAAATCAAAGCCGTTCTGCGCGGATTCAAAGATCAGTTTCCCGAGCGCCGGATTGTGATCTTTTTTCAGCCGCACCGTTTTTCGCGCACGCAGATCTGCTGGAGTGAATTTCTGAGTTCTTTTGACGATGCCGATCACTTGTATCTTTTGGACATTTATCCGGCGGGGGAAAGTCCCATCGAAGGCATTTCTTCTCAAAAATTGTTCGAGGAAATGAAACATAAGAGTTCAAAGCTGTTCGCGCGGGATCCGCAGGGGCTGCTGCAGGTCTTGAGCGAGATTCAAGAGGGCGACGTGGTCGTCACTCTCGGCGCCGGAGACGTTTATAAACTCAACACCGAGCTGGCCCAGGGTTATCTTCAGCTGGGAAATTCATGAATTGGGAAAAAGACGTTTCTCTGGCTTCGCGCACGTGGTGGAAAGTCGGAGGGAACGCCGATTTTTTCGTCGAGCCGACGCACTTTCAGGATTTGAAAGCCGCCTACTTGAGCGCTCTTGAAAAAAAACTTCCGGTCACGGTTCTGGGCGGAGGTTCCAACGTTTTGATCAGTGACGAAGGGGTCAGGGGACTTGTCCTTTCGACCCGCAAGTTCAAAGAGATTTCCGCGGAAGAAAAAGACGGAGCGCTTTGGATCCGCGCCCAAGCGGGAACGCCGAAGGCGGACGTGGTGAAAATTTATCTGCAAAGAAAACTCGATCCGGCTTTGTTTTTGTGCGGCCTTCCCGGGGATGTGGGCGGCGGCGTGTTTATGAACGCCGGGGTTTCGGAAGCCGTCACGCCGCGGGAGTTTTGTGAGATCGTCCATTCCATCGAGGTGCTCAAGCCCGACGGCGCGCTCAAGACTTACGCTCATGATGACTTGATCTGGTCCTACCGAAAAACGAAGGGGTGGCAAGAAGGTGTGATCACCGCGGTGATTTTGAAATGGCCCCTGAAAGAAAATCCCCAAGTGATGAATCTGGTGCGTGAGGCGACCAAAAGAAGATTGAGCAAGCAGCCTTTGAATATGCCTTCCGGAGGTTCCACTTTCAAAAATCCCTTGCCCGATAAGTCCGCCGGTTTCTTGATCGAGCAGGCGGGCCTTAAGGGTTTTCAAATCGGAGGCGCGCGGGTTTCCGAAAAGCACGCCAATTTCATCGTCAACGTCGGCGGGGCGAAGGCCGCCGATGTGGATCAAGTCATCCGGCACGTACGAAAGACCGTATTTGAGAAGTTCTCCATCGAGTTGGAGACGGAAGTGCGTTATCTTGGTCAGTGGACGTGATGAAAAAAATTTTCTCTTTGATTCCCGGAATGGTCGTCGTTGTCCTCATCGTTTTGGTGGGCGCTTATTCCGCATTGGGCAGTCGGCTTAAAATCCGGGACGTCGAAATCAGTCAGGACCCTTCGTCGCACGAAACGGTTCTTTACGAGGAAATCAAAAAGGATCTCGCGCCGAAAATGAAGAAACTCGTCGGCGCCCCCATGCTTCAGTTTTCCTTTGGCGGGATGCTCGGGGATTTGCTCAAGGACAAACGGATCAAAAACATTTCCCTGCGCCGTGAATTTCCCTCGACCTTGATCGTGAAGGTTTTGCCCCGTGAACCCGTTTTGGAATGGGTGGATGAAAAGGGACGCTTGCGTCCGGTGGCGAAAGACAATGAGATTCTTCCAAGCCTTAGGTCCGGTTTTTTAAAAGACGCCGCGGTTTTAAGAGGGCGTGAATTTTTTGAAAATTCCGCTCTCAGAAAAGCGGCTTTGGAATTGATGGCGGAGCTTCCGCAAGAAGGTTATTTCCGTAAGAGTCTTGTCTCTGAAATTCACTATGACAAAGCTTCCGGTTTCGATTTGATTTTGAGTGATCCGGCGGTGACGGTGAAGATGGGTCACGAAGATTATCCCGCGCGCTTCGCACGGGTGGAAAAAGTTTTGAGTTACATCCAAAATCGCGGCATTAAAGGCCGCGTCATCGACTCTCGCTTCGACAAGAAAATTGTTGTCAGACTGCGTAACGAGCCCTAGCCTTTAATGGGGGAAAGGAATTCCCCACGGAAAACAACACGTAACTTGCAACCTCGAGGTCCAGATGGCCAAGGAAGTCGCTCAAGACAAAAAGGGCCGGGTCATTGCTGCCCTAGATATAGGAACGACGAAAGTCTCGCTGGCGATTGGAGTCAGTCAAGGGGACCAACTCGACGTGATCGGGGTGGGCGAGTCCGTCAGCGCCGGGATCAGACAAGGCGTCGTCGTCAACATTGAATCCACCGCTGAAGCCATCCGCAAAGCCCGCGAAGAAGCGGAGTTGATGGCCGGGGTGAAAGTCGAATCCGTTTATCTCGCCGTCGGCGGCAGTCACATTCAATCTTTCGCTTCTTCGGGAATGATCGCCATTCGCCACAAGGAAGTGCGCCAAGAAGACATCGAACGCGTGATCGAAGCGGCCAAGGCCGTTGCCATTCCTCAAGACAGACAAGTGCTGCACGTTCTTCCGCAGGATTTTAAAATCGACGGTCAAGCGGGAATTTACGATCCCATCGGAATGTCCGGTGTGCGTTTGGAAGCTTCCGTCTACATCATCACCGGCAGCCGTTCGGCGGTGATCAATGCGATCAAGTGCACGCAGAAAGCAGGTTTGAAAGTCGCCGAAGTGGTGCTGCAACAATTGGCGTCCGCCTTGGCGGTTTTGAGTGACGACGAAAAAAACTTGGGCGTTTCCGTGGTCGACATGGGCGGAGGCACCTGCGACGTGATTTCCTTTCATCAAGGCAGCGTGATTCACACCGGGCTGATTCCCGTGGGCGGACTGAACTTCACTCAAGACGTGGCCATCGGTTTGAAAACCACGCAGACGCACGCGGAAAGCTTGAAGAGAAAATACGGTTGCGCGCTTCCCGAATTGATCGATGAAGACGAGGCGATCGAAGTGGAAAGTGTCGGCGGCAGAAAGCCGCGCACTTTGATGAAGCGCGATCTTTGCGAGGTCATCGAGGCCCGCGCGGAAGAGACTTTGGAATTGATCCATGACGAATTGAAGGAAAAAAATCTCATTCACAAATTGGGATCTGGAGTGGTTCTGACCGGTGGGGCCAGTCTGCTTCAGGGCTTGATCGAGATGGGTGATTTTATTTTGGACGTGCCGGTGAGACGGGGAATGCCCAACCGGGTGACGGGGCTCGTGGATGTGGTGAAACAACCCAGCTACGCGACCGTGGTGGGACTTCTGATGTTCGGCAAGGAAAAAGTGAAAGACCGCTCGGTGGCTATGGACCACGCGGCGGATTGGACGGATAAACTTAAAAACTTTTTAGGACTAGGGGAATAGGGGGAGCAATGTTTGAATTGGAAGAGTCGGCGAATTTCGGCGCGAATATAAAAGTGATCGGTGTCGGCGGCGGAGGCGGAAACGCCGTGCAAACCATGATCGAAGGTGGTTTGGCCGGAGTTGAGTTTTTTGTCGCGAACACGGACAGACAAGCTCTCCACGCCAACAAAGCGGAAGGCAAAATCCAACTGGGTAAAGAATTGACCAAGGGACTCGGCGCGGGCGCCAATCCCGAGATCGGTCGTCGCGCGGCGATCGAATCTTATAATGACATCGTGGCCAGCCTTGAAGGCGCGGACATGGTGTTCGTCACCGCCGGCATGGGCGGCGGCACCGGAACCGGAGGCGCTCCGGTGGTGGCCAAGATCGCCAAGGAATTGGGCGCATTGACCATCGGCGTGGTGACGCGTCCCTTTATTTTCGAAGGAAAGAAAAGAAAAAAACACGCGGACGACGGAGTGAGAGAGCTCCAGGAAAGCGTGGACACCCTGATCGTGATCCCCAACCAAAAACTTTTGTCCATCTCCAGCGAGAAAACACCTCTGCTTGAAACTTTCAAAAAAGCGGATCAGGTTCTCTTGCACGCGGTGAAAGGGATTTCCGATCTGATCAACATTCGCGGTCTGATCAACTTGGACTTCGCCGACATCCGCACCGTCATGGCTTCACAAGGCATGGCGATCATGGGATCGGGAATGGCCGACGGGGAAAACCGCGCGGTGGAAGCCGCCACTCAGGCGATTTCTTCTCCGCTTTTGGAAAACATCTGCATCGACGGCGCGACCGGCATCATCATCAACGTGACCGGCGGACCGGATCTGACCTTGTGGGAAGTGAACGAAGCTTCCACGCTGATCACGGAAGCGGCTCACCCGGATGCGGAAATCATCTTCGGAGCCGTGATCGACGAGAGCATGGGCAGCCACATCAGCGTGACCGTGATCGCCACGGGCTTCCAGGATCTGGCCACTCAAAGTCCGAGCGTTTCGGTCAACCTAAGCGCTCCGGCGGCGCACGCCCACTCTCCGCAAGTCGATCACTTGCAGGCATTGGCGGAAGAACAACTGAAGAAGACCGCGGCCCAACAGATTTCCGTCAGCGTTCAAACGGAAGAGGTCACGACGCAAACTTTTGAAAACCTCGATTTGGATTTGCGCGCGGAAAGGGAGAGCCTGGAGGATCTGGACACCTTGCAACCGGTTTCCGCTCCGGAATCTTCCAAGGCCGGACATCAGTTGCCTCGGGACATTCTGCTCGCCAAAGCCAAGGCTTACCGCGATCATCAGACCCGTCGGGATTCCTCGCCGGAGCAGTTGACGATGAACGTGGATGAAGTTCCGTCCCACTCGGGAAGAGAGACCGCGAAGTCTCCTTTTGATTCCGACAATCTGGACGTGCCCGCTTATTTGCGCCGCCGCCGTGGGGAGATGGAAAGCACGGATCAAACCGATTGATCTGATTCATGGTGAAAGCTTATTTTTTATCCGACATTCATTTGGAGTCCGACGAGGACTCCAATTTTTTTCCCCTGGAAAAACTGCTTTTAAAAATCGCCCAGGATGCGCAGGCCACCCATTTGTTTTTGCTGGGGGATATTTTCGATCTGTGGATGGCGGACCACGTTTATTTCAAAAGAAAATTCCGCAGGACTTTGCAAGCTCTTCAAAAAATTCAGGAGCGCGGACTTAAGATTCATTACTTCGAAGGAAATCACGATCTGGATTTGAAACCTTATTTCGCTTCGTCAGGCTTTGAAGTGCATGAACAGGCCCTTAAGACGGAGCTCGGAGGCAAAAAATTTTTGATCGAACACGGGGATCAGATGGATCCTTCCGATAGGGGCTATTTGTTTTTGCGCTGGTTTTTAAGAACGGCGGTGATGAGACGGCTGGGCCGCGCTCTTCCGGGAGTGGTGGTGCAAAAGATCGGAAATTCCATGAGTTCCACCAGCCGTCAGTACACCGACCGTCTGAAAAAACGCCTTGGGGAGGACGCGCCGGCGCGCCGACAAAAGATTTTGGAAAAGATTCTGGCCCATGTCCGTCGCGTGCGCGCGCGGGAAAAAGATTTTGATTTCTTCGTTTCCGGCCACATCCACGAAAGATTTCATGAGAAGTTGCAGGAAGAAGGAAAGTCTTTCGAGGTGATCAACCTGGGATCTTGGTTGGGGGCGGAAAAACCTTTCGGCATTTACACGGAAGAAGAAGGATTTCACTTCGGATGCGGAGAGGCTTTGTGATTTCCAAGATGAAACTCACCCGTAATTTACGCCGGAACGTGATGCGGGGTCATCCGTGGATTTATAAAGAGGCGCTCCAAGTGCTCAAAAGTGATCCGAAAAGTCCGCTGGCGGAAGTCCTGGATCAAAAGGGAAAATTTTTGGCTTGGGCCTTGTATGACGAAGCCGGGCCTTTGAGCCTGCGGATCTTAAGTTTGGAAAAAAAGCCGCCCAATGAAAATTTCTTTAAAGATTTGATCCAAAAGTCCCATGCAAGGCGCTCCTTTTTGGAGCCTGAGCGCACCAACGCTTACCGCTTGATCAACGGCGAAGGGGACCGCCTGCCGGGATTGGTGTGCGATCTTTATGACAAAACCGCCGTGCTTCAATTCGACGGCGAAGGTCCTAAGAAATTTTGGTCCCGCTATCCGGTGGCGGATTGGGTTCAGGAGCTGACGGGTGCTGAGGGTGTGGTGGATAAAACCAGGGGAGTCTATGCATCGATTCAAGGCGCGGCACCCACCTCCGAGACGGTGATTCTGGAAAACGGACTGCGCTTTGTGATCGATATCGTTCAGGGACAGAAAACGGGATTTTTCCTCGATCAACGGGACAGCCGTCAGTATGTGCGCGCGCTCTCGAAAGACAAATCCGTGATGAATCTTTTTTCCTACACGGGGGGCTTTTCCATTTATGCGGGAGCCGGCGGCGCGAAGGAAGTTTTAAGCGTGGACCTGGCGAAGCCGGCCCTGGAGATGGCCGAAAAAAGTTGGAACTTGAACGAATTTAAAAACGGCTCTCATTCAACGGCCGCATCGGACGTGTTTGATTATTTGAAAAGTGACGCCCGGCTTTGGGATGTGGTCATTGTGGATCCGCCTTCGATGGCCCACGCGGAAGCGCAGCGGGTCGCGGCCATGACGAAGTACACGGCGATATTCAAAGAGGCGGCGTCGAAGGTGCAAAGGGGCGGAAATTTGATTCTTAGTTCTTGTTCAAGCCACGTTTCCTTTGAAGACTTCTTTCAGATCATCACCGAGAGTTTGTCCCAAGCCGGCCGTAGGGGCCTGATTCAGCGGGTTTCCGGCCAGGGGGCGGATCATCCCTTCCCCCACGTGTGCCCCGAACTCAGGTATTTAAAGTTCGTCCATCTCGCGCTTGAGTAAAAAAACTTCAAAAGAGATCTTCCGGGAGAGAGGAAATCCTCTTTGTGGTAGTTTTCCCCTTCATGAAATCCTTGGGTAAAATACTCTTTTTTATCGGCATCACCATCGGTCTTTGCGCTTTTGCCGGTCCCGAAGCGGCTTTCGCTCACTCCTGCACGGTCACTCCCTTGAAGCGTCCTTATAAGAAAAGCACGCCCGATCATTTTTATTACGTGGTGGATTTCCCCGCGAACCAGGGGGAGGCTTCCGTTCCCCAAGGGCATTTTCCTTTTTTGGCGCGGTTTCAAGAGAGAGTGAAAACTCGGGGCTTTTCTTTAAAGGTGAAGGATCTGATTCGGCATCAGAAAGATTTTTATCAAAACTTTCCCGAAGACCGAAAACTCTTTGAGCGCGTGCTCAAGGGAGAGTTCGGAAAACTGCGTCCTATCCGTTGCATGGAAGCCTTTCTTTTGGACGCTCACTTAAGCCACTTAAAAGAAAAATCCGAATTTCAAGCGCTCGTTCTTGTTCATCCGAAACACTCCATGAAAAGATTGATCGTCTCCAGTCAGAATGAGGAAATGGGAGTGAGACCGGATCAAAAAGTGGAAAGTTTGATGGAGACTTTTCTTAAACAGGGATGGAGATTGGAAGAACACTTGCACAATCATCCCTTTGATTTTGAAAATCCCTATGGGGACATCGCCGGAACTCCGATTCCCAGCCCTCCGGATTTGGAAAACTACCGCTTTCTCCGATCGGCGCACAAACTTCAAACGGCGGTGATCATCAACGGTTTTGATGCCATTCAATTAAATTTCTGACGAAAACCCTTAGTCCTTCAAAAGTTCGCGGGCGTGTTCCAAACTGGTCTTGGTGATCTTCTCGCCGGAAATCAAACGGGCGATTTCCTGCACGCGGTCTTCTTTGTTCAAGGCGACCACCTTCATGGCGGCGCGGCCTTTCACTTGGGCTTTCTCAATCAAATAGTGATGATCCGCGAAGGCCGCCACCTGGGGCAGGTGAGTGACGCAAATTACTTGTTGTCCTTGGGCGATCTCGCTCAGTTTGCGTCCGACTTTCTCCGCGGTTTCCCCGCTGACGCCGGTGTCGACTTCGTCAAACAAATAAGTGCGCGGCAGCTCCGAACTTCCGATCACGGTCTTTAAGGCCAAAAGAATCCGACTGAGTTCCCCGCCCGAGGCCACTTTCGCCAAGGGCCTGGCTTCGTCTTTTTTAGAGGGACTGATCAGAAATTCCACATCGCTTAAGCCCGTATTGTTTAAGTCTTTCAAGGCTTCCACCGCCACTTGGAAGATGACGCCCTTCATGTTCAGATCTTTCAGCTCTTCGTTCACGCTATTTTTTAATAAGGTCGCGGCTTCCTGACGGCGACCGTGTAATTCCAAAGCCCTTTCGCGCAACTCTTTTTCGATGCGGGCTTCTTCCTTGCGCAAGTCTTCCAGCCTCTCGTCCGATCCTTCCAGCTCTTCCACTTCCCGGGCCATGCGGGCATGGGCTTCCAGAATGTCATCGGCGGTCCCGCCGAATTTTTTCTGCAGACGTCTCAAATCGCTTAAGCGTTCTTCCAGTTGATTCAGATCTTCGCCTTCGGAATCCAGACTGCGAACGGCGTTGCGCACTTCCAGGGTCGCTTCTTCCAGCAAAGTTTTCGCCTGACCGAGAAGTTGCACCCATTCCTCCAGGGAAGGGTCCACCTTCTGCAGCTCGCCGCCCTTTTGCAAAAGATGATGGATGCGCACCAAAGCGGAATCGTCGGAAGAGTAAAGGGACTCGATCGCTTCGGAATAAAAATCATGCAGCTTTTGCGCGCCCTTCACCCGTTTCACTTTTTGTTCGAGCTCTTTTTCCTCGCCGGAGGTCAGACCAAGGCCTTCGATTTCATGCAGCTGAAATTTCAAAAAATCCAATTTTTGCGCGCGGTCCTTGGAGTCGTCCTCCAGACGGAAAATTTCATCCTTCAAATTTTGAAGATCGCGGTAAAGGTTTTGATATTCCGTCACCTTGTCGGTGGAACCCGCGTACTGATCCAAAAGATCCAGGTGATAAGTTTTGTTTTGCAAGTGACGGTTGTCGTGTTGGCCGGTCATTTCGATGAGGGGCGCCGCCTGGGAAGTGACGGTGATGAGAGGGGAAATAATGTCTCTCAAAGAGGTCAAAGGACTTAAGGAGCCGTTCAGGTAGATGCGGCTTTTCCCGCCGGCGGTCACCACCCGGCGCACCACCAAGGTCTCGTCCAACACTTCGATGCCCATTTCCTGAATCCGCGCGATGATGTCCTCACGGTCCGTCAGATCGAAAAAGCCTTCCAGGGTCGCCTGCTCCACGCCGGAGCGGACCATGTCGCTGGAGGCCTTGGTTCCCATCAAAAGCCCCAGGCTTTTCAAAAGCACCGATTTTCCGGCGCC
>Ga0182744_1002468_pt1 | contig 15178 bp, 15 predicted proteins | sample eDN3rd30CKraftMG_FD_128525 | JGI IMG/M metagenome (GOLD analysis project Ga0182744, IMG submission 128525) | Enriched Miracle-Growth compost microbial communities from Emeryville, California, USA - eDNA 3rd pass 30_C Kraft MG (version 2) (version 2) ...
CGGAGGCCGGGCCGGTGCTCGTCCTCGAGTCGCTCACGAAGACCTTCGGCGAGCACGTCGCGGTCGACGAGGTCACGCTCTCGCTCGACCCCGGGACGTTCACCGGCATCGTCGGGCCCAACGGCGCCGGCAAGACGACGACCCTCTCCATGATCACGGGACTGCTGCGCCCGACGAGCGGACGCGTGCTCATCGCCGGGACCGACGTGTGGAAGCATCCCCGCCGGGCGAAGCGCCAGATCGGAGTGCTCCCCGACCGACTGCACACCTTCGACCGGCTCACCGGGGGACAGCTCCTCTACTACACGGGCGTGCTCCACGGGCTCGACCGTCGAACCGCCCGCAGGCGCACGACCGAGCTCGCCGAGGCCTTCAAGGTCGAGCACGCGATGGGTCGGCTCGTGACCGACTACTCCTCGGGCATGCTCAAGAAGATCGCGCTCGCCGCGGCGCTCGTGCACGCGCCTCGGCTGCTCGTGCTCGACGAGCCCTTCGAGTCCGTCGACCCGGTCTCCGCGATGACCGTCGCCCAGATCCTCCGCGACTTCGCGGCGGCCGGCGGCACCGTGCTGCTCTCGAGCCACTCGATGGAGCTCGTGCAGCGCATCTGCGACCACGTCGCGGTCATCGTCGACGGCCGCCTGATCGCCGGCGGGACGGTCGACGAGGTGCGCGGCGACCGCAGCCTCGAGGAGCGCTTCGTCGACCTCGCGGGCGGCGAAGAGGAATCGATCGCGGATCTCACATGGTTGCATCGCTTCTCCGACTGAGGGCCCATTCCCTCGGGAACCTCCTCCTGCGCCCGCGCTCGGCCGCCGAGGGCGCCTCGGTCGTGATCGCCGCGCTGCTCGTGCTCGGCGCGATCGCCGGGCTCATCGCGTTCGGCAGCGTCGCGCAGCAGACGACGCCCGAGCTGCGCGGCGCCGCGTTCGTCGTGCTCGGCTCCGCGGTGATCGCGGGCTTCTGGCTGCTGCCCTTCGCGTTCCGGGTCGATGACGGGATGCGCCCGAGAGCGTTCGCGGCCTTCGAGATCGCACCCGGCAGGCTCGCCGTCGCGCTCGCGCTCTCCCGGCTGATCAGCGTCCCGGTCGCGCTGCTCATCGTCCTGCTCGTCATCCAGATCGCGGCCTGGGGCACGGCGGGCGGCGCGGCGGTCGCGCTCGCGATCGTCGCGGGCATCGTGACGCTCGCCATCTGCGTACTCGGCTCGCAGGTCGCCTCGGCCGTCGCCGGCCGCGGGATCGCCTGGCGCAACGTCGCCGTGCTCCTCGCACTCGCGGCGGTCGCGGTCGGCGCCCCGCTCGCGGCGGCCCTCGCGACCCTCGACTGGTCGGCGAGCGGCGTCACCCACCTGCGCCGCGTCGCGGAGGTCCTCGTCTGGACCCCGCTCGGCGTCGTCTGGGGGGCGGCGGGTGCGGCGGCCGCGGGCGAGCTCGGCCTGGCCTGGGCGAGGATCGCGGTCTCGGTCCTCATCGCGGCGGTGCTCGGCGCCCTCTGGTACTGGATCGTGCGCCGTGCGAACGGCACCGTCCCGCGCGCGCAGGCCGTCAAGCGGCTCGCGGGGTTCGGCGTCTTCGACGCGCTCCCCGCCGTGCCGGGCGGGGCGATCGCGGCGCGCAGCATCGTCTACTGGATGCGGGACTCGCGCTACGCCGTACCGCTGCTCATCCTGCCCCTCATCCCCGTCGTGATCGCGGTGTCGTTCGTGCTCGCCGGCATCCCCGCGATCGTCGTCGCGTGGCTCTGCGTCCCCGTCGTCGCGCTCATGATCGGCTGGTCGGTCCACAACGACATCGCGGCCGACGGCACGGCGTTCTGGCTCCACGTCGTCACCGGCGTCGGCGGGCGGGCCGACCGCTGGGGCCGCATCGTCGCCCCGCTCATCATCGGCGCGGTCGTCGTCGTCGGAGGATCGTTCCTGACGGGCTGGCTCATCGCGTACCCGCCGATCGTGCTCCCGCTCATCGCGCTCGGCTCGTGCCTGCTGCTCGTCGGGCTCGGCGTCGGCAGCGCCGCCTCGGCGATCGCGCCGTATCCGACCGTCGCCCCGGGCGACGGGCCGTTCGCACAGCCCCAGGCGCTGCGCGGGGGAGAGCCCGCGAAGCAGACCATCTCCTTCCTCGTCGCCCTCTGCCTCGGCGTCCCGGCGATCGCGGCGATGATCGTCGTCGCGACCGTCGACCCGGCGTTCCTCGCCCCCGCGATCTGGATCTCCTTCGGCTCCGGCGTCATCGTGCTCGTGGCGGGGACCGAGCTCGGCGGGCTCGTCATGTCGCGCCGCGCGCCCGAGATCCTCGCGTTCACCCAGCAGAACTGAGCGGCTCGCGCCGTAGAATCCCGGCATGACGGACACCGAGCACACCGGCGGCGGCGCGGACGTGATGGATCGGGAGCTCGAGAAGCTCCTCAACGGCGAGCTGACCGAGGACGGCGACCACGATCGCTTCTCGCACTACGCGCCGAAGGACAAGATCGTCGAGTCCGCCGTGACCGGCAAGCCCATCCGCGCGCTGTGCGGCAAGCTCTGGGTGCCGACGCGCGACCCCGAGAAGTTCCCCGTGTGCCCCGAGTGCAAGGACGCCTACGAGAAGCTCCGCCGCTAGACGTAGACCGTCGGGATCGCGGGCTCGCCTCGGCTGAGCCGGAGCGCGTCCGGCGCGAGCTCCCCGATCGCGACGCGGTGGTGATCGCGCGCCGCGACGACGCCGCCCGGCCCGAGATGCGCTGCGACGGGCTCCCCGTCCTCGACGAGCGTCACGTCGAGGCGGCGTCCGGCCGCGTCGCCCGCGGGCTCCTCGACGTAGACGGTCTCCTCGACCGCGACCCCGTCCGCGATGCGCCGGACCGGGATCTTCCGGCCGCCGACGTTCTCCTTGCCGCTGGAGTGCTTCGCGACCGAGACCCACTCGCCATCGGCGCCCTCGCGCGCGACGAGCTTGAAGACCATGCCGGCGGCGGGGTGCCCCGAGCCGGTGACGACCGCCGTGCCGACGCCGTAGGAGTCGACGGGCGCGCCGCGCAGCGCGGCGATCGCGTACTCGTCGAGATCGTTCGTCACCGTGATCCGCGTGCTCGTCGCGCCGAGCGAGTCGAGCTGCGCCCGCACCCGCGCGACGACCGCCGGCAGGTCTCCCGAGTCGATCCGGACCGCGCCGAGCCCGGGCCCGGCGACTCGGACCGCGGTCTCGACGCCGCGCTCGATGTCATAGGTGTCGACGAGCAGCGTCGTGCCGGGCCCGAGCGCGGCGACCTGTGCCGCGAAGGCCTCCTCCTCCGAGTCGTGCAGGAGCGTGAAGGAGTGCGCCGCGGTGCCCATCGTCGGGATGCCCCAGGTGCGGCCGGCCTCGAGATTCGAGGTCGCCGAGAATCCCGCGATGAACGCGGCGCGCGCGGCCGCGACGGCGCTGGCCTCGCCCGTGCGCCGCGAGCCCATCTCGGCGAGCGGACGGCCCTCGGCGGCGCTGACCATCCGGCTCGCGGCCGAGGCGACCGCCGAGTCGTGGTTGAGCACCAAGAGGATGAGCGTCTCGAGGATGACCGAGTCGGCGAAGGTGCCGTGGACCTGGAGGATCGGCGAGCCGGGGAAGTAGAGCTCGCCCTCCCGATAGCCGGTGACGGTGCCGCGGAATCGGTACTCGGCGAGCCAGGCGAGCGTGTCCGGCCGGACGATCGCGTTCTCGCGGAGCCAGGCGATCTCCCCGTCGCCGAATCGGAAGCGCTCGACGAGCTCGAGGAGCCGGCCGGTCCCTGCGACGACGCCGTAGCGGCGGCCGGAGGGCAGGTGCCGGGCGAAGACCTCGAAGACGCTCGCGCGCTCGTGGGTGCCCGCGCCGATCGCCGCGTCGAGCATCGTGAGCTCGTACCGGTCGGTCAGCAGGGCGGTGCTCACACCCCGACGATAACGTTTTTCAGGAGCAGGGGGTGGTCCGCGTGCGTATTGCACGCCGGCGCCCCGGTGCTCCTGAAAACGGCGCCTAGCATGTTCTGGTGAGTGACGCGCCGATCGGAGTGTTCGACAGCGGGGTCGGCGGGCTCACCGTCGCGCGGGCGATCATCGATCAGCTGCCGAACGAGCGCATCCGCTACGTCGGCGACACTGCGAACGGCCCCTACGGGCCCCTGCCGATCGCGGAGGTCCGCGAGCTCGCGCTCGGCGTCCTCGACGACATGGTCCGCGCGGGGGTCAAGGCGATCGTCATCGCGTGCAACACGGCATCGGCCGCGATGCTCCGGGACGCGCGCGAGCGCTTCACCCTCGCGGTGGGGATCCCGGTCATCGAGGTCATCCAGCCGGCGGTGCGCGCGGCCGTCCGGCAGACCCGCAGCGGCCGGGTCGGGGTGATCGGCACCGCCGGGACCGTCAACTCGCTCGCCTACGAGGACGCGTTCGCGGCGGCGAGCGGCCTCGAGATCACGACCCGTGCGTGCCCGAGGTTCGTCGAGTTCGTCGAGGCCGGCGTCACGACGGGGCCCGAGCTCCTCGCGGTCGCGGAGGACTACCTCGCACCGCTGCGCGCGGCGGACATCGACACGCTCGTCCTCGGCTGCACGCACTATCCGCTCATCGCGGCGGCGATCCAGTACGTCGTCGGGCCGGACGTGACGCTCATCTCGAGCGCCGAGGAGACCGCGTTCGACGTCTATCGGACGCTCGTCAAGCATGGCCTCGAGCGCACCGATCCGGCGCCGCCGCGGCATCACTTCGAGGCGACGGGCGACGACCCCGCCGCGTTCAAGCGCCTCGCGCAGCGCTTCCTCGGCCCCGAGATCGTCCGCGTCGAGCCCTTCACCGCGACGGTCCCGGTCCAGCAGGTCCCGTGATTGCCCAGATCCCGGCCCCTGCGGGCCATGTTTGCCCGGAATCCGGGCAATCACCGAATGAGAGGATGCCGATATGAGCCGAGTCGACGGCAGGACGCCCGATGAGCTGCGTCCCGTGACGATCGAACGCGGGTGGAGCGAGCAGGCGGAGGGCTCCGCGCTCATCTCGTTCGGCCGCACCCGCGTGCTGTGCACGGCGTCCTTCACGGCCGGGGTGCCGCGCTGGCTCGTCGGCAAGGGCACCGGCTGGGTCACCGCCGAGTACGCGATGCTGCCCCGCGCGACGAACGAGCGCAGCGACCGCGAGTCGGTCAAGGGCCGGGTCGGCGGCCGCACGCACGAGATCTCCCGCCTCATCGGGCGCGCGCTGCGCGCGATCATCGACACGAAGGCGCTCGGCGAGAACACGATCGTCATCGACTGCGACGTCCTCCAGGCCGACGGCGGCACGCGCACCGCCGCGATCACGGGCGCCTACGTCGCGCTCGCCGAGGCGATCGCGTGGGGCAAGGCGAACGGGCACATCCCGAAGTCCGCCGAGCCGCTCTTCGACTCCGTCGCGGCGATCTCCGTCGGGATCGTCGACGGCGAGCCGCTCCTGGACCTGGAGTACCGCGAGGACTCGAGGGCCGAGACCGACATGAACGTCGTCACGACGGGTCGCGGGCTCTTCGTCGAGGTGCAGGGGACCGCCGAGGGCGTGCCCTTCGACAAGCGCGAGCTCGACGCCCTCCTCGAGCTCGCGACGAGCGGGACGGCGCGCCTCGCCGCGCTGCAGCGGGAGGCGCTCGCGTGACGCGCACGCTCGTCCTCGCGACCCACAACGCCCACAAGCTCGAGGAGCTCGCCGCGATCCTCGGGCCGGCGCTCACGGGCTTCGAGCTCGTCGCGACCGACGGGCCGGACCCGGTCGAGGACGGCGCGACGTTCGCCGAGAACGCCCTCATCAAGGCGCGCGCGGCCGTCGCGCACACGGGGCTGCCGGCGCTCGCCGACGACTCGGGGATCGCGGTCGACGCGCTCGGCGGGGCGCCGGGGATCCACTCGAAGCGCTACGCGGGCACCGGATCGGACCAGGACAACATCGACCTGCTCCTGCGCGAGCTCGAGGGCGCGCCGGACCGGACGGCGCGGTTCGTCTGCGCGGCCGCGTTCGTCGACCCGGACGGGACGGAGATCGTCGAGGTCGCGGAGTTCGACGGCGAGGTCCTGCTCGCACCCGTCGGCGCGGGCGGCTTCGGCTATGACCCGGTCTTCCGGCCGGCGGGATTCGAGCGCAGTCTCGCGGAGCTCTCCGCGGACGAGAAGAACGCGATCTCCCACCGGGCGATGGCGTTCCGCGCGCTCATGCCGGCAGTCGCAGCATGGTCGTCAGGAAGCGCCGGAACGAGCTGAGCTCCTCGGGGGTGAGCTCGCCGAAGAGCTCCTCCTCGATCGCGAGGGCGATGGGCCGGCCGCGCTCGAGCTGCTCGCGCCCGGCGTCGGTCAGGTTGAGCTCGAAGCGCCGACGGTCGACGGTCGACGCGGTCCGGGTGATGAGCCCGCTCGCCTCGAGCCGGCGCACGAGGTCGGCGATCGTCGAGCGGTCGAGGTCGAGCGCGTCGCCGAGCTCGCGCTGGCTCGCGCCCGGCAAGCGGGTGATCACGGCGAGCGCGGCGAACTGGACATTGCTCATGTCGGGGGAGTGCGCCTGCCAGGCGGCCACATGCCGTTGCTCGGCCCGGCGGATGAGGTGGCCGGTGTAGCGGAACGGTTCGAGCTCGTCGTGCATGCAGCTCCCGGTGCGTGAGGGTTGCGCCATGCTATCCCGACGTCCGCGCCGTGCGGGCGCGCCCCGCCTGCTATGGTTTTCGGCATGCCGAAATCTGCCGAGGCGATGGAGCGATCGCGATTCTCCGCGCTCCTCCTGCTCGGCCCCGCCTTCGTCGCGGCGATCGCCTACGTCGACCCCGGCAACGTCGCGGCGAACCTGACCGCGGGCGCGCGCTACGGCGACCTGCTGCTGTGGGTCCTCGTGCTCGCGAACGCGATCGCCGTGCTCGTGCAGTACTCCTCGGCGAAGCTCGGCCTCGTCACCGGCGAGAGCCTCTCCGAGCACCTCGGCGGCAGGCTGCGCACCTGGCCGCGGCGCCTCTACTGGCTGCAGGCCGAGCTCGTCGCCGCCGCGACCGACGTCGCCGAGGTCATCGGCGGCGCGATCGCGCTCCACCTGCTCTTCGGCATCCCCCTCTGGATTGGCGGGATCATCGTCGGGGTCGTCGCGATCGCGATCCTGACGCTCCAGTCGCGCCGCGGCCAGCGGGCCTTCGAGCTCACCATCATCGGACTCCTCGCGATCATCGTCATCGGCTTCGTCTTCGGGCTCGTCGTCTCGGGCTTCGACCTCGGCGAGGCGGCGGCCGGGCTCGTCCCGAGGTTCGAGGGGACCGACTCGGTCCTGCTCGCGACGAGCATGCTCGGCGCCACCGTCATGCCGCACGCGATCTACCTGCACAGCGCGCTCGCCCGGGATCGCCACGGCCACGTGACCGACCCCGGTCGCCTCAGGCGCCTGCTGCGGGCGACGAAGGTCGATGTCTTCGCGGCGCTCGTCGTCGCGGGCGCGGTCAACATCGCGATGCTGCTGCTCGCCGCGAGCGCGCTGCGGGACGTCCCCGGCACCGACACGATCGAGGGCGCGCACGCCGCGATCGAGGCGGCGCTCGGGCCCGGCGTCGCCGTCGTCTTCGCGATCGGCCTGCTCGCCTCGGGCCTCGCCTCCTCGAGCGTCGGGACCTACGCGGGCCAGTCGATCATCGGCGGCCTGCTCAAGGTCAGGGTGCCGATCATGGTGCGCCGCCTCGTGACGCTCGTGCCGGCCGTCGTCATCCTCGCGGTCGGGATCGACCCGACCTGGGCGCTCGTCCTGTCCCAGGTCGTGCTGTCGTTCGGCATCCCGTTCGCGCTCATCCCGCTCGTCAAGGCGACCGGATCGAGGCGGGTCATGGGCCGCTGGGTCAACCCCGTCTGGCTGCGCGTGCTCGGCTGGGTCTCGGTCGCGATCATCACGGTGCTCAACGCGCTGCTGATCGTCCTCGTGATCGCGGGCTGATCGCCACCGCCTGGGACGCCCTGCCGTTCAGCTCCGCGGCTCGTCGTCGAGGTCGACGAGCGCCTCGACCTCGGCGTCGGTCGGCACGTGCGAGCCGGCCCGCTTCGCCTTGGCGCGCCCGACGAAGAAGTGGACCGCGGTCGGCACGACGGTGAGCAGGACCGCGCCGATGAGGATGAGGTCGATGTACTCCACGACGAAGTCGGCGAGCCACGGGATGTAGCCGATGAAGAAGCCGACGAGCGTGAGCCCCGTGCCCCACACGATCGCGCCGATCGCGTTGTACAGCGTGTACTTCTTGTAGTTCATGTGGCCGACGCCGGCCATGACCGGCGTGACCGTGCGCACGACGGGCACGAAGCGCGCGAGGATGACCGAGAGGCCGCCGAAGCGGTGGAAGAAGGCGTTCGTCCGCTTGACGTTCTCGATCGAGAAGAGCCCGGACTCCTTGCGCTCGAAGATCTTCGGACCGGCCTTGTGGCCGATGAAGTACCCGACCTCGCCTCCGATAAAGGCGGCGACGCTGATCGCGAGGCAGCAGACCCAGATCGGGATCTGGATGCCCGTGTAGGGCGGGATCATGGTCCCGGTGAACGTCAGCACGCCCGTGATGAGCAGCAGCGTGTCGCCGGGCAGGATGAAGCCGATCAGCAGCGCCGTCTCGGCGAAGATGATGAGGCAGACGACGAGGAGCGCCCAGGGCCCGGCGCTCGTGATGATCGCGTGGGGGTCGAGCCAGGGGATGAGCGCCGCGGGGGCGGGCAGTGCGGCGGCGAGGGTCATCATGGCTCCTGTCGTCGGTCAACCGATTCTAGGGGGATGCTCCCGAGCGAGCGCCGCGCCCTCGACGTCGACGTTCGGCAGGACGCGATCGAGCCACTTCGGCATCCACCAGGCGGCCTTGCCGAGCAGGTGGATGACCGCGGGCGTGATGAGCATCCGGACGACGAAGGCGTCGAAGAGGACGCCGACCGCGAGCCCGAAGCCGAGCGGCCTGATCGTGCCGATGTGGGAGAAGATGAAGCCGCCGAACACCGCGGCCATGATGATCGCGGCGGCGGTCACGACCGCCCGGCCGCTGCGCAGGCCGGCCGTGACGGCGACCCGCGCGGGGGCTCCGTGCACGAAGGCCTCCCGCATGCCCGCGACGAGGAAGATCTGGTAGTCCATCGCGAGCCCGAAGAGCATGCCGATGATGAGGATCGGCGCGAAGCTGAGCACCGGCCCCGGGTCGTGCACGTCGAAGATCGATCCGAGCCAGCCCCACTGGTAGACGGCCGTCACGGCGCCGAGCGCCGCGAAGAGCGACAGGATGAAGCCGAGTGCGGCCATGAGCGGCACGAGGATCGAGCGGAAGACCGCGATGAGCAGGATGATCGCGATGCCGGCGATGAGGACGAGGTAGAGGGGCAGCGCCGCGGCGAGCTTCTCGGAGATGTCGATCGCCGCGCTCGCGGAGCCGGCGACCCCGACGTCCGCGATGCCCTCGGGGGGCGACGCGTCGCGCAGCGCGTGCACGAGCGACTCCGTCGACGCGCTCGTCGGGCCGTCGGCGGGGATGACCTGGAAGGCGAGCAGGTCGCCGGAGGCGGTCGCGGCGATCGGGACGGCCGCGACGACGTCGTCCTGCGCCATGAGGAAGTCGACGAACTCGGCCTGGGTCTGCAGCAGGTCCGCCTCGGCGACCGGCTCGTCGGGCGTCGCGACGACGAGGAGCGCGGAGTTGCGGCCCGGGCCGAACTCCTCGCCGACGGTCGAATAGGTCTGGTACTGCGTCGAGTCGACGGGCTCCGAGGCGGCGCTGAGCAGCCCGAGGCGGAGGTCGAGGACGGGGGCCGCGACCGCGAGGAGCCCGACGACGCCGACGATCACGGAGGCGATCGCGGTGCGGGTGCGCATGGGTTTGGGGGCGGCGGGCACGACGGCCTCGGCCTTGCGCGCACGGCGGCTGAGGGCCCGCATCCCGATGAGGCGGAGCAGAGCGGGCACGAGCGTCACCGCGGCGAGCACCGCGACGAGCACGCAGAACGCGGCGACGATCCCCATCGTGCCGAGGAACGGGATGCCGGTGACGGTGAGCGCGAGCAGCGCGACGATGACCGTCGTCCCGGCGAACACGACGGCGCTGCCGGCGGTGCCGTTCGCGAGCCCGATCGACTCGTGGAGCTCCATGCCCTGGGCGAGCTGCCGTCGGTGACGGTTGACGATGAAGAGCGCGTAGTCGATGCCGACGGCGAGGCCGAGCATGACGCCGAGCGCGGGGGTGACGCTCGACATCTGGACGACGTCCGAGAGTGCGAGCGAGGCGGCGATCCCGACGCCGACTCCGAGGATCGACGTGACCATCGGCAGGATCGCGGGGAGGAAGGAGCGCAGCATGACGAGGAGCACGACGAGCGCGATGAGGATGCCGACGATCTCGCCGACGCCGAGGATGCCGTCGAGCGACGCGGTGATCTCCGAGGAGTAGTCGATCGTCACGCCCGCGATGCCCGCGTCGTCGAGGAGGCCGGACACCGCGGTCTTGACCTCGCTCGACAGGGTGAAGAAGTCCTCCTCGAAGAGGACCGAGCCGAGCGCGGTCGAGCCGTCCTCGGAGACGCTGCGCAGGCCGTCCGCCGCCGCGAGCAGGAGCTCGCCGTTCTGCAGCTGCGCCTGGCCGTCCGCGAGCTCGGTCCGTCCCTCGTCGAGCTGCGCCTGCTGCTCGTCGAACTGCGCGGCGGCGAGGTCGTAGACGCCCGCGGCCTTCGCCTGGGCGATCGCGGCGTCGAGCATCTCCTGGCCGTCGGCGAGCTGCGCGGCCGAGGCGTCGAGCTGCGTCCGGGCGTCGGCGAGCTGCTGCGTCCGGTCGGCGAGCTGCGCGGCGGTGTCGAAGGGGTCGACGACGCCCGCGACGCCGTCGACGTCCGAGATGTCGTCCAGGAGCGCGCCGATCGCGGCCTGCTGCTCGTCGTCGAACGCGCCGTCCTCGCTGCGGAACACGACGGTCGCGGCGGCGCCCGCGTAGTCGGGGAGCGCGTCGGCGAGCTGCTGGGTGACCTTGTCGGTCGCCGTGCCCGGGATGCTGAAGTTGGAGCTGAGCGTGCCGCCGAAGGCGAGGAAGCCGCCGACCGCGAGCCCGAGCGCCGCGATCCAGGCGCCGAGGACGATCCAGGCGCGGCGCGCCGATGCGCGCCCGAGGCGGTAGAGCAATGCGGCCACGTGGGGCACCTTTCGAGTCGTCGGAAGGCACTTCGTCGAGCCCGCGGGTCAGCATAGCGACAGTTGTCGGAAAACCGACAGATGTCGCAGATGGATCCCGAGAATCCACAGCGTTCTGCCAGAATGCAGGGGTGGACCCACGCAGTCTGAGGACGCGGCGCGCGCTGCAGCAGGCCGCACTCGACCTCGCGATCGAGCGCGCGCTCGACGAGATCACGATCGGGGACATCGCCGAGCGCGCGGAGGTCAACCGCAGCAGCTTCTACCAGCACTACTCCGACAAGGAGACCCTGCTCGCCGACGCGCTCGACGCGATGGTCGAGGAGGCCGGTGCGAGCCTCGAGGTGCCGATCGATCCGACCGAGCAGCCGCCCGAGGGCCTCATCGGCTATCTCCAGCACGTCGACGACCACGCCGCGCTCTATCGCTGGGCGCTCGGCTCGCACGGCTCCGCCGTCGTCACGGCTCGCCTATGGGAGCGCGTCGAGGCGCTCGTGCGCTACCACCTCGACCGCGCGGGGGAGGACTCGCCCTTCGAAGGGATCCCCGACGACGTCGTCGCCGCCGGAATCGCGGGCTCGGCGCTCGGCGCCGTCCGGGTCTGGCTCGACGGCGAGCCGCGCGCCGACGTCGAGACGGCGGCCGGATGGATCTGGCGCATGCTGCTGCGGCCGGGCGGGCTCGGGTAGCGCGCCGATGGCGTTCTCCCAGGACCGGGTCAATAGCGTGCAGTGAGCGATTCGTCGTGAGGGAGACGCAATGACCGAGAAGTCGCAGTCGCCCGCGGGGGCGCCGAAGAGTGTGAAGCAGCAGCGCGCGGCCAGGCGCGAGGAGAAGGTCGCGCAGTTCAGGCGGGATCAGGCCAGGCGCGAGCGCAACCGGCGCTTCGGGATCTGGGGCGGCATCGGCGGCGGCATCGTCGCCGTCGCGGCGATCGTCGCGCTCGTCGTGGTGACCTCCCTGCCGCCCGCGCCGGTCGTGATCACGGGCCTCCAGACCTTCTCGAACGACGCGACCCACGTCACCGGGACGGTCGACTACCCGCAGGACCCGCCCGCGGGCGGCGCGCACCACGCGGCCTGGCTCAACTGCGGCATCTACACGGAGCCGGTGCCCAATGAGAACGCGGTCCACGCGCTCGAGCACGGTGCCGTCTGGGTCACCTACGACCCGGCTCTGCCGGAGAGCGAGGTCGAGGCGCTGCGCGCCGCGGTGCCGTCGACCTACGCCGTGGTCTCGCCGTATCCCGGCCTCGGGGCGCCCGTCGTCGTCTCCGCCTGGGATGCCCAGGTGAGCCTCGACGGCGTCGAGGACCCGCGACTCGCGCAGTTCATCCAGGCGTACTGGAAGTCGGCGGACGCCCCCGAGCCGGGGGCGGCCTGCACCGGCGGCGTCGACGGCGCGGGCCGGATCGCCTGACCATGAGCGAGGAGGCGCCGGCGGCCCGGCGCTCGCGCTGGCCCGTCGCGGTCCTCGCGCTGCTCGGCATCGTCATCGCCCTCGCGGGCATGTTCTGGTTCGGCCGGGCGAGCGTCGTCGGATCGGTGCCCGTCTCGACGAGCGCCGACGCCGGCTTCCTGCGCGACATGCAGACCCACCACGAGCAGGCGGTCGAGATGGCGATGCTCATGCGCGAGCGCACCGACGACGCGGACCTGCGCGCGATCGCCTACGACATCGCGACCGCCCAGTCGCAGCAGTCGGGCATCATGTACGGCTGGCTCCAGCAGTGGGGGCTCGATCAGTACGGCGTCCCGATGCTCTGGATGCAGGGCGGCGACGGACATCCGGGACATGCGACGCCGGCGGACGGAGGCGGGGCGACGATGCCCGGGATGGCGACGCGCGAGCAGCTCGCCGAGCTCGAGGCCGCCGACGGGGCCCGGGCAGAGCGGCTCTTCCTCGAGCTCATGATCGCGCACCACCGCGGCGGCATCGAGATGGCCGAGGCGGCCGAGCGGCTCGCGACCCAGCCGATCGTGCGGGACTTCGCGGCGAAGACGATCGCGGTGCAGACCGCCGAGATCGACGCGATGGAGCGGATGCTCGCGGAGCGCTGAGCCCGGCATGCTCGCGCGAAACGAGGGGAATCGGCCGAGACGAGGGCGATCCCGCGCGAGACGCCCTCGGGTCCGCCGATTCCCCTCGGGCGCCGATCGCTAGCTGAGCTCCTGGGCGAGCCCGATGAGGAGGCCCTCGGGCCCCCGGATGTAGCAGAGCCGATACGCGTCCTCGTACTGGACCACATCGCTGCTGACGAGCTGCGCACCGCGCGCGTTGAGCCGCGAGAGCGTGTCGTCGAGGTCGTCGACCGCGAACATGACGCGGAGGTAGCCCAGGGAGTTCACCGGTGCGCGCCGATGGTCGGCGATCACGCCGGGCACGAGGAAGCGCGACAGCTCGATCCGGCCCTGGCCGTCGGGCGTGCGCATCATGGCGATCTCGACGCGCTGATCGCCCAGACCGGTGACGCGCCCGGCCCACGGTCCCTCGACGACCGATCGCCCCTCGAGCTCGAGGCCGAGCTCGAGGAAGAACTCGATGGCCGCGGCGAGGTCCTCCACGACGATGCCGACGTTGTCCAGCTTGAGCGCCATCCGGCCCGCCTCTCCGGCCGGCCATCCGCGCCGGCGTCCGTGCGCGAGGCGGGACTCGAACCCGCACGTCCGAGGACACAGGAACCTAAATCCTGCGTGGCTGCCAGTTACACCACTCGCGCGCTCCGACAAGCGTATTCGCCCTATCCCGATGATCGAGAGCCTTAAGGGATCGCCGAAAAGTTAGGTGTACCTTTGCCGCATGACGGTTCGACAGGATCAGCACTCCGCAACGACGACCGAGCGCCCCGCCCCGCAGGAGACGCTCTTCGAGCTCACCCCGGCGCAGTCCGCGCAGGTGCGCGAGGCCGCGCAGCGCGTCACCGCGCTGCCGAACGAGGACGCCGACGCGTTCTGCCGTCAGGCGCTCGACGCGTCCTTCGACCTGCCGGTCGAGCTGCGCAAGGCCGTGCTCAACTTCTCCGACGTCGGCAGCGACACGGGCGTCATGGTCGTGCGCGGCCTCTACGTCGACGAGGACCTCGTCGACACCCCGCTCGACAACCAGCAGGGCCTCGCCGGTCGCACCGAGTTCGTCAAGGAGATGGGCGCGATCGCCCACCTGCTCGGCACGATGGTCGGCTACGAGGCGGAGAACGGCGGCCGCCTGATCCAGGACATGGTCCCGAACCCGAAGCTCGCGATGACGCAGCAGTCGCAGTCCTCGAAGGTCGAGCTCGAGGCGCACACCGAGCAGTGCTTCAGCGAGTACCGTCCCGACTACGTCATCCTCGGCGCGCTCCGCGGCGACCCGGACGCCTTCACCTTCGCCTACGCGGCGCGCAAGTTCGTCGAGCACTTCACCGACGAGGAGCTCAAGCAGCTCCGCGAGCCGCGCTGGATGACCCAGATCGACGACTCGTTCAAGCCCTTCATCCCCGACCCGAACGCGGTGCGCGGCCCGTACCCGATCCTCACCGGTCCCGAGGACGACCCGTACATCCTGATCGACCAGGATCTCATGCACGGCGTCACGAAGGAGTCGCAGGAGCTCCTCAACAAGGTCGTGCAGACCTACATCGACCACCGCGACGGCGTCGCGCTCCAGCAGGGCGACCTGCTTATGCTCGACAACCCGCGAGCGATGCACGGGCGCTCGCTGTACTCGCCGCGCTTCGACGGCAAGGACCGCTTCATCGCGCGCGGCTTCGCGGTGCGCGACCGCCGGCGCCTGTGGCCGTGGCTGCTCGACGACCGCCGCACGGTCGCCGCGATGTACTCCTGATCAGTCCGCCAGGAAGATCCCGAGGTTGTCCCGCGTGAGCGGGGCGAGGATGCCGTCTGCGGCGAGCTCCAGCAACTCGGCGCGGGAGCACCACCGCGCCTCCGCGAGCTCCGCCCGGACTCTCACTCCCTGAGCGAGCGCAGCGAGTCGAAGGGCGCCCACCCGATACACATCGCAGTCGACCCGCCACCCCGCCTCGTTCGCCGCATCCGCCGCGAACCGCCCGAGGTGCACGAGCTCCTC
>Ga0182744_1002470_pt1 | contig 15173 bp, 15 predicted proteins | sample eDN3rd30CKraftMG_FD_128525 | JGI IMG/M metagenome (GOLD analysis project Ga0182744, IMG submission 128525) | Enriched Miracle-Growth compost microbial communities from Emeryville, California, USA - eDNA 3rd pass 30_C Kraft MG (version 2) (version 2) ...
TGCCGATGCCGATGGCGACCGAGACGATGAACGATGTCACCACCGCGGTCACAGTCGCCCAGGCGTTGGTCGTCATCGATCCCTGCTGAACTTCCTTCAGCAGCGCGGACGCGACCTCGGCCGGCGGGACCAGCAGCAGGCGATTGGTTACCACCATCGCCGTCAACTGCCAGATGAGCAGAACGAAGACCGTTGAGATCAGGATGCGCGTGGCGGCGGCGCCGCGCGTGTCCTGCTCAAGGAAATCATAAAATTTTCGCACATCAACCTCTTACGACGGATAGTGGGCGACGGCCTGCTTGCCCCAGCCCTTCTCTCCGACCACTTCGCCGTTCAGAAAGACAGTCTTGCCGCGCACGATCGTGCGGACAGGCCGGCCCTTGAACTTGCGGCCGGCATACGGGCTCCAGCCCGTCATACTGAGCACGTCCTCATCTCGAACCTCATATTCCTTCTCGAGATCGACCAGCACCAGATCGGCATAGTGTCCCGCGATGACGTTACCCTTGTCCTCGATGCCGAAGATGCGGGCCGGCGCGGTCGAGGTCGCCTCGACGACGCGCTCCAGCGAGATCTTGCCTTCGAGCGCGGCGGTCAGGAACATGCTGAGATAGAACTGAGTGGAGGGTGTGCCGGTGTGGGCCTTCCAGCCGTCGCGCCAGCCGATCTCTTTTTCTTCCCGTGTGTGCGGCGCATGGTCGGTGGCGACGATGTCGATCGTGCCGTCGTTCAAGCCTTCCCACAGGCTCGGCACGTTCTTCTCCGGCACCCAGTAGGACAGGGCGTAGGAGCCCAGGCGCTGGATGGCCGACCAGTCGCAGCCCAGGAACAGCGCCCAGGGGTTGATCTCGCAGGTCACGCGCTGTCCGGCGGCCTTGGCCTTGCGGATCAGATCGACGCTGCCGGCCGTCTGCGTATGCAGGATGTGCAGATGGCAGCCGGCCGCTTTCTGCAGGCGCAGCAGCGTGGCGATCGCGGTTTCCCAGATGACGCCGTCATGGGCTGCGTAGGCCTTGGCATAGGCAAGGGCGTCGCGCTCCTGGCGCTCCCAGAATTCCTTCTCGATCACGTCCATCAGCGCCTGATCGTGCGGATGCACCATCAGCGGCACATTGACCTTGGCGCAATGCTGCATGATTTCGAGGATACGGCCGTGATCATGCACGCCGATGCCCGGCATGTGCGGATAGCTGCGGCCGGTATCGACCACCATGAAGATCTTGAAGGCGGCAATACCGGTCTCGGCCATGCGCGGGATTTCGTCCTCGATGGTCGGTGCCGGATTAAAATTCCAGTCGACGATCGCATCGCGCTCGTAGATGGCGAACTGCTTCTTCAAGAGCGCCAGCGAGTTCGGCGGCGGCTGCACGTTCGGCATGCCGACGGAGGTCGTGACACCACCGGCTGCGCACTGGCGCGTCGAGGTATAGATCGTATCCTTGTATTCGAAGCCCGGCTCGCTGCCCTCGCGATGATGCGAATGCATATCGATCACACCCGGCAGGACAGCGAGGCCCTTGGCGTCTATGGTCTCGTTGGCAACCGGCTCTTCGCCCGGCTTGTAGATGCCGGCGATACGGCCGTTCTCGATGCCGATGGAAGCCTGGATCTGGCCCTTGGGCGTGATCAGAAGGCCGTTGCGAATAAGCGTGTCCATTCAAGTTCTCCGGAATGCGAACAGAAGCCTGACAAGATCAGGCGGCATTGTAGGTTGGGTTTCTCTGCTGGAGGGTTTCCAGCACTTCGCCGACATAGGTGCGCGACAGCTTGCGGGTGATGAAGACGATGCGCGAAGTCTTCTCACCTTCGGGCCATGCCGGCAGCTCGTATGGGGGGTGCATGAGACTCTGTACGGCCTGGATGACGATGGGGCGTTCGCGGCCCATCACATCGATGATACCTTTGACCCTGAGCAGATCCTGCCCGTGCGCCATGACTAGGGCATCGATCCAGTTGGCGACATGCTCCCAATGCAGTGGTTTGTCGAACTGGAACACGAAAGACGAGATGTCGGCGCTATGGCGGTTCACATCGTGATGATGGCCATGGTGTCCATGCTCGTGTTTATGATCATGGTCATGATCCTCTTTCGTGGCATGGGCTTCGGCATTGAGCCAGCGCGTGACATCGGAGCTCTTGGTGGCCGGGTCGTAGATGTCGATAGCTTCGAGATCGTTCGGCTTCGTGATGCGGTCGAGCGACGAGCGATGAAGCTGGGCGCCCCGATTGAGCTTCTGGAGTTCCGCGACTATGCTTTCTTCAGCCGTAGAACCGACATCAACTTTGGTGAGGATCAGGTCGTCGGCCACGGCGACTTGTTTCACCGATTCCGGATGGGCCGCCAGGGTCGCCGCACCGTTCACCGCATCGACCGTGGTAACGACCTGGCGAAGCCGGAAGCGGCGCGCCACGGGAAATGTCATCAAGGCCTGAATAACCGGCGCCGGGTCGGCAAGCCCCGTGGTTTCAATAATGACGCGGTCGAAGGGACGCACGTCGCCCTTCTCCCGGGCGACGATCAATTCACGCAGCGTATTCACCAGATCGCCGCGCACCGTGCAGCACAGGCAGCCGGTCGAAAGTTCGATCGTGTTGTCGCTGCTGGAGGCGATCAGCGCATGATCTATGCCGACTTCGCCGAACTCGTTGACGATGACAGCGGCGTTGGCGAGATCCGGTGAACGCAACCACGTGTTCAACAGAGTCGTCTTGCCGCTGCCGAGAAAGCCCGTCAGCAAGGTTACGGGGATACGGTCATCCGCCATCATGCTCTCCGCGCACTCAACATTCGATGCTTACTTGGCCAGGCTTACTTGGCCGCCAAATAGCTGGGGTCATAATAACGCGAGAGATCGAACGGTTTCGAAGAGGCAGGATTGGCGCCGATCGCCTGATCGATCTTGATGATGTTGTCGAGGCTCGCGGCTGAGACTTCCAGATTGTGGCCGATCGCCTTCTGCTGCTCGACGATGAATGCATAGGACACGGCACAAACGTCCGCCGGCACATTGGTGAACTTGGCGAGGATATCGATCGCCTTCTGCTTGTTGGCGGGATCGTAGATCCAGACGGCGGCCTTTTGCAGCGCCTTGGTCAAACCAACAGCGGCATCGCGGTTTTTCTCAGCCCAGGTGCGGTTGACGATGAGCGGCGTCTGCACATAGGGGTCGGTGTAGACGTCGAGAATCTTCATCTTCTCGCGCTCGGCCAGCGTGTCGAACGGCGCGATCAGCAAGGCGCCCTTGACCTGGCCATTGCCAAGCGCAACGACGCGATCCTTGGAATTGGTCAGCGCAACCATCTTCACACTGCGCGGATCCACCCCGCCGCGCTGCAACTGGAAGCGCAACATATTGGCCGTGCCGCCTTCAACAGCGCCGGCAGTCACGGTGGCGCCGGCGAGTTCCTTTATCGACGTCACGCCGGTGCCGCCGACGAGGCGCAGGATGGTCTTCTCCAGGATAGCGCCCGTAATGATAACCGGTGCGCCCTGATCGATTGCGCGGATGACCACGTCACCCAGCGACATGCCGGCCTCGACGCTGCCCGACGAGACGGCCTGCAGCAGGGTCGGGCTCGATCCGGCAATGAGTTCCTTTACCGCGATCTTGCGTTCCGCGTAGAAGCCCTGGTCCTTGGCGATCGCATGGAGCCAGAGCAGCGCGCTGGGAGCGAGCATGGCCACGCGCACTTCCGTGACTTGGGCTTGCGCGCGCAGCGGCATCGCACCGATCAACGCGATGGCCAGAACCAGATAGAAGCGCCGGAAAATCGTGTTCATGTCTGCCCTCTTCATCTTGTTTTGCGCGGGCGCAGAGCCTCGCCATGACTTGTTCGCTGACTTGTTCGCGGTCACCCGTTCTCGTGAATTGCCGGGCCAAGCAGCCGGCAATGTCGCGAGTGACTATTGCAACCGGCAAAGCCGAATGCAACAGAATTCTTACATATCGAGAATTTTGATGTTTCTTGATATTTGGCAATTATTCAGGCAATCTCTGCAGCCTTTTTCGGCTGTTTGCCTCATTAGGGATGAAGATGAACCCCTCCAACCGCGTCCTTGCCATTCTGCAGCTCTTCGAAAACGGTCAGCCGGTGTGGACGGTTGAAGAGATCGCGCGCGAACTGGGCGCTTCGACAAGCACGACGTATCGCCACGTCCGCGAGCTCGTTCAGTCGGGCTTTCTCGATCCGGTTTCGGGAGCAGGCTACGCGCTGGGACCGGCATTCATCCGCTATGACCGGATCTTGCGGCAGAACGACGAACTCATCCGCATCGCGACGCCGATCATGGAAAACCTGCTGGCGCAGACCAGCCAGAAGGCGACTGTCATTTTATGTCGGCGCTTCAAGGATTGCGTGATGTGCGTCTTCGAGGTGCATGGCAACGAACCGCATCTGTCGACAAGCTATGAGCGCGGTGTGGCAATGCCGATGTTCCTCGGCGCCACATCGAAGGTGATCCTGTCCAATCTGCCCGACCGCGCGTTGAAGTCCGTTTATCTCGGCAACGAACAGACGATCCATCAGCTTCTCCATGTCGACACCTGGCAGCAGTTCAAGGATGAAATCCGCAGCATCAAGCGCGCCGGCTATGCAATCACCGATTCCGAAGTTGCCGAAGGGCGCATCGGCCTGGCCGCGCCGATCTCCCGCGATCAGCAGGTCGTGGCCGGCATCAGCCTTGTTGCGGTGCCCAGCACCACCGAACGCAAGAAAGTGGCTGGCTATGTGACGCATGTCGTCGAAGCGGCAAAAAAGATATCGATCGAGCTTTCGAAAGAGGCCAGCATCGTCCCGCGCTAGCGCCTGCGGGCTTGCACCCATGGCAAACGCCGCCAGTTCGCCTTTTCGTTCCCGAGTCACGCACAGCTCGATCGATTCCAACCGCATGGGCCGGCACCAAATGCCGGCCCAGCCTTGCGAATAATTGAGCGCGGACCACGATACCATATGGCAAGAACGCAAAGTGAACATGCGTGCGGCAGCGCACAGACTTTCATTTTATCGCCAGATAAGACTGCAGCATCATTAGTCGGTCGGATTGCGATTTACTTGACAAGTACCAATTCGGTGATTTAAATGAAAGTACCATATTGGTGCTTTAGGTTAGGGTTATGAGCCGCAGCCCCGAAACAGGATTTTGCCGCCTCAAGCTTCGCGCCGATCCTGTCGCGGAAGGCGAACTCGATCGCATTCTTGCGGCCCACGCCCGCCTGCTCGATTGGCTTGAGGCTTCCGTCCCCGCTGGGCATCGGGCCGATCTGGTCGCCCTGCATCGCAGTTTTTACGAAGCGGCCCGCGCCGTCAGTGGTCTGCCGGCGCGCTCGGTGACGCTTGCTTTCAAGGATTGGGTGCGCCGTCGCCGCGGTGAGGTCATCGAGGGCCTGCCGCTCGACGAGAAGCTCTACTCGTTGAAAGGCATCGAGGCGGTTTCTATCGCCACCATGAACGGCCGGATCACACTGCCGTTTCGTGTCGAGGACTACGGCCGGGACTGGATCGACCCGGCTCCCGCCCGGCTTGTGAAACGGCCGGGGGGATTCGAACTGATGGTATCGACCAATCACGCAATATCCGCCGCAAATGTGACACCACAGGAGAAGACGATGTCTGCAACTGAAAGTGCATTGACGCGAATTGCCCGGGTCATTGCCGGTATGACCAACCTGGCCATCGATGCCGCCGAAGGGGTGAGCCCCGAAGCTGTGATCGGTCAGTCGATCCGCGAGATCGATGCGGCCTCGGAAGAAGTCCGCACCGATCTTGGCAAGGCGATGGCCGAGCGTCATCGTCTCGATGCGCGTCGCCAGCAGTTGCTGGAGGAAAAGACCCAACTGGATGGCCGCGTACGCATCGCGCTCGACGACAATCGTGACGATCTGGCCGAGGCCGGCATCGCCCGGCAGATCGACATCGATGCGCAGGTCGGCGTGCTCGACCGAATGTTGGCCGATACCGATGAGAAGATCGCCCAGCTTGGGCAGACGCTCGATGCCGTTGCCGCCAGCCGGCGCGAGGCGGAACAGACGCTGAAGGATTTCCGCGCCTCGCAAGCCGATAAGGCATCCTTCGACGGCTCGTCGGGCGGCCATGGCGGCGGTAAGGCCAATGGCGCGATGAGCAAGGTTGCCCGCGCCCAGGCGGCGACGGCGCGTGTTTCCGGTGTGCCGGCTTCGCCGGGCGCGGCGGATGCGCAGGCGCTCAATGAGCTTGCCGAACTGGAGCGCCGGCGTGAAGTCAAGGCGCGTCTGGAACGGCTCAAATCCGGGCGCAGCGCTTAGCGGGAGCGTGCCATGTGGTCGTTCCTGGCCTCGCCTGCATTCCAGCCGTTCACGATTGCCGGCTTCGTGCTCATTGGTGTGCTGGCGGTTGAAATCGTCAGCACGCTGTTTGGCACATCGGTGTCGGCACTGCTGGACGCTGCCTTCGACTTCGATGGCGCCGGCATCGAGGGGCATCAGGGCCTTGAAGCGCCGGCGAGCATTGAGGCCCACAGCGGAGAAGCCGGGCCGCGCGGGGAGATCGCTCAAGCTCAAACCGGTGCGCTGGCTACGGCCTTCGATTGGCTGAATGCCGGCCGCGTTCCTTTACTTGTGCTGATCATGGCTGCCACTGCCAACTTCGCCGTGAGCGGAATGGTGATGCAGATTCTTGCACTCAATCTCGCCGCTCCGTTACCGGTTTCAGCGGCCGTTCTCATCGCCATTGCCGCGACCATTCCAGGGACGAGGTGGACAAGCAGGCTCGTGGCGCGGGTGATGCCGCGGGATGAAACCTATGTGCTGACGGATGGAGACCTGATTGGCCGCGTTGCTGTCGTCACGCTTGGCCCGGTCGCGGCAGGCGCTGCCGCAAGGGGCAAAGTCCAGGACAAATACGGCAACTGGCATTTTCCCCGGCTTTTGCCGGGCGCTGCCGATCTGTCGATTCCGCAGGGCGCAAGCGTCCTCATCGTCGACAAGGTCGGCAATGCATACACCGTCATCCTTGCGGAAGGCCGTCTCGCTTCGGCCCAGACTGCCGGGACAGCTTAATGTGTTTCATCAATTCCAGTTCCCTCCATTTCGCCTGACGTTGCGGGGATTACATGTCCGCCTCGTAAATTGCCGAGAAATTTTCAGATAGAGGAGTTTCGCCATGGAAGCGATCTTGCAACTCAGCATTCCGGCACTGCTTATTGTCGTGGCCATTTTTGTCATCGGCATGATCGTCGCGCGGCTCTATCATCGCGCCGAGAAGGATCGCGCCTATGTGCGAACGGGCTTTGGCGGCCAGAAGGTCGTGCTCGACGGTGGCTCGCTGGTCCTGCCGGTTTTCCAGAGCCTCTCCTGGGTCAATCTGCAGACCCTTCGTCTCGATGTACGCCGTGATTCTCAGGACGCGATGATCACCAAGGACCGGATGCGCGTCGACATCGGCGTCGAGTTCTATGTTCGCGTCAAACCGGATGGCTCCTCGATTGCCCTGGCCGCACAGACGCTCGGTGAACGCACCACCGATGTGGCGCAATTGCGCGAACTCGTCGAAGCGAAGTTCGTCGATGCGCTGCGCTCTGTTGCCGCCACCATGACGCTGGTCGATCTCCAGGAAAAGCGTGCCGACTTCGTCAAGGCGGTGCAGGCGGCGGTGGCGACCGATCTTGAACTCAATGGCCTTGAGCTCGAAAGTGCCTCGCTCACCAAGCTCGATCAGACCGACACCAAGTTTTTCAATCCCAATAACGCTTTCGACGCCGAAGGTCTGACGGCGCTCACCAAGATTGTCGAAGCCAGGCGGCAGGAACGCAATCAGACCGTGCGCAACGCGGAAGTCGCCATTGCCCAGCAGGATCTCGACGCGACCCAGAAGACCCTGGAAATTCTGCGTCAGAAAAAGGATGCCGAACTGTCCCAGCAACGCGACATTGCCAACAAGACCGCGGAAACGCGCGCCGCCGCCGCGTTGAAAGAGGCGGAGGCCAGCCGCGCCGAAGCGGAAGCCAAGATCACCGCCGAGCAATCGATTGCCGAACGACGTGCGGCAGCAAAGAAGGTGCAGGAATCCGCCGGCATCGACGCCAATCTCGCGATCCAGCAAAAGCAGATCGAGGCCGAACGGACGGCCGAGACCCTGCGGATCGGCAAGCAGCGCGACATCGAACTGGCGGACCAGGCCCGCGCCATTGCGGTTGCCGATCAGAGCCGTGCCGAATCCGAGGCGCGGGCAAAGGCTGAAGAAGCGCGGGCCCTGGCGACCTCGGCGACCGAGTCCGTGCAGACAGCCAAGGATGTCGCTATCGCCGAGCGTGAAAAGCAGACCGCTGTCATTGCCGCGCGGATGACCGCCGAGCAGGATGCGACGCGCATCACCGTTGCGGCGAAGGCCGAACAGGAGGCGGCGGAAAATCGCGCCAGCGCGATCAGGACCCTTGCCCAGGCCGAAGCCGATGCGGCAAAGATCAAGGCCGAAGGCCAGGCTACCACCTATCAGGTCGATGCGGACGGCCAGCGCAAATTGAACGAAGCGCGCAATGCCATGTCGGACAAGATCGTGGACTTCGAGGTCGCACGGGAGCGGCTGCAGATGATTCCACAGGCGCTGGCCGAGGTGGTGAAGCCTTTGCAGAATATCGGCGATGTCAAAATCATCGACATGGGTGGCGGCAGGCCGGGCGCTTCAACTGCGGGCGTCGGCATGAACGGAACCGGCGGCCGTATGGACAGCCTGGTCGATAGCCTGCTCGCCTATCGCGCCAACGCTCCGATGATCGATCAATTGCTGAGCGAGGCCGGCTTTCCCAATCATGGAAATCCTGTCGTCAATCTCATGGAGGGGGCGAAGGCTCCTGCCGCGCCCGACGGATCCATCGCCATGAATGGGACGCCGGCGGCAGCCATCCCGCAGGAGGCCTTGCCCAGTCCGGGCGTCGACGGCAGCGCGGGCGCCTGATCAGGTTGGCTCGATTGTTGCTGGGATGAAGAATGATCAAACGCGGCCTGAACCCGGATGCCATCGCCAAGCCCCTGGCCCGTTACAGCCACGGGGTTGCCTTCGACGGTTGGCTGGTGTCGTCGGGTCAGCTCGGGGCTGAGCCGGACGAAACGATCCCCGACGATGTCGAAGCCCAATGCGTGCTCTGCTTTGAGAACCTGAAGGCCATTCTGGCGGCCGCCGGAATGACCTTCGAGGATGTCGTGCGCTTCAACGCCTTCGTCACCGACCGGGCCTATTTTCCCGTCTACGGAAAGGTGCGGGATCGCTATGTCACCGGTAGCGACTTCGCCTCCACCCTCGTCATCGTGTCGGGCTTCACGCGGCCGGAGTTCAAGGTCGAGGTGGAAATCACGGCATTTCGGGCGAAAAACGCTTAATTTTTCGCCGGATAGAAGTAAATTTAGGCAAAATCTCCGCCGGGGGTCTCAATTTCTAGGCGCTGGCCTGCGCCTTGCTTGAACAGGCCGGCTGCGTCCGACATGGCGAGACGCGGCGCGAGGGCCTTCGACAATGTTACATGCGCGCATGCTGTCATACCTCGACGAGGTTGCCAGGTGCGGTTCCATACGCAAGGCGGCGGCCAACCTGAATGTCGCCTCCACAGCCATCAACCGCCAGATCATCGCGCTCGAGCAGGAGCTTGGGGAGAACATCTTCGAGCGCATGCCGCGCCGGTTGCGGCTGACCGCGACCGGCGAGGTGCTGATCGAGCACGTCCGCGAAACGCTGAAGAGCTATGACCGCACGCGAGGGCGGCTCGATGCCCTGAAGGGCACCAAGCAGGGCCACATCACTATCGCCACCACGCTTGGCTTTGCGGCCGGCCCCATCGCCAAGATCCTTTACGACTACACGAACGCGCATCCCTATATCCGCGTGTCGCTGCAGGGCCTGTTCGCCGACGGCATTCCCAATGCGGTTCTTTCCGGCGATGTCGACCTGGGGCTGGGGCTCAATCTGCAGCCGAACCCCAAGCTCAGAACATTGTTTGGCATCGACGTTCCTTTCGGCGCGGTGGTGGCGCCCGGACATCCGCTGGCGAAAAAGGAAAAGATAAGGCTGTCGGAAGCGGCGGCCTATCCCCTCGTGCTTGCCGAGCCGAGGATGAGCCTGCGCACCGTCGTCGACATGGCGCTGGCGCGTATATCGGTGACGTCGAAGCCGGTGGTCGAGACCAATTCCATCGAGTTGATGAAGCAGTTCGTTCAGCTCGGTCAGGCGGTGACGTTCCTCAACCCCCTGGACGTTGCCGAGGACAGGCTCACCGGGCGTCTGCGCTACCTGCCGATCGGCGAGTCGCAGACGCAATCCATGAAACTTGTCGCGCGCCAGAAAGGCACAATCGATCCCGCGACAAGCCGGTTCGTCGAACATTTGAAGCGCTCCCTGACCCAGTTGACCGAGGCGTATGCCTGATCTTGGCCTGATCTGGTGAGAGCTTTAAGGCACCGCAGTGAAATCAAATCGATGCTTTTCCGCTCCATGTTTCGAAGCCATTGTCGTCCTGAATAAAAGCGGAGCGATGGTGTGCCTATGCAGTTTTATTGGGAAGAATTGACCACGCGCGACTTCGCCGCACTCGATCCCGACACGGTCGCGATCCTGCCGATCGCGGCAACCGAGCAGCATGGACCGCACCTGCCGGTATCGACCGACAGTTCCATCGCCGAGGGCATGATCGGCGTTCTCAAAAGCTGCATCTCGCGCGATCTGCCTGTCCTGGTTCTGCCGCGCCAGTCGGTCGGCAAGTCCAACGAACATTCGCTTGCGCCCGGAACCCTGTCGCTGAAGGCAGATGTGCTCATCGATGCCTGGACCGACATCGGCATCTGCGTGCATCGCGCCGGCCTGCGCAAGCTGCTGATCGTGAATTCGCATGGCGGCAACAACCAGATCATGGATATCGTCGCGCGCGAACTGCGCGTGCGCTACGGCATGCTGGTGGTCGCGACGCAATGGAACCGCTTCGGCACCCCGGCGGGATTGGTGAGCGACACGGAACGCCGCCTCGGCGTCCATGCCGGCATGGTCGAGACGTCGCTCATGCTGCAGTTCCGCCCCGACCTGGTGCGCATGGAGAACGCCAAGGATTTTCCCTCCAATTCGCAATGGCTGGAAGAGAACTTCAAGTTTCTCCGCCACAACGGCAGCCACAACATGGGCTGGATGATCCATGACCTGAACGTCGACGGCGCAGTCGGCAATGCCGCCGCCGGAACCGCCGAAATGGGCAAGGCCATCGCCGAACATCAGGTCGCAGGCTTCATCGACCTGATCGCCGACATGCGCCGCTTCAACGTCAAAACGCTTGCGACCGAGGCATCGGTCCAGCCGCTAAAGTCGGTTTCGCCGGTCAAGCGGGCTCTCGGATGAGCCGTTTTTGGATGAGCCGTTTCGAGAACAACGACAAGGAAAGAGGTTCGAACATGAACAAGGTTTTGCGTCTCGTTCTTCTGGCCGGCGGGCTGACGACGCTCGTCGCTTCGCAGGCATTCGCGGCCGATACGTTCAAGGTTCGCTTTTCCTGGAAGCTCAAGGGCGAATATGCGCCGCTTTACGTGGCGCGCGATATGGGCGCCTTCTCGAAGGCGAACCTGGATGTGTCCATGGGCGAAGGCGCCGGCGCGCCCGCCGCGCTGACGGCAATGCTGCAGGGCCAGGAGGACGCGGTGATCATGCCGGCGGCGTTCGCGCTGACCGCCATTTCGAAGGGAATGCCGATCAAGATCGTGGCGCTCTATCATCCCAAGGCGCCGATTGGTTTCGTGAGCTTCGCCCAAAATCCGGTCCGCGTGCCCAAGGATATGGAAGGCAAGAAGTTCGCCGTCTCGGTGGGTGATACGGTCGCCGCCTATCTGCCGGTGTTCTGCAAGAAGAACAATGTCGATTGCGACAAGATCAACAAGATCACAGTCAATCCCCAGGTGCGCAACTCCCAGTTCATGGCGCATCAGATCGATGTGATCGGCGCTTATCTGAATGTCGACCTGCCTCTGCTGGAACCGATCGCCAAGGAAAAATTCGTCGTCCTGGATCTGGCCAAATACGGAATGACGGTGCCAGGCCTGTCGGTCGTCGTCGCCGACACCGCGATCGCGCAGAAGCCCGATGTCATCGCCCGCTTCATCGGTGCGCTCGGGGAAGGCGTGAGCGCCTCGCGCAAGGATCCCGCCAAGGCCGCGGCCGTACTGAAGAAGGATTGGGCCGGCTCGCCGCCGGTCGAAGTGATCACCCGGCAGGTCGTGGAGACGCTGGCCGCGATCCCCAGCGTTCCCGGCCACAAAGCCGGCTGGACCGACGCCGCATGGATTGCCGAAGCCCTCGACATGCTCAAGTCCGTCGGCGAGATCGACGACATCAAGCCGCTGCCGACCTATTACACCAACGCGCTGGTCGAGAAATAGCGGACTTCGGGTAGACGACATGAGCGAAGTACAGATGGCTGGCACGCTGCAAGACTTGGCACAAGACGATCTGGCGTCGAAGTCCGACGCCGGGCTCCGGCGCGCCGATCGCCTGCGGCGTCAGCGCCGGCGCGCGACCTTGGAAGCGGTCTCGGCGCCGGCCCTGGCTTTCGCTCTCCTTGCCGTCTGGCAGATCTGCGTCCCTTTGTTCAACGTCAGCGCCTTCGTCCTGCCGACGCCGGTCGACATTCTTGCCCGCGTCGTGACCGACTATCGTCTGCTGCTGACCCATGCCTGGATCACGGCCGCCGAAGTGGTCGTCGGATTTCTGTGTGCGGCAGTCGTCGGCATTCTCGTCGCCCTGGCGGTCTTCTATTCCCGCATGGTCGAGCGCGCGGTCTACCCTCTGCTCATCGCCATGCAGACGATCCCCAAGGTCGCGCTGGCGCCGCTGGTGGTCCTCTATCTCGGCTATGATTGGGGACCGAAATTGTTTCTGTCGTTTCTGATTTCGTTTTTCCCCATCGTCGTCGCCACGGTCGTCGGCCTCAAAGGCCTCGACAGGGGCTATGCCAACCTGGTGAAATCCATGGGCGCGAGCGAAGCGCAGGTCTTCCTCAAGGTGCGGCTGCCGGCGGCGCTGCCGAGCATCTTCGGCAGCTTCAAGGTGGCGCTGTCGCTCGCCGTGATCGGCGCGGTGCTCGGCGAATATGTCGCCGCCGAACGCGGTCTCGGTTATCTGCAATTGCAGGCCAATGCCAATTTCGACGTGACGCTCAACTTCGCCGCCGTGTTCGTCATCGCCTTGCTGGGCGTGGCGCTGTATTCGATCATCATCGTCGCCGAAAAGATCGTCAACACCAGACAGGGAGCGCGCACATGAATGCTCCTTTCCCGTCTTTCGATATGGCGGAGCGCCCGGAGCAGCATTTGGGCAACGGCATCGCCGTCCAGATCGACCATGTGCAGAAGATTTTCGAAACACGCGACGGCGATGAGGTGATCGCGCTCGAAGGCGCCGACCTCGCCGTCCCGGCCGGCGAGTTTGTCGCCGTGGTCGGGCCGAGCGGATGCGGCAAGAGCACCTTGCTGTCGATGATCGCCGGCATCGACAGCCCGACATCCGGCCGCATACTCGTCGATAACAAGCCGCTCATCGGACCTAACCCGCGCACCAGCGTGGTGTTCCAGAACGACTATCTGCTACCCTGGCGCAACATCATCGACAATGTCCTGTTGCCGATAGAGATCAAGCGGCTCGACACCAGGCTCTACCGCCAACGCGCCGAGGCGCTGCTGACGCAGGTCGGCTTGGCTGGCTTCGGCGGGCGCTTTCCTTCGGAACTGTCCGGCGGCATGCGCCAGCGCGTGGCGATTTGCCGGGCGGTCATCCAGGAGCCGGGCCTGTTGCTGATGGACGAGCCGTTCGGCGCGCTCGATGCGCTCACCCGCGAGCAGATGATCATGGATTTGCAGAATCTCTGGTTGCGGCTCCAGAATACGGTCGTCTTCATCACTCATGGCATCGATGAAGCAGTGTTCCTGGCAGATCGCGTGATCATCATGTCGCCGCGCCCGGGGCGCATCGACATGCAACTTGAGATCGACCTGCCGCGTCCGCGCAAATGGAACGAAATCCACCGCAATCCGGGCTTTACCGAAGCGGTTGCCAAAGTGCGCGGCCGTTTCGAAGAGCAGGGCGTGCTGAAGGCTGGTTGAAGCGGTGTCATCCCCGACTTCCTGAATGTTCCGAAACGTGAGAGCTTATCTGATGATCGCTCATCGGACCGGAGGCATTCCTTGTTTGATCTCGCCAATCCCATTCTGATTTTCGTGGCGGCCATCGGCAGCGGGGTTGTCGGCGGCATCTTTTACGCGTTCTCGTCGTTCGTGATGGCGGCGCTCGGCCGGCTGCCGCCAGCCCACGGCGCTGCCGCCATGAACGCCATCAACCTGACGGTGATCACGCCCTCCTTCATGATCGCCTTCATGGGAACAGCGCTCGTCAGCCTTGCACTTGCCGGAAGCTCGTTCTTCTGGTGGGGCCAGACGGGTGCCAGGCTGACCTTTGCCGCGAGCCTCATCTATCTCATCGGATGTTTCGGCGTCACGATGGCCGGCAACGTGCCCTTGAACAACCGGCTTGCCGCCGCCGAGCCCGGGCAGGAGGCCGCCCTTTGGGCGCATTATCTCGACAGGTGGACGCTCTGGAACCACGCCCGCGCGGCCGCATCGATCGTTGCGGCGGTGCTGTTCACCGCCGCCATCTTTGTGATCTGACGAAGCCCTATGCCAGCTTGAAAACCACGCGCTGAGCACCCTCCCACAAGGCCAGCTTGCCCAGCGCGGCCAGGTTTTCGAGGCCGGAGGTGATGGTGATGAAGTGGTTGCCGGCGAGCTGGCCCAGCTTTGAGGCGAAATGCACGCCGCCATAGGCGAGCAGGATTTCGGTCTCGCTGATGCCGCCGGGATAGAGAACGATCTGGCCGGGCGCCGGATAGCTGGTGTGGTTCTCGTAGCCGACTTTGAAATCGAGATCGCCGAGCGGTATCCAGACGCCTTCGCCGCTCCAGCGCACGTGCACGAACTGCCCCTCGAACGGCATATGGCGCAGGAAGGCCTTGCACGTCTGCGGCGCGAGCTCGGTCTCGAGCCGGGCGTCGAATTCGAACGGGCCGGCGGTGATCTTCAGATCGACCGCTTTCAGCTTGCTCGTCTTTGTCTTCTTCGTCTTTGCCATGTTTGATCCAGCCTCACCCGCAATAGAATTGCCCCTGATAATGGGCCGCAAGCGCA
>Ga0182744_1002471_pt1 | contig 15172 bp, 10 predicted proteins | sample eDN3rd30CKraftMG_FD_128525 | JGI IMG/M metagenome (GOLD analysis project Ga0182744, IMG submission 128525) | Enriched Miracle-Growth compost microbial communities from Emeryville, California, USA - eDNA 3rd pass 30_C Kraft MG (version 2) (version 2) ...
CAGTCGCCGGTCGCGCTCGAAGCGCCGCGGTAGCCGGTCGCGCTCGAAGCGCCGCGGTCGCCGGTCGCGCTCGAAGCGCCGCAGTCGCCGGTCGCGCTCGAAGGAGAATCCGGGTCGATCGGTTTTGCGCGCGAGAACGTGTAGTCGAGGGCCGCTTTGACGATACCGGCGAAGCTCAACTCGGCTTTGATATGGAGCTTGGAGCTGGCGAGTTTGGAATCTTCGTCGTGCTTGTCGATGTCGCCGCTAGGCTCAACGATGGCGAATCGGTTTCCAGCCGGCGCGTAATACCTGAACACGTCGAGCGGGTGCTCACACGAGTGGAAGCCGCTTTTGCACGTTTCGACGGCGCCTTCATGCGTGTGCGTTTCGCCGATAGCGAACTGAAAACCACGACACTTCAGGTTCTTGTCAAATCCTTTGTAGGTTTCCATCAGGGTGTCCTCCCTTCCTCACGCCGGTAGGTCACACCGCGAGAAACGAACGGGAGCGCTGGAAACGCTGAACCGAGGGGGTTTGGCGCCATGTACGCTTCGCAGCTGATGTGAAACCACTTCTGCTTGTCGAGGCGTTCTTCGCGGCGCGTTGCTGTCGTTGTTCTCTGATACTGCGTGTTCATTTCTTTTTCCTCCCTGTGGGCTTCTTGATGTCGATGACGTTTGTCTTCGGCTCGATGGGCGGAGGCGACGACGCGGGTCGCTTCCATGTGACGAGCACGCCGCGGGCTCGTTTATCCCACGCACCTGGAACGCGATTGATCTTGTCGACGTCGACGCCGAGTGCTTTCCAGTGGCGGCGGCGCCAGATCTTGTCGTCCTTGAAGAAGTGCGAGTCGGGCACGAGCGTTCGCCACAACACGTACAGCTCGTCGTCCTTGAGCAGCAGCTGTTGGCCCTTCGCCGCGGCGGTCATGTAGTCGTCGATCTGCTTGCGATACGTGCCGATTGGGTTCATGCGGTTCATGAACGCAGCGCTCGCTTCGATGTCGCTGGGCATGCGGTCGATGAAGAACTCCAAGTCGCCGGCCAGGACTGCGTCTGCGATCTGCTGGCTGATCGGCGTGGTCGCTTCGTGCATGTCGAGCGCGGCTTGCGTCGAGATGATCCTGCGCACGCCGAACTCGTCGATCGGCCAGCGATGCAGGACGTCGGCGAATTGTTCCAGTTCGGTCTGGTTCTGCAGCGCGAGCAGTTCGTTGGGCGTGAAGAAGATTTGCTGCTCTTGTCGCTCGGTGATGTTGAGCCGACGGTTGTCGCCGCGCACGATGACCGGCGTGCGCTCGTTGGCGAAGAACAGGAAGTTCGAGTAGTTCGGTGCCGAATAGTGATCCGTGTTCATGCGGCGGATCTGGATCGGCGAGTCGGTGATGTAGTGCCGCAGCTTTGCTTCCAGCTCGGCGGTGTTGTCCACGGCCTTCGTATCACACTCCTCGAACACCACGAACAGACTGTTTTCCAGCCAGCCGTTGAACTCCTTGGCGAGCGCGCTGAACTGGACGTTCTGCACGGCGCTGTCACCGAACAGCGGGCGCAGCACGTGTTTGACGAACGTACCCTTGCCCGTGCCGGTGCGTCCGGTGACGACCCATGATGTTTCGCTTTTGCGCCGTGTCTGCAGAATGTAGGCGAGCCAGTGGATGAAGTGCTCGTAGATGTCTTGTGTCGGGTTGCCGAGCATCGACGTGAGGAGCTTGTTGATCGTCGGCGGGATGTCGCGCAGCGTCGAGCGCGCGTCTTTCGATCGCGTCTGTTTCATGTATGGCGTCGGTGAGAAGGTGTTGAGGTACGTGGCGCCCGAGACGTACTGCTCGTCGCGTGTGGGATCGAAGATCAGGTCCATGTGCGGCAAGTAGCCGCCGCCAATGACGCCGAACTCGGCAAGCCATGCGCGCGCGGAGGTCTCGGTAGCGCCGTTCAAAGTGACTTTCGAACTGAGCCCTTCGTACTGGCCGATCTTGATTTTCGAGTTCTGGTTCGTCGCATAAAACGCGAGAACCTCGGTGCCCTCGTCGAGCGGCGGCTTCGCTGTCACGCGGCCGGCAACACCGGCGAGCTTCTTGTAGAACTTCTCGTCGACGTCCTTCGTAAGTAGCCACGGCTCGCCCTTGAAGTTCTTGATGACCGACGGATTGCGCAGGTCAATCCAGTAGCCGAGCGAGTCGCCACCGTTGAGATTGAACTTGATGTAGTGGTCGCCCATCGGCTTGATATCGGCGATGGTTCCCGGCTCGGCGTTGACGAGCACTTCGCCGTCTTCGAACGGTCGTGTTCGAAAATCGAGTTCGTCAAGTCCGGCTGCCTTGCGCAGCTCGTTGATCTTCGCGTCGATCTCGTGCTTGCTGACTTGTCGATGCGCGCCAATCTTGAGCGAAGGCTGTTTCTTCTTGACCAGCTTGAACGCGTCCGCCGCGGACACAGCCGGTTCGAAACCGAACGTGCGCGGCGGCGCGATGTAGATCAACTTGCTGTCGTAGGCTGCGCTGCGATCAAGAGGCCAGTGCAACCCGATGCCGCTATCGGTGAGGCTGAGCGATTCGCTGAGCGCGGCGTTCGTGAAGTTCAGCGATTCGAACCAACCTTTGAGAGCTACTTCATTGGACGCCTCCTTGAGCAGCATGAAAATGTGGCCCGACCACTGGTCAGTGCCTGGGCGATACATCGAGCTAGACGGTTGAGCGATGTAGGAGACGTTCTGGCACTCGGCCGGCAGGTATTTACCCACGACTTCTTCATGGCTTTTCGCGTCCACTTTATCGAAATCGAATACGACCCACTCGCGTGGCGCGCCTTTCAGTGTTTTGCCGGCGCGTGACGCGTCGACGAGCGGTTCGCGCAGTTGTCCGTTGAACAGGCAGTGCGCTGCCGCGGCGTGCTCTATGAGCCGCGTGTGGAAACTTGCCAGAGAGTCCGCGGTCTCGCTGTAGCTGGTCAGCTTGGAGACGTGCGGGTACGGGGCTACAGCGAACGCACCATCGCGGAACGCGATTGTCTTGGTGAGCGGTAGCCGGCTGCCGAAGAACACGACGTGCACACGCTCCTCTGTGGAGTCAGTGTGCAGTCCGATGCGCCGAACTGCGGGGAACTAGCGTTCCTGGCCCGGACTTTTTCCTTCGGATTGAATAGCTTGCGGAAGCGGAGGTCTTGGATCAGCGGGGCGACGCATTACGAATGCGCCGCTCTACCAGCTGAGCTACTCCGGCGGGGCCGCGGAGTATAGCGACGGTCATGACTGATCACAACGCTTCGCGTCATGTTCAACGAACTCTCATCTCAAGTTCACCACTTGCACGCGTCGTCCGTGCCAGTGCTTTTCTTGTTGCCGAGATTGTCGATCGAAAGCGTGCCGCAACGATCATTTGCTTGGCCGCTTCCTGCCACGGGAACGGCTTGCACCTTGTAAGTCGTGGCCGTCTGACTGGCAAAGCTCAACGTGTAGAAGCCGCTACCCGCTGCCTCGCGAGGCGAGTGATTGAAAGGAAGCGAATAGACCGTCGACGCATAGCTGCGATTGACGGTGAACGAGCGCTCCAACCCTTGCACTATTTCTGCGAGATCGGATCTCGCCTGCGCGCGCCGACTCTTGCGAACCTGTTCCTGATAACTCGGCAGCGCGATCGCGGCGAGGATCGCCACGATCGCCACCACGATCATCAATTCGATCAGCGTGAAACCCTTGGACTTGCTCACGATGCTTCCCCTTGCATGAAAACCGCAAAGCCGGGCATGCGCTGGCATGCCCGGCTCCGCAGACGACTCGACCGTTACTGCAGTTGCTTCCACGAAATCCTTCCGCATGGCATCGGCTTGCCCGGCGGCCGGCCGGAAGGATTGGGCGACACCCAACTGCATTGGCCCAAGGTGACACTCAGCGACGAACAGTTGTACAAGCTCGGGTCACAGGTATCCGGTGTCGTGCCCGGCGGCGGCGGCGGCAACGGCACCTGCGGCAGGCCTCCGCTACCGATCGTGCTGGATCCCACGTTGACTCCAATCGTGGGCTCTCCCGGTGGAGGCCCGCTATAGGTGAGGATGCCGGCAAGATTGCGGTCGCCTCCTCCACTTACCGGCACGTAGTCCGCAGCACCCGTCAACGTATCGAGCACCAGCGTCATGTTCAGGACACCGGGCTCGCACGAATTGCCTTGGGGCTGCATGACGTTGATGACGGTATCGGTGAGGATGCCATCCGGACGCGCGATGACACGCGCTCCGGCGAGGACATTGGGTGCGGTGCCCGTCTTGTAGCTCAAATCGAGATACCACCCCATCTTCTGTCCGGTATCGGCACCGTAGTCGACGCCATTCCTGGTCGCCTTGAGTTCGCCGCCCCCGCCGTTGCCATCGAGCGGGGTGTAGCCAGTAAATGACTGCTGTTGCAATGCAGATCGCGTTATCGTCTGCGAGGTTTCCGTCCACGTCTTGCACTTCACGTTGGCAAGGTTGCCGTCTGCGTCGTTCGTTGCTTGCACATCGCTGCAGACACGATTGTCCCAGATGCCGTATACGGTATCGATCGATTGCGACGCACCATCGGCATCGCTTTCACCCAGATAGCGGCCCGTTCCGAAAACGACGATGGTGCCACCCAGCGGATTGGATGCCGTAAAGACGCCAGAAGTGATCGGCTGTCGCTTGCCGTCGCTATCCTTTGCAATGAACAAAGGCTTGCCGTCGTTGCCAAGCTTCCAAGTGCTGCCAGCCACTTCAAAACGCCACAGATTCCCCAGATAGTCACCCGCATAGATCGTGTCGCCGCCACCATTTCCGTCGTTGTCCACGAGCACGGCCATCGACAATCCATTACTGGTCGGATCGCAATCGGTCTCGTGCGCCCCGCACGCATCGCCCGCGGCCAGCGTGGCGACCTTGGAACCATCACTCAGCTTGCGTATGAACAAATAAGCCTTGCCATCGCCGCTGTTGTAGCCGTTACCGAATGTCGCGACCCAGTTGCCGTCGTCGGCGTAGCCAATCCATGGGCGACCGATCGATTGACCCAGTTTGGAAGCATCCACGTCTGGCGAGTCGCTGTTCAACTCCCAAAGAACATCGCTCGCGGTGAAATTCCTCGGGTCGGTCACGTCCAGCGCGAATACGCTGCGGCCACCACTCCCCGTCGAAGCCGCCAACACGGACTTCCAGCCTCCCAGATAAGCGTCCGAAACGGTGGGTGTGCCATCTACAAAATAATGATGCGAATAGCCGGGCTCCGCGAGTTGCCCGACTGTGCCCAGAACGCCGTTGGGCATGTAGGCAAACAGTTCCTTGCCACCAGACTCGGAGCCGTCGAACGCATGCATCATGCCATCATTCGCGCCCACGAAAATTACCGGATTCTTGGAATCGTTGAAATACGTCTTCTTGTTGGTGACAAAGGCCGCGTAGCTGCTGGCTTGCGCGGGCTCCACCGTCTTCAATATCTGGCCATAGCCAAAACTTGTGACGCCAACCACGGCAGGACTGGAATTGAGGATGTCACCGATCGGAGTCGATCGATTTCTATACGGCCCAGGCGGCGTCTTGTCTTCCTCTTTGCTCTGATCGCCACGCAAGAAATTGATGAGGTCATCTACGTTGTAGATCGTCGTATCGAGTCCTGTCATCAATTGCGTCTGGATGACGGCCTCGGAAGTAGTACTCCCCAAAGTCGCCGTATCGAAGCTCACACCAAGCCCGTCGAACGCCGTAGCGGGAGCAGCAGCGGCCTTCGAAGTAAATATCTTGCGATCGGCCGCCGCGGGCAGCTGGGCGCTTGCTTTCCAGATGGGATGTGCCGTGTCGTACACGCCATTGGCCTGCAGCTTGTAGGCCTTCAGATCCCCGCTCCAATCCTTCGCGTCATACGAGGCTTCGTAGACGAGCGTGCTGCCGGAAACCAGGCGCGGAGTGCTCGTGGCCACGCTCGCCGTCGGCTGGGACTGGGTAATGATGTCCTGGAACGCCTTGTCGAGTTGCTGGCGCAGACGCGCAGGATTCGTGACGAGGAAGTAGTTGTCCGGCACACCATCACCGTCGGTATCATCGTTCACAAGATCCGGCGCACCGTACTTGGCCGCATACCAAAGCGGATTGTTGAGCTGGATCGCGTCGGCGGCTCCCGCGGCGGGCGTAAACGTGCGCGTCGTGTCGAGTGGCATCAGGCCACATTCATCGCTCGTGTTGCCTGTGCAATAGCCTGGGTCGCGACCAGGAGGCGTATTCAATGCGTATGGCTTGAAGCCACCGCCACAATTATTGTTATCTACGTAACGGCAGGTCGGCGAATCAGTATCCCGGACTTCAAGATACACGCCATCCTTGGTTGTGCCGGAAAGAACATAACCCATGACCTGATTCGCGCTGCCCGCGGCGTATTCCGAACTCAGATGCACGCTGACAGTGCTGTCGACATTCGCGCTGATCTCGTAGCGAACGATGGCGTCCATGTCGTGGTCATTGCCCTGCTCAACGTCCTCGTAATTGATGCGGAAGACCGCATACGGTCGACCGCCATTTACCGTGACGTCGGTCGGTTGATTGGGCACGTTGACGATCTTCTCGACATAGAAGTCGACGATGGTATTGGTCGCCTTGTGCGTGTCGCTGTCGCCGAAAGTACCGCTCACGGTCTTGGCGAAAGGCAAAAGCGTGACCGCGCCATCGCCCACCGGAAATTCGATCCTCGGCAACGGCGAAGCGAGCGCGATCGAATACGTGGAAAGATTCTGCTGGCCATCGGCGGCACTGATATCGTTCATGCGCGCAAAGCGCGCGACGCTGGCGGAATAATAGGTGCCGCCCTTGGTCGGCTCCTCGGGCGCAAGGCCGCGGATGTTGCCGAAGCTGGATGCCGTCTTCACCGTGGGCGCTCCGTCGGTCACGCCGCCGGCCTCACCGATGAACACCCTCTTGGAGCCAGCGCCAAACTCGCTGTTCCAAATCGCCTGGCCCTCACTCGCTGCATTGAACGAATTGATAGCCGATGGCGTGGTTCCACTGGGCGCCGTCGTACCGGAAAACACGGTGCCGGGAAGGTCGCCGTCGTAGCTTGGGTTGATGTCGCTGATGACTGTCTCGAACGGCTTGGAGCACGACAGGAAACCACCGCCGCCGTCAGCCACGGGCTTGTACGGATCCTTCCAGGTATCCGTGTGCAGGTTCATCGTCGTTTCTTCGGTCGTGCCCTGAGAAGCGCCACCCGTTGAGAAATCCGGCGTGGCCGCGCCTGCACCAGCGAAGTAACGCAAGCTTTCGTACATCATTTCCGCGATCGGGTTGCCCCACATGCGGCATTCGCCGTTGTTCAACGCGCGGTTGCCTTGTGATGGACAATTGCCGGTGCCATTCGCCCAATTCCAATTCGTGTCCGAATTGGTGTTGTCGGTTACGCTATTGTCGTAGCCGCCACCGATCATGCGCAACTCGCTGATCGTGTTGGCGATGCCATTGACGTCGGTCTTGAATTGACCGGTATTCGCATCGATTTCGTCGCCGAAATTGCTCATGTTCCGGCGCAGCACGCCACCCTGAAGGTTGTCGAACTGGCTGCCGGAAATCAGGCCAAAATACATCCGCTGGGTTTCGCCGTAGTCATGCAGAATGCCCGTCGGCTTGTACTGTCCATTCGGGTATTTCTTGCAAGTCGATTCACGTACCGAGGCATTGTCGGACGGACAGGAAAGGACACGGACGGCGTAATCATCCCGCCGGACGTTGGAAGTGACCGGAGGCGTGAGATCATAAACGGAAAGCGTCGTTTGACTATTGGGGCGCAGGCCGCTGTCGATGCCACTACCCGTGAATGGGACCCTGCCCCAGGATCCATTTCCTTTCTTCCAATAAAGCGTATAGGCTGCTCCTCCGCCATTCTCAACGTGTCGAAATTTTATCGTATAATCACGACGCTGGTTGGAGCTGCCGAGAGAAAGAACATTCGAGGTATGGGTCTGGCAATTGCACGCCCCATGGTCTCCAAGATATTCGGCCCGCCCGACTACGCCATTACCACTGATCTCGAAATCGACGGCATCGTCGCCATCCACAGCGAATTGATAATTTGCATTGTCGCCTTTTGCGATGCGCAAAGTACCTTGGATAATACTCAAATATTGATCTTGCTCTGTAGCAGAGAAGACGTTGCACGCGGGGTTATCGGTACAATTGATTCCCGACGCAGAGAAATAATTGGAAAGATTGCCCGTACCATATCGATTGGCTGCTATCGCATAGGTAGATTCAAGTGAATCGAAAGTCGATTCGTTCGTTGGCGTTCCAGGATATGGGGCGTTACCGCCACTCGGTACGCAATCGACACGCTGATTACTCGTCGTGAAGCACTTGTTTCCCGCAACCGGCCCCTCAATCGATACCCAGTTCCAGACGCGTTTGTCGGTATTCTGCAAAACCCTCAGTACGGGAGCTTGGTAGTTCGGATAGCCGTTGTCATTTCCCTTGAGTGTCGTTACTGCGAAAAGGTGATATTTGTCCGTAGGCGGTACTGAAAGTGGTGTGTAGGCCGAGATGTCATAGCCATCCCGCGCAACACTCTGGTATTCCTTGCCCCAGCTATGGCCATCCTGCGGGAAATAAGCACCCTGCAATATGGTCTGCGTCGTGCTGTCGGTCTGACGCCAGCCGCCGTAAAGCACGCGGCGCAACGCATCCATGCGCGACGTCGTGACGTAATTGAGGAAGTCACCGCTCCATTGTCCCGAACATTTCTTGTCGGCCGTGGCCGACGCAGGGACGAACTTGTCACCGTCATGCGTGTAGCACGCATACGAGTTGAAGTAGCCGTAATAGTCGATCTTGTCAGGCTTGTAGCCGATATCGAGCGCACCGTCACCATCGAGATCGGAGGCGTCGTTATAGGCCTCGTAGTAGTTCTTGGTGTCCTTGCCCATGACAAGCATGTTCAAAGGCGGTTGGCCGGACACCGTGAACAGCGGGCGCTGCGAGATGTCGATGCCGGCATGCGCGCTATTGATCCCCGCCAGGAAGGACAAACCAGCGACGATCGGCATCAAGCGGAAGAATGAAAGATTCATGGCAACTCCTTGATGAGCGTGCCGAAGACGGAAGAATCAATAAACATAGATGGTTTGCACGGACGCCCAGGCCGCAACGCTGTCGTCGGTCGCATCGGCGTCTTTCTGCTGGGAAGAAATCACGTAGAACTTGGGTTTTCGGGCGGGGTCCTCACCCACTGCCGAACCCTTGCGCTCCGGACAGGCGCCGCCGCAGGCGCGCGTGCTGGTCTGGGCGCGATTGGAGAAGGTATCGAGCCAACCGCTCCACGGCGATTTGTTGCCGTCGACCAGGCCGACGGGAATGTCCGAAATCGTGTCGTAGGACTTCAAGGGATCGCGCGCCACGTCGCGCTGTTCGGCGACGGCGCCTTCCGAGTTCTGGAATGCAAGGTTTTGCGCACGGAAACTGCCTGACATTCGCTCCTGGAGCAAGGATATCTGCGACGCAGCGACGGCGAGCAACGTGAGCAAGATCAGCATGATCAACGCGACGAACAAGGCGGCGCCGCGTTGGTGACGCGTCGAACGGAATTGGCGTTTCGTCTTCATGGCGGAACTCATGAGGTGAACACGCGGTTGCGCACCGCGATGGTCGTTTCGTACACCTGACGCAGGTGGCCGTCATCGGGAGTGGTTGTTATGTCCGTACCGAGCACTTTGTAGCCATCGGATGGCTTGTTCGCGCCAGCGACCTCCGGACTGCGCAGAAGCATGCCAATGCGGACGCTGAGTACCTGACCCCAATTCGCATCAAGCGCGTTGCCTGTCGCACCCGCGGCGACCTCGTCGGCGGTCCGGTACTTGTCGACCTGCCCGTCGTTGTCCGTATCCACCCCATACAGGAGCTTCAAGGCTTCAATGCCATCCGCCATCTCCTCGGGATCGGCCAATTCGTTCGCATCGCGCTTGAATTGGCGCACGTACAAGGCCGGCTGCGAAGTCGTCGTATTTTCCGCGACATAGATCATCGTGAACTCGGCGCGATGTACTTCGGCATTGAGTTGTTTTGAACTAGCAGAAAATCCCGTTCCGGAAGGTGCGATGCCGCCATTGGGTGCATTCAGGAATGCGTTGGATATGCGAAAGTCCCAAGGACAGCCACCTGCACCGCACGTGTCCACGGCGGGGTCGAGATAGACGTTCGGCGTCAAATTGCCGGTGGCCACCAATTTCGTCCCGGTGAGCGTGCCGACGAAAACATCGGACGATCTGCAATTCTCGATAAAATAAGGAACGGCTGCGCCCTGCTCTTTGTCGAATACATTCGCGGCGTCGACGCCCAGCGAAGCCGTCAACACGAGATGGTTCGAGTCTTGGGCAACGGACAGGACAGGAACCGAATCAGCGCTCGCCGTGCGCAGGACGAGCACGTCGGTTCCGGTCACCGGTCCATGTCCGGAAGGGAACAACGTGGTGGGCGCGTCCCCGGCAGCGAATCCTTCCACGGGTCGCTGGAACCGATGCACATCGTCGACGGTGTTGCCCGCATACGTATCCAGATGATTGACGAAGGTCAGCTGGCGGTTGCGCTCCAGATCGGAGCCGCAACCCATGAAGCCACCCATGCGGAACTGCTTCTGCACGAACTGGGTGATGAAGCGCCCGTTTTCCTGGATGCGGGCGACGCCGTCCTGCATCTGGTAGGTGGCGCGCGAGGCGCTGAAGATCTGGATCATGCCGATGACGAGCAACAGGCCGATCGTCATCGCGACCATGAGCTCAATCAGCGAGAGCCCCGCAGATTGCTTGCGTGGGCACAGGGAAGCGTGGGATTTCCGCATGATCGGTCTCACAAGCGTGCGACGACGACGAAGACGTCGGAATTGTTGTCGATGCCGGCGCCGGTGCCTGACAGGTCGGCATTGAAATACTTCTGCGCATCGGCGAGGCAACTCGAACCGTCCGCGTCGTCTCCCGACAGCAGGCGCGATTCGTTCCAGCGGATGCAAACGGCAACGGTATGGTCGTCGAAGCGCGCGACGGCGCCTTCGCCCGTGGGCAATTCGCAGGCGACCTGCTGGCGCCATGCCGCCAAGTCGACGGCAGCTTGCGTGCCGCTCTCCACCGCCGTATCGCAATCCGTTGCCGCGTAGTCATCGCTGTAGTAGTTGGCGATGTTGCCGAAATTGGCGCGGATGTTGTCGAGCATCGTGCCCGCGAGCGCGGTCGCCTGCGAGCGGAAATGCGCGCCTTGGTTGACCTTGATTGAATAAGTCTGCAACGCGGCCAACGCGAGCAGACCGAAGCTGAAGATGAGCGCGGCGATCATGACTTCGAGCAGCGAGACGCCGCGATTCTTGTTGGCGTTCATACCGATGGTCCCGTTCATGGGCAGGCCGTCCGCGTCGACTCCACGCGCCCCATAGCGCCGACTTCGATGACACGCTTCTGTTCGCCCGTGCATGCATCTGCCGGGGTCACGGACAACGTGACCTGCCCGGTGACGCTTTGGCCGCTGGACATGAAGCGCACGAATTTGGCGGCCACCGGATCGCTGGTCACGGTGAGCTTGGTGTTTCCGCTGCCGACACGCAGGACTGATGTTGCACCAATGGCCGATGGCGCCGTGGTGCCAGCCGTGGTGTCGACGAACACGACCCAGCCCTTGTTCCAGTCATCTGTACCGCCGCACGTCGTTGGCGTGCCGCTGCTGGTATCCGCCGCGCAGACCGAGACCGATCGCGCGCGCGCGATCGATTCCAATCGGGCGAGGCTCAACCCCGTCGACAGATCACTCGAAAAGGTCGTGACGCGATTGCTGCGCAGGCTGTTGGAAAAGCTTGGAAATGCGATCGCCGCGAGGATTGCCACGATGGCGACCGTGACCAGCAACTCGATCAGCGTGAAACCGCGGACATGCTGTCGCGCGGGAGCGAATTTTTCAGCCATTTGATGCATCGAGACCCCCTCGAACCCATGCTCAGGGTATGGACAAGCCCGAGCGCGCGGCAACACGCCCCCCTCCACGCGGCACGAATCGTCCGACGAGCGGCCGACCCGCTCGGACCGCATTCTCGACCATGACTCTTTCGACAACACAGCGGAACGGCGCCTCCCGACGCGCGATCAGCCCCCGGGATCGATGACGGCCAGTTCGCCGCGGCGACCCATGTCCCGGAACAACCAGCTGACGCGCGCGGGCTTGGCCACGAGCGAGGCGTCATCGAGTATCACCTTGACCTTCCTTCGCCGGGATGACGGAAACGAGCGGATTTCCCGACGTCAACCGCGCCCTGCGCCCGCGCCGCCACGCATTCCAGGCCCACCGGCAATCGATGGCGATGCCAGCGCTGCTTCCGGCGGGTCGCCCATGTTCCTCACCTGGGCGCTGATCCGGCGCGGCGACTCAAGTGCTTGCTCCGGTGTCTTCCGCCAGACGTACTTGCGCGCCAGAGGCGCCAGGATTTGCGGATCGATCTGGAGCGCGCGCCATCCGATTCGGCGGCGGATGCGCAATTCCATCACGCGCTTGGCAGCGCCGATCCGCTTTCAGCTCGGTGGCCGCTTCACGCCACCACGCGCAAGCGCAGCTCCTTCGGCAGCGCGAAGGTGACGTTTTCCGGTTCGCCGTCGAGTTCGCGCACGCCTTGCGCGCCGCTCGCGCGCAGGGCTTCGATCACGTCGCGGACGAGGCTTTCGGGCGCGGAGGCGCCGGCGGTGACGCCGATGCGGTTGCGGCCATTGAGCCAGCGCGGGTCGATGTCGCCGGCGCCGTCGATGAGGTATGCGGGCACACCCTGCTTTTCGGCAAGTTCGCGCAGGCGGTTGGAGTTGGAACTGTTCGGCGAGCCGACGACGAGGACGAGGTCGCATTGCTGGCCGAGCTTGCGCACGGCGTCCTGGCGGTTCTGCGTGGCGTAGCAGATGTCGTCGTGGCGCGGGCCCTGGATCGCCGGGAAGCGCCGCTGCAACGCCTCGATGACGGCCTTGGTGTCGTCGATCGACAGCGTGGTCTGCGTGGCGAAGGCGATGTGTTCGGGATTGCGCGGCACGATCCTGGCGACGCATTCGGGCGTTTCGACGAGGTGGATCGCGCCGGCATTGGCCGGGTCCCACTGCCCCATCGTGCCTTCGACTTCCGGATGGCCGGCGTGGCCGATGAGCACGACGTCGCGCCCGGCCTTGCCGTGGCGCGCGACTTCCATGTGCACCTTGGTGACCAGCGGACAGGTTGCGTCGAACACGCGCAGGCCCCGTTCGTCGGCCTCAAAGCGCACCGCCTGCGAGACGCCGTGCGCGCTGAAGATCACGGTCGCGCCGTCGGGCACTTCGTGCAGTTCGTCGACGAACACCGCGCCTTTCGCGCGCAGGTTGTCGACGACGAAACGGTTGTGCACGACCTCGTGGCGCACGTAGATCGGCGCGCCGAACGTTTCCAGCGCGCGCTCGACGATTTCGATCGCGCGGTCGACGCCGGCGCAGAAGCCGCGGGGGTTGGCGAGGATGACGTCCATGGTTTGGATTTGATTCAAGAGTTCATTCCGGCTTCGACGTCATTCCCGCGAAAGCGGCAATCCACTGCCATGAGTCGAGCAAAGACACTATGGATGCCCGCTTTCGCGGGCATGACGTCTTGAGGGACAAGTTCGATTATCCGCCTCCGGCGTGCGCTTTCCCACCGGCGAAGCTGAAGAGCGCAAGCGCGACCGCGCCGACGCAGATCGCCGAGTCGGCGATGTTGAACGCGGGCCAGTGCGCGTTGCCCCAGTAGACGTCGATGAAATCGGTGACGTGGCCGAAACGCAGGCGGTCGACGAGGTTGCCGAGCGCGCCGCCGATGATCAGCGCGAGCGGTGCGGCATTGCGCCAGTCGCCGCGCGGCAGGCGCGACAGCCAGAACACAAGCCCTGCGCTGACACCGACCGCCAGCACAGTGAAGAACCAGCGCTGCCAGCCATCCGCGCCGGCGAGGAAACTGAACGCCGCGCCGGGGTTGAACGCGAGCGTCCAGTTGAGCAGGCCGGGGATGACTGCGTGCGGCTCGTAGGGCTGCAAGGTCGCGAGGGCGAAGTGCTTGGTGAGTTGGTCAAGCGCAATCACAAGCGCCGACAGGATCAGCCACGACAAGGCGTTGGATTTGGGATAGGCAACCATCGTTTTACTCACGCGACCGAACTTTGTTTCCGTCACAGGGAGGGCAATGCCCGATCAAAACCACCGCCGCATCTCGCCGCCGCCGTCGACGTTCTCGACGCAGCGGACGCAGATGTCCGGATGCTCGGGATTCGCGCCGATGTCGTCGCGGTAGTGCCAGCAGCGGATGCATTTGGCTGCTTCGCTCGCGCGCGCGGCGATGGCGATTTCACCGCCGTCGAGCTTGACGACTTCGGCACCGGCGGGACGCTGCGCGATGTCGGCCCAATCCAATGTCGAAGTGATGAAGAAGAAACGCAGCTCGTCGGCGACTTCGGCATAGCGCGCGCGCGTCGCCGCGTCCGCGTACAGCGTGACGTTCGCCTGCAGCGAGGCGCCGATGCCGCCGCTCGCGCGCATGCCTTCGAGCAGGCGCGACGCACCCGCGCGGATCGCGAGCAGGTCGCTCCACCACGCGCGGCGCTCGGGCGAACCCTGCGTCGCCGCAAGTCCGTCGTACCACTGCTCGAACAGCACGGACTCGCCGCGTGGCCCCGGGATCAGCGGCCAGATTTCCTCGGCCGTGAACGAGAGGATCGGCGCGATCCAGCGCGTCAGCGCCTCGACGATGCGGACCATCGCGCTCTGCGCGCTGCGCCGACCGCGGCTGTCGGTCGGCATCGTGTAGAGGCGATCTTTCGTGATGTCGAGATAGAGCGCGCCCATCTCATTGGTGCAGAAATTCTGGATGCGCGCGACGACTTCGGGGAAGTCGTGCTTCGCATACGCAGCGGCGACGGCGACTTGCACGTCGTGCGCCTGCTGCACGGCCCATTGGTCGAGCAGCAGGCAGTCTTCGACAGGCAGCAAGTGTTTCGACGGATCGAAGCCGTCGAGGTTGCCGAGCAGGAAGCGTGCGGTGTTGCGGATGCGGCGGTACGAATCCGACACGCGCTTGAGGATTTCGTCGGAAACGGCGATCTCGTTGCGGTAGTCAGTCGAGGCGACCCACAGGCGCAGCACGTCGGCGCCGAGCGTGTCGACGACCTTCTGCGGCGCGATCACGTTGCCGAGCGACTTGGACATCTTGCG
>Ga0182744_1002477_pt1 | contig 15161 bp, 13 predicted proteins | sample eDN3rd30CKraftMG_FD_128525 | JGI IMG/M metagenome (GOLD analysis project Ga0182744, IMG submission 128525) | Enriched Miracle-Growth compost microbial communities from Emeryville, California, USA - eDNA 3rd pass 30_C Kraft MG (version 2) (version 2) ...
TGCTTGTTTAGCCGTAATATTTAACTTCTTATCAGCTACATTATGAAACCCCTGACCTCTTTCACGTGTGGCAGATGCCCCAGGAACTCCCTCTAACTCAATTACTTGTGTATTTTCACCGAGCTTTTCAATAATATAATTTGCAGCCATTTCCCCGCCTTTTATATTATCAGAAGCCACTAATGCTTCTACTTTCCCTTTATCTGCTGAGCGATCCAACGTAACTACAGGAATGCCAATATTATTCGCTGATTGAACAGCCGTTGAAATGGCAGCAGAATCAGTCGGATTAATGAGCAGAGCATCTACACCTTGTTGAATTAAATCCTCAACGTCATTTACTTGTTTTGCCGAGTCATTCTGTGCATCGACGATAATAACTTCCATGCCCAAGGCTTCTACTTCTTTCACAACTCCATCTTTTAAAGAAACAAAAAACGGGTTATTTAATGTAGATACTGATAAGCCAATTTTAATATCTTCTAGACTATTTTTTTTATCCGGTTTTGCCCATCCAGGCGGTTGCATAGAACAAGCACTTAGGAGCAAAAGTGTTAGTGATAGACATATAGCCATTATTTTTTTCATTTTAATCTCTCCTTATGCTACTTTTTACGGTCAAGTAATACTGCAATTAATATAACGATACCCTTGACCACCATTTGATAGAAAGACGATACCCCAAGAAGATTCAAGCCGTTATTTAAAGTACCGATGATTAAAGCACCGATTAATGTACCAAAAATCCTTCCTTTTCCCCCTGATAAGCTTGTCCCTCCTAACACAACTGCTGCAATAGCATCAAGCTCATAGGAAGTACCTGCTGTAGGCTGTGCAGAATTTAAGCGAGAAGTTAGGATTGCCCCTGCCAGAGCTGCCAGCATTCCTGAAAGACTATAAATCATGACTTTTACTTTTGGTACTTTTATCCCTGAAATTAATGCTGCTTTTTCATTTCCACCTATCGCATATGTTTTTCTGCCAAATGGAGTTTTATGAAGAATAATAAATAAAACAACAAATGTAAGAATCATCGTAACAGCTGGTACAGGTATTCCTAAAAAATATCCACGTCCAAATAACTGAAACAGGTAATTATCACCAAGACCCGTAATCGGGTTTCCACCCGTATACACAAGTGTTAGACCCCTAAAGATTGTCATGGTTGCTAGAGTGGCGATAAACGGAGCCATTTTCCCCTTGGTTATGAACAATCCATTTACCGTTCCCATCAAACCGCCTAGAATACATCCAATTAATATTGCAAGAAGCGGGTCTATCCCTGATACCATCATTCCTGCTGTCAACGCACTTGATAATGCAAGAATAGCCCCAACAGATAAATCAATCCCGCCTGTTAAAATAACAAACGTCATACCAAATGCAATCAGTGCATTGATCGCAACTTGCCTTAATAAATTTAATATATTCAAAGGTTCTAGAAAACTAGGATTTAATATAGATACAATTACGACCAATATAATTAAACCAAGTAACGGCCCTAACTTTTGGGTGATGGCATTCATCATATTTGTCTTATGTTTTGTCACCGCATTAATGGAATTCATCTCACTGACCTCCTGTTGCCATTGTCATAATTTTTTCTTGGGTGGCATTTTCTTTCAATAGCTCACCATTTATTTTTCCTTCATGAACGACGAGGATTCGATCACTCATACCAAGAACCTCAGGCAATTCTGAGGAAACCATAATGATAGCTACACCCCGATCTGTTAATTCATTCATTAGGTCATAAATTTCTCTCTTCGCTCCAACATCTACTCCTCTAGTCGGTTCATCCAATATAAGTAATTTCGGCCCTATTCCGACCCACTTAGCAATGACTACTTTCTGCTGATTTCCCCCTGATAGCTTTCCAACTGCAATATCTGGCGATTCCGTTTTTACTGTCAAGCGTTTGATTAACATATTCACAAAGTCTGTCTCACTTTTTTCATTGATAATCCCTTTTGGAGCAAAGCTATAGAGGGTTGGCAGCACCATATTATCTCTTATAGAGAAATCTAGGATTAACCCCTCATCTTTGCGATCCTCTGTAATGAATCCGATTCCTGCCTTGACAGCTTGTTCCGGTGTTTTGATTGTCACTTTTTCACCTTTCAACCAAATCTCACCGGTATCAAAACTATCTAAACCAAAAATTGCCCTCATGATTTCTGTTCTGCCTGCCCCCATCAACCCTGAAACTCCAACTATTTCACCAGCACGAACAGAGAAACTCACATCTTCAAATTGTCCTTTTTTTGTCAAACCCTTTACCTGAAGAACGGTTTCACCCAGGTTAGGTTTTCGTTTTGGAAAACGATCTGTTAATTCCCGGCCAACCATTTTCCTGACGACTTCATCAAAGTTTGTTTCTGGAATCGACTTTGTGTCAACGGTTTTCCCATCGCGCATCACGGTAATCCTGTCGCAGATGGAGAAAATCTCCTCCATCCGATGAGAAATATAGACAATCGATACTCCACCTTTTTTTAATGAAGAAATAACATCAAAAAGTTTGCTGATTTCCCTTTCTGTTAATGCTGCAGTAGGTTCATCCATAATAATTACTTTTGCTTCTGTCATTAAGGCTTTAGCAATCTCAATCATTTGCTGCTCTCCAACAGAGCAGCTTCCCGCCTCTTTATCTAACGGTATAGATACTGCTAATCTATCAAACTGTTTTTTTGCCAACGCTTTCATTTCTGTTATTTTTAGAAGGCCAAAAGAATTCTTTAATTCCTTACCGATAAACAAATTTTCTAATACCGTCATATCCGGCCAAATATTTAATTCCTGATGAATAAAGGTGATCCCACTTTGCTCCGCTTCTTTTGGGTTCTTATAATATGTTTCCTTTCCATCAATTGTGATGGTCCCCATATCTCGAGCATGAAGGCCAGTAAGTACGTTCATCATCGTTGATTTTCCTGCACCATTTTCTCCCATAAGAGCATGTACTTCACCATCTACTAACTCAAAATCAACACCTGTTAAAACTTGGTTGGTTCCAAATGCCTTGTGAATATTTTCCATCTTAATCCGCATGTTTTATCACCTCGTCTTTTAGAAAAATACGCCTGATTGTAAAATACAGTTTGCATATGGTGTAATTTCGCCAGTACGAATCACTGCTTTAGCCTGTTTTGTTAAGTGTTTAAACTCCTTATGGGAAACATGTTCAATTTCCTTATCAGCGAATTTATCCTTTAAATAGTTAGCATGGTCAGGATTTCTATCTTCTATTTCAGTGGCCATTATCACTTTTTCAATAACCATATCCTCTTCAACGGCATTCACCACATCTATAAATGATGGCATGCCTGGTTTAATTGCTAAATCAATCTTTTTAACACCTTCTGCAATAGGCAAACCTGCATCTGCTATCACAATAAAATCAGTATGACCAAGGTCAGATAATACCTTCGATATATCGCTGTTTAATATTCCATAACGTTTCATTTCTATAAACACCCTTCTACATCTTCTCTTGTTGGCATTCCACCCTGTGCGCCAAATTTTGTTACAGACAATGAAGCAGCCCGATTGGCAAAACGAATGCTATCTTTTATACTATTTCCCTCAGCGATTGCAACTGCAAATGCCGCATTAAATGTATCGCCTGCACCGGTTGTATCAACAGCATCCACAACGTAAGTTGGGACAAGCACCTCATCTTCGCCATCATAATAGCGGACCCCGTTTTTACCTTCTGTAACCAATAACTTATTTGGAAACTCTTTTAAAGCCTCATGGATATCCTTGTTTTCAAAAAGAACGGAAGCTTCCCATTCATTCGGAGTAATATAAGTGGCCTTTTCAACCACATTTTTACTAATAGGTCTTGCGGGTGCTGGATTTAGTAATAAGGGTACATTGTTTTCAAAACAAATTTCGGCTACATATTCCACTGTTTCCTCAGGTATTTCTTGCTGAATTAGTACAATATCGGATTCACTTATTACGTCAAGTGCCTTTTCAACAAAGTCAGGAGTGACATAGTTATTCGCACCTTTAACAACAATAATACTGTTATCGCCATCTGCAAGGGTAATATGTGCGGTTCCTGTTTCTGAATGTGTAACCGGTTCCACATAGGTTGTAAAAACACCATTGGAACTAAAATTGTTAACTATTTCTTCACCAAACCCATCGGCCCCTACACATCCCACCATATAAACCTCAGCACCGAGCCTGGCAGCTGCGACAGCCTGGTTAGCCCCTTTGCCACCAGGTACTGTCTTAAAGCTCTCCCCAAGAATCGTTTCCCCTTTATTTGGTCGTTTTGAAGCGGTTACAACCAAATCCATAGAAGAACTACCAATTATTGTGATTTTAGTCATTTTTCTCAACCTTTCTCGTGGTTTGCCTCTCTATAAATGTAACAGGCATTTGTATATTCAATTGCTCTAATGGTTGTTTTTCAATAATTTTCATTAATAATTTCGCTGCTTCTCTTCCCATATCATAAGCTGGCTGTCTAATAGTAGAAAGTGGCGGGAACAGCAGCTTACTGAGCGGTATATCATCATATCCGATGATTTGTAAATCATCTGGAATGGATCTTCCTATTCTTAGTGCTTCATGTAATATGGCTGCTGCACTTAGATCGTTGCTGGCAATTACCCCATCTGTTTCAGGAAATCTTTCAAATAAGGTTTCAGCCACTTTTTCTGCATCATGAAAGCTGAATGAAGACGTAATTACCTGAAAATCCACATTAGCATTACATAGCTCATCCACTGCACCTTTGAACCTATCCTGTGCTGTTCTTACTTCAATTGGCCCTCTAAGTAACGCAATTCGCTTACTTCCCCTTTTGATGATTTCACGTGCTGCTTTTTTTCCTCCATCTAAACCATCTGCATAAACGGAGGGATGAATATTTGTGATCCGATCTAGAAATACAACCGGAATAGATAATTTTTCATAAAGTTCTGTTTCAGCTTGATTTGTTGCCGAAATAATCCCAATTACATTATTTTGTTTGAATGTTTCTATATAATCTATTTCTTTTTTAGGTTTTTCATCGGCATTTCCAATAATCAAATGGAGTCCTTGTTCTTGTATTTCATCCTCTACTCCACGAGCTAATTCTGGAAAGAAGGGATTTCGTATATCTGGCAGCAATAATCCAATTAATCTAGATTTTTTCTTATAAAGAGACCTTGCCACTTCATTTGGTTTGTAGTTTAATTCTTTAATTGCCTCGTTTACTAGCTTCTTAGTATCTTCATGTGAATAACCTTTATTGTTTAATACCCTCGAAACAGTCGCCACAGATACCCCAGCTTTTTTGGCAACATCACGTATCGTAACCATTGATTCACCTCTTATGTGTAACCGGTTACACATATAATATCATACAACATTATCGGATGCAACTTGGAATTAGGAATAAATTAATAAATGAGTGCGACTGGAAGCCGCACTCCAACATGAAATAATTATAGATTAGACTTTTATTTTAACATGGTTGCTTGGAGGAATTCTTTGGTATGTTGCTCTTTTGGATGATCAAAGAATTCATATGGCCGATTTCTTTCAATAATTTTACCATCGTCCATAAGGACTATCCAATCAGCAACCTCACGAGCGAAGCCCATTTCATGGGTTACCACTACCATGGTCATTCCTTCATCAGCTAACTCCTTCATGGTTGCCAATACTTCACCAACAAGCTGGGGATCGAGGGCAGAAGTCGGCTCATCAAAAAGCATGATGTCCGGCTTCATAGCCAGTGACCTGGCAATTGCCACACGCTGTTTTTGACCGCCTGACAATTTGCTAGGATAAACATTCGCCTTATCAAGAAGACCAACCTTTTGGAGCAGCTCCTTAGCTTCAGCAATGGCCTGGTCTTTAGGGATTTTCTTTACCATGACGGGTGCTTCAATGACATTTTCAAGGACGGTTTTGTGAGGGAATAGATTAAAGTGCTGGAAAACCATCCCCACCGTCTGGCGGATATTGTTAATATTGTTGGCTTCCGGGTTTATCTCTTCCCCGCGGATTGAAATTCTCCCACCTTGCCTTTTTTCTAAAAAGTTAAGACAGCGCAGCAGCGTACTTTTACCTGAACCAGATGCTCCCACTAAGCAGACAACTTCACTTTCATACACAGTCATATTTATATCTTTTAATACATGTAAACTTCCATAAGATTTTTGTAGGTTTTCTATTTTTATCATTTCTCTAGCCTTCACTTTATCTTCCTCCTATTGATCACTAACAGCCAATCTCTTTTCGAACAGGCTCACCAGCATGGTTAATACGGCAACAAGTACTAGATAATAAACCGCTACTATTAACAAGTAGGTCATTTCATCGAAATTATTGGAACCCAATGTCGTCGAAACATTGAACAGTTCATTCATGGAAATAAAGGCTGCCAGAGATGAATCCTTAAGTCCTATAATAAATTGGTTTCCAAGTGGAGGCAGCGCCCTCTTGAAAGCCTGTGGCAGAATAATACGGCGCATGGCGAGTCCCCTGGTCATACCGAGGGAGCGTGCGGCTTCCATTTGACCTTTATCAATGGACTGAATCGTACCGCGAAAAATTTCTGCAATATAGGCACCGTTATGGAAGGCAAGCGCAAGTGCTGCTGCCCAAAAGTCAGGAATTAGGAAAATTCCGCTGAAGCCAAAATACAGAATAAAAATTTGGACAATGAGTGGAGTTCCTCTTACAAGGAATACATACGCATTTGAAATATACTCCAATACTTTAATCCTTGAAATTTTTAAAAGGGCAAAAAATAACCCGAATAATATTCCAATTAAAATGGAGACAACCGTAAGCTTTAACGTTAACAGCGCCGCATCTATAAAAAGGTTTTTACTGCTGAAAAAAGTATGTAAAAAGTGCGAAAAACTAGGCAAATTAACGACATCCTTTCTTTCCTTTGATCAAATCTATTATTCTGGTTTTTTCGTAATATCCTCACCGAAATACTTTTGACTGATTCGGGATAGTGTTCCATCGTTTTGGAGTTTTCGAAGCGCTTCATTAACCCGCTTGAGCAGGAGTGGATTATCCTTCGGAATAACAATAGCCTGCTCACTCCGCTCGATTAACTGCTGCCCCTGAATGTTGAATCCTTCCATTTTTGCACTTTTACCTGTGACAAAATCGGTAATAACAGCGTCATGCCGGCCAATACTTAGCGCTTTTAATGCCGTAATATCACTGTCATACATTTTGATATTTCCGGTATACTTTTTAGCTGTATCCGCATAGGTGGATCCCTTTGCTACGGCAACTTCTTTCCCTTTTAAGTCATCTACTGTTTTAATCTCGCTGTCAGGTCTTGTGAAAATCTGTGGACCTGAGTAATAGTAGGGTGTGGAAAAAGCAACTTGTTTGGCACGCTCTGGGTTAATAGTGTGGCTGGCAACAGCTGCGTCAGCCCGTCCAGTTTTAATACCCTCGATGAGTCCTTTGAATTTCATCCTCTTCTGGACTGGTTTAAGGCCCAGTTCTTTTCCGACTGCGTTTCCTACCTCAATATCGAAACCAGTCATCGATAAATCATCATTGCTAACATAGCTAAAGGGCTTAAATTCTCCCGAAGCTGCAAAAATAAATTTCTCTTTATCTATCAACTTTGTTCCATCAGCCAGCTGGTCCTTTTGAATACAACCAGTCAGCATCCCCATCAGAAACAAGCACGATAGAATCATTATGTATCGTTTTTCCATGCTTGATTTATCTCCTCTCTTGTCCAAGCTATACTTTTACTTTTTGGCATCATTGAAAAAGACTGCTTTTCTGCTTTAGAAACAGAAGAGCAGTCACCATTTTCATTCACGATGCTCGAAAGTTTTGCAAGCTGTCTCTTCTACATCATCAGCCTTTCTACTGCCGTGAGGACCTATGACATAAATGGAGTCAGCCACACATTGGTCGCCATCAGCCCAATACTTGCAGTTTTCAACATTACATTTCACATCCAGTTCCATCATGTGCCACCTCCTCTAATAGGTTTTCTTTTTTAATACCCCCTATAAGATTTATTGAAACAACATTTTTCCGCTCACGCTGCTTCCCCGCTGCCCAAGTAGACTAACCATTTAGAATTCCTAATTCCGTTAAAAAATCCAAAAGCCCAAAAATGGATTCAAAAAAAAGAGGCAGATGCAATCTGGAATTACCTCCATTGATAACATCTACCTCTTATTTGTATTTAACTTTCCACCAACAGAGAGACTTCTCAACATAGCTAAAATATTGATTGCAGCCTATTTCAACACTAACTGCGCCACGCACTCAACATGTCCTTGATGCAAAATTTGTGGTGTTGGTGAGTTCTTAGAGACATCATAACTGTCCTGATGCCTTACACATTCTCCATTAAATTTCATTCAAAAATGATTGAATAAATGGTATGGCTGCGCCTATAGGTACTCCATTTTCCGGAGAACGGCTGATAAAAATAAATGGGTCATTACTAGGAAATGCCGCCTTTTCATTTACTTTTTCATGGAGAATTTCGAGATCTTCCTCCGTTAAGTAAGCAGATAGATGACCTCCTAGAATAAATTCTCTGTTCAGAACAAGATGGATATTGTTGATTGCGATGGCTAAATGATCTAAAAAGGAATACCACCTCTTTACATAAGAAGAGATCTTGGAACGTACTTGCAGAAAAAAGAAATCTAGTGTTTCATCTTCCTCTAAAAGCGCATTAACAGAGCTAAACGTTTCCATGCATCCTTTCTTCCCGCAGTAACAAACTGGACCATCTGGATGAATCGTCATATGTTCAACCGTCCCACTATGCCCTTCTTTTCCCATATAAATTTGACTATTTATGATAATCGCACCCCCAAGGTGCGGACCAATCGATAGATAAACTGCATCGTCAAGATCATTTCTTACCCACAACTCTGTTGTTGCTGCACACTTGGCATCATGTAAAAACATACATGGATAAGGGAGATACTGTGAAAACACTTCAATGCCTAATCCTGTAGCAATTAATATTTTTCCGTAAGTAATATTTTTTCCGTCATTTGACGTTAATCCTTGTACAGCAAAGCCAATTCCTAGAATCTGCCCTTCAATCACATTGAGAGACGAGATAAAAGATTGTATAGCTTGACTTAACTCTTTGTAATAATGATCTTCATTGGAATAATCCATCGCTAGTCTCTCTTGCCAAAAAGCAGACCCAAGAAGATTAATGGCCAGAATCTGTACGCTCCTCTTCTGAATCTCTACCCCAATGCTAATCCGAGCCTGAGAGCAAATGGCGTATGCCGCTGCACGCCTTCCCACAGAAGATTCAAACTGTCCGCTCTTCTCGATCAATTTTTCTTTTTCCAATCGAACGAGATTCTGTGTGACCGTCGGTAAACTCAAATGAAGTTGATTGGCAATTTCTTGTTTCGAAAGCTTCTCATTTTGATAAATGAAGTGATAGATCGATGAGTAATTGCTTTTTTTTATATCTTTGAACGTGATGCTGTTATCCATGGAAAAAATACCCCATTTTATAAACTAATTTTACAAAACCATTTACCTTAACTCTTTTAATATAACACATGAGCGGATACAAATATAGATTTGTCAAAAAGTACCCGCCAATATTAAATTTAATATTTATTGACTATCAGAGAAAATCTCTTTATTATGTAAATATATTTTATAAAAGTGTTTTACAAAATAAATTAGTAAAAAAGGGATGGGAATTATGGGGATTATTGAAAAGATGAGATTGGACGGAAAGAAAATTTTTGTAACAGGCGGCGCAAGGGGTATAGGTAAGAGTGTTGCAACGGCTTTTGCTGAAGCAGGAGCAGATATAGCGATTGTGGACTTGGATATTGAGGAAGCCACAAAGACAGCTAAAGAACTTGAAGAAAATAATGGGATCAAGTCAATTGCAATCAAAGCAGATGTCACCAACCCCGCAGATGTAGATGCCATGATCGAAACCATACTAGAAGCATTTGGTCGTTTAGATGTTGCTTTTTGTAATGCGGGCATCTGCATGAATGTACCTGCAGAGGAAATGTCCTTTGAACAGTGGAAAAAAGTCATTGATATTAATCTTACCGGTGTATTTTTAACGGCCCAAGCCGCTGGAAAAGTCATGTTAAAACAAGGCGGAGGTTCGATTATTAATACAGCTTCAATGTCAGGACATATTGTGAATGTGCCTCAGCCACAATGCTCGTATAATGCCTCAAAAGCAGGAGTCATCCAGTTAACCAAATCGCTGGCAGTCGAATGGGCAACAAGAAATGTACGGGTAAATTGTATCAGTCCAGGATATATCGGAACAGAACTTACCTTAAATTCTCCAAGCTTACAGCCATTGATCGAACAGTGGAATGAAATGGCACCGCTTCACCGAATGGGCAGACCAGAAGAACTTCAGTCCATTTGTGTTTATCTCGCAGGAGACACTAGCAGCTTTACCACAGGTTCTGACTTTGTCATCGATGGAGCTTTCACATGCATTTGATAGATTAATAGATTAGGAGGATTCATCCATGAATTACTTACTCGGAACAGATATCGGAACATCCGGTACCAAAACAATCCTAATGGACACAGAAGGCAATCTAATTGCTCAAGATTTACAGGAATACGATGTGTTAACCCCAAGGCCATTATGGGCGGAGCAGTGGCCGGATGTATGGCTGGATGCAACGAAAACATCGATTAAAAACACGGTACAAAAGTCAGGAATATCTGCAGAAAAAATCCGCGGGATTGCCATTAGCGGGCTATATGGTGGTTCAGGAATCCCATTGGACGAAAACATGGAAGCTGTTAGACCGTGCATGATTTGGATGGACCGAAGAGCCGAAGCGGAAACAAAGTGGGTCTTGGATCATATTGGAGAAAAAAAACTCCGTGAAGTTACGCATAATGGAGCCGACCCTTATTACGGCTATACCAAAATGTTATGGATGAAAAATCATGAACCGGAAAACTGGCAGAGAACCAAGCTTTTTTTACCCCCCAATGATTATGTAATTTATAAACTGACCGGTCAAATTGCAATAGATTATTCCTCTGCAGGAAATATCGGCGGGATTTTCGATATGAATAACCGAACCTGGTCTAAAGAAATGATGGATGCCATGGAAATTCCTCTATCGATGATGCCGGAGAGAATCGTAGAATCGACAGATATTGTCGGCGGATTGACAAAAGAAGCTGCGGTGGAGCTCGGCCTTTCGGAAGGAATGCCTGTCGTCGCAAGTGGGATTGACTGCGGTGCTGCCAATATCGGCCTAGGCGTATTTGAATCTGGTATCTATGCAGCAGCCATTGGAACTTCGATGTGCGCAGCCTTGATTTCCGATCAACCAGTAAAAGGCAAGGATCTGATTGTTTGGCCATATTTATATGACGCAAAAAGACTTTCCTATTATTTTGCCGGCGGCGCTACAGCTGGGGCGATAGTAAAATGGTTCCGTCAAACGATGTGTCAATATGAATTGGAAATAGAAAAAGCAGGCGGGGAAAATGCCTATGATGTGTTAAATGAACAGGCTGCAGACATTTCAGTTGGAAGCGATGGGTTAATTGTCCTTCCTTACTTTATGGGAGAAAGAAGCCCTATTTGGGATTCTGATGCAAAAGGTACTATCGTGGGACTTTCATTGGCACATACAAAAGCTCATATTTATCGTGCCTTTCTGGAGGCGGTTGCCTTTTCCTTGCGAGATGCTATTGAAGCAACCGGAGAAAATCTAGGTGAATATATCTTACTTGCCGGCGGCGTTACAAAATCAAAATTGTGGAGACAAATCTTTGCTGATGTCACTGGCTATCCAGTGGTTTGCCCGATATATGATGTAGAAGCAAATATGGGTGATGTCATGCTTGCTGGAATTGGGACAGGTCTTCTTTCTTATGAAGATGTAAAGCAATGGCAGGTTCTCGATCAGAAAATTATGCCCAATAAAGAGAATCATAGGAAATATAATGACTATTACCAAGTTTATAAATCTATCTATCAAAATTTAAAGTCTGACATGAAAACGTTAACAAGACTTTCTGCAACCTGATTTAAGCATATGCTTTACCAATTTTAAAAAAAGGATATGTGATAGAAATGAATAAATGGAAAAAAAGAATCGGATACGGGGCGGGCGACTTCGCCTGCAACCTCGTATTTAGTACAATGGCGTCTTACCTATTGTTTTTTTATACGGATGTCTTTGGAATCACCGCAACTGTTGCCGGTACCTTAATGTTAGTTACCAAAATCATTGATGCCTTTGCCGATACTGGTATGGGATTATTGGTTGACCGAACTCGTACTAGATGGGGACAAGGAAGACCCTACTTCATAATCGGAGCCATTCCGTTTGCTGTCTTTACCATCATGACCTTTATTGTTCCGGATTTCAGTATGTCAGGAAAGATTCTCTGGGCGTATATTACGTATTGCTTGTTGAATATTGCTTATACGGTGGTTAATATCCCTTTGAATACCATTGTACCGAGGTTAACTTCCGATAACCACGAGCGAAACTGGTTAGTATCAACTCGTATGATTTGTGCGTTAATTGGAACCGCCTTAGTCATGACGATTACGACACCGATGGTTAATTTCTTCGGCCAAGGAGATAACCAAAAAGGTTACTTGATTACGATGGCCGTCTATGGCATTGCTGCGGTGTTCGTGTTTGTGTTTACCTTTATGAATACTAAAGAGGTAGTTCCTCCGACCGTTCAACCAGGAAAATCCTCTTTTAAACAGGATTTCAAAGGATTGACTGCCCCTGCCGTTATTTTCTTTATTTTGAACTTTCTCTACTTTGGTCTTTTTGTCATTAGAAATACAACCGTTATCTACTATTTTACGTATAATCTTGGCCGTCCGGATTGGCTGACGTTTGTAGGACTTTTCGGTATTCTTTCTGGTCTGCCAATGCTACTGCTTTTGCCATGGCTCCAAAAGAAAATGCCGAAGAAAAATGTATTGCTTCTCAGTACAGTCATTTATATTGTTGGAGATTTTGTCATTTATTTCGGAAAGTCATCACCAGTCTTACTAATTGCTGGTTTAGCAATTACCGGACTTGGGATCTATGGTATCTTTGGTACAACCTTTTCGATACAGCCGGATGTCATTGATTATTCAGAGTACAAAAACCATCGCAGTATTGCGGGGATGATTGCTGCTTTCCAAGGATTTTTTGTAAAAGTAAGCTTAGGCCTTGGAAGTGCGCTTGTGGGAGTTATTTTAAAAATGGGCGGTTATATTCCTAATGCTAAACAAACTGCAACCGCTTTAAATTATATTGAAATCAGCTTTATCTGGATACCACTAATCATCTGTATACTGATCGCAATCACCATGATTCCCTACAAACTTGATGATAAACGGGCAGAAATGGACTTAGAACTTGAACGCCGCCGATCAGAATCTACACCAATTCAAAGTGCTGGTTGAGGCATTGGGACGGTTCTTTAGGGGACAACTAATCAGATAAGAGTGAATGAAGTGGAGAACAATGTCTCTCTGCTTCTTCCTACTTTTTGGGGTTAAGTGTAGAGTTTGATTACAAGAAAAAGCAATTGCACCTTTCTACCCCTAGATATAAAACAAGCACCCATTCATTAGTCGAATGGGTGCTTGTTTTATTATGCTACTTCTTTTTTTGATTGTTCCACTAATACATTTTGTGGAATCTTCCAAAGTTTAATCCATTTGTTTATGGAAGTAACCATAATGACAATACCAAGGATGAGCATAACAATGGATAGAATACCGTTTAATACACTGAACCCAGCATTATCTGCATTGAAATAGACATTTTTAACCATCCAATATCCTGCAACCATTACGGTTACAAATAAATATGCTAGTGGGATTAGACATGTCAGCATGTACCAGCGCTTCTCGGCAATCTTAAGGACTACTGTCGCTCCAACAATCAGTCCGATAGAAGCCATTAATTGGTTTGACACACCAAATAGTGCCCAAACAGAACTGATGTCCCCTGAGAATAGAAGATATCCCCAGATGAAGCAGGCTAATGCACTAGCAAAGATATTTGCTCCAAGTGAATCTGTACGTTTTAATGGTTTAATAAAGTCACCGAGGAAGTCCTGAATAAGATAACGAGCAACCCTGGTTCCTGAATCAATGGCTGTTAAGATAAAGACAGCTTCGAATAGAATGACAAATTGATAGAAATAAGATGCTAATTTCGCAAAAAATGGAACTTCTGCGAAGATGTATGTCATTCCAACAGCGAGAGTAACGGCTCCCCCTGTTCTTCCTTCAAGGTCCATTCCCACCTTTTCCTCCAGAGCGTTCAGCTCAACTGTTTCCATTCCTAGAGTGGCGAATTTCTCTGGTGAAGAATTGATTGCAAAATAATCTCCGGGCTGTAGAGAGATGGCAGCAATTAAAGCCATAATTGCTACTAAACATTCAACAAGCATTGCTCCGAAAGCTACACCTTTAATGTCGCTCCAGCGGCTGACCATCTTCGGTGTTGTACCAGAACCAACGAATGCATGGAATCCTGAAATTGCTCCGCAAGCAATGGTAATGGAGATAAATGGCCACACTGGACCAGCAACAACAGGACCGCCTCCATTAATAAAATCTGTAAATGCAGGAAATTGAACTTCTGGGTTTACAATAAATACCCCAACGATTAGTGCTGCGAATACTCCAATCTTCATAAATGTACTTAAGTAATCACGTGGTGCAAGCAATAACCAAACAGGTAATGCTGCTGCGAAAAATGCATAGATTGGTAGTATAAGAGCAAGCGTGCTTTTTTCAAGTGTTAACAAATCTCCTAACCAAGTACCTTGAATGTTCGGTCCCCAAATGATTGCGGCCATGATTAGAATGAAACCAACAGTTGTAGCCAGTTTTAAATTGCCGGTCTTTTTATGATATAATCCAACACCCATTGCAATCGGAATGGTGATTCCAACTGCGAATGTTCCCCATGGGTTTCTTTCAAGTGCCCCCAACACAACCATTGATAAACCTGCCATAGTAATCGTGATAATGAATAACATCGCTAACCCGGTACAGAATCCGGCAACAGGACCAAGTTCTTCCTTAGCAACCTCTGATAAAGATTTTCCTTCTCTGCGCATTGACGCAAAGAGAACAACCATATCGTGGACGGCTCCCCCAATTACCGCACCAATTAACA
>Ga0182744_1002486_pt1 | contig 15109 bp, 12 predicted proteins | sample eDN3rd30CKraftMG_FD_128525 | JGI IMG/M metagenome (GOLD analysis project Ga0182744, IMG submission 128525) | Enriched Miracle-Growth compost microbial communities from Emeryville, California, USA - eDNA 3rd pass 30_C Kraft MG (version 2) (version 2) ...
AGGCGCCGGCGGCTGGAGTGTCACCCTCCATGTTATCCGGCAATGCCTGGTCGTTTGCCAAGCCTTGTCGCAGGGCATCCGTCCTGCGTTCTGCGGCCGCGACCTCGCCAGCTAGGGGAACAAGGGCGGCGGCTCCCGCGATGGCCACCAGCGATCTGAGAAACAATCTACGATCCATCAGAGTCTCCTCCTGGACTGCCCGGCCCGATCAACCGGGAGCCTTGCCTGTCAGCGACATTTCAATGCCCAAAATGACGGCAGGTTCCCTCCGCCCGTCTGCTGCGGGCTATCCTCGAAGCAGGGGCCGGCGGAGCGCACGGGCGCAATTGCTTTTTGCGAGGATTTCTAAGGGTTGCGCGTAGCGCGCAAGCCCTGCTACGCCGGATTATGGCCATCCGCATCCATTCGCGTTCCGTGCTCTATTTCGACGCTGTCCGCCGGACCGGATCGATCCGCGAGGCGGCACGCAAACTCAACGTTGCAGCGTCGGCCATCAGCCGCCAGATCATAAAGCTCGAGGCCGAATGCGGCGCGCCCTTGTTCGACCGGCTGACGGATAGCTTCAAGCTCACGGCCGCAGGCGAAGTCTTCGCCAGCCATGTCATCACCGTTCTGCAGGATACCCGCCGCGTCGAGGCCGACCTCGATGCACTCAAGGGCCTGCGCCGCGGCGAGATCACGCTTGCCTGCGTCGAAGGCGCGGCGTTCGGAATACTGCCGGGCGCGATGGCCGCCATGCGGGCGCGCTATCCGGGCATCGGCATGCGCATACGGGTCATGTCGATCGCCCATGTCGCCCAGGCCGTCGCATCCGGGGACGCCGACATCGGGCTGACGTTTTCACTGCCGCGCAACGACAGCCTGCGCCAGGTGTTCCATGATCGCATCGCCATGGGCGTCAGCATGCGGCCAACCCATCCCCTTGCCCGCGAGAAATTCGTTACCCTGCCGATGTGTCTTCCTTATCCGTTTATTCTTCTCAACGGGACACTGTCGACGAACCCGGTCATCACGCCGCTGCTGAACCGCTATCGCGACAGACTGATCATTGCAGCGCAAGCCGATTCCTTCGAGTTGATGCGGCGCCTGGCCATCAAGCTCGATGCGCTGACCATCCAGGCCCGGATGGGCCTCGATGACGAGATCGCCAGCGGCGAGATGGTCCACGTGCCGCTGCATGCGCAGGCGCCGATCACGACGGAATTCGGGATCTATGTTCGCGCCGGGCGCTTTCTGTCGAGCACGGTCGACACTTTCCTGATGCTGCTTCGCGAGGAGTTCGACCGGCAAATCCTGCGCGGCAAAGATATCGCTCCGTCAGTGGGCAAGCCGGCAAAGCCAGCGGCCGCCAAGCCAGTGGCAAGAGGCAGGCGTCGCCCCGTCAAAAAATGACGGCCGATGCCGTCAGGGCAAAAACGAGCGATCGACGACGCTTTCCGGATCGACCTTGTCGCGCGGCAGGTTCTGGGCCGAGGCGATGACATTCCAGGTCCGCGCCAGCATATCCTTGGTGAAGGCGCCCATGCCGTCGCGTTTGCTGATCTCGTTGCGGACCAGCGGTTCGGTGGCATCGAGCTGCAGGCGCGCGATGCGCGGATCGATCTCCGGCACCATTTTCTTCAGGTCGGCGATGGTCGCGTTGCGGTTGTCGAGGGCAAAGGCAAAGCCCTTGGCGAAGGCGCGCACGAACCGTTTGGCCAGATCGGGCTTTTCCTTGAGCATGCGTTCCGATGTCATCAGCGCCAGGCCATAGCCTTCCAGCCCGTAGTCGGCCCACGGCATGAAGTGGGCTTCCTGACCGGCCTCCTTCAGGACCTCGATGAAGCGCGGCGCAGTCGTCACCCAGACACTGACCGCATCGACCTGGCCGGTGACCAGCATGGCTGCGGTGGCGGCGGGGTCGACCTGTTTGCGGATGATATCGCCGGGCTCAAGCCCGTTGTTGCGGACGACGAAATCCCAGAGCGCATAGGAAGACGACACGGAGGTTGCCGCGAGTGTGCGGCCCTTCATGTCGGCGATGGTGCGGATGCCGCTCGATTTCCGCACGATCGTGCCGTCCGGCTGCTTCGTGTACATTGAATAGATCGCCTTGATCGGCACCGGCTTTTCGGCCGTCGTCTGCAGCAGGGCGGTCAAGCCCACCGTTCCGAAATCCGTCGTTCCCGTCGCAATCTTGGTCAGTACATCGTGTCCGCCACGACCGGATACGACAGTGGCGTCGATTCCTTCCGCGGCGAAGAAGCCCTGTTGAACGGTCGTATAGGCAAATGCCTTATCGCCTGCGGGAAGATAGTCGATCTGGAAGACGACTTTGTCGGCAGCGCTTGCGGCTCCGCACAGCAGCATCGCGAATGTGAATGCAGAGCATCTGATCATTGAAATCTCCATGAGGTTGCATGGAGTAAAGCAAGCGCTCCTGTGCGTGACAAATGCATATTGGCGCACGGGTCGTTGCTGCATGAGCAACAGTCAAGTTTGATGACCTGCTGTTGCCTGATCGAGGACGGCTTGTGGCTAAAATGATGATGGACGGCAACACGAAGGAAGGTCTAAATCCGAGCCTCACCCTGGAGGAAGTCATGGAAACACTCTGGCAGGAGCAAAGGGATCTTTCGCCTCAACTCGGCACGGCGGTCTATGGGATCGACCTGCGGGAGCATCGCACCCAGGCCTTCGCACGCCAGTTGAAGCAATTGCTTGCCCGGCGCGGCGTCGTGGTCCTGAAGCATCAAACGCTGGAGCCGCAGGACCAGGTCGATTTCACCCGCTTGCTCGGAGAGCCGATCATCAACTTCGCCCATGAGTTCACATGGCCGCAGATGCCTGAGATTGCGATCCTCTCCAACATCCTGGTCGACGGCAAGCCGATCGGCAATCGCGCGGTCGGGCGCAATTGGCATACGGATTTCACGTTCAAGCAGTTGCCGGCCGCCTATACGATGCTCTACGGCATCGAAGTGCCGAACGAAGGTGGCGGTACGGCCTTCGCCAGGCTGCAAAAGGCCTATGAGGAATTGACGGCGTCAGAGCAGGCGATGCTGCGCGGCCGCAACGCCACCTACAGTTACGCAAGGCTGCAGGAACGCATCCGCAACGGGCGTCCGGCGACGCACCCCGTCGCCGAACCTGATGTGACCCATCCGCTGATCCGGGTGCACCCGGAAACCGGAGAAGAGAAACTTTTCATCAACCACAACGATCTGTTGAATATCGACGGCTTTTCGGAAGACGAGAGCCTGGTGTTCGCGGAAAGGATTTTTGCATCCGCGTGCAGCAATGATGCGATCATCGAGCATCGCTGGGACAAGAGCGATCTCGTCATCTGGGACAACCGCATCGTCCTGCACATCGGCCTGCCGTATGATATGGAGAACGAAAGGCGGCTCCTGCATCGCACGATGGTACAGGGGGAGCGGCCGATCGCCGCTCCGGGATCTAGCGTTTCGTCGCCTCCTTAAGAGCGGCGATTTCAGTGTCGAGCGCGAGGCTCTTGACGCCGTAGGCCAGCGCCCTTGCGCTATGGCTGCTGGCAGCCTTCGACAATTCCGGATCTCCCGTCAGTGCCAGGGCCGAATATGCTTTTTGCAGGCTGAGCCCGACTTCGAGCATGGCAGCGCCATCGCGTTCGATGGGCGAGAAAAAATCCTCGAACAGATCCGAGACATCCAGTCCCGGAACGTGAACGGCAGGATAGAGAATCTTGTGCTCGGTCTCGAGCGAGGCGCGCCGGGCCCAGATCAGAAGCACCCGTAAGCCGACGCTGATCACGTGGATTGCGGTTCCCGGATCGTTGACGGCGGGAGATAAAGCCCGCGATGCGATCTCGGAAAGAACAGCCATGCCATAGCGCGGATCCTGCCGGAACGAGCGCTCGCGATCGATGATGAATGCCTTGCGGGCTGCGGCAGGCCCGTCTTCGCCTGTTAGGCCATAGAGCCATGCAAGCGGCTGGTGGGGATGGACAAGTTTTCCCGGCATCGCTTCGATGAAGACATGGCCTTCTTTCTTGCCGGCAAGTTCGGACAGCAGGGCCATGTCGATATGCTGAACGTAACCCACCTTTTCCGGATACAGGGCGATGCCGCCGGGCGGCTGGCTGCCTGGCGGCAGCAGCGGCGTGCCGCCCAGATAGGGATTTGCCAGCCGTTCCTTGAGTGCTCCGGTCACCGCTTCTTCCACCCGCTCGACCGTTTCACTGACGCGTCCAAGCCGTGAGAGATATTCGATCCAGCGCAGCAAGGTTACGATGATGGCAAAGATCACGATAATGGTGACGACAAACAGGACGAGCCTGCCGGAGTTTCCGTAAGCTCCGGTTTTCAGGGCCACGATACCGACGACGCTGAAGATGAATGCGCCAACAAAGGTGGAGAGCGCATTGTGGGAGCTTTTGTCCTCAATCAGCAGTTTGGTCGCGCGAGGCGTGACATTGTTCGTCGCCGCGCCATAGGCGGAGACCATCGTGCTCACCGAGAAAATGGTGACTGCCAACATGCTGGAGGCAAGAACGTTCAGAATGCTGTCGACAGCATCGGCGCCGATCTTTTGGGAGACATCGTCGGGAATATAGCCGCGGACGTAGATTGAAATCAGGGCCGTCACCGCGGCCAGCACGCCGAATATGCTCGCCCTCAGCCAAAGCCGGGTCGAAAGCGTTGTGAGGATCCAGCCCCATCGCGACATCAATGGGATGCCTCCTTCCGCCTGGTTACGAGCCTGATCACGTTACGAAAGGTGAGGCCCTGAACCAGGATGGAGAACAGAACAACCATATAGGTGATGGGGAGGATGATCGACTTTTCAGGACTGGCTGGAAGCGAGAGCGCCAGCGCGATGGATATGCCGCCTCGCAGGCCGCCCCAGGTCATGAGCCGGATCGTGCCGCGATCGAACGGACGTAGTCGCCGCATAAGGGTGATCGGCACTGCAACGGCGATGAAGCGTCCTGCGAGAACGGCGGCGACGGCCACGCAGCCAAGGCTTATCAGTGGCCAGTTGACGGCGATGACCGTCAGTTCGAGGCCGATCAGCAGAAACAGGATGGCATTGAAGATCTCGTCGAGCAGCTCCCAGAAGAGATCGACATTGATCCTCGTGCGATCTGACATGCCGAGCGTCCGTCCCTGGTTGCCCACGATCAGACCGGCGGCGACCATGCAGATCGGCGCGGACACGTGGATATATTCGGCCAGGGCATAGCCGCCCGTCACCAGGGCGAGCGTAATCATGACCTCCACCTTATATTCGTCGATCGACCGGAGCAGCCGGTAGGTGATCCAGCCCAGCACAACGCCAAGCGCCACACCGCCGAACGCTTCCCAGCCGAAGGATGCAAGCGTATGCGTCCAGTCGACCTGCCCCTGTCTCTCCGTCAGGTCCAGAACGGCTATGAAAACGACGACGCCGACGCCGTCGTTGAACAGGCTCTCGCCGCCGATCTTGACATAAAGCGATTTGGAAATGCCCACCTCTTTGAGGATGCCGAGGGCCGCAATCGGGTCGGTCGGAGAGATCAGCGCGCCGAAAAGAAGTGCGTAGACGAAAGGGATGTCCAGCCCCAGCAGCCTCGCCCCGTACCAGGTCAGCGTTCCCGTCACAGCGGTTGCAATGATGACGCCGGCCGTGGCCAGGATGAACACCGAATATTTGACGTCGTTGAGATCCTTCAGGGAGATGTGAAGGGCGCCGGCGAACAGGAGTACCGAGAGCATGCCGTGCAAAAGCACATCGGAGAAATCGATGCTGCGGACCAGGTCGCTCAGCGCGGCGGTGTCCAGCCAGCCAAGACGGTTCGTGATGATCGCAATCAGAGACAAGACCAGCGTGAACGCCATGTAACCGATGGTTGCGGGCAGGCGCACGAAGCGATGATTCAGATATCCGCCCAGCGCGGCGAAGATCATCAGTATGGCGATGGCTTGAAACAGTGACATATTTTTCCACGCGGCGGGCCATCCGGAAATCCGGGCCTGAAGCCGTTACAAGTCAAAAAGCCTCGGAGCGACTTTCGTTCCTGGCGTCTGGTGGACTTTTCAGTCCGCCGGGTTGATCCGGAACCCGGTCCTATCTCGCTCGACCCAGCCGAAGCCTGGAAATTCGAGATGGGCGCCGAGCGCGCGGATGTTGTCCTTGACGCACATTTCGAGCACCCGCCGGCGGGATTTCGCCGCCTGCGCGCCGTCGAGATCGTAGGCAACCTGGACTTCCGGCCTGGCGAACTGGATCTGCGCGTAATGGACCACGTCGCCCCACATGATCGCGCTGTCCTTGCCGGAATTGACGATCCAGGCGGTATGGCCCGGCGTATGGCCGGGGCAGAGATGGGCTGCGACGCCGCTGATGCCACCGCCTTCCTTCACGATGTGCAGGCGGTCGCGGTAGGGCCGCGTATCCGCCTCCACATGGGGCAGGTTCTTGTCGATGCGCGGATCGCCGCAGGGCTTCTGGGCGAACCAGAAATTGGCCTCGGCCTCGTGCACGAACACTTCCGCATTGGGGAAGTTGGCCTTGCCGGTGTGATCGATCAGCCCGTACATGTGATCGGGGTGCAGATGGGTGAGGAAAATATAGTCGATGTCGGCAGGATCTATACCGGCGGCCTTGAGATTGCCGATGAGAAGGCCGAGCGAAGGATACATGCGCTCGGCCGAGCCGGTGTCGATCAGCGCCAGCTTGTCGCCGATCTTCAAGAGGTATTCGTTGACCGACATGTAGAAGACGTCGCCGAACTGGTGGCCGGTCATGCGCGCGGTCTCCTCCGGCGAGAGACCGATCACCTTGTCGTTGGCGGTCGGCAGCAGGCCGTCGCAGAAGGCCAGCACCTCGATGTCGCCGATCATGCGGCTCGGCTGTCTTTCGGTCGCGAATGGGGCGTTCATGTTTCCTCCGCTCGTGTTGTCCTGATTAAGGCTTGAAAAGTCCGGCGACAGCGGCGGCGGCGGCCTTGGGATCGTCCGCGCCGACGATGGCGGAGACGATGGCGAGGCCATCGGCGCCGGCCTCGAGCACCTCGGCGGAATTGGTCGCGTTCAACCCGCCGATCGCCATGACGGGTTTGAGGCTCAGCGCGCGCAGGGTGCGGAAGCCCTCGACGCCCAGCGGCGTCGAGGCGTTGGCCTTGGTCGTCTGCAGAAAGAGCGGCCCGATGCCGAGATAGTCGGTGCGCTTCGCGTCGTCGCGCTCGATCTGCTTGCGGTTGGTGATCGACAGGCCGATGATCTTGTCCGGCCCGATCAGTTGCCGGACGATTTCGACCGGCATGTCGCTTTGGCCCACATGGACACCGTCGGCATCGATGGCCTGGGCGATATCGACCCGGTCGTTGATGATGAGCGGTATGCCAAGCGGCTTGAGCAGGGTCTTGAGCGCCACGGCCTCGGCGAGGAACTCCCGCGTGGAGGCCTCCTTCTCGCGCAATTGCACCATGGTCACGCCGCCCTGAACGGCGGCGGAAACGACGTCGAGGAGACTGCGGCCGCGCGACAGGCCGCGATCGGTGACGAGGCACAGGCGCCAGATTTTAGGATCGTAAGTCATGCGACAACTCTATGAGACAATCTGGAGACGGGCGGCGATATCGGCCGGCGTGATAGCGTCGAGCGTGTCGAGGAAAGCGACACGGAAGGAACCGGGATGGCGCGCCGTTTCCGCCGCCATGTCGCCGGTGACGCCGTAGACCGCAAGTGCTGCACTGGCAGCTTGGAGCGGGGAGGGGGCAATGGCGAGAAAGGCGCCCATGACGCTCGACAGCGAGCAGCCCAGCGCGGTGACCTTCGTCATCAGCGGCGAGCCGTTGGCAAGACGCACCACCTGTGTGCCATCGGTGGCAACATCGACTTCGCCGGTCGCCACAACGGTGCAAGAGAAATGTTTCGCCAGCGCGATACAGGACAGTTCGGCTTCCGACGTGGTGTTGGTGCTATCGACGCCGCGCGGTGCCGCCTTCTCCTGCGTCAGGCCAGCGAGCCGCGCCACCGCCATGACCTCGGAAGCGTTGCCGCGCAGGATGGCCGGGTGCGCCTTCATCAGGTCGAGAACGACCCGATTGCGGAAATTCATCGGACCGACGGCGACAGGATCGAGAAGCCAGGGCGTGCCGGCCTCGTGGGCAACGTCGACGGCGACTTGCATGGCTTTTGCAGTGCTGGCCGAAAGGGTGCCGATGTTGACGACGAGCGCGCCGGCGATGGGCGTGAACTGCGGCGTCTCCTCCGGTGCATGCACCATTGCGGGCGCTGCGCCGATCGCCAGCAACGCATTGGCGGCAATGTCCATCGACACGTAATTGGTAATATTCTGGACCAGCGGACGCCGGGCGCGCAGGTCGCTCAGCAGGCGGCCGGCCAGATCGGCGAGTTCGGTAGCTTGGGGGTGGGGGCGTACATCAATCAAAGGCGTTTCCTCGTGACGAGACGGTGATAACCCATTTCTCATCCGTTATTCAAAACATTCCCGGTAGTGCGGTGTAAAAATGCAAATAAATCAGTGGCCTGCATATTGGAAAGTTGGCAATCGCGCGACCGCCGATCTATAGGTGGCACTGGAGAAAGCGCATGTCGGCCACTACCATTGCAACCGAAATCGACGATCGCACGGCGAAAGCCAGCATTCTGCGTCTGGCCATGGCGCAGGCGCTGGCAGGCGCCAATTCGACCGTGGTGATGACCACCGGCGGCATTGTCGGGTCGATCCTGGCGCCGCGCGCCGATCTGGCGACCCTGCCGGTCACGACCTTCGTCATCGGTACGGCGCTGTCGACGCTGCCGGCCGGTTGGATCGCACGTAACTATGGCCGCCGCGCGTCTTTCATCATCGGTGCGAGCTGTGGCGTGGCGATCGGGCTGATCGCGGCTTTGGCGATCTATATCGGGTCTTTCGCACTCTTCTGTTTCGCCACATGCGTTGGCGGTGCCTATCAGGCGGTGGCGCATTCATTTCGTTTTGCCGCCACGGACGTGGCAAGCCCGTCGCTGCGGCCGAAGGCGATCTCCTGGGTCATGATCGGCGGCGTCTTCTCCGGCATCCTGGGGCCGCAACTGGTCAACCAGACCATGGACCTGCTGTCGCCGCATCTGTTCATGGCGAGCTTTCTGGCGCAGTCCGCCGTCGCTGTCATCTGCATGGTGCTGCTGGCGGGAATCGATATTCCCAAGCCGACGGCGGCCTCCTTGAAGGCCGGGCGGCCGTTGCGCGAGATCGCCCTGCAGCCGCGTTTCATCACCGCGGCGGCTTGCGGCATGATCGCTTATTCGATGATGAACCTGATCATGACATCTGCGCCGCTGGCGATGAAGATGTGCGGTCTGCCGCTGTCGGACGCGAGCTGGGGCATTCAGTGGCATGTGCTGGCCATGTTTGGGCCGAGCTTCTTTACCGGCAGCCTGATCGCGCGGTTCGGCGCGCCGCGCATCGTCGCGACCGGCTTCGTCATCATGTTCGCCGCCGCCGCGACGGGATTGTCGGGCATCACCGCCGGGCATTTCTGGGCAGCGCTGATCCTGATCGGGCTCGGCTGGAATTTCGGCTTCGTCGGCGCTTCCGCCATGGTCGTCGAGACCCATCGTCCGGAGGAGCGCAACAAGGTTCAGTCGTTCAACGACTTCCTTGTTTTCGGCTTCATGGCGATCGCGTCGTTTTCGTCGGGGCAGATGCTGGCCCACTCCGGGTGGGCGCTGGTCAACTGGGTGGTCTTTCCACCCGTTGCGCTTGGGCTTCTCGCACTGCTGGCGAGCGGCGCATTCAAGCGCCGGCGGCCTGCGGCGGCCTGATCTTTTCCGGGCAGCGAATCGGCCTCCGAAGAAACGTCGATTTCATTGTTTCAGATGGCAGCCACGGCGCGCCGTCTCCTGAAAACATTGGAAATTGGTCTTAACCGCACCTGCGAGCCGTCCTTGACATTGCGGGCAGGGCTTCTTTCTGGCATAGGGCTTTTAGCTTCGGCGGCCACGTTGCTGACATAATTCTTTCGGGCTGCCTGCGGATCGCGGATTTCCGCGGTTCTTGTGTGGAAACAAGGAAGGGCGGAGCTCGATGAGTCCCATTCTACTGATTATTGCGGGTGGCCTGTTGTCGCTCGTTTATGGCGTCGTCACAGCTTCGTCGCTGATGAAGGCGGATGCCGGTTCGCAACGCATGCAGGAAATTTCCGACGCCGTTGCGGAAGGCGCGCAGGCCTATCTGAAGCGGCAATATCTCACGATCGCGGGCGTCGGCGTCATCATCTTTCTGGCGCTTGGGTATTGGCTTGGCTGGCTCGTCGGCATCGGCTTTCTGATCGGCGCCGTACTGTCGGGGGCCGCTGGCTTCATCGGCATGAACGTTTCGGTCCGCGCCAATGTGCGCACGGCGCAGGCGGCGACGAAGTCGCTCGCTGCCGGTCTCGACATCGCGTTCAAGGCGGGCGCGATCACAGGCATGCTGGTCGCCGGGCTCGCGCTGCTCGGCGTCGCCGTCTACTTCTGGGTCCTCACCGGTCCGATGGCTCTGCCGGTCTCCAACCGCACGGTCATCGATTCCCTGGTGGCGCTGGGCTTCGGCGCCTCGCTGATCTCGATCTTCGCCCGTCTGGGCGGCGGCATCTTCACCAAGGGTGCCGACGTCGGCGCCGACCTCGTCGGCAAGGTCGAGGCCGGCATTCCGGAAGATGATCCGCGCAATCCCGCCACCATCGCCGACAACGTCGGCGACAACGTCGGCGACTGCGCCGGCATGGCGGCCGACCTGTTCGAGACCTATGCGGTGACCGTGGTCGCCACCATGGTGCTCGGCTCGATCTTCTTCGCCAGCCAGGCGTCGCTCGGCAGCGCCATGCTGTATCCGCTGGCAATCTGCGCCACCTGCATCGTGACCTCGATCATCGGCACCTATTTCGTCAAGCTGGGCGCCAATAATTCGATCATGGGCGCGCTCTATAAGGGCCTGATCGTCACCGGCGTGCTGTCCATCGGCGGTCTCGCCCTGGCGACGCAACTGATGATAGGCTGGGGCGAAATGGGCAAGGTTGCGGGCCAGTCGATCACCGGCACGAACCTGTTCATCTGCGGCCTTATCGGTCTCATCGTCACCGGCCTGATCGTCTATGTGACCGAATATTATACCGCGACCGGCAAACGCCCGGTCGTCTCGATCGCGCAGGCCTCGGTAACCGGCCATGGCACCAACGTGATCCAGGGTCTGGCCGTGTCGCTCGAATCGACGGCGCTGCCGGCCATGGTCATCGTCGGCGGCATCATCGCCACCTCGCAGCTTGCCGGCCTCTACGGCACGGCGATCGCCGTGACCACCATGCTCGGCATCGCCGGCATGATCGTCGCGCTCGATGCCTTCGGTCCGGTCACCGACAATGCCGGCGGCATTGCCGAAATGGCCGGCCTGCCCAAGGAAGTGCGTCACTCGACCGACGCGCTCGACGCGGTCGGCAACACCACCAAGGCCGTTACCAAGGGCTATGCGATCGGCTCCGCCGGTCTCGGCGCCCTGGTGCTGTTTGCCGCTTACACGAACGACCTGCAGGCGTTCATCGACCAGGGCCGTCCGTACTTCAAGGATGTCGGCAAGGTCTCTTTCGACCTGGCGAACCCCTACGTCGTGGCGGGCCTGATCTTTGGCGGTCTCATCCCCTATCTCTTCGGCGGCATCGCCATGACGGCCGTCGGCCGTGCGGCCGGTTCCGTGGTGGAAGAGGTGCGCCGCCAGTTCCGCGAAATGCCCGGCATCATGCAGGGCACCCAGCGTCCGGACTACGGCCGCGCGGTCGACATGCTGACCAAGGCGGCGATCAAGGAGATGATTATCCCGTCGCTGCTGCCGGTGCTGGCGCCGATCGTCGCCTATTTCGGCGTGCTGTGGATCTCCGGCTCCAAGGCCAACGCCTTCGCGGCGCTGGGTGCCTCGCTTCTCGGCGTGATCGTCAACGGCCTCTTCGTCGCCGTTTCGATGACCTCGGGCGGCGGCGCCTGGGACAATGCCAAGAAGAGCTTTGAAGACGGCTTCGTCGACAAGGACGGCGTCAAGCACCTCAAGGGCAGCGAGGCGCACAAGGCCTCCGTCACCGGCGATACCGTCGGCGACCCCTACAAGGACACGGCCGGCCCCGCCGTGAACCCAGCAATCAAGATCACCAACATCGTCGCGCTGCTGCTGCTGGCCATTCTGGCGCACTGAGCCGATACGGAATGCGACTGCGGTAAGGGCGGGGGAAACCCCGCCCTTTTTGCTTGTGCGATAAGGGACATTGAATCTTCTGGATCGCTTGCTGGGCTCAGCATCTTCTGAACAGATAAACGCACCATCAAGGTCAACTATGATCGTTCACTGGCTGACGCTTACATAAAGATCTGTCGAAAATTAAATATGGATATCGAGCGCGCATAACGAGTACATGACATCGACATGTTGCCGTGACGTACCCGCTCATCGATCACGCATGGCAACGAAAAATCGCATCAAAAAATAATTTCATCCGTGCGGGCTAAGCTCTCTTGCCTAGCTCAGCCATTCGTGCGAAATTAATTTCACACTAAGACGCAAGTGATTTTAGTCGGGCGGGGCACTCCATGACGAAAGATACTTTGGCGCACTTCGATCGAAGTTAGCGTTTTCGTCCTTTCTATATCAGTCTGAATCAGAACGCTGTTGGATCTGCTGTTTGCGCGGCAGTCTGCTGTGTTCGTTTGACTATCGACCTCTTCCAAATGGCATTTGCCTGCAACCGTCTTGCTAAGACGGCGGAGAATCTTGTTCGCGCGTCAATCGGTATGCGGGCATCGAGTTCGCATGGCTGAAGCATTACGACGGATGGCCTTCCTTATCGAAGGGCATTCCCGGCTGATCACGTTACAACAACATTCATTCTGATAAGCGGAGACTTTCGACAGTAGGAGCAGGCAACACATTCTTTCTATTAGTACCGAATACCGGCTTTCATTCTCCATCGCCAATCAATCTCTTCGGTGCAACGTATCCGTCATCATTCGGATCGTCGCTTTAGCTTGCGCGCTATTTGGCTCGGTGCGTCACGCTGAAAAACAGACAATGACTAAGACTGTATACGGGCTACGAGACGAAGATCACAATTTGCAGATGAGGACGGCGCTAAACGGGAGCTTACAATGACATACCGCTCATACATGGTAGTTATCTTCTTACTTTTTTCTTCGGTAGCAAGTCAGGCGCAGACATGCGCTGTTCCGAACACGCTGACAAATGGCACGACAGCAGATGCGGCGCAGGTGATGGCGAATTTCACTGCGCTGGCCAACTGCTTCAACACCAATCTGAATCCACTACCGCCGTCCGGCTTTCGTAACCGGCTGATCAACGGCAATTTTTCCATCAATCAACGCGTCTACCTAACAAACACAGCGCTGAGCGCCGGTACCTACGGGTTTGATCGCTGGAAGGCTGGCGCCTCGGGTGCGACGATAACGTTTGTCGCGGGACTGCCGGACACCACTGTAACGATCGCGCCTGGTGGATCTATTCAGGAGATCATCGAGGGCGCGGACATAGAGGGCGGATCATATACTTTGTCGTGGACCGGTTCTGCATTTTGCAAAATTGGAACAGGTGCCTACGGAGCCAGTCCTCTCACCGCGACAGCAGCAGCAGGTACGAATCTCCCAATTGAGTGCAACGCTGGAACACTTGCATTGGTGCAGCTCGAACCTGGAACGACGGCTACGGCGTTCAACAGACGACCTGTCGCAATAGAGCTGGAACTCGCTCAAAGATATTTCAACAGATTCTCTCAGAATACGTTAGCAATTCAGACGTATTGCAACGGGTTCAGCTTCCCAACTGAGGTGTTCTTCCCAATACCGACCATGCGCGTAGCTCCGACGATAACAGGAACGTTGACTACGACCGGATCGATCACCGCTCCCACCTTCAGTCGGATAACTCCTTCGAGCTTTACGATTGCTACAACAGGAACAGCAACAGGTTCGTGCAGTATCATTAATACTACGACGCCGATTTCTTTGTCAGCAGAGCTTTGAATGGCGATCTGAGCTGGACTGATCCGAAACCTGCGGGCGGTCCAGAATTTGCTCTGGTTCTATCCGGTAATCGCAGAGCGCATTTATCACCAAGTGGTTGCCTCTCAACAGAGGCAACGTCGTATGCAAGGCTATCGATCGAATCTTTTTAACTTCGATACCGTCTGTGTCAATGCAGTTTGCTTTCATTTGAATCCATATTTTCACTAGCTGGGTGAGGTAACGTGATGCGGAGCCGATCTTCAAAGCAGAACTTGCGCCGCGTGGTCGCGGTGTGTTGTTTCGCCGCACTTGCGGTGAATTCGTCGCCTTCAGCATTCGCAGCTAATGGGTCCGTTGCCTACACCTATGACGCCTTAGGCCGGCTCACCACGACCAGTTACGACACCGGCGTTCTAATTATCTATACTTACGACGCCAACGGCAATCGCACGTCGCAGACAATCAACGTCAACAGTGCGACCGGTGTGTGGGGCAGCTTCAACTGGGGAAGCGCTTTATGGAAGCCGTGACCTTCCTGGCTTTGAAAAACTTCACATAACTGATCGTCACATATTTTAGCGGGTAATCCCAATGGCCAAACGACTCACGTTATCGCGGGCGCTTGTTGTGGGCATCGTCGTTGCGCTCAATTTCACCTTGGCATTCCATGCATCTGCGCAGACCGTGGGACGGGGAACACGCACCGGTATCGTGGAGACGAACCAGGTCTTGCGCGAAAAGAATAAGGAATATGAAAAAGTACGTGGCGTTGCGAGTGCGACGCCCTCCATTTCAGCGCAATCGGCCGGCAACCAGTTTGCTTTGGTGTCGCCCGTCAACGCATGCGCTGGCGGATTATCGCAGCCGAAGGAAATCGCCGCTTTGGCCGCGGCACTCAAGTGCGATACCGATCTCATTTATGAATATGTCTACAACAACATCGAATACGAACCGCTTTTTGGCAGCAACAAGGGTGCGCTCGGCACGCTGCTCGATGGCCGCGGCAACGATTGGGATCAGTCACAACTCTTCGTTGCGCTGCTGAACGCGGCCGGCATCAGCCAGACCGCCTACCAATACGGCTACATCACGGTAACGGGGCCGACGTCGAAATCCTGCGCGCCGCA
>Ga0182744_1002488_pt1 | contig 15107 bp, 18 predicted proteins | sample eDN3rd30CKraftMG_FD_128525 | JGI IMG/M metagenome (GOLD analysis project Ga0182744, IMG submission 128525) | Enriched Miracle-Growth compost microbial communities from Emeryville, California, USA - eDNA 3rd pass 30_C Kraft MG (version 2) (version 2) ...
AATCTCACGTACACTTGTCGGCGGTGACGTGTCCGAGCGGCCGAAGGTGCAACTCTCGAAAAGTTGTGTAGGGTAACCCCCTACCGTGGGTTCAAATCCCACCGTCACCGCAGGTGAGGCGCATATTTCCGCGTGAAAGTCAAATTCCGCGGAAATATGCGCCTCTTTCGTTGGGCCCGACCCCCGAACCGCGAGATATTGTGTTGACCTTTTGTGTTGACCATCGGTTCGGCGCGCGTCATGATGGACGCGATGACTCTCCCCGACGACCTCGAGGTCGATGACGCGCTCTCGAACCCCGTGCCCGACGGCTCCGCCTCCCTCGTTGAGGGACGGAACAAGCACGCGCGGAAGAACCCGAAACCGTGGCGTCGACCGAACGGCGAAGGGTCGATCTTTCCGGTGAACATCACGCGCAAGAGTGGCAAAGTCGTCACCTACTACCGAGGAGCTCGGCGAGTCGTCATAGGCGACGAGACGCATCGTGTGGTGGTGCAAGCCACGACTTATCAAGCTGCGCGTGAAAAGCTGGAAGAACGGATCATCGAGCTTCGTGTGGCCTATGGGCTCGAATCCGCTGACAGGCTGCCGGTTCCGAAGGAGTACGAACTTCTCACAGTCGAGAAGTGCATGTACGACTGGCTGGAGGAGAAGAACGCCAACGGCGACCTCAAGCCCGCAAGCTACAGGATGTACGACGCGCGTATCCGCAATCACATCCTGCCCGTGTTTGGCACTCACCCCGTGCGCACTCTCACCTATGACCAGCTCAAAGAGTTCTTCAAGGTGACCCTCCCTGCGAAGGATCTGGGAGTGTCTTCGATCCGGCAGACCTTCATCGCTCTCAAGAGTGCCCTCGACTATTACCAGCGTGACCGCATCATCACCGCTCACCCCATGACCGGCTTGAAAGTGCCCCGTGCGAAGACCCTCGACAAGAAGGACAAGACGCAGATTCGCCGTGCGTCGAAGTTCTTGAATGAGCACCTGCTGAAGTGGGCGAGGGAGGAGGACGTGGAGGCGCGGTGGTTCCTCGCGCTTCTCGGTCTGCGTCAGGGCGAGGTGCTGGGCATGACCGACGACTCTCTCGTCACGCGAGGTAGCGGCGCGACCCGCACCAGACGAGTAGTCGTGAAGCATCAGCTACAGCACGAAAGCGCCTCCCACGGCTGTGGTCGTAGCAGCACAGGGAAGTGGCTCTGTGGCGGTACCTCTCGCACCTGTCCTCAGAAGGTTGGAGAGGCGCGATGGGTGTTGGTGAGCACTAAGAGTCAGAACAGCGAACGAGAGATTGTCCTCACCGAATCGACGTGGGAGATGCTTATCCGCCACCGCAACAAGCAGAGGCTCCTACGGAAGAGTCCCGCGTTCAAGCCGGTGGAGGGGGAAGGATTCGATCAACTGCTTTTCACTCGTGAGGATGGGAAGCCGATCTACGCCACCAGAGACCGAGCACAACTCACGAAGCTCATCGAGAGTCACAAGCGAAACCTGCCGGAGCACATGACCGTGCACACGCTGCGGCACATCGCTACCACTCGACTCCTGGAGGGTGACGCTTCGCGCGAAGACTTGATCACCATGATGGGCTGGTCGCCTAAGAACGCCGATGCGCAGATCGCCATCTACTCGTCGGCTGACACCGCCCGTCAGGCCGCAAAGACCACCATGGGCTACATCGATGACTTCTACAAGCCGAAGAAGGACAGCTTCGTTCAGCAGGAGAGCGAGTAATCCAGTTCGGCCTTCATGGTTGCGATATTCCCCTTCGAACCTTCTCTCCTCATGGCGGTTGAGAAAAGCTCATGATGAATGGTTCCTCAAGTAGCCCCTCCCGATGTTCATTCCGGTGAGGGGCTACTTCTTGCCAACTCTCTGGCTGGACTCGTTAGAGAGGACTGCATCTCAACCGCCAACCCATCCCAGGAGGAAGACCATGAGCCACGGCGATCACTACCGCAAGACCGAGAGCTCTGATGAGGGCTACACCCTCGTGAAGCGAGACGTGCCACTTGCTACCGTCGATGAATCGTGGCTCGATGACTGCTCTCTCGTTATCGAAGCCACCGACGAAACCATGACCGTTTGGGACCGCACCACGGACTGACCACGACTTACGAAGCCACCCGCTGACCACGGCCACGGGTGGCTTCGTGGTTTCGAGTAGACCAGAAGTGGTTCGCAAGCGGCTAACCACTGACCAGAACCGGTGACCACTCTCGTGGTCAGTGGTGTGGTTGCCGAGCCAACCGGTTACGGTGCCAGTACATGGCACGGCTTAAGCGGCTCATGATCGTTGGTTCAATCGCGGTACTCGCGTACTTCGCTCTCTACGTGGTTTCCACACCATTCCTACGCGAGCCACCCGTTCCAGTCGTGAACGTGACCATCGAACCGGAACCACTCGACGGTGACCACCAACCGCCGGCTGACCACGACGCAACCGGCGACGAAGCCACGAGCGAACCGGTGACCACGACACCGGCTCACCAAATCGGCGAGCGTGCCGGTGAGCAGCTAAACCACCTCTGGCAACAGACCAAAGAGTTCGGAACCGGTCTCTGGTCCGGACTCACCACCGAGAAGGAGTCATGACCAATGGCGACTATGAACCGCGAGCAGTGGGAAGAATCCGAAGACTGGCGGAAGCTCGTCTCTCCCGAAAACCACGAGAAGTTCCTCGAAACGATTGCTGAGAGCAAGCGCGAGGGCAAGGAAGTGAAGAGGGTCGTAGTGATCTCGGGAACTCCCATAGTTTACGACGTGAGTGACTAGTGAATCGCCCTCGGTTTGGTTCCGATCTGGGAGGATGACCCTGTGCAGAACGATGACAGCTTGAAGTGGGAACGCTACATTCTGGATCTTGTCTACGATGGCGAGACTGAGAACTCGGTCGAGCATGCCGATTCTCCGGACTTCAGACTCTCCCGCAACGAGTACACGTTCGGAGTCGAAGTCACCGAACTCTTCAAGGATGGATCGAGCGCCCGTCTCGTCAAGCTGCCGGACTACATGCAACGCCTCATAGACGGCGAACGACCGGTGCACAAGGAAGACGTCAGCGGCATTAACGTAGCCACGGTTCGCGTCGAGAATCCTGACGGGACCGTTGTGCACGAGAGCCTCAAGGTCATCATCAGCGAGATAGGGTCACTACGCGACCACGCAGACGCTCTCGCTGAGCAGATCGAGAGAAAGAATGACGCGTACCAGGGGTACGACCAAACGTTGGGGCACATCGACCTGCTGATTGGTGATCACTTCTCCAGCGGTGAGAGCATCGGAAACACGTACTCTACGGCGGAGTTCTTCACGCCGAAATTGCGGGAAGCCCTTCGGGCCTCGCCGTTTCGTGAAGTCATGCTCATCACGAACCTTCTCTACGACAACGCGGCGTGGGTACCTCTTAGACAGCTTGAACTCATGGAGAGCTTCATGGTCTTCGTGTACTGCATCTACCAGAGCCAAGAGGCGCTGACTCTCCTCGAGGAGGAAGACGTTGTGCACCTCTTCGCAGAGGTGATGGAGTCCTACGGCACCCCCGTGACGCTGCGAGTCGAGAACGGGTTTCAGTTTGCCGCTCGTGGGAGCGCAAGCGTGGCCTACACCCCGAAGAACGGAACCCTCGTTCACGAGTATGGCGACCTACCGGTTGACGACTTCGAAGTAGTCGAGCGACGAAACATCGATCTTCCGGAAGATGTCAGGTCTTTCATCCACGACGAGTACCAGCGTGCTCGCGACGGCGGAGCGGGATTCGAGACCGAGTACGTCCGGAAGGTTCGTGACGCAGTTTGGCCGTTTGACACGGATAGGCGAACGCAGTATTTCGAGGCTACGGCGATAAAGCCTGACACCCCGAAGTAATGCCGCGTGGGAGGTCACTGGATCGAGTCTCCGCGCCTCCGCCGCCGTGATCGACACCCGATGTGCCACCCCGTACCAACGCGGCTCAGATCGCGTCCTAGCGATGTGTCACACCAACTCGTGTCATGAGGCAGTCGGTGTACGCGGATCACACGACAGAGGACGGGTCACGGTGACCCGTCCTCCTTGATATTCGGTTGTCGAAGGTTGTCGCCCTCGCGTATCGGATCGCTTCTCCGATCAGCCCCCGTCGATGTTCACGCATCGGCGGGGGTTTCGTCATTGCTGCCAACGGTAGTTACACGTAGCGCAGGTGTACGTCTCACCTGGGATAAAGCCACGCGGATCGGTGACGTAGTTGCGGAACGCTATCTCGTTGATCGCAATGCCGCACTTCGGATTCGGGCAATAGCCCACGATTGGCGATTCAACGCCTCCGGTCCACTGCCTTCGCTTCTTCACGCCCATCACAGATCACCTCCTAAGTTCTCCGTCGAAGTGGGGTCGAACGGGCGGTGAGTGTTCCACTCCGAATCGCCCTCCTTCTTCCACTCGTCTACCTGTGCATCCCAGGCAAGCCGTGAGGCAATCGCGTCGGCCAACTCCTCAAGAGTGAAGTCGGAGTCCGTGTGCTCCCATTTTTCGTAATCAGTCATCGTGACCTCCTTCGGATAGTTCTCTAACGCGGCTCGTCAGAAGTTGAGCGGCGGAAGAGCATCGTCAAGAGGCTCCGGCTGGACCGGCTTGTACTGCGCAAGGCGAGCACGGATACGAAGTTCCGCATCGATAGCGTCGAGCAGCGCGCGACCTTTAACGTTGTCACCCTGTTCGAGCTTTGCGGCCACTCGTTCACGGGCACGGGCTAGCTTCGCGTCGGAGAACTCTTTCACCGCGATCAACTCGCCAACCTGCGAGCGGGGAGCGGTTGGTGCAGGAAGCGGCTTCGGCTTGACCGGACGTGCGACCGGTTCCGGTGCGGGCGTCTCTTCAACCGCGATGACCTTTGGGGCGATGGCAACTGGCTTTGCGACCGGTTCGACCCGCTTTGTCGGTGCGGCCTTCGATGCGAGGCCGCGCGTAGCTCTCCACTCGCTGAACTCCGTGGCTTCGCCCGCCTCGCGTAGACCCCACTCGCGAAGCATGGCGAGCACGTCGCGCTCCGTGGTGAACGGGAAGCGGACGTTAGTGATCTCCCCGTCCTCGACCCTGATCCAACCGATACCAGCGGTGGCGTAGTCATTGCCCGCGGTCGCGTTGGTGAGTTGCGCGGCAGCCATGGCAACGGGATGGGTCTCTTCAATGTCGAAGAGTACGGCGGGCCAGTAGGGCTTCTTCGCTTTCAGGCAGGCGACCACGACGTTGAGAGAACGCAGCCTCTTCAGAATCTCCTCGTCCATGGTTTGACCAGCAGCAACGACCACGAAGCCCAGAGAACGGCCCTCTAGGTAGATCTGTTGCAAAAGTCCGAAGTAGTAGCTGAAACGCTTACGAGACTGCATGGCAAGCAGCAGGGCTATGAGTTCGTCAATGAGGAGAACGCACACGGGGTTGTCTTCTCCCAACTCCACGCGCATTCCCGTCCTACCGGCGCTCAAGTCCTGAGCACGGGCGATTCGGGCACGTTCTTTCATCTTCGTGTAGAAGAACTCGATCAGGTCTTCGGCACTCTCCTCCGAAGCCGCGAACGCCTCGAGGAGGCGGGAGTTGCGGTACACACCAACGTCTTCGTTCTTCGTATCAACGCCGTAGATCCTCACCGTGCCCTTGCGGACCTCGTGCGCGAGCTGTCGGACGTAGGCGTGGATCACGGAGCCCTTGCCTGAACCGCTCATGCCATAGACGTAGGTCTGGTGGAGGTCCACCGGTAGAACGACTCCGTTGCGGTCAACCGCAATCGGCAGCTTTTTCCAACTCTCGGGCGGGTTCTCGTCCAAAACCGACACGCCGAACTTGCGGTTCAGCAGCACGTCAACCGGCTTCACGGTGTGACACACGAACTCGACCGCGAGGTAGTCATCGGTGAGGGCAGCATCCACGGAGTACAGGCCCAACTTCGCCTTCAGCATGGGCTTGAGCTTCGTGACCTCTTCCTCGGTACGGTCACCCAACGGCACGATGACGGAGAAGTGCTCATCACCGGCGTTGTGCGGCTGACGGTCCTCATCGAGCACACGCACCGTCAGGTCCGCGGCAGCGGCCTTTAGCTGTGCGCGCACGTCCACGAAGCGGGACGAACCCTTGTGCTTCTTCCATGCCACCTTGAGCGCTTGCGGCCACGGGCTCAGGAAGAAGAGCGGCGTGCGGCGCTTCTCATCCTCGCCGTACTCACGAGTGAACTCAGACGCGGGAGCGAGAACCTGAACGAGCGGCGTGTTTTCGAGTAACAGCACCTTGTGGTGGAACACGGCGCGCTCCTCCGGAACCTGCATCAGGCGCGTGAAGGCGCTGATGATCTTCGAGGCGAGCAAGCGCCCACCGATCACGACAACGGCGATGACCAGAACGGCCACCACGATCCAAACGATGTACTGGTCCATTTCAATCACCTAACTTCCTTCTGAGTTCGAGGTTCGATCCATCACGGTTGTAGATGGGGAGCACGAGGAAACGGCCACTGTCGAACAGGCCCAGATCCTCGGAACGGTCAACGGCGCGCAGCATCTTCTCAATGTCACGACCGGTCTTGTTGGTCGGCACGAGATAGACGACGTACCCGAATACGGCGAGCGTGGAAAGTTCCTTCGCGAACGAGCGCAGCAGCGCCACGTACTCGTCCCACGACTTGATGCTCAACTCCACCTCGACCGCGATGCTCTCGGAGTGAGGGCCGGTGCGGGTTGCCTCACGGTTGACGATGAAGTCACAAGGATGAGCCTGCTTCTCATCGCCGTAGTTACCGATCATCCACAGGACGGGATAGGCGGAAAGCATCTCGTTCCAAGACAGACGACCCTCTTCCACCTTTTTCTGAGCAGTAGCAAGCACGCTCTCTCGGAAGGCCGGATAGTCGAGTTCGCGCCCATCGCCCTTGAGCGCCGTCCAACGATCGGTCGCACGAGCGAACGCCGAACCGATCTGGTGTTCAGCAACCAACGCGGAGTGAGCAACAGGTCCGACGTCGAGCGTGTCTTGGAACATGCCAGCCGGAGACGCGAAACGGGCCGCGATACGGCTGATCTGAAGGAAGTGATCCGAAGGGCTCCAACCCATGTCCGTGAAGAGTTTCGGGTGAGCATCGTTCTCGTGAGCGAGCAGGCCGAAGGATCGAGCTACCTCCACACCGTCCTGAGTCGCGCCCCACACGGTCTTGCCGCGCTTGTCATTTCTGGTTGCCACGTACCCCTTGGCACGAAGGCGCTCAAGACGCTTCGTCACCGCACGCTCGCTCAGGAGAGTCGGAGTGGCGGTCGCGGCGTTCATAGGAAGTTGCTTCGCGTAGGCGAGTTCAGCGAGGTCTTCTGCGTAAGCCACTCGGAACTTTGCGAGATGCGCGAGGAACAGAGCGTCGAGTTCAGTCGGCTTGAAGCGCGGGCTACCGGTCTTCTTGCGTCCGAGGGAGTCGTAGCCTTCCTTACCGATGTTCTCCGGCTTGACCACCGGTCCACCGAGACGGTGCGGCTTTTTCTTCGCGGGGGTGACCGGCACGCGAGTTGCAGCGACGACCGGAGGTTGTTGCTGAGGGACCTTGACGGGCGCTTCCGGCTTCACCGGAGCGGCCACATCGGGGCGCGTAGGCAGGCGCAGTCCTGTGAACCTTCCAGCACTTACGACGGGTTCGGATACTTCCTCGTCTTCGAGCATCGGGTTGACTACTGCGGTAGTCACCTCGTCGTCATCGTCGAGCATCGGGTTGATGGCTTTATCGAGCATGTTGTTCCTCCTCGAAGGATGGGCCTCGATGAAGAGGCCATAGCGATTGAGGAGAGGAATATCGACATGCACGTGCACTCAGCCTGACCCAGCTGGTACGTGAGGTGGGGTACTCAGCTTGACTCAGCCGCGGGCTGTGGGTCTGTACGTGCTGAGTCGAGGAGAGGCGCGTAATCCCGCACCTCGCAATGAGAAACCGGATATACGTGGATGGTTGCGGTGACCGGCTTCGCCGGAGCTTCGCTGACCAGAACTCCTGGACTTCTAAAACAGCCTCCAGGCCTGACGAGGCTTAAAGCAATTTCTAGAAACCACCGAAAGCTCCCAGCAATGACCCTTACTGCCAGGCCGGGGTTTGGGAGCTCGCCCAACGGCGTTCTCAGGGGGTCGCCCTGAGTGCCGAACCAACGTCGCAGCGTTGAGTGCTGCTTCGAACAATTTCGAAGGGCTTCCACAACTCATCGTTAAGTGGACTACACCCTCGGACCAAAGAAAGTCCGTGTGCAACCGTTCCTCGCAAACGACAGAGAAGTTCGTTCACTGATGATCCGTTCTTAAGGGAGCGGGGAGTGGCTTCCCCGGACCCCTGCCCCAGTTTTCCTCTGGACTCCTGGCCGACTCGTGTGAACACTCATCGGCTCGATGACGGCGCGCGTGGGTTCCGTCTATGTGCGACACGTAGTCGGCTGCTTGAACCTTCGACCGTGTGCGACACATAGTTGAGCAACCCTATGCGGCTCGTTGTCATCGTCCTCGCGAAGCGCGGATACAGTTTGCTGAGGGGGTCGTTGGCCCGGAACTCGCTTGGGAGGAAGCATCTATGTGCGCGGTGTGTGTGGAGGTCGAGGCTGTAGTCCAGGAGGCCCTGGACGCTCACCCGCTACGCCCCTGGCCGGATACGGCTGAGTCCTACGAGTTCTTCGACTACCTGAGCGAGCGCGACTTGCCGCCCTTCCACCTCTACGGCAACAGCTCCCACCCCTTCGCTTCCTCCGTGTCGAAGTGTCCTCACCTCTTCGATGACGAGGACTGGCAGCGGGAGTTTTACGAGCAATCGACTCGCACCGAATCGGCGGTCGAGGATCTGACCTACAGCTGCGATGAGTGTGAGCGGCTTGCTTCGGCAGTGATCGAGAAGTACGAGCTTTCCGAAGGCGCGAAGCAGCGAGTCGAGCAGGAGAGGGCAGCGAACGTTTGTCGCTGCGATGGTTGCGAGCGAGCCCGGGCCGCTTTGCCGGAAGGGTTCCGAAGTGGCTCAGAGGATGGGCTGGCTGAGCTTCGTCGGAGTGGCGCTCCCTACTTCCATGTCATTCACGATCACACCGGTTGGACGCTGGGTCTGAGTGACTTGAGGAAGGACGAGTGCTCCCACGCTTGGGACGATGAACTCTGGTCCTCCGTGGTTGAGGAGGGTCTGCGTGAGTTGATCCGGTGCGACGAGTGCGAGAAGCGTTACGACGCTGCGGAGCGCGAGTTGGCGGAACTGGAGAAGGCAGCTGCGAGGGAGTGATCAGTCGTCTTCGAGAGCGGCGATGAAGAAGTCGGGGATGACTGCTTCGATCTTCGCCTCAAGCTTCCTCAGCGCAGTTTCGGGCCAACCGAAGTAGCTCGTCACGTAGTTCAGAGCGTTGTAGAAAGCTGCAAGGGCTGCGCGAACGTCGTTCTCAACTGACTCGATGGTGACCGTGACGTTGGCAACGAAGTGACCGGTCCTCTCGTCCTTAGTCCAGACTCGCATTTCCCTCACCGTGTAGAGAGTCGGGTGGGTGAGGTTCGAGAGCAAGCCATACATGCCGGAGGCTACTGTCGCGCCGATGGTGCCTCCGAAGCGTTCGGTGAGTTCGTACATCGCCATCACGGAGTCTTCCAAACGCGGGAGTTGCTGACCGCGAAGCTTGAACTTGCTTAGTTCCTCCGGAGTTGAGTCGGGGAAGTGAGCCGCTATGTCCGCCTTCACCTTCTTCCAGGCCGCAAGCGTGCGCTGGTGCGTGGGGTTGCTCTTGCCTCGCAAGCGACCGGCGTTCATCTTCGCTTCCTCGGCGCTCTTCAGCTCCTCGAGGTAGGCGCGGGCGAGCCGGTTCTCTGGATCCTCGGTCGCGTCATCACCGACTACCCACATGACGTGTGCACAGTTCTCGATGACTGCGCGCAGAAGCAAGGGGGGACTTGCGATGACCTCCGCCGCCCTCAACAGAGCGGCCCAACTACCCAAATGCGCCGCGGAGTTGAAGAGGAAGATGTTGATAGCTTCAGCGATTAATCGGTGACCGGTTTCGCTCGTCGGTTTCTGGATGGCCGGATCGGGGGAGGTCAGTGCCGCCGCGGCTGTGGCGGCTCCTGATCCTGCCACCGGTTCCCAGTGGAACTCGTTGGCGGTCTCGTGGAAGGCGTCGCGGCACGCTGTGAGAGTCTGCGCCAACTCTTCGAGGCGGTCAGTGTAGGCGGTCGGCACGGCCTGCCAGTAAGTCATAGGTGAGCCTTTCGGGTGGTTCGGTGGCGTTCCAAACCTAGCGGCGTGGACGCTGACTCGTTCAAGTAATCTCCCGCGCGTTAGAAATAGCCCTGTAGCTCGATATTCGACTTTGCGGCATTGACCGCATTTTTCAAGGAGAAGCAATAATGCGAAACGGAAGGAAACTAGGAGCGCTGTTGGTAATTGCAGCCCTCGTATTGATCGTCACACCTCTCATCGGCGTCGGTGGAGCCAGTGAGGCGGAGGCCGCTGAACCGATGACGGTGAAGGCTGCTGCTGCCACCACCTCCTATAACCCAACGTGCGAGAACGCGGATGGCTCATACAACGGCCGAGTGTGTAAGACCACTTTCCCTGCCTACAAGGAGGACTTGTCGGACGAGCCGACGTATCCGGAATATCTGCAACGGCCCGGTAAGACTCTCCGCAACTACCCCGAGCAGGTGACTTACATGAACGACGTCCACGCCGCGTCGGTAGCCTCCTGCAAGTCCTACGTGCCGTACATCTACCTTGGTAAACCGAGCGAGTGGACCGCCTTCTGCAACGCCCTTCCGAAGCCGACGGTTGGGAAGTTCACTGTCAAGGACGTGATTACTGGCGTCGTGCGCTGAGCCTCATCCCAAAGGGCCGTGGTCTTCGGATCGCGGCCCTTTGCCGTTGGTTCATGAGCGGTCGGTGTACGCGAATCGGCTTCGCGGGGGACGTGTGACACGTTGCTGGCTTGCGTTCTCTGCTCAGGAGGCGGATAGCCACAGGATGATGCGTCCGCCCGTGGGGGCCTCAGGAGACTCGCGCTGGTGACCGCTCAGGGCGATAGAACTCCTTATGGACGCTGAACTCATTCCACTGTATCCCCGCCTGGAAAAGGCTGCTGTCCGTGGTCCCGGTAAGCACGAGCTTGTTCGGATCTTCAACGCTTACCAACGACGAAACCCAGACGAGCGTATCTTCACACTCGCCGATTCTTACGGGCGGGTTTGGGTTCGAGAGAAGGACATTGATCGCGTCATCGCCGCGGTGCTTCCCCCCGTGGCGTGATCCATGTTGACGGGCTTGTCGAACGATGTTGACATTCTGTCCGCGAGCAGTCGGTGTACGCGAGTGATACTGTTCCTGCCATGGCTACTCGCACCGTGCTCATCGATGACATTGACTCCTCCATCACTGAGGGAGTCGAAGCCGTCAAGTTCTCCCTCGGCAACCGCTCGTACACCATCGACCTCGGGGAAGCTAACCGGAAGAAGCTTGAAGAGGCTCTGGCTCCGTTCATCGCTAACGCGGTGAGTGGCAACGCTCCGACGAAGCGCCCCGCAGTCCCCGCGAAGCAGATTCGCGAGTGGGCGAAGACGCAGCCTTCGAAGATCAGCAGCCTCGTGAAGAGCGACCGCGGCGCAGTGCCGAAGGCCATCATCGCTGCTTACAACGAAGTCCACGGCACCAAGTACTAAGACTCCGTGTGAGAGAAGGCCTCCGGTAAGTCCGGAGGCCTTCCCCATGAGCGAGGTTGGGGAGACCATGAGCATCATCGGGCACGATGCAGTCGGCTACGTCTTTCAGACGGACTGTGAACGTGAAGGCTGGTCCTACATCGGTCAAAGTACGCGGCTCGATGCGGACCACGTGCGAACCTACTTCGGAAGCGGAACCAACATCACGGAGGCGATCGCTCAGCACGGTACTGAGGTGTTGACGAAGCGAGTCCTCGCGAGCGCACGGACTTCTACAGAGTTGCACTACCTGGAAATGCTGCACATCGCGGAGGCGCGAGCCAACGGGGTGCTCCTTCTCAACGGCGACTTCGGCGGACCTCGACCATTCCCCACGATGCAGCACTACCTACGTGAAGAGTTGCCGGAGGCGATGATGGCGGCGTTGCTCCGCGACCACGGAGAGTTCCATCGCCTCATCGCTGAGAATCGTCCACAGGTCGAGGCCGCTATCGAGGCCGCGAGTTCCATCACGACAGACGACTTCTATGCGGGCTATGAGCGGGACCTTCGCGCCCTCATGGACCTCTCGCATCCTTGTCCGTCCTGCGGGTCACCGGCTGGAGAGGTGTGTCGCACTAACTCCAAGTCACTCACGAAGCCGCACAATCCCTGCGTCAATCACAAAGCGAGGCCACGGTCATGATCGGTAACGACGGTGGCTTCAGCTACCTCCAAGCAGCGCCTCTGTTGAACGCGGCTGCCGATCAGTCTGCGGAGGACGCGAGCCCGTTTGCAGAGTGGGTTCCACTCATCGTGGCGGTGGTAGGGGCAGTGAGCGCCATCGCAGTCGCGTTCTGGAATACACGGGGTGAGTCCGCAGCGCTGAAGCGACTCAAGGGGATGAACGAGGCCCTGGCTGGTTTGCCCTCCGGGGAGCCAGTAGCTCTCGGGTTCGCCGCAGCTCGGGACCTTCTCGCAGAGCGGATCGCTACCCGCATCACTGGGCCGTCATGGTGGAAGAAGTTCTGGCTTTGGGCTCTGGGTTTCGGGGTTGGGGTCGCGATAGTCGCCGGGGTCTGGGGGCTGACGGTTCTCTTCCCCGGCCTCCTTGCAAGCGGAGGGGATTTCATCGCCGTGTTCGCGGCGCTTCTCGGTGGTGTCGCCGCGGCGACTGTAGGTACTGGCGCTTGGTGGCAGTCCAGGGAGTCGGAGAAACGTCGGGCAGAAGTTGCGGCCGAGATAGCGAACTATCGAAAGGGTCCTACTCGCCCTTGAAGCGATGCTTCACCGTTCAGGTGCAGTAAGGCGTTGTTCAGCTGGGTCGGTGCCGTGTTCCGCGGCGGACGCCATTGCCCGAATCAAGACTCGCGATAGGACGACGTAGGCGTGCGTTCGCGCGCGTTGCATCGCACCTCGCTTCGCATCTTGAGCAACGCGGCGTGCTTCTTTTTCGTGTGCTCGCCGCGCCCGCGTTTCCTCTTGCTTCGCCTGTTCTCGCTCTACGTGCAGGTCCCACGCGGACCGTGAGTCCTGGCGAGGTGCGCTCACAGCGGGCGTGTGAGTGCGCGGCTCATCCCGTGCAGGCTCGTCCTCTGGGGGAAGTCCTTGTTGTGCGCGCAGGCGTTGACGGAGCTGACGGGACCGCTCTCGGGCTTCCTCGCTCTCACGCTCCTCCGCCTCTCGATGGGCTCGCTCAGCACGACTGCGTTCCCGTTCATCTAGAAGACGTGCCCGCTCCGCTTCATACTCACGGGCGTCCGTGATGTGCCGCGATTCTCGAACTACATAGTCAATGTCGACCATGTAGCCTTCCGCGTTGACAATGAAGCCGCCCGCTTTGGATGAGTACGCAAGGTAGTGCTGTGCGAGATAGCTTTTAGCCTCGTCCGCGGACATGTACGAGATTCTGTCCAGCAGGATTTGCCAGTTTTCGTCCCGGTAAGCCTGAGCCCGCTCTCGCGCAACATCGGCACGTGTCGGCTTCTTCTTCTTCCCAAACCCCATGGTGTCAACGTATCGCGGTGGATGACTCAACCGGCAACCCCTATCGCGGGTCGGGAAGTCCCAACGCGTAGCGAGCGTGGACGTTCGATGATGGGGCGCGGCACGCCTGCAGGATGACCTCGCAACGCTGTTCGAAGTCGGGGTCGAGTTCAAGGTTGATCGTGCGGTCACCGATGAGCACGTAGGCCTGAAAGAACCGCGACGACGAACGCCCGATCTTCTTCTCCTCGAGGTAGCCGATGCGCTTGCCCTCGAATCGAACCTCCCACCGCGGCGTGTGACCCGTGCGCGAGCGCGGCGGCAGGGGCGTCGTGGTCAGATCCGGAGTCACGGGAGCACGGTACGTCGTACCTCCGACAACAAGCGAGCAGTCGGTGCCCGCGGGTGCGTGACGGCGGATTGTGAAGCGGCGCTGTTCGGCGATCTGACGACTACGGAGAGGGGGTGACGTGATTGTGCGTCACGGCGATTATCGGGCGTCACACGGCGTTCTGGCGCGTTTGACGGGTGGGTGGCGTATCGCATCGACGGGGGATTTTCGGGGCGTTCGATCGATCCGGTTTTCGCGGCGGCGCGCACAGTCGGCGAACCGTTTCAGCCCGATTTTCCGCGGAATTTCGCGGGCCAAAACTTTTCTGATCGTTCGCGGGAAAAGTCGGTATAACAACCGTGGGTCGTTGATCGTGACCCATGTTGATATTACTTCTCAACGATTCGGAGTCCTAACCGAACGAACTGCTGGATTAGGACACGGCTAGATCGTTCGGTTAGGACTCCCTTCTGTTTCCGGCCAACAACTACACAAGTTCCGACGATGCGGTTACTGGGTGCGTACCAGGTAAAAGAGTTGAGGGGGTTCACCTGCCCCAAGAGAAGCACGAAACATGGGATGAAGACGGGAGTGCCGGTGTACCTCTGCCGGGAATGGTTCCTAGCCCGTCTAGGTCTCCGCGACGACGACAGCTAGAAAAGCATAGGATCGCGGCGTTCACGAAGTAGAAACGACAGTGGACGGAACACACGAGGTGTACGACACTCACTCTGCCTCGCCTGTTCTCAGCGGTGGAAGCGGTTCTCTACGGAGAGCGAGGGAACACAAGCGGGAGAGCTAACAAACTTTCCAAAGACTTCCAACAGCCCGTCGTGACGACGGGAACCAATCGAATCGAGCACACGACGGTGGTCGCAAGCACCGATGGTGACGTACACCCGCGACGCCGCGGACCGCGCCAGCGTGGCACGCTGGACCGCTTGAGTCTTTGACACTTCGCTTCGCTACGGTCTTCGACTCGTGTCACGGAAAGCCGTGACCCTTTCTCTTGTGATACTCAGCACGAGTGCTCCACACGAACGGCTCGCCGCACCGAAGGGGTGATGCTCTGAACCAAACGAAGGGTGAAGAGCGAACGGGCGAAGCAACGCACCGCGCGAGGTAGGGCACGAACGACTCTGGTTGAGGT